>Ga0209066_10001023_pt1 | contig 38512 bp, 33 predicted proteins | sample All_14_2_FD_187198 | JGI IMG/M metagenome (GOLD analysis project Ga0209066, IMG submission 187198) | Freshwater microbial communities in response to fracking from Pennsylvania, USA - Allegheny Zone_MetaG_DW_15 (SPAdes) (version 2) ... | reverse complement strand
TCTTCCTCCCAAACGGGACTATCACAGGCAACGCCTCAGATGAATGGCTTTATTCACATGAGTTGTCGCATATGTGGTTCGGGGATAAAGTTACCTGTGCCACGGATGCTGATATGTGGCTCAATGAGGGAATAGCAAGGTGGTGTGAGATTATGTTTACCGAAGACCTTTACGGGACAGCTGCTGCGGATGAATATTACCGGGCACTTCATAAAGGGGTGCTGCTGAATACCCATCTCACTGATGACGGTTACAGGGCATTGTCTCCCATGGACCCTGAATATACTTATGGAAGTACTGTTTATGATAAAGGTGCTGTGGTTACTCATGCACTCAGGTATTTTATGGGCGACAGCCTTTTCTTCCAGGGAGTGAGGGATTACCTCACACAATATGCATTCAATGATGCCGATTCATACCAGTTCAGGGATGCCCTGAGTGCATCTAGTGGCATTGACCTCACCGGTTTCTTTGACTTCTATGTATTTACTCCCGGTTTTACACATTATTCAATTGACTCTTTCCTTGTCGGCCAGAAGTGCGGGCAATACCAGGCTGAGATATACATGAAGCAGAAACTCAGGGGTACAACAGTGTATGATAACGATTGCCGGGCTGACATTACTTTTGTAAGTCCCGACTTCAGCATGCTCACCACGCAGGTAAGTTTCTCAGGTGTGAGGGACACTGTGCTTGTTACACTTGCTTTCAATCCTGCACTTATATTGGTTGACCTTTTCAACCATGCCTCAGATGCCACCACCGACCAGTATAAGATTATTAAGGCTACAGGACTTAACGACTTTGAACATACCTACTGCAAAGTGGACGTGAAACAGGTTACAGATTCAGCCTTTTTGAGGGTAACCCACAACTGGGTAGCCCCCGACAGCCTGCTCACACCGCAACCCGGCCTTACCCTGAGTACTGTAAGATACTGGACAGTGGAAGGTATTTTCCCGCAAGGTTTTACAGCAACGGGTATTTTTAATTACAACAGGAACATCTTCGACAGCGATATACTCACCAGTTCTTCTGATTCACTTGTAATGCTCTACAGGGAAAGTGCAGGGCATGAATGGCGGGGCGTACCATTTACCCGCACCGGGCCCTGGCAGATTGGCTATATATATGTGGATAATCTTCAGCCGGGACAATATGCACTTGCAGTATGGGATGAAGAATATGTTGGGTACAACTCATTACCTGTCAATAAACGAGTGCTTCATATCTTTCCAAATCCCTCAAAAGGCAGTGTAACCATAGGAACATCACTTAAAGGTACAGCTGAACTGGTAATCCATAAAGCGGATGGCCGGAAGGTTTTTTCGCATATGATGGCAGCAGGTGAGGAGGTACAATGGTCGGATGCACCGGGTACATACCTGGTATCGGTCTATGAAAATAAAAGGAAAGTAGCATCAGCTAAAGCAGTGATCCAATGAAGTATCTTGAAACGCTTACCTGGCATCTTGAAATGAAGGAAAGGCCTTCAAAGCCGGCACCTGCATTTCCCGGCGGATTCAGTATCAGTACCGGCAGCCGCCCTGAACTCAGGGAGTACCTGTCAATATACAGGGCTGTGGGCGACAAGTATAACTGGTATGACAGGTTACTGATGCCTCAGGATGTGTTGCAGGAGAAACTTAACAGCCGGCATACGCTTATTATTTACCTTCTTTATCAACAGGATATTGCAGGCTTTGCCGAGCTTGATCTGTCGGTGCCGGGGGATGCTGAAATTGTTTACTTCGGCATTTGTGATGCCTATACGGGTAAGAAAGCCGGGATGCCATTCCTGAAGCAGGTGATTGACCTTGCATGGGAATACGCTACCCACAGGGTATGGCTGCATACCTGCGACCTCGACCATCCTGCTGCACTGCCCCTCTATCAAAAGGCAGGATTTATTGTTTATAAAACTGAGAAGGTACTGCAACCCGTGCCTAAAACCAATCTTAAATAAAGTATTTGATGGAAAGGAAATTTGCCCTGTTTATCTCTGTGCTGATGCATCCTATGTTTACCATTACATGGGCCATGCTGGTGATGTTTAACCTGAATGCTTACTTCGTACTACTGTTGCCTGAAAGGCTGAGGTGGACACTGATCCTGCTTGTGTTTGGCAACACAGTACTTCTGCCTTCCGTACTGCTCTGGATTATGGCAAAGCGGAATATCATCAGCAGTTTCCAGATCCCTGTACGGGAAGAGCGTACCTGGCCTTACCTCATTTTTGCCATTTTCTACGGTTCAACCTATTTCCTGATGCGCAACATCGGACTGCCGGAACTGTATTACCTTTTCATTGCAGGGGGACTGGCCACTATAATCCTGGCCACAATCATCAACCTCTTCTGGAAAATAAGTATCCACATGATAGGTATAGGCGGATTAACCGGGGGCTTCCTGATACTTTCCTACAGGTCGCTTATTAACGAACCGCTTTTGATTATCGTGCTCTTCCTGTTATCCGGATTGGTAGGTTTTGCCAGGCTGCAATCAAACACACATTCCCCGGCACAGGTATACGTGGGATACCTTACCGGCCTTGTGGTAGTAGGTGGAATATTCCTTTATTTCTGAGAAATCCGGCTTAGAAAGGCCTGAGGCTTATACCAACGGATATCGGATAAATGTAAGGTCCTGCGCCTTCGGTAAATATCTTAGACAGAGAGTAGAATCCTGTGAAATTCACCCATTTATAGCCAACCTGGAATGTAGGGCCAAAGCGCCATTTCTCAAGGTTTGGAAGTCTGCTTTCCTTGATCTTGATAACCCTCCCGCCTTCAGGATTATCACCCCTGAACTTGGTGTGGGCACTGATCAGGTAACCGGCCTTGATGCCTAATGCTACCCTGATACCACTTTTACTTTTGAACCTGATTTCGGCAGGAATATCGAGATAAGTCAACTGTAATTTATTGGTCTTATAGTCGGCATCCGCACCGTTGATCTTATCGGGGAATGGCTCAAAGTAAGAAACATTTGATGTATCCCTCAGTAAACCGTTACTGTGAAGGTTGTGCATGCCTAAACCTAGTCCTATGGCAAGTGAAAAATTGCTTTTCGGTATCTGGTATGAATACAGGCCGTAGATATTAAAACCGGGATTAATGTCACGGAAGTCTATTCCTTCAGGACTGTCCTGTACAAAGTCATTGAAGATATCAACGCCTGTATTAAACCTTTCAGTGAATGAACCGGTCTGTGCCTGCAGTGAGGCTGTAATGAAAAGTGCAGCAACGATAGCAAGTAATTTCCTCATTGTATTAGTGTTGAGTTGATTTACATATTAAGATCATCACAAAGGTAGAAACAAAAACCGTGTGTTTACCCGCTGGTGACTGTTTATTTAACAAATGTTGGCCTTTAACTGTTAAAGACCGGAGTGCAGAATATTGCATGTTAAAGAAATTTAACTGACCTTTGCACTGAATAACCGGCCCCGTAGTTCAGCTGAATAGAACGTCAGATTCCGGTTCTGAAAGTCACAGGTTTGAATCCTGTCGGGGTCACATCCAATAAATAGCCGTCTGAGTATCGTCAGACGGCTATTTAGTTTTTTATATTTGTATGATGATTTTGGATATCTTAGTGAAATTAAACATGAGGCATCAGGACATGGGTTGCCTTGGATAAGTCATGAGAAATTTATTTGAGCTTATTGCACATTTGTTTTACAGATATTATAATAAAGGAAGCACCAAGGTAATTGCTTATGAAAGTGCCTTAATTGCTATCTCTGCATTAATTTTTTTGAATCTATTTTCAGTTTTAATTTTTTTGAATGTGGATACCACTTGGGTATCAAGAATTGAACAGGAGTATGGAAGATCAGTAAAACTACTTTCTGGATTATTCCTTATTCTTCCTCAGTATATTATACTTAGATATACATTAAGGAAAGATGATATTAGTAAGAAGCAAATTGACTTAAACCAAATTAAAAAATGCAATGCGTTACTGATTTCATACATTATATTTTCAGTAGTTATGTTAATTTTTGCCATTAAAATAAAGGTATGAATTAACCCATCTGTTCATTAAAATGCAAGTTGGGCTGTCACAATCTACATTTGATAATATGTACGGTACTGGCCAGTATGAGAAAGTGGGTAATCAAATACGTTTAGATCTTGCTATACGAAATGCAGCTCCGGGTGATTATACTACTTATCGATGGTGGAGTCCTGTATCTGGCGATGAGGTATACAGAGAGCCAGTTGAAGGGGGAGTGAACATTTACTATGATGGTACATGGGTTGAGAATAAGGAAAGGGATAGCCAAGGGTATGGGGGTGGATTTAGTAATAATTCTTTGAGTGCCACTGGAGTATTATTGCAAATTGCTGATAATGTTAATACCTTATATAATCATGATACGTATAGACAGACAAATGGGAAGATTGTTCCTATTAGAAAAGCAAATGGTCAGATAAGGACAAGCAAACAAGCTTTAAGGGCGATTAGAGGTTCTCGTCTTCTTAAACTTGGAAGTCTTGTTTCAAATGGATTTATGGCATATAATGGTGTTTCCAGTTATTCTGAAAATGGACTTACGTTAAGAAATGGCTCAGATATGGTAATTGGTACATTAGGCACTATTGGGGCTGGCATTTTACTTTTCTCTAATCCTGTTGGATGGGTTGCTACAGCTTGTATTGTAGTTGGTGCTGGTTCTGCTATTTATGGCACAGCAACTACTGGCTATGATATATATGATGAAATAATAGGGAATTAGTGTTAAAAATTAAACATATGAAAAATGTATATTACTCAATAATATCATCAGGCCTTGTGGGTGCAAAGCGTAGCGACATTAATTCTTATAGGATAACTGCATATATTACAATTTCAGTTATCAGTTGTTTAAATCTTTTTTCGGTAAACATGTGGCTGAATGCACTCGGTATTTGCGATATGATGAATATTGTTGAAGTCGATGTAATTAGTAAAAAATCATTATTAAGTGGGCAGATTCATGGATTATTAAACTTTGGAATATTGTCACTTTTGGTAAACTACTTTATTTTTTACTTCAGAGATAATTACAAATTAATTCTAAAAAAACACCCACAAAAAGATGGAAAACTAATGATTTACTATATTATCGTATCTTTGTTAGGCATGATATTAAGTGGGATTATAATTAAATGGCTGCGGAGTATTGGAATGGTTGAAGATCTTACATATATGCAGCCGCTTTGGGTTTTAAAGTTGTTTTAGAAATATAAATCAAAAAGCACGGCAAGTCTGAGCTTTTTGTTAATTTGATAAATAGCCGCCTGAAGATACTCAGGCGGCTATTTTGTTTTTTTCTTCCCTTATAACCCGAAAAGTTATATGATTGATACCATTTGGGTCTTTATTTTATACGTTATTTGTACGTACCTCATACGTATTTCATACGTGTCAACACGTATGAAATACGTATGAAAGACGTATGAAATACGTATGAAACACAAACGGATCATCCATATACTGAATCAAAAACTCATCTTAAGTGTAAAAACATATTAAGTATTGTAATTTAAATTTTACTTTCTAAATTTGAATTCCGGTTTCTTAACCTGTCTTGTGCTCATCAATTAATCAGCTAAATAACCAACAACCAATCCCCCTTTATGAAAAATTTACTTTTAAGCCTGCTCCTGGTGCTGTTTGTATCCGGAGCTATTGGCCAGAGTCGTGAGGTATCTCTTTCACTATCGGCCTACCAAATTGAAACCAGCAGATATTTCAACTATGACGGCGGAAAAGAACTGGATGAAAGTACAGCCATTAATAACCTGTTCAACATCGGCATTGGTTACTACATTCCTTTGTTTGAGCCTGCTCCCAATATTGGTGCCGGTATCAATGCCGGAGGAACTTTTGGAATAAGGTTCGCTTCTGATGCTGCACATGAGGTCTTTGGCGAACTTGCAGCACCGGTAGTCGGTATGCTGCGCTTTGGTGCCGGTTCAACCCGTGAAGCTTACTTTCCTGTGGGGATAGGCCTTGGTGCCGGCTGCAGGTTAGCCGGGGTGGTTTGTGGTTCTGGTGACCCATTCTATGAAAAGGAAGATCCTGTGATAAGGGTGCTGTTCGCACCTTACTTAGTGGGTGAGCTAGTGCTCGATTATCAGAAAAGGGGCACAAGTTTCTTCGATAACTTCAAGATTCAGTATGCTATTCAGCCGGTCCAGAAGAAGGTTTTCTACGATCCTGAAGTAGGTGAGGATATTAATAATTGGGTATACTTCGCCAATATAACCTTTATTAAGTTCCTTCCAATAGACTAAGTAACCGAAAAATCACTTCCTGATAAACAACCGCAATTATGAAAAGAACTATTTTCAGCCTCCTTGTCCTTATTCTTCCGGCATGCCTTTTTGCCCAGGAAACAACCGCTAAACTTGATGTTTCTGATTGGGGACTTTTTTCAATTTTCGAGGAAAGTCCGCAGATTAACAGAATTGATGAAAATACTTTATATGCTTACTACAGGTCTACTCCTGATAAGACCGGTATAATGATTTTTGACAAGAAGATGAATATCATCAGGGATATTCCAATTGAAATCATGAAAACAAGGAAGGTAGTGATGGGCCAGAAAGCACTGTCAGAATATCTTACTTTCCCTTATACCTTTTACAGGCCTGACAACAGGTCGATAGTTATTGTTGGATACACTGATAACGGAAAAAAAAGTAACACTGTTGTTGGGGCCACCTATAGTGTTGACGGTGCAGGGCTGTTGGCAATGGAAGAACTGAGAACCACCGTTTCAGATAAGTTCATGATCCGCCATTCATCCAACGATGAGTTTTTTGTGGTGGCTGAATATATGAAAGCCGCCAAAGGTGAAAAGACCCCTAAAGTAGTGTATGATGTTTTTAACAAATCGTGCGAAAAGATTTACTCAGCAACCAGCGAATACTTCAAAGACAAGGAAAACTACTTTTACCTGATGGATAATGGCGAACTGATAACTTACAATGTTAATGAAAAAATGAGGTACCTGACGTATGTTTTTACCAGGCATGATGCTACAGGCACTTCCCAGGCAGTTACCTTTTCACCTCCTAAGACAGATGTATATAATTACGACCGTTTCAGGGTATTCAAATCCCCGCAGGGTGAATATTATTCAACTTGCTTAAAACTCAGGTCACAATCAGAAGGGATAGCCATACTTAAGCTTGATTTTGATAAAAAGACTGCCAAAAAAATTACTGACAAGAATTTTGACAAGGCAACTCTTGCCAGGATAAGCACCCGTAAAACGAAGAGCGTGGCAATGCTTGAAAAAGACAAGGGAAAACCGATTGAAGATTTCGACACTTATTATATTAACAGGGTAATTACCGATGATGAGAATATTTACCTGATTCTTGAAGATTATTACACCCGCACAGTAACAGGCAAAACCGGCACCAGGGTTACCCACGGAAGCCGCGGAATAATGGTGGCCTGCTATGGACATGATGGTAAAGAAAAGTGGATCACCCCGGTACGCAGGATGGCTGCCAGGATGGACGACGGTATGAATTTACTCAATGGTAATGGTATGGCTGTGCAGATAAGCACTTACGACTCAAAGGACATGATTTATATGCTGGTGCGTAGCGGAGATAAGACTTTCTATACAGGCATCGACAAAAAGACCGGTAATGATATCACTCCTGTTGAACTTATTGCAGATGAAAATATTGAAACCAATGCAAACTGTATGGCATGGTTTGATGAAGATGAGTTTGTGATCCTGACAATCAGAGTGGGTGCTTTGTTTAAAAGGGATTTCTGGCTGCAATCATTCAAAGTCAGTAAACCTGCCATTTAAGAATATTCATTCTACCCAAGCCAGGGATAATAAAAAACGCAGCCTTTTGAGGGGCTGCGTTCCGGCAATTAGTGTAGTGTGTGATAGTAAGGTGCTTCAGAAGAGGAAGCCAGCCCTCAGGGAAACCCTGTTGTAGTCGGTATGGACTGTGGTTTCATAAGGACTGCCCCAGTAATAATAATTATTTTCTTTATAGTTCAGCTGCTGGTAATGATAACCAATACTAAGCAGCAGTGATGATTTTTCACTGAATACAAGCCGTACACCTACTTCTGGATTCAGCTGTATTCCGCCATTGTGCTCTGTTATCCAGGAATTGCCCGACTTACCTATAGGGATTCCGTAGCCTAGTTTAAATGAAACAAAAGGCTGTACATTATCTTTTCCCAGCATATATTTTACATCAGCAAACAGCGGCATGATTGACCATTCATAATACTCAAATCCAATACCTATCCCTGTAAAGAGCCGTTTATTAACCTGCCATCCGTTAACTGTAGTGATCGAGGGCACGGGTATGAAACCATCCTGTCCCTGCCCCATCAGGAGAGCAAGGGAGGTTACATTGTAATATCCTTTTTCCTGTAATTGGATTACCTTTCGGGGAGCGTTTGCGGTTTGTGATGACGACTGCACACCTGAATTCTTCGGGAAAGAAGAATGCCTGACTTTAATACTGTCAATTTCTGATGGTGGTATAAGAAAGATGCCACATTCATTTTCCAGGGTAATATTGCCCTGGCTGTCGGTATCAATAATTTGCCCGTACCTGGCTTCTCCATTCTTCAAAAAGATTGCAACCGTTCCACCGGACTGGGCCGATGAAACGATTGCAAATGAAAACATTACCAAAAACAGAGCAATTGTAGTCAGATTGAAATTCACTTTATTACAGGTCATCCAACTGTCTTTTTAAAGGTTAATTCCCAATGGGCAGGTGACTTAAAAGCCTTAATGAATCAAGGTTCGAGTAATCGTATTGATAAAGGCCGTCTTCACCTATCATCATGGCAATGCCATCATAAGGAATTATATCGTAGGTCTTAATATTTTCGAAGTGTGCAAGCTGGTGCAGGTTAATCTCGAGCGGATTGGTTGCATCGTATACTTTGAGTCCGGCATCGCCGTCGCAGATAAACAGTATGTGGTTATCAATACCAAGTCCGTAAGGATTATACATCGGATATGACTTCTCAAGGTACGGATGCTCCAGTGATGAGATATTCACTACATCGAGCTGGTTTGTAAAATTGTTGCACTGTGTGCCCGAGCGCAGGGTAACATATGCATAGTTGCCTTCAATGACAACAGGATCGCATGAATTAATATGCTGGAACACCGAAACAAACTGAGGGCTTGTAGGATTACTTACGTTGTAGATTACCATTCCGGTAGTGGTTCCCATAAAGAGGTTATCGCCATTGGGGAATAAGGTTTCAACCTGGTACGAGAGGGGTACTGAAACACCTGTGGTCATGCCGGGCACTGTTCCTACATTGAACTGTTTAAGATTGTTGTTGTGCAGTGCAAAGAGGTTTTCACCTACAAGGGTAAAGCGGGCCATAGAGCCTCCGATGCCGGTTGTAGCAGGGTTGATGCTCACTTCATTTTGTCCCCATGTTGTTCTCCCCATGGCATCTTCCATAATCTTGCCACCAAAGCCTGAACTGTTTTCACGTTCCACAACTTCAGTCACTTCTTTGGTTTCCCAGCCTACCACCACACCTTTCGTGAAATCTAATCCGTAAACCGGCATTGAGAAATCTTCAACCGGAGGAAGGACATTTGGGAAAGCATCTTCTATCCTGTCGACCTCTACCGGGTTTGCTGGATCAGAGATATCAATGGCAACAAGGTCAATATAACTGTCGGCATAAAGGATGTTGCCTTTGATGGCCATATCCATGTTACCGGGGATAGTGATGAAAGTTATGATTTGTGGAGCTTCAGGGTTACTGTTGTTGATCACATGGATACCTTCCTGGAATTCATTAACGAAAATGTAGTTATCCTTGAAGTAAATCTTACCCGGGGTTACGAGTTCCTTCGGTCCGCTTTTGGTAACAGCACTCCTGAATTCGTCAAAGCCCATTACAATAGGCACCTGTGCCTTGTAGGTAATTTCTTCGTAGGTTTTATCCTGGCACGAAGTAACCATGCCCAGTATAAAACTAAGCATCAGAAAACCGGTTAATGACCGGATGTAAGTTTTCATGGTGGTATGAGTTTGTTACTATCAGTAGATGCGCACTATACAGAAAGGTTGCACCGTGTTAAAATAAATTACCATCTGTTAAGGCTCATCCTGAGCCCTGTCTGGACAGAAGGCCATGCTTTGTGGGTACTCCTCAGGTTATAAGGCTGCGTTTGGTTGAGGAAGAAGACCTGGACACCTCCCTGGCCAAACAAGTGAATGTTTTGCCTGAGTGAATACTGTATACCGATACCCGTGACTGAGGACAGTTGTACACCTCTTATTTTATGGCGGTTACTTTCAGTTGATTCCAGTTGGTCGTTGCTGTATATATCAGTGTGCCAAACACCGGAAATACCTTTTTCTATGACGGCCCACTGCAAGGCATACACTTCGAATTTTCTTTTCCAGAGCAAAGAATACCTTAGCCCGGCCGGTATACCTATATAATTCAACTCATTGCGGTATTCCCGGTAATAGGGCTCAAGCTCATCAGTTTTCACCCTGTACTTTAGTTTGGTGTATGTTATACCTGTTTCAAAAGTGAACCTCAGGTTAATATTCTTATTCACGAGAAAGCCAAATGAAAGCGGAGCGTCATGAATGGTATTTTCGATTTCCTCAAAATAGGATGTCTCATTGGCAACTGCAGCAGTAAAATCATCGTGCGTATAACCGCGGCCTGCTTCTGTAAGTGCATTCGACTGATTTGAAAAGTCAGCACCTGAAGCTATACCGTAGCCTAAAGCTAAATCCCACATAGGTCTGGAGTCTACATTACTTAAATCCCTGTCCGGCATAGCATTAATGACCTCCTCAAAAAAAACTTCCCCATGATAAACTGCAGGGGGAACTACAATCTCTACATTTCCCGGAGCAATTGGGTCTAGTTTTGTTTCAGCCAGAGCCTCATCTGTCAAACCTGTACCTGTGTCAACGATTAAATCTGTTGTTTTTTCTCTTTTTGCATTATCAGCAGTGAGGTTTTTGAAAGAAGTGTGGTTATTAATAACAGGTTGCTTTTTTACAGAATTCCTGATGTTTGAGGGTATGGATTTTTTGGTTGTTTCAGTTGATTCTTTACTTACCTGACCTTGTTCTTTATCCTTAGTTTGTTCAGCAGGAGATATTTTTCCTTTAATGGTGGTTTTAGTGGTTTTTGTAGAGTCGGTTTTTTCTGCTACGAGTTTTTCGGCAGAAGGTAAATCAGGACTATTGAGGTAAGTAATGCCAAGTCCGATAAGCAGGATCAGGGAAGCAGCAATTGAGGAATAGCGGAAGAAGAGTATTTTCCTTCTCCGGCGTGCCATGCCACCTTCAATCCTGTCCCACATTCCTTCGGGTGGTCGGGCTTCGAAATTCCGGAGACTATTACCGGCCATTTCGCTGAATTTATCTTTACTTTCCTGCATTTGTCATTTTTTTACTTTCAGAGAGTTTCTTCTGAAGCCAGGCCCGTGCACGGGCATACTGCGATTTTGAAGTCCCTTCACTTATATTGAGCATGTTGCCAATCTCTTTATGTGAATACTCTTCCACAGCATAAAGGTTGAACACAGTGCGGAAACCCATTGGCATTTCCTGAAGGGCATTATAAAGTACATTTGCGGGTACCATGCTCTCATAGGAATCATCATTGTTTTCCGTCATAACCGCTGAATGGGCTCCTTCATCCGTCCATTCATGGTATTCCAGTTCAACACTATTGCGAAGGATATCTTTTTTCCTCAGGAATTCAAGTGAGGTATTTACCATTACCCTCCGCATCCAGCCTTCCAAAGAACCTTGCGACTTATAGCTTCCGAGCTTCATAAATATGCGGATAAAGCCTTCCTGCATAAAGTCCTCTGCCGTATTCTGATCCGGTGCATAACGAAGGCACACCCCGAACATCCGGGAGGCGTACCTTTCGTAAAGTACTTTCTGGGCGCGTATGTTACCTGAAAGGCATTCTTTCAGCAGATTGTCTTCATCCATGCGATACCCGGAAAAGTAGTTTTTCGAATCATTCTTTAGATGCAACCTTCCGGGAATAGTTGCATACGAAGTTACTGTTTTAAATTAAATTTAGATAAAATGGGCTTAAATAGTAATATGTAGAAACCTAAATACATATATTTGTAGAGCGAAGCCCGGTTAACTTTAAACAAATCAGGGCAGTAGTTGTTAATAACTGGTTATTTTTCAGGGGATTTTCAGTAAAGAAATAATTATCTAAACCAATAAGGCTCAGACAGTATCGTATGATAAGAAAAGTACTTGTTGCTAACCGCGGTGAGATTGCAGTGAGAATTATGAGATCGTGCCGTGAGATGGGCATAAGGACAGTTGCAGTATACTCAGAAGCCGACCGTGCTTCCATGCATGTCCGTTATGCTGACCAGGCATTCTATATAGGCCCTGCTCCATCGACCGAAAGCTATTTAAATATTGACAAGATCATTGAAGTGGCAAAACAGTCGGGTGCTGATGCCATTCACCCGGGATACGGTTTCTTGTCGGAAAAGGCAGAGTTTTCTGACAGGTGCAAGAGAGAAGGGATTATATTCATAGGCCCTGATTCACACGCTATCAAAATGATGGGCGATAAGATTACTGCCCGTAAGACTATGATTGCTGCAGGGGTACCTGTTGTTCCCGGAACAGTGGATGCTGTGAAGGATGAGGCGGATGCACTGAAAATCATTGAAGAGATTGGTGTTCCGGTTATGATTAAGGCCACTGCCGGTGGTGGTGGCAAGGGTATGCGGTTAGTGAAAGATGCCAAAGATGTTATTAGTTCACTTCGTATGGCACAGTCGGAAGCCCGCAATGCATTTGGCGATGATTCGGTATATATTGAGAAGTATATTGAATCGCCTCACCATATAGAATTCCAGATCCTGGCCGATAAGCATGGTAATACCGTTCATCTATTTGAGCGCGAATGTTCTGTTCAGCGCAGGCACCAGAAAGTAATTGAAGAAACCCCTTCACCACTTTTAACTCCTGAAATACGCAATGAGATGGGCCGCCATGCCGTTGCAGCAGCCAAAGCCTGTGGATATTATGGTGCAGGAACCATTGAGTTTATTGTTGACGACAATCTCAATTACTATTTCCTCGAAATGAATACCCGCCTGCAGGTGGAGCATCCTATCACCGAAAGGGTGGTTGGTGTTGACCTTGTGAAGGAGATGATAGGTATAGCCAATGGCTTTGAATTGCCTTTCAGGCAGGAAGACCTCAAACAGAGCGGCCATGCCATTGAATGCCGTATTTATGCTGAAGATCCGGATAATAATTTTATGCCAAGCCCAGGAAAAATCCAGCATATCACAGAACCTTTGGGACTGGGTGTGCGCCATGATGGCTATGTGTATGAAGGTTACACTATCCCGATCTATTATGACCCGATGATCTCGAAACTGATTGTATGGGCCAAGACAAGGGAAGAGGCGATCAACCGCATGAGCAGGGCTTTGCATGAATATAAGATTACAGGGGTTAAGACTTCTATAAGATTCCTTGCCAAGATCATGGAGAGCCAGGATTTCATCAGCGGAAAGTACAATACCCACTTTATAGAGAAAAACCATGATTTCCTGATGGCAGAGCCGGAGTGCGACGGACAGTGCGAAGACATTGCATTGATAGCTGCATTCCTGGAGCACACGCAGAAGCTTAACAAAGTGTCGACCAATGGGGTGGACAAGAAAGCCGTCAGCAGGTGGAAAGATATCCGTCATCACTCATCAATCTAATTTATTATGGAAATAAGCATAGACGGCAGGATTGCCAATGTTCAGGAATTAGCAAGGAACGGTAACTATATCACCATGATGGTGGACGGAGATGTGTATGAGGTTGATGCCCTCCGTGTATCTGAAGGCATATACTCTATCATATACAAAGGCAGGTCGTATAATATTGAGATGATTGCCGACACTTCAGCAAGGCATTATACTGTTAATTCATGGTATAACTCTTACAAAGTTGAGGTTATTGACGCACAAACCCGTTACAGGATGAGCCGTGAAAAAGGCAGCCATACTGATGAAGGAAAAATCATAGTGTCACCGATGCCTGGCAAAGTAGTTAAACTGCTGGTTAAGGAAGGTGATACGGTTGAAGCCGGACAAACGCTGATCATCATTTCAGCTATGAAGATGGAAAGCGAGTTTAAAGCAAAAGTACCCGGTGTGGTTAAGCATATCGCCGTAAATGAAGGTGATACTGTTGATGCAAACAAAGAATTGATCACAATTGAATAAAAAGCATATTCAAAATAGTCGAACAACTAATTAAATCAACCAATCAAGATAAGCTGATGAGTGAATTAGCCGAAGTATACCGCAAACTCGAAGAAAAGAATCATAAAGCAGAGTTAGGGGGCGGACAGGAACGCATTGACAAGCACCATTCAACAGGGCGCAAGACCGCCCGTGAACGCATTGATATGCTCCTTGACCCCGGGACATTTACTGAGTTGGATAAATTTGTTGTCCATCGTGCCCGCGACTTCAATATGGAGAAAAATCTTATTCCCGGAGATGGAATAGTTAGCGGTTATGGTAAAATAGATGGCAGGCTTGTGTATGTATTTGCACAGGATTTTACTGTTTTCGGAGGAACACTCAGCAGGGCCAATGCTGATAAGATAATAAAGATCATGGACCTTGCCATGAAGATGGGTGCCCCGGTGATCGGATTGAACGACTCTGGTGGTGCACGTATCCAGGAAGGTGTTGAAAGTCTTGCAGGTTATGCCGACATCTTCTACAGGAATGTGATGAGTTCAGGGGTTGTACCTCAGATATCAGCAATCCTTGGTGCCTGTGCAGGAGGAGCCGTATATTCACCAGCCATTACTGATTTTATCTGTATGGTTAAGAATGAAAGCTACATGTTTGTTACCGGTCCTGATGTTATTAAGGCTGTAACACATGAAGAGGTAACCAAAGAAGATCTGGGTGGTGCCTATACCCACAACTCAAAAAGCGGTGTTGCCCACCTTATGGCTCTCGATGAAGAGCAGGCCATGATGATGATACGTGAACTGGTTGGCTTTATTCCATCGAATAATATGGAAGAACCCCCGAGGGTAAGCACCTCCGACAGTGCCAACCGTATGGATGAAAAACTGCAGTCAATTGTACCTGTTGACCCAAACAAACCTTATGATATGAAGGATATCATCACCAGTGTTGTTGATGATGGTAACTTCTTCGAGATCATGCCTCACTTTGCAGGTAATATACTTACCGGTTTTGCACATCTTGATGGCCGTTCAGTAGGTATAGTGGCAAACCAGCCGGCAGTGCTTGCAGGTGTCCTTGATATAAACAGCAGCGTAAAAGGGGCCAGGTTTGTAAGGTTCTGTGATGCTTTCAATATCCCGATCATAACTTTCGTTGATGTTCCCGGATTCCTTCCCGGGATAACCCAGGAGTTCGGTGGTATCATACGCCACGGCGCTAAACTGCTTTATGCTTATGCAGAAGCAACGGTTCCGAAGATTACAGTCATTACCAGGAAGGCATATGGAGGAGCTTACGATGTGATGTCGAGCAAACACATTGGTGCAGATATAAACCTTGCATGGCCAACAGCTGAGATTGCTGTTATGGGTGCTGAAGGTGCGGTAAATATTATTTTCCGGGATAAACTAACCAATGAATCAAGGGCAGAAGCTGTAAAGGAGTACCGTGAAGTATTCGCCAATCCATACAAAGCTGCTGAGTTGGGTTATATTGATGAGATCATCTACCCTAAAACCACCCGTCCTAAGTTAATCCAGGCACTTGATATGTGTTCCAACAAACGCAAGACCAATCCTTACAGGAAACACGGGAATATACCATTATAAAACGAAGAACATTTATTAAATGATGAAGGTTGGCTGCTGCCACCCTTCTTTACTTTCTTTAGGTTACAAAAACACCCCGAATAATAAAGTCGTTGCAAAGGTGGCAAGAGCCAGTTTCTTTAATTCAGGGTCGAGGGCTGCAGGCGGGGTAGTGGTAAATACCTTCCGCAGATGGACCACAAAGAATGGCAGCATCAGCAGAAAGATGAACTGCAATGGTGAATGGTAATTTAAAATGGAATAGGCCAGCAGGGTTATCATTGCACCTGAGATAAGGAACAGGTGGTAATAGTGGGCATAGTTACTGCCGATCAGAACAACGAGTGTCCTCTTTCCTGATGCACTGTCGCCTTCCACATCCCTCATATTATTAAGGTTCAGCACGGCTGTACTAAGGAAGCCGATAGCCGTTGCCGGGAGTACTTCAAGCCAAGTTAAGTTGCCGGTATGCAGGTAATAGGTGCCAAGCACCCCCGTTAATCCAAAGAAGATGTATACAAACAGGTCGCCAAAGCCTATGTAACCATAAGGATTCCTGCCAACAGTATATTTAATGGCTGCAGCCAGTGATGCCAGTCCAAGCAGGAAAAAGAGGATACCTTCAGCCGAAAGGTTAAAATTAAAACCATACCCAATCAACAAAACACCTGACAGAAGTGCCAGTGCCGAAGTGATGATGATGGCTGTGAGCATATTCTTTTGTGAAATTGCTCCGCTTTGCACCGTTCTTTTCGGACCAACCCTGAGGTCATTATCCATTCCGTTTACTGAGTCGCCATAGTCGTTGGCGAGGTTTGAAAGGATCTGGAGAAAAAGGGTGGTAACAAGCGCCAGGATAAACACAGGCACCTTAAAGGGTTTATCGTCCCATGCCATAAAACTGCCCAGCAAAGTGCTGCTGAATGCAAGTGGAAGTGTTCTTGGCCTTGCGGCGTGTATCCAGGGATTCATCTGATTATGGGAACTTCGGGAATTTGGAGAAGTCGGGATCACGCTTTTCAAGGAAAGCTTTCTTGCCTTCCTGCGCTTCCTCGGTGAGGTAGTACAGTAAGGTGGCATTGCCCGCAAGTTCCTGCAAGCCTGCCTGCCCGTCGAGTTCGGCATTCAGTGCAAGCTTCAGCATCCTGAGGGCTAGGGGACTGCGTTTCATCATTGTCTTGCACCAGTCGACTACCTCATCTTCCAGTTTGTCAAAGGGAACAACTTTATTAACAAGTCCCATCTCCAGTGCCTCAGCAGCAGAATACTGCCTGCAGAGGAACCATATTTCACGGGCTTTCTTCTGTCCGACGATGCGGGCTAAGTATGATGACCCGAAACCTCCGTCAAAACTACCGACTTTAGGCCCGGTTTGTCCGAAAATAGCATTATCAGATGCAATGGAAAGGTCGCATACCACATGTAATACATGGCCGCCACCAATGGCGTAACCATTAACCATGGCTACCACCGGTTTAGGCAGAGAGCGGATTAACTTCTGCAGGTCAAGTACGTTCAGTCTGGGAATACCATCCTTGCCAACATACCCGCCATGGCCTTTAATATTCTGGTCACCACCGCTGCAGAATGCTTTGTCGCCCTCACCGGTTATTACAACCACTCCAACATTATCGGCTTCACGGCAGTAGTGCATGGCATCTATCATTTCTTTCACGGTATCAGGAGTGAAAGCATTACGGTATCTTGGGCGGTTAATTGTAATCTTGGCTATACCCTCAAAGAATTCAAACTTTATCTCTTCGTATTCTTTTATCGTTGTCCAGTTTCTTTCTGTCTTCATAGTAATAATAATTATAACTGTATTAATTCAAAGTTAGTACCGGATGGTAAATGGTTCAGCTCCTTAAAAAACTAAAATAGTCCTTTAAAGTTTGAGCCGAAAGGATGTTATCAGTGACAACTTCCAGGATAGCCGGCCTGCCTGATGGCTGATCGCCAAAGAATACCGGCAGTTGATAGTTCAGTTCAAGCTCATTCTCTGCCAGGTAGTATTGGATATTAAAACTGGCAGCTATTCCTTTTGCCCTGAAATCGTGCCGTGTTTCAATAAAAGGTTCGAGCTCCGCATGGCCTGCAGGACCGTCAATGATACGGAAAATATTACCGCCACCATTGTTAATCAGCAGTATCCTCAGGTTAGATGAAAGGTGATGGTTCCATAAAGCATTGCTGTCGTAGAAAAACCCTATATCGCCGGTTATGAGAAGTGTAAGTTTGTTATGGTTAAATGCAAATCCTGCAGCGGTGGAGGTACATCCGTCAATTCCGCTTGTGCCACGATTGCCATAAAAAGTGATGTTTTCAGAATGGTCAAACAACTGTGCATACCTCACAGGAGTGCTGTTCCCAAGGTGGACTGCCGTATCCGGAGGCAGCAGTTGAAATGCCTTGTGGTATACCATGAAGTCACCGTAAGGAACTTTTTCTGCAAACGTGCTGTGCTTAACGGCTGTTGCTGCGGAGGTCTCATGCCAGTTATTGAAAAAGGAGTTTTCAACTGATTGTTTAATCCCCTTTGTCAGTAATTGACTTATAAAATAGAGGGGATCTGCATTGATGGTCGCAGTGAGTGACTTATAGGTATCAAAGTGGAACTGTTCAGGGTCAGTGCTGATATGCCAGTGGTTAGCAGGCTTCATATTCCTCAGCATTGCTTTGACCTTCTTTGAGATTACTGCACCTCCGAATGTGATAAGTATATCAGGAGTGTGTTCTTTATTTTTTGAAGGAGGAATCAGTGCAAGAGTCCTGTCTATACAGTTTATAAAAGAAGGATGTTTCAGGTTTGATGTTGTCTCAGTAAGAACAACAGTTCCCTGTTCTTCTGCCAGCCTGACAAGTGCCTTCTTGATTTCAGCATCAGGGTACATCTGTCCGGCAATCACCATCCTTGATGAGGCAGAATTCCACTTCTCCCTGAATATCTCAACAGACTGGTCACTCATTACAACTGACCCATTGATGTAGTTGATGATTTTAACGGAAGGGAATTCCTGAACATTCAGATCGTAAAGTGGTTCATCGAGCGGAATGTTTAACTGCACAGGGCCGGGCACAGGGAAGCAGGTTCTGTCGATAGCTTCATTTATAATCCGGTCGGTAAACCACCGCTCACCCTCAGTTGTGATGGTGGCAGGGAGGTTAAAGCTCTTTCTGATATAACTGCTGAACACACCGGTTTGCCTGATTGTCTGGCTGTCACCCTGGTCGATAAGTTCGATGGGGCGGTCGGCTGTAAGCACCAATAGCGGTATGTTCTGGTAGTACGCTTCAGCAATGGCAGGGGCATAATTAAGCACTGCCGATCCACTGGTACACAGAAGTGCAACTGTTTTACGTGATTGCATGGCAAGGCCGAGTGCAAAGAAACCGGCACTACGCTCATCGGCAACACTTAGCATCCGGAGAGTATTTGATCTTCCGAAAAGAATAATTACAGGAGCATTACGGGAACCGGGTGATACAACCACCTGTTCAATTCCCTTAGATTCCATTATTGCCGCAAGCCTGCAGATATGTTCCTTACTCATGTTACCCGGTCACATCAATGCGCTAAGTTCCGTATTTTTTCTATCTCCACCAAAAGCGTGCGGCTTTTAATAGATGTTTCATCCCACTCTTTACCGGCATCGGAACCTTTGGTGATACCCCCTCCGGCGTATAAAGCTGCTTCATTATCAATTGCCTGCATACATCGGAGGTTTACATATAGTGAAGTCATATTGCCGATATTAACCGGGCCAAGGTAACCGGTATAAAACGACCTGTTATATCCTTCAGCGTCATTGATAACATCCCTTGCTTCATCTACAGGCCACCCACAAACAGCCGGCGTAGGGTGAAGGTTGTTAAGTACATTGTTTACCTTGTCGGATGTGACCATTGCCTGGAAGTCAGTGCGCAGGTGTTCAACATTTCCTGCCTTCGCTGTATAAACAGGTGTTTGCTCTATACCTGAGCATCCTGAGATTTCAAGTTTTGCCTTAATATACCGGCTTACCCATTCCTGTTCATCAAGTTCCTTTGCTCCCCATTCCCCGAGTGTACCGGCCGGCCTTGTCCCTGCCAGTGCCATAGTCCTGATCCTTGATCCGGCAGATGAAATAAGAAGTTCAGGTGATGCACCTAACCAGATACCCGTGACAGGGGCATACAGAAGATAAACGAAGGCTTCAGGGAATGCCTGGCAAAGGTCATTAAATAACAGTGGTGCATGCTCAGTGCTTTGGAAAGGAATCCTTATGGCCCTTGATAAAACACCTTTGGTAATTTTACCTGCTTTGATGGCATCCATCATTAAATTGAAGCCCTCAATATAACTTTGTTTGTCAGTCGAGTGAGGCAAAGCTGGTGCTATTTCAGGTTTCACATCTGGCCCGGCATCAATGAAGTGGCCAGGCTCAACCTTGTAGCCTGAGATCAGCATCTCTGCTTTAAACCAGAGTGCATCCCGGCTAATATCAAAAGGAGCAAAGATAAATCCCTTGGTAGACAAAGGGAGTAAACCAGAGATTATCTTAACCGGCTTTACAGGTATTGTAAGTGGCAGGTTATCTCCCGGCATTCTCCATGAAACGAAGGAAAGTCCTTTGCTGAGGCAATGCCTGTGAAAGCCGGTTAATGTACTGTCTGTCATTTTACCCTGGGAATTACCATTACAGTAAGTCTGGAAATACATGTAATTGCATCATCCATATTTGTTATCCTGATTTCCCAAACATGTAGTTTGCGCGATCTTGAGATAAGAGTGGCTTTACCCTTCACATATCCTTCGGTTGCCTTTTTGACATGTGTTGCGCTGATCTCAGTTCCAACAATAGTATGCGTTTCAGTATTAATTATGCTCAGAGAGGCCATACTGCCGAGGGTTTCAGCAAAAGCTGCAGAGGCACCTCCATGGAGAATTCCCGCAGGTTGAATAGTGCGTTCATCCACCGGCATAGTGCCTGCGAGGTAATCATAACCAATTTCTGTATATTTGATACCAAGGGTTTCCACCAGGGTGCCTTTCGACAGCCTGTTCATTTCTTCGAGTGAGAAGCCCGACAGCAATGTATTATCCATTTTCAGTAAATTAGCTGCTATAACAGGCTTCAGCCTGATAAGTTGCCTGATTATAGCAAATTTACTAAAAAGTGTGGTTGATTAACTAAAGAGCCTTGGTTTCAAGGACGATCTTTTCGTTTAATTTGTCAACGATCATGTTGTAGTACCCTTTCAGGTTCTGGTAAGTTTCAGCAGGATACACGTCTTTCTTGAATTCATACTGTGCAGTAACTTTTAGCTTACCCTGAATGCTGTCGTCAATAGTATACAGTATTTTAACTGCCTGGTTGTTAACAATCAGATTATCCGGTTTGCTGGCAACAGTATAGCCTTCGGGAATATCGAAAGTAGTTTCAAATGACCTGGTGAACCTGTAATTAAAGTCGATTGGGAAGTTCCTTGTCTTCTGCTTCAGTGGATTCTCAGTGATTGCTTTTCCGCAGAAAGGATCAATGATGATCTTGTTTTCTACCTTCTCGATGGGAATAGCCTGACTGAATGTAATAATGAATGGAAGTTCCGGCAAATGCAGGTTTAGTTGCTTTATACTGTCAGAGCCTTCATAATGCTGGTTTACAAGGCTCTTGTATAAATCTTCGTAATTGCTGAGGTATTTGTTGCGGTATGAAGCTGCATCATAGCCGGTAAGTTCAAGAGAGTATTTATGAAGGAATGAGCTTTTATCTTCTGATAATGAGACTTCAGTCCTCCATCTTGCTTCTGAATTTACCTGGCTCTTGTAAGTTATCCAGTTGACTGGTCCGTCCTTAGTGATCAACAGACCGGTTTCATTCAGACATACAGGGGGTATTTCTTCAAAACTGTAAATCGATTGAGTAGCATCCAACAGGTAATTTTTACCTTCAGCGGTCAATAGAACCATCACATAATTGAAGGCCTCTAAAAATGGATAACTCTGGTTTATCTTTCCGTTGTCCCTTGTTGATATCAGCACAGGATTGGCATTGAGTCCCGCAGCTTTTAAAAGCCCGGTGTAAAACAGGTTTATTTCTGCTGAATTGCCTTTCGCCGAATTTATAAATTCCTTTGTCGATTTCTTAGCAAGTGGAGTGAGAGTTCCATCAAATGAGAATTTTGAAATCATGTAATTTCTTAATGCTTTGGCCTTCTCAAGTTCAGTAGGTGGTAAAGTAATCTGGGGAAGGATATCCTTTGCTTTGCCTTCAGCTGATTTTATATACTTTCCGAACTCTTCCCTGGTATTGAATTCTTTGATCAGTTCTTCCCATGTCGACAGCACTTTCACAACAGCACCGCCACCTGAAGCATAGGCTGAAAGTTGAAAATTCAGTCTTATCCTGTAATCCTCATCTGAAGTCATGAATTCATCAGTCTTGAGTGAAGGAATGTTTTTCATGACGAAGAAGTAAGCCATATCATCCTTACTTTCTTCAAAAGGATTTGTATTTGCCTTTCGGATGGGATATGTTTTATACTCATCAAATTTATTGGCACCCTGAAGGTTATAAACATACTCAACGATAGGCATCATTACTGCCGTATATTCACTGTATAACACCGGGATTTCTTGCTGGAACTCCCAGTCGTTAAAAGTGAAATAGTAAGGACTGCTGGTTTTGTATAGTACATCAAACACAGTACCTTCCCTGATATCAGGGACAGCAAAAGTTTTGAGTACAAGCTTGTCGTTGACCCTTTTGGAATATACTTCTTTTGGATTCATTTCAGTAACCCGCACAGACCCATTCTCAAAATTATAAGCGTTGGCCTTTATTGAAATTATCTGGTCGGATCCTCTGTACCCTGTATATAACGGAATCACGAACTCCGTATGTTTGAGGCCTGCTTTATTAAAAATCTTTATCTTAAATTTCCTTTCAAAAATGATATCATAACCTGTCTGTGATGAATAGAAGCCGGTTTTCCCAATGTCATAAATAATTACTGCTTCAGCCTCAGGTTCGAAAGGACATTGTGTAAGACTAAAGTCTTCATTACTGTATTTGCCAAATTCCCTGATAAAGTCCTGTGCATAAGCACCACTCACAAAAAGGGCTATAAAAAAGGGTATTAAAATGGCCTTTTTAGATCTGGGCAGGCTCAAGAATAATTTTTTCATTGAATTTGGTAACTATAATGTTATACAATTCCTTTACTGACTGGTATTCTTCTGAAGGGTAAACATCTTTTTTAAACTGGTAAACACCGGTAATATTCAATGCATCCCCGCTGTTATTTACTACGTATACTATACGTGCCAGTTTATTATTGATGGTTATATTTTCAGGCACTGATAAAGCTTTATAGCCTTCCGGAATTTTTATGTTCACTGCAAAAGATTTCGAGAATTTGTAAGTAAAGTCAATAGGATAAGTCCTTAAAGGAAGTTTGAAAGGATTCTCCGAAACTACCATTCCGCAGCAAGGGTTAATTATGAGTTTACCATCCACCTGTTCAACTTCCAGCTTTTTGGTGAAATTTAAAACAAATGGCTCTGTAGAGGTTTTAAGGTTCTGACACCTTACACTGTCGATTTCAGTTTTATGGTCTCCAAGATACCTTTCCGTAAGTGACGTATAATCATTCTTGTATTCCTTTCTTAATTTGAGTGCATCGTAACCAACGGAAGATATTTTAACCTCCGACTTAAGGCTGTCGAGAGACGGTAATAGTGATAGTTCTATTTCATGCCTGATATCCGACTTAAGTGTGCTTTCAAACTCGATCCAGTCGTCTATATCCTTCTTAACAACAAAGCCAGCTTCATTAAGGCAGCGGGTAGGTATTTCACCTTTGTTAAGCATAGGTTCGGTAACATCAATAAGGTATAAGTTGCTGTCAATGGTTGCTAATCCTGTAACATAATTAAATGCATCCAGGAACGGATAGGCGGTTTGTATTTTTCCGTGGTCACGGGTACTTAACATTACAGGATCAACCGGGATACCGGCAGCCCTGAGCATCCCGATAGCCAGAAGGTTGAGTTCAGCACTGTTCCCTCTTTTAGTTTCATTCAGTTTCTTAACTGTAATTGAAGCTGTGAATGATTCATCATCATCGTACGTGTAATTATCTTTAATGTACCTGTCAATCCACTCATACTTTTGCATATGTGACATAGTTTGCAGATTGGTGGTTTTATAAAGTGATTTTGCAAAGTTCTCTGCATCCTTTATGTAATCACCGAATCCTTCATAATCGTTCAATTCTTCGCAAAGCTTTGGCCAGGTAGAAAGTATAGGTTCAGGACTCCCGTATTTATTTAGAATACTTGTAAGTTGAAAATCAAGCCTTACTTTATAGTCATTATCAGAGGTAATGAAGCCTTCATTTACAAAGGCAGGGATGTCGCGCATTATATAGATTATATTCTCAGAATTGCGAGCAATATTGTTAATGTAATAAGGTCTCCTGTTGGAATAAGCTTTCTTGAAATCATCCAATGGCTTATTACCTCTTATATAATGGGCAAAGCTGACCAGTGGATGTATGGTTGCATCATAAATACTGTATTGTACAGGAACATCCAGCTGAAATTCCCATGAGGGCAGCATAGTATAAGTACGGCTTAACAAGGAATAAGTTACTTCAAAAACAGAACCTTCTTTAATATCAGGCATCGCAAATTTCTTTTCTGCAATGTTGTTTACTATTTTCCCTTCGTAAACCTGCTTGTTGTTCAGCTGGGAGGTTTTAATTTCTCCATTTTCAAGATTGTAGGTATAACCTTTGATAGAAGTTACCTGTTGCATTTTCTTTGAATAAGGAATTGCAAACTCGGCATGTTGAAAACCTGCTTTATTAAATATTTTATAACGTACTCTTCTTTCCAGGATAATGTATCCCGTTTCATCAAAATTCACTGTTCCTGCGTCAAAGATTACCATCGCCGATGCGGCAGTATCAAAGCTGCACTGTTTAAGCTGAAGTTCATCAATTGTACACTCACCCAGTTTAGGCAGTTTGTCCTGCGAATAAGCACTGAATGAAAAGAGGATAAAAATAATCCACGATAGAAAGAAATGGTATCTCATATAGTTGTTTTAATTGGCTGTATAACGATCCTTGACCTGTCTGCTTTTTTTGCTGTATCAATGAATTTGTAGAATTCAGGATAATCCATAAGGCTGATGTATCCCCTGTTGAGAAGGAAACTCTTCACAGCTTTGACTTTTCCTGCTTCAGGGTATATTTTTAATGAAAAACTTCCGAATTTTCCTTCTACACTGACAGGCTGAAACTGGCTTTTGAGTTCCATTCCTTCAGGAAGGCTGTAAGTGATAGTATCTCTTATGGCAATTGGATAAAGCAGTTCAACGGGCAATGTCCTTGCTGTTGGATTGGAAAAACCTGGGATACCTGAAGCAGGAAGGCTGACATAATATTCCTGTCCGAGTGAATTTAATACCTTATTGAGTGTTAGTTCAGCAGTGAGGCTGATTGACGGGTCGTCGCGGTGCTTTTTATCCAGATTCCACTTGATAACTTCGTAATTATCAAATGGCATATATTCCCGCATGAGCTGGTCCTTCTCAGTTTCATTCAATTGTGCAGTTACTGCATTAAACAGCTCAAAATCATCACCCCGGTATATGTTATTGATGCTGACTACTGCATGGCCTTCTTTCTTCAGCTCATACCATATGTGTTTTTCCTGAAGAACCTCAGAAGGGGTCAGCTCAGGAATTCTTACGAGCCTGCTGTTGCCTTTGTCAACAACCAGTGCATAGTGCCCCTGTGTTGAAGTGCCCATATAATTAAAAGGCTTGCTATTGCTAGTATTTTCAAGCCAGATTGTGTCATTTTCCAGGGGAACCATAAGTACAACATGGTTGAACTGGTGGCTCGGGAATTCTGTGTCAAATTCATCCGATTCGTCGTCAGAGTACACATCCGCAGGGAATGAACTGATGCCTGCTTCCTTCAGCATAGCTTTCATATAGTTAGTCAGCGCTTTGCAATCGCCGTACTTATTCTTGCATACATACTCTGCAGGGAAAGGTTTCAATGCACCTATCCCGATAGAAACATTGATATACCTTGTATGGTCCTGCATATAATGGTATAGTTTCCTGACAATTTCCTTCTTATCAGAGATTCCTGCAATGAGTTGCTTAACTGTTTGTTTTTCAGTCTCTGTAAGCTCATCAAGTCCTTCACCCAGGCCATAAACCCAGTCGCCATATGATTTCCAGCTATCCCAACTTCCCGGCAGGTCCCTTTCGAAGTTTAAAGGCAGTACTTCAACATAGGGCAATAATTTACTTGGATCTGAATATATCTCATCTTTAAAAGGCGTTGTATAGGAAGCGGAATAAGCAAGTATTCTGCGATTGTCCTTTACTTCTTCTGATGTATTGGTTAGGTTTTTAACCGATTTAACAAGGGGTAAGTCAGTCGGCGCTGATACAACAAATGTTGATGCCTGGGTAGGAATATCCTGAAAGAGAACAGGGCTCCAACTGCCTACCGTCATGTAATTTTTATCTGTGTAGGTGAAACTGCATGACACAAAGTAAGGATAGTTGTTATGCACAAGCTGAAAGATCTTGAGCATGCGATCTGTATACAGGTCATGAGAGAATTCACTTCTGTCAATTATATCACTTTTCTTAAGTTCTTTAACTTTTATCCCCTTACTGTCTTCTACCCATGCTTTAATTTCCGAAACTTTAATGTCCTTGCTGTAGGGAATCGATATCAACGAATATTTTTCGCCATTTTTATTATTGACCTTTAACGTAATATTATTATAGGTGGTTACTTCGGATTTTTCTACCTGGCACCATTTGTCGAATTTAATTACTTCAGCATCGTATTTCTGAGCATTGACAATAGGAATAATAAGGCAGAAAAGGGGAATCAGCAGGCGGAGGATCATTACATCAGGCTTTTATATGAATAAACTTGGCGCTGTAAACTTAGAAGGTTAATTCATTAAATCAAAATTTTCTTTAAAGTTTTTTTTTACACTCCTTAGTTTTTTTTGACTACACTCTTTTAATTTGCTGTCTGAGAGGAAATGCATCCATAGAATCGATATTTTTCTTTATGTTTGGATATAATTTATCTGACAGCTTAATCAAATCGGAAAATATGGAATACCAGATTCTTAAACCCGCCATTGAAGGCAACATTGTTATAGTAACACTTAGCAGGCCACAAGCCCTGAATGCCTTAAACACAAGGTTTTTCGACGAGATGGATGCCTATTTGGATGAAATCTCAACCAATCAGTCAATCAGGGCTATGATCATTACCGGTGAAGGCAAAGCCTTTGTGGCCGGTGCTGATATTGCCGAAATGGTGAATATGGACAGCGACCAGGCACGTGCTTTCTCCCGGAAGGGTCAGCAGGTGTTTAATAAAATTGGTAAGATGCCTTTTATTGTTATTGCTGCAGTGAACGGCTTCGCACTGGGCGGAGGACTTGAACTTGCTATGTCATGTGATTTCAGGATAGCATCATCCAACGCTAAGTTCGGTCAACCGGAAGTCAATCTCGGACTAATACCCGGTTATGCGGGAACACAAAGGCTGCCAAGGCTCACAAACCTTGCCGATGCCCTGTATCTTCTCACAAGTGGTGAAACCATTGATGCAGCTACAGCGTTATCTATGAGGCTGATACAGAAAATGACTGAGCCTGAGGGATTGCTGGATGAAGCAAAAAGGATTGCAAATGTAATCGCATCAAAAGGCCCGATGGCTGTGAGGCTTGTTAAAGCTGTTACACGTGAGGGATTGAACAGTAGTTTCAATGATGGTGAACTAATGGAATGCCAGCATTTCGGCGACCCCTTCGGCACAGAAGGTACTGAGGGCATGAAAGCGTTCCTTGAGAAGAGAAAGCCCAACTGGATTTAACCGAAGCTTATTTTATGAATCTCAAATAAAAATATAGATGGAATACAACGAAAGAATCCAAAACGTAACAGTGCTTGGAGCGGCAGGTAAGATGGGCAGTGGCATCCTGCTCCTGATGGCACTTGAAATGGCCGATCGTAAACTGGCCGATAAGGATAAGAATTTTGTGCTTAATGCGGTTGATGTTACCTCCGGTGCATTGCCAGGACTCATGAAATATATCCGCACCCAGGTGCTCAAAGCCGCTGAAAAGAAAGTGGTTGTCCTGCGCAAGCTATATGCCGAAAGGAAGGACCTGATTGATAACTCTGAGATTATTGATGAATATATCAATGATGTTATGAGTATTATCCGTCCGGGTACCCGTATGGAGGCTGCTTACGACAGCACACTGGTATTTGAGGCAGTTAGTGAAAATGCCGCCCTTAAAGCCCAGCTGTTTAGTCAGATTGACAAAAACAATGCCCTGAAGCCGTGGTTCTTTACCAACACTTCTTCGGTACCTATTTCAGGATTGAACGAAAAAGCAGGTATTGAAGGCCGCGTACTTGGATTCCATTTCTATAATCCGCCTGCCGTGCAGAAACTTGTTGAACTCATAACCATTAAGGAAAACCCTGCAGGAATGAAGGAATTCGCCATGGAACTGGCAAAGAACCTGAAAAAGATTATCGTTCCTTCGAATGATATTGCAGGATTTGTTGGTAACGGCCACTTCATGCGCGATTCATTATACAGCATAGAACAGGCAGAGAAACTTACTTCCGAAATGCCCCTCCACGAGGCCATCTATGCTATCAATAAGGTGAGCCAGGACTTCCTGATGAGGCCGATGGGTATCTTCCAGCTTATTGATTATGTGGGTGTTGATGTAGTAAGGTTCATTATGAATGTTATGGATCCTTATATGAAAGATGAGAACCTTCACAGTGACCTGCTCGATAAGTACTTTGACCTTGGTATTAAAGGTGGCCAGTTTGCCGACGGCAGTCAGAAAGACGGCATCCTGAAATATGAGAAAGGCAGGCCGGTGGCCGTATACAGCCTTGAGAAAAACGACTATGTTACATTTGATTCATTCAGCCACAAAGTAGATACCTGGCTTGGTGAGGTTCCAAAGGAAGTCGTTCCATGGAAGACAATAATCAAGATGGCCGATAAGGATGCTGTGGCGATGCAGGCCTTCGCCCGACTAAAGGTAATGAACAGCCGTGGTGCGGAACTGGCACTGGCACATGCAAGGCGTTCAAAGGAAATTGGCATGCAGCTTGTTAATACAGGTGTTGCTGCTTCACCCCAGGATGTAAATACAGTGCTTGCTACCGGTTTCTTCCATGCTTATGGCCCGGTGAATGAATTCGTCAATTAACCTCAAACTGTCAGAACATGAAACCACGTAAAAAAGTATATATGGTTGCCGGTTATAATACTATCTCCATGGGTACCGGCCGCAAGGAATTTAATCCCAGGAAAGAACGTCCGGGTCTAGAATATTATATTAAAGAAGCAGGACAGGGAACACTTAACCAGATTGGTGGTGCAAAGAATGTAGATGAAGGTGTTATCGGCAACTTCATGGCAGCCCGCTTTAATAAACAAGGGCATCTTGGTGCTTTTATGGCAATGATAGCTCCTGAGCTGAAATATAAACCTTCACTCAGGGTTGAGGGAGCTTGTGCATCAGGGGGACTGGCCCTTGTATCAGGGATTAAATCTGTACTTTCCGACTCAGCTGATGTTGTTTTGACCATTGGGGTTGAAGTGCAAAATACGGTTAAGGCTATATATGGAGCTGATATTTTGGCTTCCGCCGGATGGGCATTAAAGCGTAAAGATGGCCATGCTTATTTCTTCCCCGGGCAGTTCAGCGACAGGGCAGGGGCTTACTTCCAGAAGTATGGCAAAGAAAAAACGCGTCTTGCACTTGCACGCTGGTACAGGCAGGCTATTGAAAATGCACGGCTCTGTGTTACTGCCCAGGAATACGCTAATGCTACAGTTGACCTTGATGAGGCAGGTATTGCTGAACCAAACCCGAAAGCATTTACAGATTATTTGAATTATACCGATTGCTCAAAAGTATCTGATGGAGCTTCTTCTATTGCTATCGTTTCAGAAGAAGGTTTGAAGCGTACAGGCATTGCAGTTAAAGATGCTGTTGAAGTGGTTGGTGTAGGACATGCCACAGATGATATCACCGCAGATCCTGAAGATCCAACTGTAATGACCACCATCAGGGAAGCTGTGAAAATTGCACTCAGGGATGCCGGTATCACTATTGACCAGGTTGCCACCATTGAAACCCACGACTGCTTCACCATCGCTGCATTGCTCACACTTGAGTCAATTGGACTGGCAGAGCCGGGTAAGGGAGCTGACTTTATTCTTGCAGGACATACCTCAAGGGAAGGCAGGATTCCAATCAATACAACCGGTGGCCTTATAGGCTGGGGCCACCCCACCGGAGCAACCGGAGTACACCAGGCAGTTACTGTATGGGAGCAATTAACCGGCAGGGCCGGCGATGCCCAGATAAAAATCCCTGGTGATAAACCCTATGCTCTTTCAATCAACATGGGTGGTGATGACAGGACTGTTGTCGCGATTGTTTATAAAAAGACAGAGTAGACCAGTCACCTCACCCCGACCCTCTCCTCAAGGCGAGGGAGAAAGGACGCTATACTTTTAAGCCGCCAATTGGCGGCTTTATTTTTTTCTTATGCCTTTTTTCTTTTGCCTTAAAGCTTATTAAAGTGAACTCGTTTCTGGAAAATGGTGTTGGTTTTATATTGGGCGACATCAAAAAGTGAAGGCGGGCAACAACGTAATTGAAGGAAGATGATGTTAAAGCCATGGCACGATGCATTGAATTGGATATGTATTGTTCAGAGATCTGCCGGTTGGCAGCTTCGTTTATGGCAAAAGGTGAAATGTATGCCAGGAGGATGTGTGAGCTCTGTGCTGAAATCTGTGAAGATTGCGGTACTGAATGTGAGAAACACCAGATGGACCATTGCCAGGAATGTGCAAAAGCTTGTTTTGCCTGTGCTGATGAATGCCGTAAGATGGCAGAGGTTGAAGCTTAATGCTCTTGTTTTAAAAGAGAAAGGGGAGCCTTGTACGCTCCCCTTTCATCTGACATTATTTTCTCTTTGAGATACTTATTCTATATTCCTTAGAATTACCGCAGTACCCATACCACCACCAATACAGAGTGAAGCAAGTCCCAGCTTTTTACCTGTGCGTTTCATCTCATGTATAAGGCTTACGGTTATCCTGTTTCCTGAAGCTCCGATCGGATGGCCGAGTGCAATAGCGCCACCGTTTACATTGCAGTTTTCGGCAAACCAGGTTTCAGGAACGCCATGTTCAGCAGAGAGCTCACGGATAACACCAATAGACTGCGCTGCAAAAGCTTCATTGAGCTCAAGGACTTCCATATCACTTAATTTCATGTTAGCTTTAGCCAGTGCTTTCCTGATTGCCGGTACCGGACCAAGGCCCATTACATTAGGGTCTACACCCCCCTGGCCAACAGCTACTATCTCAACAAGCGGAGTGAGGTTAAACTCCTTAACAGCTTCTTCACTTGCAACAAGTACAAAAGCAGAACCATCATTAATACCTGATGCATTACCTGCTGTAACTGTACCGTCACTCTTGAATGCAGGACGCAGGCCACCTAACTTTTCAGCATTAGTTGTGCGGTTTACAAACTCATCAGTGTCAAATACAGTCGTTTCCTTTTTTGTGGTAAAAGTAATGGGTACAATTTCCTGTTTGAACTTACCACCATCAATAGCTGCAGCTGCTTTCTGCTGTGAACGGTATGCAAATTCATCCTGTTCCTGCCTTGAGATGTTCAGTTTCTCAGCAATGTTTTCAGCGGTGATGCCCATGTGTTGTCCTGAAAATGCATCGGTAAGTCCGTCAAGAACCATGGTGTCTACTGCTTTAAAGTCGCCCATTTTTACACCATTGCGCACTGTTCCGGGAAGAACGTAGCAACTGGATGACATATTCTCTGTACCACCGGCGAGTATCAGCTTTGCTTCTCCTGCCCTGATATTGTTGTAAGCGGTGATAATAGTCTTCATTCCACTTCCGCAGATCATATTCAGTCCCCATGCAGGAACTTCCTGAGGGATGCCTGCTTTAATGGCTGCCTGCCTTGCGATTCCCTGTTTCTGGCCAGCTGACAGGATATTGCCAACTATAACCTCATCAACCTGCGCCGGATTAATGCCGGTTTCTTTGATAATGTCCTTAATGACTTCGGCGGCCATATCAGCCGGGTGCATATTGGTAAGTGCGCCCCCAAATTTACCAATGGCTGTGCGTTTAGCTGCCACTATGAATACTTTGCCCATTTTATTGAATTTTATGATTTAAACGTTTATCCATTTCAACGGCTATGTATGAAGCAACATCGTCAGCATATGAGTTCATGCTAAATCCTGCATCATAGCCCAGTTCTTTTGCCAGCTCATGTGATATCCTCGGACCACCGCAAATTAACAGTACTTTATCTCTCAATCCCTCGGCTTCAAGCATCTCCACAAGCTCAGTGAGGTTCTGTATGTGTACATCCTTTTGGGTAACCGTCTGTGAAACCAACAAAGCATCGGCTTTCATTTCTATAGCTTTGGCAATAAAATCCTCGTTAAGAACCTGGCTACCCATATTGAGTGTTTCGAACATGTCATAACGTTCAAGGCCATAGTGCCCGGCATATCCTTTCATGTTCATAATGGCATCAATACCAACGGTATGTGCATCAGTGCCTGTGCTTGCACCTAATACAACAATTTTCCTGCCTATATTGGTGCGGATGTACTCGTCAGTTTCATCCATTCCCATAGTAGTCGACTCTACCTTTGGTACCCTGATTGATGAATAATCAACTGTATGCACACAGCTTCCGTAACAGTTAAAGAAGGTAAACCCCTTGGCAAGCTCCTTGTAATAAACAACCTGAGGATTCTCAAAACCCATCTTTTTCATCAGTTGCTTGGCTGCTTCAATGGCTTCATCGTTACAGGGTACCGGGAGTGTGAAACTAATCTGGGTCTTCCCGTCGTTCATTGTATCGCCGTAGGGCTTTATGGATGTAAGGTCGAGCGTATGGTCGAAGCTTCCCTTGTTCATTGAATATAATCCGCTGCTCATTACTTGTTTTCTCCTTTCATAAGGTCAATAAAGGGATTCCTGTAGTTTTCGCCTTTCTCTGACACTCCGTTTAATCCCTTTCCACCGTTTTTCGGACGTTTAACATCGGCAAAAATACCTTTCTCGAGGGCGTTGAACAGCCCTTCGCGCTCTATCTGCATCAGAAGGTCAAGTGCCTGGTCGAGTACCTGCTGTGCCCTCGACTGGATGATGCCACCGTTCTTAAATTCTACATCTTCACCTATACTCTTCATGTTATTGAAGATATAACGTGCGTTTTCAATGGCCAGGTATCTGTCTGACATAAATGGCGTATGCACTGCTTCAGTAATCATACCGAGAAGTTGGATTCCCTGTCCTGTCCAAATAGCTATCTCGTTGAAGAGGGCATTCTGTATTTGTCCACGGAAAATATTCCCCGTCATGAACTTGGTAGGTGGCATATATTTGAGAGGTGCTTTCGGGAAGATCTCCCTTGTCATCTGGGCCTGTGCCAATTCATAAAGGAAACCGTTCTCCATTTCCGGATTCATTTCAAAAGCATGGCCTAAGCCCATCTGTTCTTCAGGCAAGCCTGCCAGTAGGGCTAACTGCTCATTGATCAGGTCGCTCGCTAAAACTGTGCGGGCCTCCTCATATGCATCAGCCGTGGTAAGATAATTATCCTCACCTGTATTGATGATAACTCCGGCAAAACCATTTATCACTCTTGAGAAGTACTGGTCGATCATGGTACGCTGCATGTTGATATCCCTGAACAGAATACCATATAAAGCATCGTTAAGCATTACGTCCAGTCCTTCAAGTGCTCCCATTACAGCAATCTCAGGCATGCAAAGTCCTGAGCAGTAATTGCAGAGGCGGATATACCTGCCTACTTCTGTGCTTACTTCATTTAGTGCCTTGCGCATAATACGGAAGTTTTCCTGGGTGGCATAGGTGCCTCCGAATCCTTCAGTAGTTGCACCGTAAGGCACATAGTCAAGCAGGCTTTGTCCTGTAGTGCGAATAACGGCTATGATATCAGCTCCCTGCCTTGCGGCGGCTTGTGCCTGAACCACGTCTTCATATATATTGCCTGTTGCAACGATCACATAGATGTATGGTTTTCTGCCTTCTCCTATGGTTTCAATGAATTCCTCTCTCCGACGGCGGTTTGCCTTTATCCTTTCAAGACTGGAATCAATGTAAGGCTTCAGGGCTTCGTTTATCTCAGCATTTGTATGTGTTTTAGCTTTTGACAAGTCGTAGGTACCTTCAGCAACCATTTCTGCAATCTGCTGAGGTGTCTTGCCTGTTTCAGCCACGGCATTACCAAGGTAATACAGTACACCTTCGCCTAATACACCCTCCTTCATGAGGGCATCAACCACTACATTTGGCAGCGGGGCATCATTCTTATCGATTCCGTCAATTCCCATCAGGCGGCAAAGTGTACGTTCAACAGCAACTGTAGTGTACCTGTTAACGAACTTTTGCATATCAGCGGCAATGTTTCCCGCTATTTGCCTGGCTTTGGCCACCTTATGGAAGTTGAGTCCAAGTTTGCTTTTTTGCATTGTATTATTTTATTAATCTGTGATCAGTTATGATCCTTTGTTACATTATAATTCAGTATCTTTTTTAATATAGCTGGATGCCCTTGCCAGCAAATCGTTGTCTATATTCATTAGTCTGGCAATATTGATTGCTTCATGCGGAACTTCCTCTTCAGTAATTCTGCCGGCAGGCAGTTCAATAAGGGAGTAATCCATATAGTCATTTATAGATTCTATGCCCGGGATGCCCTCCATTATATCAGTCTTTAATCCTGCCACCCTCAATCGCCTGCAGTTCGACTCTATTCCACTATAGTGAGTGGTGATTAGTGTTACTGCGCCCAACTCCTGCATGATATCAACCAGGGCATTTACTATAGCCTTTCCTTCCATAGGATTAGTGGTGCGGGCAGGTTCGTCAATAAGTGACAGTACTTCGGTATGTGATCTTGAGGTGTTTATTATTCCGTTGATCTTCAGCATCTCAGCCGCGAATGATGAAAGTCCTCTTAGTTCTGACTGTTCATCTTCAAAGCTGAACATTATATCCCTGAAAGGAAACATCACTGCAGAAGCTGCCGGCACCATGAAGCCGTACTGGAACATATATTGTGAAAGTACTATGGATTTTAGCAGCACTGTCTTGCCCCCCATATTGGCCCCTGTAATAAGCGCTGTACCAGGTGACATGTCAATGTTGACAGGCTGGAAGTTCTTTCCTTTTTTTCTCAGTGCATCAGCAACGGCAGGATTAAAAAGTCCTTTAAATGATAAGCCCATCTCTTTACCGGCAACTGGAAGGCACAGGCTAAGCCTTAATGACAGTTCTGCTTTTGCCAACGAAAGGTCAAGATCTCCGGTTATGTTCAGGTTGGCTATCAGCGTATGGGCAAAAACCTTGAGTTTACTGGTCAATTCTTCCCTTATCGTATCTTCTTTCTCAACACATTTTAGCCTTAATGCTTCAGCCTGTTGAATATCGGTTTTATAAACAACATTGTATTCCTTTCTTAAGGCTGCCAATTCAGCATCGTATGCATCATAGATATAAAAATGAGGTACCTTCTGTCCTTCCGGATCAAGCAACTTTACTACTTCTTCAACGGCTGTAAAGTTGAAAGACCTTAAGTTTGAGGATTCTGCCAGTTCCTTGAGTCTTGTTGTAAGAAGAGCAAACTTCTTAATCTCGAATAGCCCTATATCATCCAGCACAAAATCCTTTGTTAAAGAATTAAGTGTAGCAGTAATATCGTGCACTTCTGTCAGGGCATGGCCAATATCGTCGAGCAATTGACTCTTGTCGGGAGATTTTAACAGTTGGAGTAACTCTGAAGTTTTTGCCAGATGCTCAGATATCTCACGGGCATCAGTCATGAAAGGTTGTCTGAGCAAGTGCAGCCTGCCGATTGCCGACTTAACATCCACCTGCTGGACTACATATTGTAATCCCGGAACCTTACCTGCCTTATTTCCCAATAGTGCCATGCTGCTATTGCTTTTTGATATCGTACACCGGAACACCTAGTGCCTGTGAAAGCCCGGCACACAGTTCTTTAGAATTCAATACATAACCGACAGGTGATACCGGATTAACACATACTGCCATTAATTTAGTGCGAAGCAGCACCTCAATTGTATGGCCGGCTGTAATGAACGACCTATAGGTTTCAGGCTTCACGAAAAGTCTCGTGAAATCCCTTATTATTAGCCTTGTATTCCTGAACGCCTTTTGTAACCTGATATAATCAAGCACCTTGTCGCTGACTGCACCAGTAACATATAAGGTATTACCATGTTCAAACAGCTCATGGTTGTTATCCTTCAATAAAAAAACCGATGAAATGCCAAGGTCATGGATGTAACCGTCGGGCGATATAGCATATAACCCGTGGCTGAGAGTCAACAAGTTATCCCTGAGACTTTCATTCAATGATTCGCTTCCTGAGTATGACGGCAAGTTTATCAGTTCATGGACAAACTTCGTATGGCTGATAAGTTTGGGTATATTGGCTGAAACAGCAGCCCCCGTGTTAAGGATCATGCTTTCAGTTACAGCAGGTGAGCCGGGACTCAGCCTTGAAATGGCACCATCAACTATGGTGGTATCAATACCATAATTACCCATCTTTTTTATGATGTGCTTCAGCCACATGGTATCTGCAGGTCCTGAAAACATCACCTTACCCCTGGAGATTGCACGTGCAGTTACCAGACGGCCTAATGCAGTTGACCGTTCACTAACTTCAAGGATCTCTGAGGTAAGGCGACGCTGATGGTAATGCTTTTCAGATGTGATGAAGATCAGAGATTCATACAGTTCTGTCTCAGGTTTGGATGTTCCTGTAACCAGGTCAACCTTTTCACCGTCAACACCTATTGATGTCAGAGCTATGCGCCGTCCTGAACCTTCAAGTCGCCGCAATACATAGTTGAGGCACTCGGTTTTTCCGGTGTTTTTAGCAAGTCCGACAATCGACAAGCTTCTGTACTTTAATATTTCATCAACAAATGGCATTACCGTTAATGGTTACGCTTTTTGCGCGAGAGTCCCTCAGGTTCCAGAGATAACCTGTCACCCCTTAGAAGAGCGGCAACGCCTTCTTCTTTTGAGGTACAATCTTCGCAGTGACATTCGTTTTTATAATTTTCAGGTTCAGTGTAGGTGGTAATGACACCTTCAAAATTCCTGAGAACAACTTTGCCAGGTGCCTGTGATATAATATAAGTTGGCATTACCGGAGTTTTTCCACCTCCGCCGGGTGCATCCACCACAAATGTGGGAACTGCATAACCTGACGTATGGCCACGAAGGTTTTCGATGATCTCAATGCCTTTCGATACCGGAGTACGGAAATGCTCAAGTCCCATCGACAGGTCGCACTGGTAGATATAATAAGGCCTTACCCTCATCTTAACCAACCCGTGAACCAGTTTCTTCATCACATGCACACAGTCGTTAACCCCCCTGAGTAATACTGACTGGTTGCCGAGAGGAATACCGGCATTTGCCATTCTCTCACACGCGGCAATAGTTTCAGGTGTTATTTCCTTAGGATGGTTAAAGTGAGTATTCACCCAGATAGGGTGGTATTTTTTCAACATATTCACCAGGTCGTCAGTAATACGCTGAGGACAAACAACCGGTGTACGGGTACCGAGACGAATGATCTCCACATGAGGAATTGCCCTTAATCTCTGGATAATTGACTCCAGCATTTTATCACTTACCATCAGTGCATCTCCACCTGAAAGCAGTACATCACGAACTTCCGGAGTGCGGGCAATATAATCAATACCTTTCTGGATTCGCTCAGAAGGTGATTCATTATCAGTTTGTCCGGCAAACCTCCTGCGGGTGCAATGGCGGCAGTACATTGAACACATATCGGTTATCAGGAACAACACCCTGTCAGGGTACCTGTGTGTAAGCCCCGGCACTGGTGAATCCTCATCCTCATGAAGCGGATCAAGCAGGTCGGCAACCGACTTATGGGTCTCCAAACCTGTTGGCACAGCCTGCTTTCTTACAGGACAATCAGGATCATTCGGATCAATAAGGGAAAGGTAGTAAGGGGTAATTGCCATACGAAGTGTAGTAAGCGACTGCTTAACACCTTCTTCCTCCTCAGCAGAAAGTGGGATATACTTCTTTAACTGCTCGAAAGTCTCGATTCTGTTCTTAACCTGCCACTTCCAATCATTCCACTGTTCATCCGTGGCTTCAGGGAAGAACTCATAGCGGCGGGAGATTAGTTTATCTGTCATCATAACGTTCATTTTTTCACCTCACCCCCAACCCCTCTCCTCAAGGAGAGGGGGGCTACCAGCCCTCTTATAGGAAGTATTGGTGATGATGTAATTCTATTTTAACTTTCTCTCATTCACAACCCTGTGTTAACTCCCCCTCTCCTTGAGATAATGCCATTTGACATTGCAAGAAAAAAGTGCAGGAATTTGAAGATTCATTTTTAGTTATCGTTAATAATTTGAAGGTATTGTTTTACAACATGTTTTGAGATGTTAGTTGTATGGTTTATAAA
>Ga0209066_10001022_pt1 | contig 38521 bp, 36 predicted proteins | sample All_14_2_FD_187198 | JGI IMG/M metagenome (GOLD analysis project Ga0209066, IMG submission 187198) | Freshwater microbial communities in response to fracking from Pennsylvania, USA - Allegheny Zone_MetaG_DW_15 (SPAdes) (version 2) ... | reverse complement strand
TTCTATAAGCATGGATAGATACCCATTTTTTAAATATCTCTCTCTCATCAGTTTCAGATAATTTCGTTTCTCGACCTTTTTGAGTTAACTTCCAAATACCTTTTTTTTCAGAAGACAGCAGCCCTTCCAAGACGAGGTATTGGCGTGCCCAGCAAACTTGATTATGGAAACGGGGAGTACCTGATTCCATCAATTTCTCTTTTTTATTATCTGGAATTTTGAAATTCTTGGCTATCAGATCGGATACTTCACGAGGCGAACCTGAGTCACCAAGCTCCCGAAGAGCATCTGAAAGAGGTCCCATCCACAAGATAAATTCTGCTTTTTTATTTTTCCGTTGTGCCATGCATTTTATCTTCGTTATTGTTTCACTATCCAACAATCATCAACCAAAATGCCAAATCTCCGCAGCAAGAAAAGGAAATCTGGTTCCCATCTCAGGCTTCACACCACGATAAAATGGAACTCCTTAATATCTCTTCCTCTTCTCCACCACTACACCCACAATCCTGAACTCAATCCCGGTCATGTCGCGGATCGGGTAGCGCTCGTTGAGCGGTTTCAGGAACACCGACTGCCCATCCTTCACGAATTGCTTGAAGGTGGCATCCGTTCCATTCTTGGCGATGATAAAGCTGCCGCTTACTGGGTCACGCTCAGGGTCGACGATGATGATGTCTCCCTCGACGAATTCCGGCTCCATGCTGTCGCCGTGGAGAGTCAGGGCGAATGCGTGTTCGCATCTCGTGGCTGTGGTGTCCAGCCATTGTTCGGCGTCACCGGACTGATACGGGTCGCTCACTTCTCTCCAGCCCCCGGCCTGCACCCAGGAGATCAGTGGGACCATGTGCGGCTTGATTCGGTCCAACGGTGCCGGGCCAATGTTCGGCGGTTCAGGTGGGGAGGATGAAGCCGTGCCGTCCATCTTCAGCGGAAGGATGCTCACATTCCCTTCATTCTCCAGCATCGGCCCTTCGCCGGTGAGGAGCCAGGTAATCGATATTTTGAGCAATCGGGCAAGTTTTTGCGCGACAGAAATCGGAATTGGTCGTTTGCCGTTTTCATATCTGCTCAAAGTTCCAACGGCAACACCAAGTTTTTCGGCCATCTCCGCTTGATCCACGTCAAAGTAATCCCTCGCCATTTTTGCTCGTTTGGCAATATTCATGATCGATTGATTATTTTATGTTAACATTAATAAGACCGAATGGACATATATATGACTAATGAAGCATGTTGTTGGCATTATACATCACATTTACACCACCTAACAAGGAACAATATGCATAGCGTCACACGCAGAAAATGGGACAGGGAGATAAGTTTAAAAAAACGTGATATCAATAATATATAAAATCGATACACATTTTGGTCTTGAACGGAAAGCACGGGGCCTGAAGGATCGGAATGGCGATGAAAATCAAAGATGCATTGATTTCTCAAGGATTCGCAACTGACGCAGACTTCAATAAGGAGGAATCGAAATGACCGAGTTGGGTGCAGTACGGCCATGCTTTCCATTGCGATGCTGGGCGAGGCAATGCCAGGCAAACCATGGCGAGGATTTCAGTGATGAAAGGTGTGGAAATGCCGGGCTGAGATGGGCTAAAACCAATGCAAGGATTTCTTTTCCTCGATGTTAGGCCACGCCTTGCTCCTGTCATTTTTGGGGAGGGGAATCTTGGGGGGAATTTTGGTTCTTTTATAGCCACTTAGCGCATATTTTATCAATATGTGTCCTTTGGGGGCAAACTGAAAAAGCCCATAAAAAAAGGGCTTAACAGCCGGTTATGACTGTTAAACCCTTTATTTTCAGCTGGTCGGGATGAGAGGATTTGAACCTCCGGCCCCCTGAACCCCATTCAGGTGCGCTACCAGACTGCGCTACATCCCGTCATTGTGACGCTCTATGTAACATGAGTTGCCGAGGCTGTCAACAAAAGGTATGGCAGGATAATCAAGGTGTTTTGCCATTCAGAAGCCGCTGCAGCTCTCGAAGTTCCTTCTTGATTCTGCCGAGGGTGGTGGGAAGACCGTCAGGCTCGGCATGTTGTTCATGGTGTTCAACCGGGTGATTTTCATGACCGCCATCGTGCTGGAAACCCCCATCGGTAAGGAATTTTCTGGCACCGGCAATGGTGTACCGACGTTCGTGCAGGAGTTCCTTCAGCTTGAGGATCAGTTCGACATCGGTGCGGCGGTAGAGCCGCTGTTTGGAGTTGGCACGCTTGGGGCGGATCGCGCTGAATTCGCTTTCCCAGTAGCGCAGAACGTGCGGAGGGACACCCGCCAGTTTGCTCACTTCGCCGATCTTAAAATAGAGCTTGTCTGGGATCTCCACGTTCATGTGCCAGCCGAACTCCTTGTAAGATGCGTAGGAAACAGCTACCTGTTGATCTCTTCTCGCAACTGTCGGCTTGGCCTGAAACCAACGGTCTGCCGTTTTTTGATCGTGATGGCCTCGCCGGTGCGTGGATTCCTCCCGTTGCGCGGCGACTTGCTGCGAACCGAAAAGGTGCCGAAGTGCACGATCTTGATCGGTTCTCCCTCCAGGAGCGTCTGCTTCATGGTATCGAAGACGCAATCGACGATATCGGCGCAGCTGCTCTGGGAAAAGCCGAGGCGTTCGGCAATGGACTCGGCCAGTTCTCTTCGGGTCAGGTTGGATGGATTCATATCAGGCATCACGCAAGCTCGCTCCAAATTTCTCTGTCAGCAAGTCTACTATCTTTCTGTTGGATTTTTCAACATTCTTTTCAGTCAGGGTTTTCGACGCCGAACGGTAGGTGACTGAAATCGCCACGCTCTTATAGCCCTTCTGGATGGTTTTCCCCTGGTAGACGTCGAAGATGGTGACATTTTCGATCAGGGCGTCGCGGCTCATGCGTATCGCATCGACCAGATCGCCTGCGGCGATGGTGCTGGGCACGACGAGAGCGATGTCGCGTTTGACGGAGGGGTAGACCGGCAGCGTGGTGAACGATTTCGGGGCGGCGACGAGGCTACACAGGGTATCGAAATCGAGATCGAAGTAGTGGACGTCCAGTTTGATATCGAAACTGCGCAGGATTTCCGGTCGGATCCGGCCGAGACTGCCGAGCACAGTGTCTTCATGGCGGATCTGCAGTGTCTCGCCGGCGACGACAAAGGGTTCTCTGCTGTCAGATTCAGGAATATGGAAGTCGGCGCTAGTCGGACCAGTCGGCAGGTTGAGCCGCATCTGGCCAAGAATGAATTCCACTGCCCCCTTGGCGTCGAGACAGTCGACCTGTTCCTCCTTGAAATGCAGCGGCGAGGCGTAGCCGTGACGATTGCCGCAGAGGACACCGGCCAGTCGGTTCCTCTCTATCGGCTGGGTGGCGTCACCGGTGCTGGTGAAGACCTTGCCGAGTTCGAAGAGCTTGATCTCCGACTTCTGGAAACGGATATTGCGGTCGACATTCTCCAGTAGACCCGGCAGAAGCGAGGTCCGCATCACGCTCTGCTCCTCGCTCAGCGGGTTAAGCAGTCGGACGGTGCGGCGTCGGTCGTCGTCCGCCGCCAGGTGCAGCAGATCGAGATACTTGTCGTTGGAGAAACTGTAGTTGATCGCCTCGCTGAAACCGATGCCGGTGAGGAGCCTGGCGATGGTGGTTCTCTTGATCCTTCCCTGGTCCTGTTCCGGGTAACTGAGGCTTACCTGGGGCAGCGTCACCGGAATGTTGTCGTAGCCTTGGAGACGGGCCACCTCCTCGATCAGATCCGCCTCCCGGTCTATGTCCACTCTGAAGGTCGGGGGCTTGACCCATAGCGTATCGGCGTCCTTGTGTTTGCAAAGAAAACCGATCGATTGAAGCAGGGTGGTGATCGTCGCGGCATCGAGATCGACGCCGAGGAGCGAGCGGGTGCGGGAGACCCGCAGGGTCAGCGATTTCAGCGGCAGCCTGCCCAAGTAGTTGTCCTGCCCGGCATCCTCCGCGCTGCCGCCGGCGAGCTCGCACAACAGCTGTACCGCCCGATTCATGGCGTTGCACACGCCATCCGGATCGACACCGCGCTCGAAGCGGTAGGAGGCGTCGGTGGCGAGGCCGAGCCGACGGGCAGTCTTGCGGATCGACACCGGGTTGAAGCAGGCGCTCTCCAGCAGGACGGTGGTCGTGCCCTCGGTGACCTCGGAGTTCATCCCGCCCATGATCCCGGCCAGGGCCACCGGCCGCTCGCCGTCGCAGATAAGCAGCATCTCGCGGCTGAGCTGGCGTTCAACCCCGTCAAGGGTGGTGAAGGTAGTCTCGCCGGCCTTCGGGGAACGGACCATGATCTTTCCCCCCTTGAGATTGTCGAAATCGAAGGCATGCAACGGCTGTCCGTACTCCATCATCACGAAGTTGGTGATGTCGACGACGTTGTTGATCGGGCGGAGGCCGATGGCGGTCAGGCGGTTGCGCAGCCACATCGGCGACGGACCGATCTTGATGCCGGTGACCAGGCGGGCGGCGTAACGGGGGCAGAGTTCCGGCGATTCGACATCGACCGAAAATCTCCTGCTGGCGTGATCGACCCTGGCGCCTTCGACCGGCAGGCGCAGAGGGCGCTGGAGCTTGCCGGCGATTTCGCGGGCGATGCCGATGACTGAGGCGCAGTCGGGACGGTTTGGGGTCAGGTCGACCTCGATCATCGTGTCCTCCAGACCCATGGCGGCGATGAAGGACTGGCCATGGACGGTGCCGTCCGCCAGTTCCATGATGCCGGTGTGGGAGTCGCTCAGCGCCAGCTCCCGTTCGGAACAGAGCATGCCGCAGGACTCGACCCCGCGGACCTTGGACTTCTTTATTTTTACGTCTCCGGGCAGGGTCGTGCCGGGCAGGGCGACGACGGTGTTGAGCCCGGCGCGGGCATTGGGGGCGCCGCAGACGATCTGCAGGATCTCGTCGCCGACGGCGACTTCGCAGAGGGTCAGCTTGTCGGCATCCGGGTGCGGTTGCGCCGAGATGATCCTGGCGGTCTTCAACGGGGCCAGGTCCTGATGCAGCGGGGTGACGGCGTCGACCTCCAGCCCCAGCATGGTCAGGTATTCGGCCAGCTGATCGGCGGTGTGCCCCTCGGTGTCTACATATTGGTTCAACCAGTCAAGCGTGAACTTCATGGCAGTAGTTGTGTGATGATGAAGGCTCGTTAGAACTGAGACAGGAAACGTTGGTCGTTTTCGTAGTACAGACGGATATCGTCGATACCGTACTTGAGCATGGCGATCCGTTCGACCCCGAGGCCAAAGGCGAAGCCGCTGTACACCTCCGGGTCGTAACCCACCATCCGGAAGACCGCCGGATCGATCATGCCGGAGCCGAGGATCTCGAGCCAGCCCGATTTCTTGCACACCCGGCAACCCTCGCCGCCGCAGATGACGCAGGCGATATCGACCTCGGCGCTCGGTTCGGTGAACGGGAAGAAACTGGGGCGGAACCGTAGCGGCAGATCCCGCTCGAACATCTTCTGGGTAAAGACCGTCAAGACCCCTTTCAGATCGGCGAAGGACACCTGCTTGTCGACGAGGAAGCCTTCCACCTGGTGGAACATCGGGGTGTGGGTGATGTCCGAATCGCAGCGGTAGACCTTGCCCGGGGCGATGACCCTGAGCGGCGGCTGGCGGGTCTCCATGATGCGGGCCTGCATCGGCGAGGTGTGGGTGCGCAGCAGGATCGAGTCGCTGACGTAGAAGGTGTCGTGCATGTCCCTGGCCGGGTGGTGCGCCGGAATGTTCAGGGCCTCGAAGTTGTAGTAATCCTGTTCGACATCCGGCCCTTCGGCGACCGAGAAGCCGAGATTCTCGAAAATGGCGCAGATCTCCTGCATGATCTGGGTGACAGGATGGAGGCGGCCGATTTCAGCCACCCTGCCGGGCAGGCTGAGGTCAGGCCGCACCTCGGTATCATCGGCGGTCGAAGCGGATTGCCGGATTGCTTCCTGGCGATGCTCGAAAAGCTGCTCGATTTCCTTCTTGATGGTATTGGCCAGTTGGCCAAGCCGCGGCCGGTCTTCGTCGGACACCGACCCCAGCTTGCGCAGGATGGTGCTGAACCGGCCTTTACGACCGAGGAAACGGATGCGGAATTCCTCCAGCTGGCTGTCGGCGGTAATGGCGGCAAGTTCCTGCCGTGCTTCCCGTTCCAGGCTCTGTAACTCGTGTTCCATAGCTAGTGATCAGGTGAGATGCTCAATGAAACAGCAAGCCGGCGGCGGTTTCATCGAAACCACCGCCGGCATGCGCGAAAATACAGGAAGAGTGGGAAGTTGATCAGGCGTTTGCTTCTTTGGCGAGCCGGACCAGCTTCGAGAAGGACTCGGCATCGAGGATGGCCATATTGGAAAGGACCTTCCTGTCGAGTTCGACACCGGCCTTTTTCAGGCCGCCCATGAATCTGCTGTAGCTGATATCGTTCATGTCGGCACCGGCGTTGATCCGGGCTATCCACAGACGGCGGAAATCGCGCTTTTTGGCGCGGCGATCACGGAATGCGTAGTTGAGAGCGCGATCGACGGCCTCGGCGGCGGAACGGAACAGCCGTGAGCGTCCGCCATAGTAGCCTTTCGCCAGTTTCAATACCCTGTTTCTTCTCCTGCGTGCCTTGAATCCTCGTGTTACGCGTGGCATGGTGTTGCTCCTTTATTCCTTGCCCGAATGCTCATCGTCGGGCCTTATGGGCTTCTGATCTCTGACTCCAGGCAGGATCGATACCCGCGATTACAGATATGGCAGTATCTTCCTGACTGATTTGAGGTTGGCCGAATCGACAAGATCGCTCTTGCGCAGGCCACGTTTCCTCTTGGTTGATTTCTTGGTCAGTATATGGCTGGAAAACGCCTTGTTGCGTTTGATCGCTCCGGTGCCGGTAGCCTTGAAACGCTTGGCGGCTCCTCGTTTAGTTTTCATTTTTGGCATGACACAACTCCTTTATGCTTCGTATACAGTGCTGTTGAACCGCTCTGCCGGTCCCTGGCGGGTGACAGGGCAATCCAGCAACATTTATGAAACTCAATAACTATATAGTCTTTCAACGGGGGCTGAAAAATATATTTCACGCTTTATTTCGGACCGACGAACATGACGAGCTGCCGGCCTTCCATCTTCGGGGGCTGGAGAATGATGGCGTCTTCTTCGAGGGTCTCCATAATCTTGTTCATCGCTTCGAGACCGAGAGTCTGGGCATAGACGATCTCGCGACCGCGAAAGCGCATGGTCAGCTTCACCTTGTTCTTCTGGCTGAGGAACTTTTTGATGTGGCCGATCTTGAAGTTGAGATCGTGCTCCTCGGTCTTGGGACGGAACTTGATTTCTTTTGTCTCAACTACCGTTTGTTTTTTCTTTGCTTCCTGCTGTTTTTTCTTCTGCTCGTAGCGGAATTTGTCGTAGTTCATTATCCGGCAGACCGGAGGGTCGGCGTTTGCCGACACTTCAACCAGATCAAGGCCCTCACTGTAGGCCATCTGCCGTGCCTCTTCGGCTGTGAATATACCCAACTGGCTGCCGTCGCTGCCGATCAGTCTGACCTTGGCGTAGCGGATGCCGTCGTTCGTTGTTGACTGTTCTTCACGTTGAACCGTCGTCGTCTTTCCCTTTTTGTTAATAGTATTACCTCCTCGATTCTACGAGCATTTACGATTGTTGTTCATCTGGGCCAGCCCTGTTGCCGATGGCGGAAAGCTGGATCCGAGTTCCGCGTCCGTCTTTCAGATCCCGCGTCCGGCCCGGCACTCCTCGTCGACCATGCGGGCAAATTCTCCGACTGACACAGGCGGCAGGTTCTTGCCGTCACGCAGGCGCACGGTAACCGTGCCGCTTTCCTTTTCCTTGTCGCCAACAATCAGCATGTAAGGAATTTTGGCGAGCTGGGCCTCGCGGATCTTGTAATTCAATTTTTCGTTCCGGACATCATTCTCGATCCGGACGCCGGCCTGGCGCAGTTGTGCGTAGACCTGCCGGCAGTAATCGGCCTGATCGTCGGTGATATTGAGAATGCGGGCCTGGACCGGGGCAAACCAGAGGGGGAAGGCTCCGGCGTAATGCTCGATAAGGACACCGATGAAACGCTCGAGCGATCCCATCAGGGCCCGGTGAATCATGATCGGCTGGTGTTCGGCATTGTCGGCGCCGGTGTAGGTCATCTCAAATCGTTCCGGCAGGTTGAAGTCAACCTGGATCGTCGAACACTGCCATGCCCTGCCGAGGACATCCTTGATCTTGATGTCGATTTTCGGCCCGTAGAATACACCTTCGCCGGGATCGATCATGAACGCCAGCCCCTTTTTCTCGAGGGCCAGCTTCAGCGCTTCCGTCGCCCGCAACCAGTTCTCGTCGCTGCCGACATATTTCTCCGGCCGGGTCGAGAGGTAGATATCATATTCGGAGAAACCGAAGGTCTGCAGAATGTGGAGGTTCAGGTTGAGGATATTGAAGATTTCCTCTTCCAACTGGTCCGGTCGGCAGAAAATGTGGGCATCGTCCTGGGTGAAACCGCGGACCCGGAGCAGTCCGTGCAGGGCCCCGGCCCGTTCGTAGCGGTAGACCGTTCCCAACTCGCACCAGCGCAGCGGGAATTCCCGATAGCTGCGTTTGCGGGTGTTGTAGACGCCGATATGGAAAGGACAGTTCATCGGTTTGAGCTGGTACTTGATCTCATCGATATCCATCGGCGAGTACATGTTCTCGCTGTAGAAATCGAGGTGCCCCGATGTTTTCCACAGGTCCTGGCGGGCGATATGCGGGGTGTAGAGCAATTCGTAGTCGTGCCGGTAGTGCTCGTCCTTCCAGTAATCTTCGATCAGGCGGCGCAACTGGGCGCCTTTGGGCTGCCAGAGGATAAGTCCGGGGCCGATATGATCCTGCGTGGTGAACAGTTCGAGTTCGCGGCCAAGCTTGCGGTGATCGCGCTTTTTCGCCTCCTCCAGATCGTGGAGGTATTTGTTCAGGGCCTTCGGGTCAAAAAAAGCGGTGCCGTAGATGCGCTGGAGAACGTCGTTGTTTTCGTCCCCGCGCCAATAGGCTCCGGCCACCCGCAACAGCTTGAAGACCTTGACAAAGGAGGTGTCGGGAAGGTGCGGTCCGCGGCAGAGATCGGTAAACTCGCCGATCCGGTACAGGGAAACGGTGTCCGTTTCGAGATCCCTGATCAATTCGACCTTGTACTTCTCATCCTGCCGATCAAACAGCGTGATGGCCTCTTCACTTGTCATTTCGGTGCGGATAAAGGGCTGAGAGGCGTCGGCGATCTCCTGCATCCGCTGCTCGATCCGTTCGAAATCTTCCGGGCTGAACGGGGTATCGCGCAGGAAATCGTAATAGAAACCGTTTTCGATCGCCGGCCCGATCGCGACCTTGACCTCGGTGCCGAAGACATCACGGACCGCCTGGGCCATGACATGGGCGGCACTGTGTCGAAGGATGTCGAGACCGTCTTCGGTATCAATGAGGATCGGCTGCAGCGTCGTGTCACTGTCCAGCATGCGGCTCAGATCAACGGTCTGTCCATTTGCCCTGGCGGCGATAGTGCGCTTTTTCTGCTTGTTGGACTGGAGACGGTCGAGTGCTTCGCGCACGGTGATCGGCGCGGGCACACGGATTGTTTCTCCATCCTGCAGGGTGACGACTATTTCCATCGCTTTTGGTGGTTTCATATAAAAACAAAGGCTAAAGAGCAAACGACCCATTGTCAAGATCGTTCTTACTTTAGCCTTCTATTTGGTAGGCGCGGAGGGGATTGAACCCACGACATCTACCACGTCAAGGTAGCGCTCTCCCACTGAGCTACGCGCCTGTGCTGCCTGTACTGCTTTTTGATATCCTCCGAAGGGCTACCAGGCATTACCAATCCTGATTTGCCTCTTTCCGGAGTCGCGTAGACGAGTGCCGGTGTCGCTTGGTGGTCATCGCCGGGTTTTTGTGCCCAACGATCAGGGAGATGGACTTGAGGACCCCACCAGCTTCCAGCTCTGCGTGATTGCGCTGTGACTTATATCATAAGTCCGTAGTCGTCGCAATACTTTTGCGCGTTTTTTTGCAGTCGCTCAGGCCTTATCGACCTTCTTGGTATGCTCGCCATAGATCTCAGTCTGAGTGGCCGGCGCGATAACGGCATCATCCACCTTCGGCATGTCGTATTGCAACGGGCTTTCCTTCGGCAGTCTTGCCGACGTAGTGCTTGGCGGGCCAGCCGCCGTCCGGTGTCTGGTGGGCACTCATTTTTACACGACCTCTTTGATCTCCATTAGACGTTCAACATACGCGCGCAGGAATGCCTGGGATCCTTACTCCCGATAGATGTCGATAAACTCCTGCAGGGTCTGCTCGTCGCCGCGCCTGGCGTCGCGAATGCAGACACGGTACTTGCCGTTCCACTCCGTTCAGACCAGCGGGAAATTGGCGCCTGGTACCCACCCGCACATGTTGAGGCTGTTGCCGTAGCCGGTATAGTCCATGTAGCAGCAGTTTATCTTCGGCGAGCCGGTAGTAGCAGGCGCTGTCGATGCCCGTCAGCGACAGCATGGGTCCCAAATGATTGTCTTCGGCGGTATAATTGAACGTCGAGGATAACCTCAATGCCGGCCTGATGCAGCATCTTCATATGTGCATGAATTCGCCCACCGCGCCTCCGGCATGGTAGCCGGAGACATGCTCGTCGTGTGGGATGAAGTAGCTGATGCTTCCCCAGTAATCCCGTTTGTCGGGTCCCACGGGCTGTACACCCGGTAGCCGTATCGCTGGCCGGGTCCGACGGCGGGAAGGTAGAGATGCCAGCAATAGCCGGTGACTTCCTTTAGAGCAAGCCGTGTTTCATGATCGTTTTGATCGAAGAGGCAGAGCTCCACCCGTTATGCTATTTCAGAGAACAGGGAAAATTGGTGCCGACCCCGTCGAAGGTGGCGCCGAGCGGAAAGGGATAGCCTACGAGAATATTCATATCGTCTCTTTCAGGTTGCCCCGGTGATGCTGTGCTTGCGTTCGAGGAGCCGACAGTATCCAAGGCAGATACGTATTATAGTCGGACAGGAGATGTCCGGTTTCATCAGACAGTCCTGCCGGAGCTTCATTCGATCAGTACTTTTCCCGGTCACGCGCCGCCCGCCCCCTGCAAGGCGGCGATCAACCGGAGGAGAAGTGAGAATCCGAGATAGGCGATGGCCGCCACGCCGGCAAGCATCAGGCCGAGAATAATGAATACTGCGGCCTTGAGCCGTGTTTCCGGGCTACTCTCGGGTGGAGCGGCCGCGAGCTGCTTATCCATGAGGGCCATGTTCTTCTCGTTGGCCTTCCAGACGATATCGAACAGATCACCGAAAAATGGAATTAAACCGACCAGCGACTCCACCAGCACGTTCACGGCCATTCGGAGGAGAGTCGCGGTGGAGGCCCCGAGCCGGGCCGACTCAACGATGATATAGCTTGAGGCAATGCTGCCCACAATGTCACCAAAACCCGGTATAAGACCAATGATGCCGTCGAGGCCGATGCGATAGCCGCCCGGCAGCGGGAAGGCGCTGTCCAGAAGCCTGCTGAGCACCCGAATTCGCTCTAGACGAGAGCGCGGCGGTTCTTTTGGCTTGTTGGGGTTCATTGCCATACTCCTCTGATGTAAGAAAGCGATCAGCTGTGAGCTTCCTGAAATAAGACTGACAGCTTTTCCGTGGTCAGTTGGGTTTCCAGGTCTTTCAGGGTATTGAGTACCTTTTGCATATTGACCCACTACTTCAAGATGTTCTGCCACAGGTCGCCTTTTGGTTCCAACCGCCGCCGCGTGGTGGGCAGGGTGAATTTTCTGGGGTCCAGACCCGTGTGCAGTTCTTGGCCTCGGTCTATAGCATCAGGCCCCGCCCGGGGGCGCCGGTCTCGGCCCCGTTCAGCCGGGAGTCATCGACCTACGCCGAATTTACCGTATCCAGCAATGGGAGTTCTGGCTATCAATCGCCTGCACGGTCGGCGTGGCCGTGCTGGGGGCCATTCCGGGCGCTGGCTTGGTGATCGTGATTGCCATCATCGAATTCCTGTGGGATGGTTGGCATCCTTACTCCACGGTTCTGGGACGCGTCAAGGGCTTACAGGGCTATCACGACATCACGCGTTATCCTGATGCTAAACAGATTCCCGGTCTGGTTCTGTTTCGCTGGGATGCCGCTTTGTTTTTCGCCAATGCCGGGTTGTTCCATAAGAGCGTGATGGACACGGTGGCAACATCACCTGTCCAACTGTGCTGGCTAATCGTTACGGCGGAACCAGTAACTAGTGTAGCATTACTTCTGCCGACATGCTCGCTGAGTTGGACGAGACCTTGCACGCAACAGGCATCAAACTGTGCTTTGCCGAGATAAGGGACCCCATCAAGGATAAGCTTAAACGGTTCGGACTTTTCACGCGGCTTGGCGAAGACGCCTTCTTTCCGACTATTGGTGCGCCTGTCAAAAACTATCGAGTCCAGACTGCGGATTGAAGATTTTAAAGGGCCAAGGGTAGGCTTGCGGAGGTTACGTGCAGGCGATTCATCCTGAAGGGAATTTTCATTGTTAAGGGGTTTGATACAGGCCTCATTTGGTAACGAATTACGGGCAAAGCCTTCTGAACCTCAATTCACTAGGAGTCTGGTGGTGGACTCTTTTTGAGCCGTTCGTCGGGGTCATTTTTTCATGTTCCTGATGTTGCACCCTGCCCAAGCCTTTCCTGTAATGAAACATGATCTCTTATCATGGTATTCTTCATTCTGTTGTCGGCTGGCTCGGCGTATCTGTGGGCTTTGTTCTACTTTTCATTAGTTCAACGTGCGGTATGCTGTCAAAATAACCTGACAAATCCGCATCCACCACAGGGGTATGGCCTGTAATCAGAAGGTGATGAACCGCCTTTATCGCATCCTGCGCCCCTCGTTCTGGCCGATACGCATATTGCTCTGGTTGTAGATCGGCTTCAAATATGGGTTCCAGCACAAGCATGGCCGCCGTCTGCACTACACGATCGGCGATCGTCGGGATGCCCAATGAACCCAGTTTTCCGTTTGGCTTGGGAATCAAAACTCGCCGCATCGCTTCCGGTCGGTAGTCCTTCTTCCTCAACCATTCCGCCAGTTCACCTGTGTAGCCATACGAACTCAGTCGGTTCCGTAACGCCTGCTCAAACTGCTCAATTTCGATGGTGATCAGAATCAATTGCGGTCATATAAAGCCAGAGGTTCAATATGACCATTTTCACCTCTCTCCTAATGTTAGCTCCCAGAGTATTTTTCTATGTATTTTCATCAGTAATTTCATAACTATGAGTGTCATATTGATCTGCGCTACATAAAACGGATTAATACTTGCAAGATAATTGCAAACCGAAGCTTGGTTCTGTGGGTGTGAGTATAGTGGCCCCCAATTTTAAACAGTACTTTATAAGCTGTACGCCATCATAAAAGAAGGGCGTAACAGCCGAGTGGTGCAGGTTGGACGCGGAGGAGGGGGCCAAAGCCGGGGGCGACGATGATCGAAAAGAATAAGAGTAAAATTCACACCACCGAGTTCAAAGCGAAGGTAAGCCTGGAGGCCTTGCGAGGGGTAAAGACGATCAACGAAACTGGCCAGGAGTACGGCGTTCATCCGGCTCCAGTGCTTTCTCTCCCTCCTCCGCCACAAGCATGAAAACACCCTTGCTGGGGATTGCGGCAGGCATGCTGTTCGTCGGCCTGATCCTCGTAGTGCTTGTCTATTTCGATATCCACGAGCAGTTGGTCGAGTTGCTGGAGTGGATAGACGCGCAAGGTGCGATGGCAGCGGTCTTCTTTATCCTGCTGATGGCGGCGGTGGTGGTACTGCTGCTGCCGGGCATCTTCCTTACCACAGGCGCCGGCTTCGTTTTCGGCGTCATCGAGGGAACCGTGCTGGTCGTGGTGGGTACCGTCACTGGTGCGTCCCTGGCCTTCCTGATCGCCCGCCACCTGTTCGGCGAGCGCGCCTCGCGGTTCATCGTCAGCCGCAGCAATCTGCAGGTCGTCAGCGACGAAATGGCGCGTCACGACCTCAAAGTCGTAATGCTTACCCGGCTGATTCCGTTCTTCCCGGGCAAGATTTCCAATTATTTCTTCGGCCTGACAAAGTTCACATTCAAGGGCTTCGTGCTCGGTTCGCTGATCGGTTTCATCCCGTTTTCGCTGCACAATGTCTACCTGGGCTCGATCGCCGCCGACCTGGCAAGCCTGAGCCGGGGCGAGGTGGAGCGTTCGCCGCTGCAATGGGCGTTCTATGGCCTGGGGTTCGTCGCGACGATCGTTGCGCTGCTCTATTTCAACAATCTGGCGCGACGGGCTCTGGCAGCGTATTCGCAGAAAAGCGATAGTGTGCAAGGCGGCAAGCCCCTGCCTGAAGCAGGGACAGCGGCAGAGCCCGCCAAGGACAGCTGATGAAATTTTCGAAATGGACCTTTTTGCAATACATCATCACCCGCGCCGCGCGCCACCAGGGCTTCCTGGATCCGATCGAACTGCTCGCGCGCCTGCGTAGTTTCGCGCAGCCCTCCGAAGTGGGCGAGCCGATTGAACTTTTGCGTGCCGGCGTTGTGTTCCATGCGCGCGGCTTGATCAATAGCCGCGTGATCCAGTACAACCTGGACTGGGTGTGGCCCTACTGGGTCGAGCGCCAGTACAACCCGAATGACGAATCTTTCATTCCGCGCGCATTTTCGGTTTCGCATATCAATCTCACCCATCGCAATTGGACCGCGCTCGGCTATCCCGACTGTGAGGAATTTCCGCTGGTCGACCCGCGCGGCCTGCTGACGCCCTGCCTGGACGGCTGGTCGCTCGATGGATGGGTCTGCACGGAAGGGGGACACAACTTGTTTCCGTCGCGTACCCGAGCCTGCACCCAGCGGCAGGACCTGTCCAGCGGCTTGGCGATCACGACACGGGTTCAGCAGGGCGGCCTGATGTTGAGCAGCACGGCGTGCGTCGAACTCGAAGGCGGTATGCCGGTGTGCGTGCTTACGCTGACGGCCCGAGCCGACAGTCCCGCCTGGCTGGTGCTCGCCTTGCGGCCGGCCAATACCGAAGGGATCAGCTTCATCAATGATGTGGTTCTTTCCCCTGATCGTAAGACCTGGGTCGTGAACGACGAACAGACCGTCGCGTTCGGTGCGCCGGCGGAGCGCCACCTGGTATCCGATTATGGCCATGGCGATGTCGCACTCCATTTGAAGCAGGCGCATGCCCGCACCGCACTCGATGAGCGGAGCGAGGGCAGCTGCGACCGTGGCATGGTGACAGCGGCAGCGCTGTTTGCGATACCCGAAGGCGGCGAAAGGATCCTGACGGCCCGTATCCCACTGCCGCACACGGCACCCGTGCTGGCGGAAAATGCCTGGCCAAACCTGCGCGCAAGCGTGTGCAGACTGCAGTGTCCCGATCGCACGTACCAGGAGCTCTACGATGCGGCGATCACGTCGTTGATTCTGCATTCGCCAGGCGATGTGTATCCGGGCCCATCGACCTACAGGCGTTTCTGGTTCCGCGATGCCGCCTACATCATTCATGGCCTTCTCTGCGTAGGCCTGGGAGCGCGTGCCGCGCGGGCGCTGGACCGTTTTCCCGAGCGGCAAACCCAACTCGGCTATTTTCGTTCGCAGGATGGCGAGTGGGATTCTAACGGCGAGGTCCTGTGGATCCTGCACCGCTATCAGCAATTCACCGGCAAGGAACTATCCGCTGACTGGCACAGCGTGATTGCACGCGGCGCGCGCTGGATCATGCGCAAGCGGCTTTCCGGCACGCTCGCTGCGCCTCATGCAGGCTTGCTGCCGGCCGGCTTCAGTGCCGAGCACCTCGGCCCAAACGATTATTACTACTGGGACGACTTCTGGAGCATCGCCGGACTGCATTGCGCCAGTGACATGGTCCGCAGCCATGATGCCGACATGGCAGCCGAGTTCACGCACGCCGCCGATGATTTATCCGCTGCGGTGGACCGAAGCCTGGCTACCTGCGCGCAGCGGCTGGGACGTCCGGGCATGCCGGCTTCGCCTTACCGACGGCTGGATTCCGGTGCCATCGGTTCGCTCGTGTCCGGCTACCCCTTGCAGCAGCATGCCGCGGATGATCCACGGCTGCTCGACTGTGCGAATTATCTGCTGAAAGCCTGTTTCATCGATGGCGCTTTTTTTCAGGACATGATCCATTCCGGTCTTAACGCGTATCTGACCTTGCATGTGGCGCAGGTGCTGCTGCGTGCGGGCGACCCCCGGTACCAGGAGCTGATGGACGCGGTGGCCGGCCTCGCGACGCCGACGGGCCAGTGGCCTGAAGCGATTCATCCGCATACCCGGGGGGGATGCATGGGCGATGGCCACCATGTGTGGGCAGCGGCCGAATGGGTTTTGATGGTGCGCAACTGCTTTGTGCGCGAAGAGGGCGACCGCCTGATTCTGTGCGCGGGCATTGGCGAGCGCTGGCTGCAGGAAAGCAGTCCCGTGCTGTTCGGGCCGGCTCCCACCCGCTTCGGTCCGGTGTCGATTACCCTTAATCCGCTCTCGGATTCCAGCATAGAAGTTGTCCTGCAGGCGGCATGGCACGACAAGGAACCCGCCATCGACGTACGTCTTCCCGGCCATGAGCCTGTCACGCTGGAACGCCATGCCACCAGCGTCATCATGACAAGAGAGGAAATCCCTATATGAACATCGCGTTACTCACCAATACCTTTACGCCGCACGTGGGGGGCGTGGCGCGCTCGGTGGAAGCGTTCGCGAAGGCGTACCGGGAGCTCGGACACCGTGTACTGGTCGTGGCGCCGGAATTCGAGGATGCTCCGGAGTATGAAACCGATGTCTTCCGCATTCCTGCGATCCAGCATTTCAACGGCAGTGACTTTTCGGTGGTGCTGACGGTACCGGGCGAACTGTCCGATAGCATCGAAGAATTCAAACCCGACATCGTCCACTCCCAGCATCCCTTTCTGCTTGGCTGGACCGCGGTACGGATTGCGCGCACGCTCGACCTGCCGCTGGTGTTCACCCATCACACGCTTTACGAGCAGTACACGCACTACGTACCGGGCGATTCGCCGGCGATGAAGCGTTTCATCATCGAGCTGTCCACCCGCTATGCGAATCTCGCCGATCAGGTGTTTGCGCCCAGCGAGAGTATTCACGACTTGCTGATTGAGCGTGGCGTCACCTCGCCGGTGCTGGTGGTACCGACAGGCGTCATCGTGGAGCGCTTTGCATGTGGCAACGGCCCCGACTTCCTGATGAAAAAGCATATCCCCGAAGATGCGTTCGTGGTGGGGCATATGGGACGCCTGGCCCCTGAAAAAAACCTGGAATTTCTCGCAAGATCGGTTGTGGCCTTCATGAAGGAGCATGGTGAGGCGGTTTTCCTGCTGGTCGGCACCGGACCGTCGCATGAGGCGATCGAGCAGATCTTTGCCGAGGCCGGCATGAGCGGCCGGCTCTACATGTGCGGCGTGCTGGAGAAGGACGACCTTGCCGATGCACTCAATGCGATGAGCGTGTTCGCGTTTGCGTCAAAAAGTGAAACCCAGGGCATGGTCCTGACCGAAGCGATGGCTGCCGGCCTGCCGGTGGTTGCTATCGATGCGCCAGGTGTTAGAGAAGTAGTCGTGGACGCGAGCAATGGGCGGATGATCAGTGAGGAAACGGAGGGGGCCTTCGCCGCAGCGCTGCAGTGGGTATATGCGCGATCGCCCGACGAGTTAGGCACGCTGATCGCTGCCGCACGCGCCACGGCCGAAGCCTTTTCGATGGCCGCTTCCGCGCGCAAGGCGCTTGCGGCGTATGAAAACCTGCGGCCCGACCCCGCCATCCGGCAGCCTGAGGATGAATTCGGCTGGGACCAGATCAGGGCCCGCATCAAGGCCGAGTGGGATATTCTGAAGACGGTTGCGCAGGCCGGCGACGAAGCCCTGAACTCCTCCGACCAGGAGATCACGCAATGATGAGGCCGGATGAGCGTGGCACTGCCTTTTCAGGGCGTTGTGTCTGTGCCGGCAAGAGAGGCTCTGCATGATCGGCAGGATCGAGGCGCGTCTGCGCCTGCTGCTCCGCAAATTCAGCCGCACCCATTGGCTGCTGCGTTTCCTGCATCTGTCGATCTCCGAGGGGTCTGCGAACCGGCCCGGCCTGGTGATGCTGCAGATCGATGGCCTGTCTCTCGACCAGTTCAATCGTGGCCTCGAAAAAGGTGAACTACCCTTCCTGAAGCGCTTAATCAAGCGGGAACACTACCAGGTGCACACCCTGTATTCAGGCTTGCCGTCTACGACACCCGCCGTGCAGGGGGAAATTTTCTACGGGATAAAAACCGTTGTGCCGGCCTTTTCGTTCCTGGACCGGGAAAAGGGCGAAATCGTCCGCATGATCGAGCCGACAACGGCGCAACAGGTGGAAGAAGAACTGCGCGAACGGTTGGCCAGTGACGGCGTCGATTCGCTGTGCACGGGCGGCAGTTCGTACTCGAACATTTTCAGTGGCGGTGTGGACCAGGATGAAGCGCACTTCTGCGCCTCGTCACTCGGCTGGGGTTCGGCGCTGCGGGCCGCCAACCCCTTCGCGCTGCTGTTCATGCTTATCACCAACATCAATAGTGTGATCCGGAGCTTGATTCTGCTGGTCGTGGAACTGGTGATAGCGCCGGTCGATATGGTTCGCGGCCTGTACCACGGCCGCAATTACATCAGGGAACTGAAATTCATCCCGGCCCGGGTTGCGGTCTGCATCCTGCTGCGCGAGCTGTGCGTGATCGGCGGCAAGATGGACATACAGCGCGGCCTGCCGATCGTGCACATCAATTTCCTGGGCTATGACGAACAGTCCCATCGCCGCGGGCCCGACTCGAAGTTTGCCCACTGGACGCTCAAAGGCATCGACAACGCCGTGAAACGGCTGTGGCACGAGGCAGCCCATGCGCCCAGACGGCATTATGAAGTGTGGGTCTATTCCGATCACGGCCAGAGCCGGGCCACATCCTATTTCAAGCTGCAGGGCTACGATATCCTGGAGGCGGCCAATGCGGTGTATGCCGGCCTCGATGAAAGCGTGCCGATTGACGCAGGCAGGAAACGCGCATCCAGTGTAGAAGCACAGCGGGCCAGGTTGCTCGGCGGCAGCAAGGTCGGGCATCTGTTTTCAGAGGAGACCAACGGCGGCAACGAGGGTAATGACAAGGTGCAGGTCGCCGGGCTTGGTCCGGTAGGCTTTGTCTATTTTCCCGAACCGCTGGAGCCGGCCGAACTGGCCCGGGCAGCGCGAGCCCTCGCCACCCGGCACAAAGTGCCCGCGGTCGTCATCAGCCGCGGGGAAGAGCAATTGCGGGTCTGGACCGCAGACGGAGAGTTCCTGCTGCCGCAACAGGCCGCTGAGCTGTTCGGCGAGGATCATCCGTTCATCGATGTCATCGGTGAAGATCTGGAAAGACTGTGCCGCCATCAGCATGCGGGAGACCTGACCCTGCTCGGCTGGCGCAAAGGCATTGCGCCGATCACCTTCGCCACCGAAAACGGCTCGCATGCGGGACTGGCACCTGAGGAAACGCGGGCCTTCAGCCTATTGCCCAGCGATGCGCCGCTGCCGGACAGCAAGCGTGATTATTACCGGCCATCCGATCTGCGTGAAGCGGCACTGCATCACCTCGGCCGTCCGACACCGGCGACCCTCGCGAATCGAGCGCGGGCCAGGCGCGGACGCAGTCCGGCTCGCCATTCGGAACAATTGCGCGTGATGACGTACAACGTGCATAGCTGCATCGGCGTCGACGGCAAGCTTGCGGCGGAACGCATTGCACGTGTAATCGCCCGTGCGAATCCCGATGTGGTGGCCCTGCAGGAGCTCGATGCAGGCCGTGTGCGTACGGGCGGCGAGGATCAGGCGGAACGGATCGCGCACTATCTGGAGATGCAGTATCACTTTTATCCCCACATTCATATCGAGGATGAAAAATACGGCGATGCGATCCTCACACATCTGCCGATGCGTATCATCAAGACGGGGCCATTGCCTGGATATCTGCCGGGTGGCAAGCTGGAACCGCGCGGCGCGCTCTGGGTTGCGATCGACCTGCACGGGACTGAGGTGAATATCGTCAACACGCATCTGGGACTGACATCGCGTGAACGTATGGCCCAAATCAAGGCCTTGCTGGGCGAAGAATGGCTGGGCCGACTGAACGGAGACCAGCCGGTGATCCTGTGCGGCGACTTCAACAGCGTGCCGTCATCGAATGACTACAGGCTGCTGCGCAGCAGATTCCTCGACGCGCAGGCGCAACTGAAAGAGCATCGGCCAGTCTGCACGTTCTACAGCCGCCTGCCGAGCTTCCGGATAGACCATGTGTTCATCCACCCCGGCATCCGGGTGACCGGCATCACGGTGCCGTGTTCGGAACTGGCCAGGGTCGCCTCCGACCATCTCCCACTGATCGCCGATCTCACGATTCCTTGCCCGGACTCAGAGTTTCGCGAGGATCCACACGGCATAGACGATACACAGGATAGGGCCGAGCAACGTGAGCAGGATGTTCAACCAGAACGCTGACAGTCGCGGTTGCTTAACTATTCAGCATCATCCTGTATTGCAAAAAGAAGTGAGCGGAGTATTGAACTCACCGCCGCCTCGTGTCCAACGAGTTGTATAAGCTTTAAGGAGAAGTAGGGTTTCAAACAACGGGATCGATTTCACCGCGCGGACCTGGTGATGATTTTTTCACCTTGCGTGGCGGCGATTTCACGCGAATCGTTTTCTTTTTTTCTCAAAACAAAGTGAGGTGTTCCTATGAAAAAAAGGCGGCTTAAAGAAAAAGTTTTTTGGATGGGCGCGATCGATTGGGACCGGCGTCTTTTCGACTCCCTCGTTCCACTTCCGGATGGAACCTCCTATAACGCCTATCTTGTTGAGGGTAGTGAGAAAACAGCCCTGCTCGATACGGTCGATCCTGTCATGGCCGATATCCTCATGGCCCAGCTGCAGGCAACGCCCACAGTTGATTTCATTGTCTGCCAACATGCCGAGCAGGATCACTCCGGGACCATCCCCCTTGTCCTGGAACGGTTCCCGGGGGCAAAGGTGATCACCACCCCCAAGGCAAAGACTCTGCTCATGGACCATCTTCACCTTGCCGAAGACAGCGTTGTCACGGTCGCGGACGGCGAGACACTGTCACTGGGGGATAAGACGCTGCGGTTTGTCCATACGCCCTGGGTGCATTGGCCGGAAACCATGACCACCTATCTGGAAGAAGACCGGATTCTGTTCAGTTGCGACTTTTTCGGCGCACACATCGCCTCCAGCGACCTGTATGTCACCGATCAGGGGCGAGTGTACGAAGCAGCAAAACGGTATTTCGGGGAGATCATGATGCCGTTTCGCGCCGTCATCGCCAAAAATCTTGAAAAACTGGATTCTTATGCAGTGGACATGATTGCCCCGAGCCATGGCCAGGTGTACGACCAGCCGGCGTGGATTCTTGAAGCCTATCGTGACTGGGTGTTGTCTCCGCCCCGCAATCTGGTGGTGTTACCCTTTGTTTCCATGCACGGCAGCACCCGGGCCATGGTCGACCATCTGGCCGCGGCTTTAGTCACTCGCGACGTTCGAGTGGAACTGTTCAACCTCACCGTCACCGATATTGGCAAACTGGCCATGGCCCTGGTGGATGCGGGGAGCATTATCGTCGGTACGCCGACTGTTCTTGCCGGCCCCCATCCCCTTGCGGCCTCTGCTGCTTTTCTGGCCAACGCACTGCGGCCCAAGGCACAATATCTTTCCATAGTCGGTTCCTATGGCTGGGGCGGTAAAACTGTGGAGACCCTGGCCGGTATGATCCCCAGTCTCAAGGTCGAGATCCTGGAGCCGGTGCTTTGCAAGGGTATGCCAGATCAGGTCGTTTTTGCCGCCCTTGATCGACTGGCCGATACCGTCGCTCAAAAACATCGCGAAAGCGGTTTTCAATAAAGAGAAGACCGCCTGTTGGCTTAGAGAAAATACATCCCGTACCTGCAAATCCATCGCACATAAAGAACTTTTATGAAGTCTTGTCTTCCACGGGATTTTGGCTTCGTCGAAGCACACCTTCACAAGGGCCTTTCCCCACCGACTCTTCCACATTCCAAGAGGAAGTTTTATGTCTATCCCGTCATCTGATGCGTTGAACCTGATGTTCGCTGGAGAAGCCGGTCATGGGTTGCAAACCCTCGGTCTGGTCCTTTCCCGAGCCATACGTAGCGGTGGATTGCATGTCTTTACCGTCAATGAATTCATGTCGCGTATTCGCGGCGGAAGCAACTCTCTGACTTTGCGGACTTCAACCGCACCGGTACGGGCTGTCTCCGACAAGTTAAACTGCTGTGTCCTCCTTGACCGCGACGCTCTTCCCCGTATCCAGGGGCGTCTTTCCGAACAGACCTTGCTTATTGGTGATCCGGCCTTCTTTTCTGATCAGCCGGGTATTGAACAGCTGCCGCTGAAAGAACTTTCCACGCAGGCAGGAGGGACAATCTATCTCAACAGCATTGTCTGCGGTTATATCATGCGGTTACTTGGGTGGGATCTCACACCTCTGGATGCAGCTATTCGCCGCACGTTCACTCAGGCCGAGCGCCAGGAAAAGAATCTTGGGGCCGCCCGACTGGGATGGGATTTCGCAGCCAGGCTTGAAGGCAGCTTTGCCCTCCGGCAGGGGAAGAACTTGCGGGATCGGTTGCTGCTCGATGGCTCCCAGTCTGTTGCCCTGGGTGCCATTGCCGGAGGTTGCAACTTTATCTCCTCCTATCCGATGTCGCCGGCAACGGGAGTGCTTGTCCACCTGGCGGGGTTGGCTGCTGAACATGGAATAGTTGTGGAACAGGCCGAGGATGAAATCAGCGCTATAAACATGGGGCTCGGCGCCTGGTACGCCGGTGCGCAGGCAATGGTCAGCACCTCGGGCGGAGGTTTTGATCTCATGGCCGAGGGCCTGAGTTTATGCGGCATCATCGAATCTCCGCTGGTCATTCATATTGCTCAACGTCCTGGGCCGGGGACCGGATTACCGACCCGTACCGAACAGGGAGATCTTGAAATTGCCCGCTATTCCGGTCACGGCGAATTTCCGCGGGCCATTCTTGCTCCAGGATCTCCCGAGGAAGCTTTCCAATGCGCCTGCCATGCCTTTGCCATGGCCGATGCGAGCCAGTCACCGGTTCTACTGCTCACCGACCAATACCTGCTCGACTCTCTTTGCGACCTTGACCCGTTTCCGCTGCCCGAACACCCTCCGCAACCGCAGTTCATCGCCACTGAGGCGGAGTATGAGCGTTATGCATACGCTGAAGGTGGGCTCTCCCCTCGGGGAATTCCCGGGTATGGAGAGGGATTGATCTGTGTCGACAGCGATGAGCACGATACCCAAGGCAGAATCACTGAAGATTTCGCCACCAGGATTGCCATGGTCGATAAGCGGATGGCAAAGGAGGGGTTACTGCGGAACAGCCTTGCCATACCTCCTCGCTTGTACGGTCCGGACAACTATCGATCGTTGCTCGTTGCGTGGGGTTCAACCGGACCGGCAATCCACGAAGCGCTTGATCGGGTTGCTCCTGCTGCAACTGCCTTTCTCCACTTCACTCAAGTCTATCCCCTCCCCGACGGTACAGAAGCCTATTTAGGTAGGGCTGAGCGGATTATTGTCGTGGAAAATAACGCCACCGGACAGTTTGCGCGACTATTGCGCGCGGAGACCGGGTGTGTCATCGCAGATCAATGGCTGAAGTATAATGGACTGGCCTTCAGTGTCGATGAACTGATCGAATTGTTGGAGAAGGAGGTGAATGGATGAGTCAGCATAACTGGATAAAACGCGATTGTGATATTGCCTGGTGCCCTGGATGCGGGAACCATGGAATCCTCAAAATCCTTGGCGATACCCTGGCCGATTTGCAGCTTGATCCCCTACAGACGGTCCTGGTTTCGGGTATTGGGCAGGCTGCAAAGCTTCCGCAATACTGCAATGTCCATTTTTTCAACGGCCTTCACGGCCGCGCGCTGCCATCGGCCACCGCCATCAAGGCGAGCAATCCCCGCCTGACCGTGATTGCTGAAAGCGGCGATGGCGACATATACGGCGAGGGGGGCAATCATTTTCTCCATTGCATCCGTCGCAATCCGAATCTTACCAACATCGTCCATAACAATATGGTGTACGGACTGACCAAGGGCCAGGCTTCTCCAACCAGTCGTCAGGGATTTGTAACACCGTTGCAGGTCGACGGGGTTCTTGCCGAGCCCTTCAATCCGCTCTCCGTGGCCATTGCGCTCAATGCCTCCTTTGTAGCGCGGGCCTATGTCGGCAACCCCGAGGCAACTCGTGCGATCCTCAAGGCGGCCATTGAACATCGAGGTTATGCTTTGGTGGATATCTTCCAACCTTGCGTAACCTTTAACAAAATCAATACTTACCAGTGGTTTGCCGAACATACGAGGCCGCTTCCCGAAAACCATGATCCCGGCGACCGAAACCAGGCCTTTGCCCGGGCTTGCGAGGAGGACCCGCTCTACTTGGGCATTTTCTATCGCCAGGAAAAAATGGTCTTTGAAGAGCACCTAGCGGCCTATATCCATAACCCTCGGCCCCTGTCCGAACGGCGGGTCGATCTGGACAAACTGGCGGCTAGAATCCAGATCATGGGCTGATCTAAAGTGGTGAAATCCGCAGACGATTTACGTCAGGTTCATGACATGCGGCACAGGGTTCACGATCAGTATGCCAAGTATAAGGGTGTAAGCACACGATCTGCTAGCGCGTGAGACAACAGCGTTAAGATGGCCATATGCTCTAAGAAGCCCGAGATCCTTTCATAATGGGGCATGGGGCATATGGCCAGTGAAGTGGATGTGCGAGTCGTCTTCCTAGCACGCTCATAATACTGTATTGCGGTCCGTTTCCTGGTCAACCCTGCCCAAACAGATGCCTTGGCTGAACGGCGCCAACTTGTCTTTCCAATTCAGTTGAGCGGGAATGGTGCACGTTAATTGTGTCGGTTTAGCCGACGCGAAAATTGGTGTTTAATTGATTTTTTATCCCAACTCGCCATCACGCTCGGGCGGATCATTCGGTGGCAATCAGGAAAGCAATGTACCTACGGATTTATGCGTCCAGGTGGTCGATGAATTTCGGCATCCTCCGCCCTTTTCGGTGCTCATTTTTTTCTCCCCCACATCGTCGGCCATATAGATGTCTCTCTTGCCTCATGAGATTGGCGTTTCCCTGGTGCTGTCCGCCGCCTGATGCTCCATCTCGGCGTTCAGGGTGCCGCCCAAGAGGACTATAAAGGCGGAGATGTAAAACCACATCATCATCACGACCACGGCCCCGACCGAGCCGTAGGTTTCGTTGAAGTTACCGAAGTTACTGGCATAAAAAGAAAAGAGAGCGGATGCCAGAATCCAGACACCGCTTGCGATAGCCGAGCCGTAGGTGATCCACCGCCACTCGGCCCGTCTGCGGTTGGGAAAGTAGCAGTATGTGAAATTGAGCAGGAGAATTATCATCAAGGCCAGAAAGGGCCACGGCAGGTATTTGATCAGGGCTTCCACGAAGCCTGGCAACGGCAGAAAGGCGAGGGCGGCTGGGGCGATCACTATGAATATCAGGCTGATGACAATCATCAGGATCATGACGAAGGTGTAAAAGAGTGAGAGCAGGTTGAGTTTGAAGAAGCCTCTCGTTTCCTCATGTTCGTAGACGATATTCATGGCCTCGATCATGGTTATCACACCCTTGTTGGCACTGAAGAGAGTCAGAAGCAGTCCTCCTATAAAACCAGAGCCGAGACTGGCATGGGGCTGAGTCGCGATTTTTAGCAGCTGATTTTCGATGATGGCGTACGCTTCGTACGGCATAATCGATTGCACCGTCGCGAGTTGTTTTTGCATCCTCATGGGATCGGCGAACAGACCATAGAGCGAAACCAGGGCGGCGAGACCTGGAAAAATCGCCAGAAAGGCGAAATAGGCGATTCCTGCCGCCGTGATGGATAGGTGATTGGCCTCCATCTGATCTTTGATCCGCAGCATGATATCCCGCCACACTTTGGCGGGGTTTTTTGCCGGATGGTCCGCATGGCTGCCGTGCGCTCCATTATCTGGTTCTCTGAATGCCATCTTCTCCTTCTGCCATGCTTAACCGTTGACGATCCTCCCGCCGTTCGGATGTAAAACCTGACCGGTCATGTAGGAAGAGTCGGAAGTGGCCAGGAAAAGATAGCTGGGCGCGATCTCAACCGGTTGGCCGGCCCTACCCAGCAAGGTGTTTTCGCCGAAGTTGGCCATTTTCTCCTCGCTGAAGCTGGCGGCAATGAGCGGCGTCCACACCGGGACGGGTGCAACTGCGTTGACCCGGATGCCATTATCTGCGAGGCTGATGGCAAGCGACCGGGTGAACACGGTGATGGCTCCTTTGGTGCAGGCGTAGGGAATCAGCGTTCGATGCCCCTCGTAGGCGGTCACCGAGGTGCTGTTAATGATGACACCGTCCCGTTTTTCCAGATGGGGCAGCGCCGCCTGGACAAAATAGAACATGGAGAAGATATTGGTTGCGAAAGTTCGCTGCAGATCCTCGGGGGTCACCTCGAGAATGGAATCGTAGGTGTGCTGTTCGGCGGCGTTGTTGACCAGCACGTCGAGCCTGCCAAAGGTTTCGACGGTTCTGGCGACCGCGAGACGACAGAACTCGGGATGGCCGATATCACCGGCGATGGTGATGCACCGGCGGCCGGTGCGTTCCACACGTTGCCGGGTATCTTCGGCATCCTTATGCTCGTCCAGATAGACGATTGCCACATCGGCACCTTCCTTGGCAAAGAGAATGCTCACCGCCCGGCCGATGCCGCTGTCTCCCCCGGTGACGAGAGCTACCTTATCCAGGAGCTTGCCCTGTCCCCGATAGTTTTCGTCTTCCGATTCCGGCAATACGTGCATTTTCGAACGTTCACCGGGTTGTTTTTCCTGCCGCTTCTCAAGGTGCTGCGGCTTTTTTTCACCGACCATAATTCACCCCTTTTTAGGATTGGACCAGTTTGGATCCGCGTGCCGTAAAAGGTCCAATTGGGATTTCGCCAGGCTTACATTTATCATATTCTTAATCAGGGTTATGCCAGTGAAGGCACCAGTAAAACGCCGGATGGCGGGCAACGGTTAGGACCCGTTGCCCGCCATGTAAACTAGGCGCGGACTTCAACGCTTTATTTCTTACCGCGTCCTGGTATACCGGCCGCCGGGTTATCGGGGTTGTCGAGTTTTTCAGCGCCGGGCACCGCGGGATAACTCTCGGGTGATTTTACGCCTGATTTTTCAATCTCGACTTTACGAGCCTTATTTCCTTCCGTTACACGATCACGACATTCGCCTTCTTCACATTTGCCAGTGATATCGCGTTTGAGCACTTTACTTGACATGATTTTACTCCTTTTCTAGGGGTTGAACTTTATAGCTGGTTTCCAATTCGTTATCCTGTTTTCTGCCTCTTCCTTCTCTATGCCGTAACGCTCCTACGATACTTTCATCTTTCTACCTCCTCTTGCGGTATATACTGCACGTATTGTGCCGTTATTGTAGCGCAGTTCAATATGACACTCATGGTTATGATATTACTGATGAAAATTCATGAAAGAATAGTACGGGAGCCAACATGAGTAGAGAGGTGAAAATGGCCATATTAAAACTTAGGCTATATATGGCCGCTATTTTGATTCATTCAATCGAACCATTAGAAGATGCTCCTGACACATCCCACCACAATTTTGGATTTGAAATACATGATAAACGAGAGAAAAAGGGTGCCATCACCGGCTGTAGAAAGAGTCGGAAGTGGCCAGGTGTGCAGATAGCTGGGCGCGATGGGGACGGCCACCTGGACTAAATGGAAGATGGCGAAGATATTGGCTGCGAAGGTTCGCTGCAGATTCTCGGGATCATCTCGAGTATGGAATGGGAGGTGTGCTGTTCGGCGGCGTTGTTGACCAGCACGTCGAGCCTGCCAAAGGTTTCGACGGTTCTGGCAACCGCGAGACGACAGAAGTCGGGATGACCGAGATCCCCGGCAATGGTGATGCAACGGCGGCCGATGCGTTCTACACGTTGCCGGGTATCTTCGACATCCTCATGCTCGTTCAGATAGACGATTGCCACATCGGCACCTTCTTTGGCAATGAGAATGCTCATCGCTCGGCCGATGCCGCTGTCTCCCCCGGTGACGAGAGCTACCTTGCCCAGGAGCTTGCCCTGTCCCCGGTAGCTTTCGTCTTCCGTTTCCGGCAATAGGTGCGTTTTCGAACGTTCACCGGATTGTTCCTCAGACCGCTTCCCAAGGCGCTGAGGCTTTTTTTCACCGACCATATTTCACCCCTTTTTTAGTATTGGGCCAAGATGGATCTGCTTGCCGTAAAAGGTCCAATCGGGATTTCGCCAAACTTACCTTCGTCATACGTTCCAAAACTTTCAGATGAACGATTCCATTATTATTTTAAGCTCTTTTTTATTTTCTCCTTTTCCTTATCAAATTTTTTCATGATGTCCTCAAACTCGTTCTTTTCGAAAGATTTTTCCGCGCTCTTAAATATTGTGCCCTCTTCCTCTTTGATGTGGTGCTCGACAAGTTCTTTGAATACTTTTATTTTAGCACCCCACTGGTCCTCGCTCTTCGGCATTTTCTCCAGCTCTTTCAAGACCATCTCACTCACGTGATGCTCCTCTAACCCCTCCATGGCATCCTCACGAGCCTCTTTCTTCGCACTTAAGGGTGTAAAAAAGCGCTTTCCTCGGCCTTCATGTGAGGCACTAACGCGATTCTCAGCGCGTGAAACAACTCTTCCCGCTTCTTCGATTCTTTGGTCTCTATAAGCTGTCCCAGAATCCCTTTGACTTCAACATGCTCTTTTTTTAGCAACTGAAAAAATTCATTCATTTTTCTTCTCCTTATTGAATTGTTCGCATGATGCTTCCGCAGCCTACCGGCTAGCGGGGACTGCGGAAGCGGAATATACTTTTGAGGTTAAGAGCCGTTACGAAATAACATGGCCATTTTCTTTATTTCGTTACGGCTTCTTGGCCATTTCCGAAGATTGAATTGACCGAGTTATTTTCTGACGACGGCTTAATGAAGTTTTAACGCAAAAACTCGTGTGCAATTTCGGAAAGCGCGTTGACGACGGGTTGGGCTATCCGGCCGGTAAATGAGCGGCGAGAGGAACTCGCACTCAAGAGCAGACCGATTCCTACTCCTATCCCTAATGCGATAAGAATTGTCTTACCCGGATTTTCGTCACTATAACTCTTAGCCTTTTCATACGTTTCGTTAACCTTCTGTGTCGTTTTATCGTACGCCTCACCTACAACCTGCTCCGCTTTTCCGTAAGCATCGGTGCCTTTATCCAGGATGTTCTGCGCTGTAGCAGTTACGCTGCCGGAATCTGCCGCCGTTTGCTCTTTCGGGGTTTCGTATGTATTCGTTTCGATAGTCATGGTATCCTCCTGATAAATTTTTGTTTGGTTCTTTAAGTAGTAGCTTTCGGGTTAGTAGTCGGGCCACGATCTGTCAGCGGTTGGGGGTTTATGCCACTGCTTGAGCTAGCTGTCGTGTTTGTATTCTTGATCCAGTCAGTGGCAACCTTTGTTGCGATTCCCAGCAGGGCCACCTGTAATAGGCCGGGCTTAGCGGCTCCGACATGCAATCCACCGAGTGAGTCGCGAACTTCCTCGGCAAGCGAATTCATGATTCGCTCCATTGGAGTAGTACGTGTTTGCAACATCTTTGAGGCAAGAAAACCAAGCCCGGCAGCGGCTCCCAGTGCCCAGTATGGAGAGTCCTTCACATACGTACTCCAATCCAGTTTATCTTTGATACGATCACCGATTTGTTGAGCCGTTCTGGAAAGGTTTTCTTCTTCTCTTGCAATATCTTGACGGATATCGTCGGTACTACGCTCTATTTCATCCATTCCTTGCCCTCCTTTTTTTGTAATTGCCTTGTTTCTAACTCCGATGAACGGGATAAGTGCCTTTCGCAGATTATTTTCTTGCAAAAAAATAAGAAAATAATCTGCAAGGCACTAAGTGTTACGGACTTACTTTTTCAATTTCCTGTACCCGCTAAAGGCAATGGCGACACCGACTAAAGCCAACGCCAGTCCAGTGACAATTGCAGCGATGACGGGTGACATATACGAAGTGAGTACGATGATCAACGCGCCGCAAAGACACATGAATGCGGCAAAACTGATGGCTGCTCCTGTCGCGATAAGTAAGACTCCGATTCGAACAGCCTTCAACATTTCACGACTTCGTTGAATGACGAGCTCAATTTCGTCGTGAACCACCACGGATGAACTTTTGGCCAGCTGCACCAACAGTTCAGAGAAAGATTCAGTTTGTGCTGCATTTTCTTTATTGACAGAGTTGTTGCTCATTGGATGACCACCCCCTTAGCGCCGGAAAATAGCTCCGATAATCAGGCCGGTGAATCCTGCTATCAGGAGACTGAGCCCCGGGTTCTGGCGGACGTATTCTCGGACTTTGGCATCTGCTTGCTCATAGTCAAATTGCTGAAGGTAATCGGCTGATTCGTTCAATACCTCAGCTGCCTGTTTGCCGTACTGAGCCATAGTGGGTTGGTCATCCTGACTTGCCGCTCTTTCTCCCACAGCCGCAGCAACTTTATGCATCTTGTCAGCAATAACATTTTTGATATTGCCGCATGCGCATGACTTGTCTACACTTTGGTAATTTATCGCTTTCTCTCCTGTTTGATCATTTCTCCAACTGGTTTCCATAGTTAACCTCATAACAATCTGTTATAATTAATTATCTGTCACTTAGAATCTTGGGACAGACAGTTATGCCAACGTTCGAACGGACTTTTCCCGGTCCCACTGGCGTGTCTTCGCCGCAGCAATAAATTTGTCTTTATTGGTTACATCCACAACGCCCTCGTCTTGTCTGATATTCGCTTTCACCAAGAGCGCCTGGCCGCCCTTGTCGACGGCGATTGCCTTGAGATGACCGAAAGCGTCTCGAACGAAATCTATCGCGGCGCTTTCCATTGATAGTTTTTTTGCTCCCTCATCGGAGAGGATGATGGCAACTGCATCAAAGAGCACCGAAGGCGTGCCTGCGAGTTGTCCGTCAGCCGCCAGCATCCTGCCATCGGCAAGCTTTGCGCCGCCCACTTTGGGCGCAACAATTTTGATTGCTGCACCAGCTTGGGTCACGGCCTTTTTTATCTTCTCGATAACAACGGCGTCAGAACCATCCGCGATCAGGATGCCGATCGTCCGTCCCTTGAGCGTGTCTTTCATTTTGCCGATGATCTGTAATGCGGGCGACAGCTTCATCTCCTGCACGGGCGCTGCAGCAACCGGCGCATCGGGCATCCTGTCGAACGCAAGACCCGCGGCGACCCGGCTGGCGAGGTCTTCTTCTATATGTCGCAGGTGACCGACCATCGCTTCACGCACATGCACATGTTCGACCTTGGAAAGCTCGAACACTAAGGCCGAGGCGATGTGCGCCTGTTCATGAGCAGTTTGGCTGAGATAGAACTGCCGCGCCTGGCTGTAGTGATCGGCAAAGCTCTCGGCACGGATGCGGCCTTTCTCGCCCTTTTCTTCGACTACCGCGCTATGAAAGCCTTTGGTGGTTTCGCGCGGGGAATCTTCGGACAAGGAGTTAGGCTCATAGTTAACGCGGCCTTTGGGTTGGGACATCTGCATATGTCCGTCGCGTTGATGGTTGCCGAAGGGACACTTGGCTGCGTTGATTGGAATCTGATGAAAATTGGGTGAACCCAGGCGGGAAAGCTGCGTGTCGATGTAAGAAAATAAACGCCCTTGCAACAAGGGATCATTCGAGAAATCGATACCCGGAACGATATTCCCGGGACAGTATGCAACCTGTTCGGTTTCAGCGAAGAAATTGTTGGGCCAGCGATCCAGCACCATGCGACCGACGACTTGCAGCGGCACCAGTTCTTCTGGTATCAGCTTGGTCGGATCCAGGTGATCGAACGGAAATTTTTCAGCTTCTTCCTGGGTAAAAAGTTGTACGGCGAATTCCCACTCGGGGAAATTACCCGTTGCGATGGCATCGAACATATCTCGGCGGTGGAAGTCCGGATCAGCGCCGGCAATCTTGACGGTCTCGTCCCATATGGTGGACTGCAAACCGAGCTTGGGACGCCAGTGGAATTTGACGAAGGTCGATTCGCCTGCATCGTTAGTGAGCCGGAAACTATGCACCCCAAAGCCCTCGATCATCCGAAGTGATCGCGGGATAGTGCGGTCGGACATAATCCACATCACCATATGCATGGATTCAGGAGTGAGCGAAATGAAATCCCAGAAGGTGTCGTGGGCGCTTGCTGCTTGCGGAAAGCCACGATCTGGCTCCATCTTTACAGCATGGACGAGGTCGGGGAATTTGATAGCATCCTGAATAAAGAAAACCGGGATATTGTTGCCAACCAGATCCCAATTCCCTTCTTTTGTATAAAACTTAACGGCAAATCCGCGGACGTCACGCGGTGTGTCAACCGAACCGGCACCGCCAGCAACTGTCGATATTCTCGTAAATACAGGTGTTTTCTCGCCCACCTCGGTGAGTATTCTGGCGGTAGTATATGGTTTAAGCGAGGTGGTCAGCTCGAAAAAACCATGCACGCCCGTCGCTCGTGCATGCACGATACGCTCGGGAATACGCTCGTGATCGAAATGTGTTATTTTTTCGCGAAGTATGAAATCTTCCAGAAGCGTCGGGCCATGCGGATGAGCCCTGAGCGAATTTTGATTATCGGAAATCGCGACGCCCTGATTAGTGGTGAGCACAGGGTGCCCACTACCGGCAAGCTGATGCAACTCTCCTCCGCTACCCGGTAATGAGTCTCCATTCGTACTGGAACCTTTATCCTGTTTGTGTTTCTCAATAGTATTTTTATTTATTTCTTTGCTCATGGGCGATCTCCTTATTCAGTGTTATCGGGTCTGCCTGCCTTTGCTGGATCAGTTTCTGTCAAGAAACGAGATTAGCCTGTTCAACTTCTTGCGGACTAATTCAGTCATCTCTCAGCTCTTTTCTTGCAACTGACTTTTCTTAAGTGCATCCACGCAGTACATAGAGAATAATTAATATCGGGATCGGAATTCCCAGGGCCCAAAGCAAAACCCAACCTATCTTCCCTCTTTGATTGTTAAGCATAACGTTCCTCCAAGAATGAAAAATAATCGTTTAACTGGCACTCAGGAAAAACATCAAATTTTTTCATGATAAGAAATTGATGTTAGAATTTTTTCTGTTGATCTTCCCAGTCACTAACTAATATATGGGCCTCCTCACGGCTAATTCCGAAGCGTTCCTGTATGCGTCCCGCCAGCTTTTGCCGGTCACCTACGGTTTCTTCCAGATGATTGTCGTTCAGTTTACCCCACTGTTTTTTGACAGCGCCTTTGACTTGTTCCCGGTTACCTTCAATGATGTCTTTGTTCATTTTGTGTCCCATTGAATGTTTGTTTTTTTTCCATTTCAAGCAAATTTATAATCTTCCGCAGCCTCTGAAAGAGGTTGAACACCACCGCAATAAAGGCTACTACAAGCAGGATGTGTATCCAGTCGCCGAGAGTGGAACTACTGACCCATCCTCACACCCACCGGACCACAAATATTCCGCAGGCATCAGATCCCCGAGGGGAAGGAATCGGTGCTCGATGAAGACATTGACGAAACACCGGTTAGAAAACGAATTGCATTTATTGTTCCGTTTTTGTAGTGCAGATCATTATTATACTTATGCGTATGATATTAATGATGATAATAAATATGAAAATACTACGGAACCAACATGAGCAGAGAGGTGAAAAGGGTCATATTAAAACTTAGGCTATATATGGCCGCTATTTTGATTCTTTCTATCGAACCTAGAAGATGCTCTGGACATATCCCACCACCATTTGGGATTTGAAATACACGATAAACAAAATAAAAAAGGGTGCCGTCAATGGCACCCTTTCCGGCAGAAATGAATGAATTTGGCAACGCAATCGAAACACGCTACCGTTTGAGACATTTGGAGAAACGTATTATAGAATCATAATCCGTTTCTAGGTTATTACCTATCCAGTTGGTTGGCTTTATCCCGCATTTGTGGAGAGCCCGTCTCCAGCCCAGGAGCGGGGTCAGGCACCATTGTTTCTCCTGTCTTGGTATCATCCCAGTCAGGCGCGATGCCGTAATGGCTGGACAATTCACGTTGAAAATCCTGATCAGATTTATTGGCCTGAGTAGGAGCATTCTCGAGCATGGCATCTTTCACCGTCAGGGTAGCTCGTTCCTTCTCTCGATCAAGCGTGAATGCTCGCAGCGGAAGGGAAATGTGTTTGCCGCCTATACCAGCAACACCACCTTTGGTAAGTGTGACGAATTGGACATCGCCGGACTGTTTGTCAGTCCTGACTTCTGTAATTTTCCCAATTTTTTTGCCCGACTGAGAGTAAACCTGGAATCCCTTGATATTCATACCAGACTGTGACTGGCTAGTTCCCGCCTGCTTGGCAGATTGGGACTGGCTAGCTCCCGGCTGCTTGCCTGGCGCGGACGGGCTGGTGCCGGCCCGCTGGCCTTCCTGGTACTGGGTAGTACCGGCCTTCGGTTGGCTGTCTGTATTCATTTTACTTGCATCTGCTGCATAGAGCGGACAGGCCAAAGCCAGCGCCGCTAAACTTGCAGCAAACGTAGTAGTTACCTTCTTCATGTTGTACCTCCTTGATTGGTTTAAATTCATTCTGCCTGAAGATAGATTTTCCTAACCGTCCCGTCCTCAAGACGGGGGCTGCGGTTTGGTTACCGCCATAGTGTACTTTGACCTGTTAGAATGGTGCTCTCGAAAGACAACTCTGAAAATTCCCCGCACGAAACCACCATGGCTTTCAGCGCGGCAGTATTATTGCAGTGATTATCAACAATATGTGGGTCGTCGTCCGTTCGAATTGCTGTTGGTATGGAACGTTATGCGCCTGCTTTTTCTGCAGGTGTCCCAATTCGGACGTCTTCCATTGACAATGAGGGGTGATCTACAGTCACAATAGCAGCTAAACTGGTGTGTTAGAAGTTGGCGTTCGGTTAAGATTCAATCCCATAGTATGAATGGATCTTTTTTGTCCACGATGCGTCTGCCATGTCGGGCCAATTGTCCTCATCAAACCCAGGCGCATCTTTTAGCATGTCTTTGTCCACATTGAGGACGAACCGTTTGTTCTTGGTATCCAGAGTCAATGCAGCCCACGGCACGGCAAACAGTTTTGCCCCATGCCAAGAAAGCCACCGAAGGACAAGAGAGGGGATCGAATCGGTGGTCGTTGAAGACATTCACGAAACAATGGTTTGAATATGAAATGCAATTGTTATTCCGTTTTGATAGCGCAGATCGTTATAATACTCATAGTTTTGAGATTACTGATGATAATACTTGGAAGACAACTACGGAGCCAACATGAGGAGTGAGGTGAAAATGGTCATATGAAAACTTTGGCTACATATGGCCCCTATTTTGATTGCACCTATAGTGGACCCCAAATGCTGGACTGGTCGATAGTTCAAACTGTACTCTACCAAGAGGATCAGAACCGATGAGTGAGGTATGCAGTGAGATTGGCAGGTTGAAAGTGGAACTTGACTGGTTGAAAAGAAAGTCCGTAATCAGCCGATAAGGCAACGTCTGACCTGGGTCGACGCATCGGAGAAGATGCTGGTGGCACGACAATGCGCACTTTCGATGAATTTGCCATTATCAGATAGTTGTCTTTGATGAGTGATTTCGAATATCACTCACGTTCAGCTATGAATTACCTTGTCCTCCTATAACCTGTCAGTGGATGAATAATTCCTTTCCTTCATACTGCCGGAAAGTACCGACTAGACGGTTGAGCAACTCGAAACATAAAGGGCGAAATAGCGGGTGCGATAAAGAAACTATATTCTGCAAGTCAGGATATTCATGGCGAGTTCGATTGTTCCGGCGATCCGCCAATGTGCCAAATGCTGCCTGGGATGTAATGCCGATTGGCCCTTGCCACGCACTCCTCCACCTGTCCAGGCTTTGGGCAATTGCGATCGGTGGTCTGGATTATGCAATTGTTCCGCCTCGCGCAGCCGCCTGGGTACCTCATTCACAACAAACACTATAATCCGGCGCTTTCCATCCAGAACAGCAGCAGCACAATCAATGCGACTACTGGGATCACAACAATCCAGTCGTTGACCTTGAAGAACTTCGGAAAGGTGAGCTCACCGAAATCCCCTTTGGCCAATATACCGGATTTAAGCTTCGGGTAAAGAGCCGCAAACAGGCCACTGCCGATAACAATACCCACCAGGCCACCGACAAGAGCATCCAGAGAACCATTGCCGACTGCGCCCGCGATGGTGCCGGGACAATAGCCCAGCACAGCAAATCCGACTCCGAAAATCAAACCACCGACAATGTTCATCCCCAGCGATCCCGGCTTAATGGCCAGTTCGATCCACCCCAAGGCCTTCATCGCATGGATGCCGAGCATCCCTGTCACAATCGCGGACAGCATGATTTTCACCACGGTGAAATCGTTGAGCAGAAGCTGCCCGATAATCACATCATATTTTGTCGCACCGCCTTTCTGCAGCAGAAAGCCGAACACAACGCCGACAATCAATCCCATCCACAAGGGCGATCTGTCCGTAGGCACGTTGGTTTTCGTCTTCTCTGTCATCATAGTCTTCACTCCCAACCGATGACCTTGAAGATGATCTGCGCAGCCAGAATGCCCCCGACGAAAAAGCTGACGGTGGAAATCCAGCTTGATACAGCCAGCTGCAAGGTCCCACTGATGCCATGCCCGCTGGTGCAGCCGTCCGACCAGCGCGCGCCAAATCCCAGAATAATGCCACCCAGCAGCGCCACAACGACGCGCAGCAGCGGGCTGACACCAAAGGCGGAAGCCCAAAGATCAGGCACCCATTGCCAGCGAAAATCACCGGAGAGCAGAGCGGAGAGCAGAGCACCGGGAACAATGCCTGTAACCAGCATGCCTTGCCAGCCCCAGGTGAGTTTGATCTTCTGGTAGTAAGGCCGCTGCTCCACCTGCGGGCCACGCAGCAGCCGTTCAAGCAATCCACTGGCGCGTGCAAAAGTCGTCGAACAGGTAATAGGCTTTTTGGAGAAGAAAAAACTGAACCAGCTCAGTACGCCGATGCCGATACCCACCACATAGGGTGACCAGCGCACTTCAGTAAAATATTCCATAATTCGCCTCCAGTTAATTCCAATAAAACAAGGACCACAAGCCCAGAAAAAGGAGCAGGGCGATGGTCAAATCAATCACATGAGGGGCTTTAACAGCATAGAATACATCATCAATTTTGGAAATGATCCTGACCCATCCGGGAATGTATTGGTCTATCACCGCCACTCGCGGGTCAATGGCCTTGGCGGCTCTCCTGCCGCTTTCCACGGCGCCCTCAATGCTCCAGACATGGGCCTGGGTCCGGGTATGCGCACCCGCGAGAAACAGGTTGGCAAGCGGTGTCGTCTGGGGCGGCATAAAGTGCTGGGAAGTGGTCGAGGTCACCCATTTCGGTTGATACGGCCTGATTCCTTCAGCGGAAAATTCCCATTCATGCCAGACCTCGATTTCCATCATCGAAAAATCCTGCAGTGCTTTTCCCTGATTTGCCTCCCGAATCATTGCGTCAAGCGCGCCGCAACTCAATATCTGGGCCTTCACCTCCTCCCGGAACTCCTCTTTCGTGCATGTACTGACGGGTTTATGATAGATCCTGCCGGGAACACTGCTGATACAAGAGGTCCCGGTCCACAGCGACTTCACGTTTTTCCCCAGATCCACCTCCTTCATCCACACCTGTTCCTCGGCGAACAGGGTCAGGTTGAATTCTGAATCACTCACCACCACCGCAACTCTTTCACGGGGAAAACGGATTTCCTCGGAAAACGGCACCCGGAAGGATACCTGGGTGTGCGGTCCATCCTGGATAAGGGGCTTAAACAATCGGACAACCTCCAACTGCTCCAGTTCGGGAGTCCTGCTCAAAATTTCCGCCGTGGCAAAGGGATTAAGGGCCAGGACATAAAAATCGCCGACAATTGTCTCGTCGCCTGAAACGGTGGAAGTAATTTTTCTGCCGTCAAATTCAATTCTTGTCAGCGGCTTTTGCCAGTGAAACTCGACGCCCTTTTTCTGGAGATAGGCAGTCCAGGGATCGAACCAGTATTCGCTGCTCGGCCCTTTGAGCAACAGCCAGCCGTCTCCCGCCCCTTGGGTCCATGCCGGTCCATCCTCATCTGCCCGGTGGTGATGCGTCGGCCTGGTTGTCAATTGCTTCCTGAATAAATCACCAGTGGTATGCAGACAGGCCTTGGACCAGTCCGAGCCGATCCACGGCCCGAAACAGGAGCGCCAGGTTGTATAGGCCGTGCTCTTGAGGAGCGGACGCCATGCCTCTGCCGCATTGAGG
>Ga0209066_10001020_pt1 | contig 38532 bp, 33 predicted proteins | sample All_14_2_FD_187198 | JGI IMG/M metagenome (GOLD analysis project Ga0209066, IMG submission 187198) | Freshwater microbial communities in response to fracking from Pennsylvania, USA - Allegheny Zone_MetaG_DW_15 (SPAdes) (version 2) ... | reverse complement strand
GGACATCTTCGTCCGGTCGGTCATGGTGGTGACCGCGGCGATCGTCGACCTCTATCGCGACCTCGAAGGCGACAGCGGCAGCGGCCGCTATCTCGGCGTCACCAGCCTCGACGAGGCCCGGCGGCGCGGTTGTGTCCTCGGTTTCGACAACCGCTTCGATGGCGGGGTCCTGGCGGCGGCAGCGGCCGAAGTTCTGCTGGCGGCAGGATTTGTGGTCCACTATGCCGGTGAATCGACCACCGGTGTCCTGTCGGCGGCGGTCCTGGAACTTGGTGCCGCCTTCTCGATCAACCTGACCCCTTCGCACAATCCGCTCGAATACGGCGGCTACAAATACAATGCCGCCGATGCCGGACCGGCGGCGGCGCCATTGACCGAACGGATCACCGCCAATGCCAGGCGGCTGATGGCAACGGCTATCTCCGCCTCTGTCGGTGGTGAATTCTCCGGGCGTTTGCCGGAGTCCCCCGATCTGCGACCGTTCGATTCGCTGGCCACCTGGCAGAGCCTGGTCCGCCGGAACAAGGCGGCGCATGGCCTCGACCTCGACCGGATCATCGAGGAATTTCAACGCCGCGACGATATCGTGGTCGCCGTCGATTCGGTCCATGGCGCCAGCCGTCTCCACATCCGCCGGTTGTTTGCCGACCCGGCGAGCGATCGCCTCATCACCCTGCGGGATACCGCCGATGTCACCTTCGGCGGCATCGCTCCGGAGCCCTCGACCGCCAATATGCGAGGTGTGGTGGCGGCGATCAACGTCCGTCCGGAGCGGTTGAAGCTGGGGGCGATCATCGATCCCGATGGCGACCGGATACGGTTTACCGATGGCCGCAAGGAGATCAGCATGAACCAGTTCGGCGCCATGGCCTATCATTTTCTCCATGAATACCGGGGCAAAAGGGGCATGGTCGCCAAGACGGTGGCCACCTCGAACATGGCCAACCGGCTGGCCGAGGCCTTCGGCGAAGAACTGTTTGAGCCGAAAGTCGGTTTCAAGGAGTTCAAGCCGGTCATCGGCCGGGCCCTGGTCTTCTTCGAGGAGTCGGACGGCATCTCGATTATCGGCCATACCCCGGAAAAAGACGCCTACATCGGCCTCCTGCTGGCCCTCGACATGGTGATCACGACCGGCAAAAATCTGAGCCAGTACCTGCAGGACATCGAAGATGTCTACGGTGCGTATTATCCGGACCGTGACGGGGTGGCGGTGCGCATCAAGGGCCAGGAACTGCTCGATGCCCTCGCCCGCCTTGAAAAATACGCCCCCGGCGTGACCATCAGGGTTGGCGAAGAGGACAGGCGGATCACCGAGGTCATCACCCTCGATGGCCGCAAGATGATCCTCGACGATGGTTCCTGGCTGATGATCCGCCCCTCGGGAACCGAACCGAAGATCCGTTTCTATGTCGAGTCGAGGACGGCGGATGGCACCGTGCACCTGGTCGCCACCGCCCGGGAGATGCTCGCCGAGATCGGGTTGCTGTGAGCGTCGGGACCTGTCCTGTAGCTGCCGCCACGGCCGTGGGCCACGGATAAAACCCGGTTGCTTTTTGCGCCCCAGGTATTATTGTCACTCTGGAAAGGCCTTTCTGACAAACAATATTCAGGAGTTACTTTATTATGTGGGAATATACGGATCTGGTAAAAGAACATTTTCTCAATCCACGCAACGTCGGCGAGGTGGAGCATGCCGACGGCACCGGAGATGTCGGTTCTCTGGCCTGCGGCGACGCCTTGAAACTGACGATCAAAGTCGATGACAAGGGGATCATTACCGACGCCAAATTCAAGACCTTCGGTTGTGCCAGCGCCATCGCCTCGTCATCGGCGCTGACGGAGATGGTCAAGGGGATGAGCCTCGACGAGGCGAGCAAGATCACCAACGAGGACATCGCCGATTATCTCGGCGGCCTGCCGAAGGAAAAGATGCACTGTTCGGTCATGGGACGGGAGGCCCTCGAAGCGGCGATCGCCGATTATCGGGGTCTGACGCTGCCGATGGCGGAAGGGGAGATCGTCTGTGAATGTTTCGGGGTCACCGATCTCGAAATCATCAGGGCGATCAACGAGTCCAACCTCCGGTCCGTCGAGGAGATCACCAACTTCACCAAGGCTGGCGGCGGTTGCGGCAAATGCGAGGACAAGCTCCGGGAGATCCTGCAGCGGACGGTGGAAGGCAAGCTGGAATGGATCAAGCCGATGGAAAAGCCGAAAAAGATGACGACGCTGCAGAAGATCAAAAAGATCGAAGATGTGCTCGAACGGGAGATCAGACCGGGCCTGCGCAAGGACGGCGGCGATATCGAACTGATCGACGTCGATGGCGATTTCGTCAGTGTGTCGCTGCGCGGGGCCTGCAAGAGCTGCGCGAAATCGCAGACCACGATCAAGGAGTATGTGGAGAAGAAACTGCGCGAGCTCGTCCTGGACACCCTGATCGTGGAGGAAAACTGATGGATCTGCATCACGATGCGGTTATCTACATGGATAACAACGCCACCACCCGGATTGCCCCCGAGGTCCTCGAGGCAATGATGCCGTTCCTGGCAGATTACTACGGCAATCCGTCGAGCATGCATACCTTCGGCGGCCAGGTCGGTCAGGCGGTGGCAAAGGCCCGGGCCCAGGTGGCGAACCTGCTCGGTGCCGAGCCGGAGGAGATCACCTTCACCAGCTGCGGCACCGAAAGCGATTCGACCGCGATCCTCTCCGCCCTTCAGACCTACCCGGAAAAGCGGCACATCGTCACGACCCGGGTCGAGCATCCGGCGGTCAAAAACCTCTGCGAGAACCTCGATCGCCTGACCGGCCACAAGCACCGGGTCACCCGGCTGAAGGTGGATGCGGAAGGCATGCTTGACCTGGAGGAGTATGAGGAGGCGCTGACCGAGGACACGGCCATCGTCAGCGTCATGTGGGCGAACAACGAGACTGGGGTCATTTTTCCGATCGCCCGAATGGCGAAGATGGCCAGGGAGCGGGGCATTCTCTTCCACACCGATGCCGTCCAGGCGGTCGGCAAGGTGCCGATCAGCCTCAGGGATCTCGATGTCGATTTCCTCGCCCTGTCCGGCCACAAGCTCCATGCGCCGAAAGGGGTCGGGGTGCTGTACGTGCGTCGGGGGACGATGTTCGTCCCCTTCCTGACCGGCGGCCATCAGGAGAAGGGCCGGCGCGGCGGCACCGAGAATGTCGCCTCGATCATCGCCCTGGGAAAGGCCTGCGATCTGGCGGCGGAGCGGATGGAAGACGAGAACACCCGGGTCAGGGCCTTGCGGGACAAACTCGAGGAGGGGCTGCTCGCCTCCGTGCCGCGATCGATGCGCAACGGCCACAAGACCGATCGGCTGCCGAACACCAGCAATATCAGCTTCGAGTATGTCGAGGGGGAGGCGATCCTGCTGCATATGAACCGCTACAACATCTGCGCCTCATCCGGTTCGGCCTGCACCTCGGGGTCGCTCGAGCCTTCCCATGTCCTCCGCGCCATGGGCGTTCCCTTTACCGCCGCCCATGGGTCGATCCGCTTTTCGTTGAGCTCGTACAATACCGAGGCTGAAGTCGACTTCGTCCTGGCAAAGATGCCGGACATCATCGAGTCCCTCCGGCAGATGTCTCCCTTCTGGAAAGGAAACTGAGCCTATGAAAATTGTCGAACCTTCGTTTGCCATCCAGGATGATCTCGATCGTTCCTCGCTGGCCGTACGTCTCGAGGCCTGCGGCAGGATCTGCTACAAGAGCGAGGACAAGATCACGGAGGATTCGGCAATTCCCTTTGTCACGAAGGTCTCGGCGCATGGCCATAATTCGGTGCTCGAGATGGCCGTGGCGACGGTCGAAGTCACCTGTCGCCCGGCCCGGCTGGACGAACTCTTCGCCTGCCAGCCCAAGTTTCTGATCATCGACCCGACCCCGGCCGGCTGCATTGTTACCGGTTCAATCAGGGCCTATCGGGAAATAGCCCTGGAGCATGGCGACAATCCGATCGTCAACGGTATCCTGACCGTTCTGCACGGCAAAGCCCCCTATCTCTTTGAGGGGATCTTCCCGGCGGACAAGGTCCGGCCACGGGAAGCTGGGCTCGAGATCCGCAAAATGAGCCTGTCCGAGGTCGACAAGATGCCGATGCCCCTGCTGCGTCGGCATCGGCATGTCGGGGTCAGGTTTATCGTCAACAGGGCAGTCACCCATGAACTGGTACGGCACCGCCCCTGTTCCTTCCTCCAGGAAAGCCAGCGCTACTGCCGCTACAGCCAGGACAAGTTCGGCAATCAGGTGACCTTCATCAAGCCGATGTTCTTCGAGAAGGGCACAGCCGAGTACAGCCTCTGGCAGCAGGCAATGGAGGAGACTGAACGATTGTACCTCCAGCTTCTCGAGACATCCACCCCCCAGGCGGCACGTACCGTCCTCCCCAATTCCTGCAAGACCGAGATTATCATGTATTGCAATCTTGCGGAATGGAAGCATATTTTTTCTCTGCGGACCACCCAGGCGGCCGAGCCGTCGATGCGGGAAATCATGATTCCGCTTGCTGCCGAGTTCAGAAAAAGATACCCGTCGTTATAGGCTGAGCGGGATGCGCAAAGTCCTGTCATCCCGACGTGGGGTGACAGGACTTTTTTTGCGCTGCGAGCCGCCAAAGGCAATGGCGATGCGGATGCCGGCAGTGCAATAATAAATTTCATTTTCCACGGGAAAAAGGTATTTTATATATCTAAGGCTTTCCGGGGCACAGATCGGAAAAGAAGATATACCTATTCTGGATTGATGCGAATATGGCTGCGTTAGCGAGCACGGCAAGTCGTACCGGGACCTCGATGAAAAAAACCGTCAAGGATCAGTCCGGTGCGGGTAAACTGAAGATCGGCGAACTGTTGAGCAAGGCCGGGTATATAACGCCATCGCAGTTGGAAAACGCCAAGAAGGAGATGCAGAAAACCGGTGGCCGGTTGAGCACTATCCTACGGCAATTCGACTATATCGATGAGAACACGGTTGTCAATTTTCTCAGTCGACAGCACAATTACCCACCCGTTTCCATCCAGAATGAACCCCCTTCCAAGGACGCGCTGAAGCTCCTTCCCTACGAGACCGCCAAGCAGTATATGGCCTTTCCCTTGCGGATGGCCGGAAATACATTGCAGATCACCATGTCCGAACCGACCGATGCCATGGCCGTGGAGGAACTGCAGAATGCCCTCAACAAGGAACTGTCGGTCTGTGTCTCGACCGAGAAAGATATCGTCGAGGCCTACAGGAAGTACTACGGCATCAGTGACGAGGAGGCGAAGAGTTTCTTCCTGGCAAAGGAAGAGTCGCATGATGATGACAAGGTCACCGAGGTTGATGACTTCGGATCGATCCTGGCCGAAGCGGCGGATGATTTCGAAATAGATTCCAGCAGTAATGAAGAAAATCTCGATCAGTTTGCCGCCTCCGATGCCCCGATCATCAAACTGGTGAACGGCATCCTGATCAAGGCGGTACAGGATGGGGTCTCGGACGTCCATGTCGAGCCTTATGAGAAGAACATGCAGGTGCGGTATCGTAAGGATGGTTCCCTCTTCAAGGCCATGAACCTGCCGCTGACCATCAAGAATGCCCTTGTCGCCAGGCTCAAGATCCTTTCCGGTCTCGATATCACCGAACGGCGGGTGCCCCAGGACGGGCGTATCAAGATGCGGGTCGGGCGGAACCGGTCCGTCGATTTTCGTGTCTCGTCCCTGCCGACCCTCTATGGCGAATCGGTCGTCCTTCGTATTCTGGACAAGAGCTCTCTCAATGTCGATCTGACCAGGCTGGGATTCGAAGACAAGACCTTCGAGATGCTCAAGCGCTGTCTGGCCAGACCGCAGGGGCTGCTGCTGGTCACCGGGCCGACGGGGTCCGGCAAGACGGTGACCCTGTATTCGGCCTTGAATTCGTTGAACAGCGAGGATATCAAAATCCTCACGGCGGAAGACCCGGTTGAGTTCAACTTCAAGGGCATCAACCAGGTCAATGTCCACAACGAGGTTGGCATGACCTTCGCCGCAGCCCTCAAGGCCTTTCTCCGCCAGGATCCGGATATCATCATGGTCGGTGAGATCCGTGACATGGAGACCGCCGAGATCGCGATCAAGGCGGCCATGACCGGCCATCTGGTGTTCTCCACCCTGCATACCAACGACAGCGCCGCGACGATCGGTCGATTGGTGGATATAGGGATTCCGCCTTATATGCTCGCCTCATCGGTGACCATGGTGCTGTCGCAGCGGTTGGGCCGGAGACTGTGTGAGAAATGTAAAAAAGTCGTCAAACATTCGAGGGAGGAATTGCTGCGGGCCGGTTTTCGTGAGGATGAAGCGGATACGGTCGTCACCTACGGACCGTCCGGTTGTTCAGAATGCAACGGCCTCGGCTACAAGGGACGGGTCGGTTTCTTCGAGTTGATGGAAATGACCGACGAGGTCTGCAAGGCGGTCAGCGCCGAGGTACCTGAGGACCAACTCCGCAAGGTCGCCATCCAGGAGGGGATGACGCCGCTCCGGGAGGCCGCGCTGGACAAGGTCCGGCAGGGAATCACCAGTATCGATGAGGCGATGCGCCGCACGGTCGCCCACAAGGAGAGCCTGCCGGCCTATCTGGTCAACCCGGATGTCGAAAACTACGACGACGGGGATATCGTAATTCGGGAAGGGAACACCGATATTGATTTTTTCAAACTTATCCGCGGCGCACTGGCGGTCATCAAGGGGGGGAAAAAGATCGCCGAACTGACCGAACCGGGCGAATACTTCGGTGAAATGGCGGCCATCTCCGGCGAACAGCGGACGGCGACCATCGTCTCCCAGGGACGGAGCACCATCAAACGCTATCCTGGGGACAAACTCGATGAAATCATCGAAAAATACCCGGATGTTTCCAGTCACCTTTTCAAGACCATGACCAACAGGTTGCAGAAGTCCAGCCAGATCATCGTCAAGCTTGCCGGTGGTGGGGTGCGGAAGCCGCCTGCCGGTCCTCTCCCTCAGTCGCGCTAATCCAAGAAATATTTTCCTGCGGTTTGATAGCGCAACACCGGTTGCCGGCTGCCGTCGATTACCGCAGAAATCGATATTGCATGCAGATCATGAGCGTGTATGCTGCATTCCATGACGGAGAATAAACAGTCGATGAGTGTCCTCGCCTTTTTTGATGGTCGGCCGGGGCATGAGAAACAGACCAGAGGAATCCTGTATGAACTCGGCAGGCTGGTCGACCTGACGGTCATCGAGACCAGGGTCGAGCGGAAAGGATTGTCTGGCAATATTGCCGACCTCGCCGGACTCCTTGCGGTACGGGCCGGCAAAGGAGCGAAAGCGTATGAGGGCATCGATCTGCTGATCGGTACCGGCACTTCGACCCACGTGCCGATGCTCAGGACCAAGAAGATGGCGGGTATTCCGGTCGTGACCTGTATGACCCCGGCCTCCTACCTGCGGCCCTGTTTTGATCTCTGCTTTGTGCCGCTGCATGATGGCGTGAAAGACGGCGGCAATATCGTGACAACCATCGGTCCTCCCAACTGCGCGCGACCGTCCGGCGACAAGGATCCGTCCCGCGGCCTGATTCTCATCGGCGGCGTTGATAAAAAAAGTCATCACTGGCAATCGGCGGCGACGGTTGGTCATGTTCGACGGATAGCACGACGGCGACAGGATATCCATTGGACGGTCGCCTCATCGCCGCGAACCCCGCTGGATACGGCCGAGATGCTGACGGCGGCGGCGCGTGAGTCCGCCAATATCGAATTCATCAGCTATGAAGCGACATCTCCCGGCTGGATTGAACAGCAATACGCCCGGAGCCTGCACGTCTGGGTTACCGCCGATTCGATGTCGATGGTGTATGAGGCGTTGACCGCCGGGTGCAAGGTTGGTCTATTGCCGGTGGACTGGTTGAGTTCTGCCAATAAGTTCAACAGAAGTGCTGACTACCTGGCAGCACACGGTATTGTTGTCGTCTATTCGGCCTGGCTCTCAGGACGGGATACGGTGTGGGCCGAAAATGACGAGCCCTTGCATGAAGCCAGACACTGTGCTGAAGAGATTGTAAAGAGATGGCCACCAAAAAATTGACTGTCGTACAGATTGTTCCCGAACTGGAGGAAGGCGGGGTCGAAGCGGAAACGGTGGAACTCGCCATTCATCTCGCCCGATGCGGTCATCGGTCCATTGTCATTTCCGGAGGTGGGCGGCTGGTCCCACTGCTGGAACAAAATGGCTGCGAGCACCTGCACTGGCCCTGTATCGGTGAAAAAAGTGCGAGATGCCTCAAATATATCCAGAAACTCAAACGACTGTATATTGAGGAAAAAATAGATGTCATCCATCTCCGCTCGAGGTTGCCGGGGTGGATAGGATATCTGGCCTGGAACATGCTTCCGGATGATTCCCGTCCCGCCCTCGTCACCAGTTTCCATGGGTTTTACTCGGTCAACCAGTATTCGACGATCATGACCAGGGGTGAGAAGGTTATCGCCGTCTCGAAAACGATCCGTGACCATATCCTTGAGAATTATCATGTCGAACCGAACCGAATTGAGCTCATTCACGGCGGATTCGAGGTCCAGTGCTTCAATCCCGACCGGGTCCATCCGGATCGGGTTGAGGCCCTGCGCCGCCAATGGCAGCTCGATGGCAATCGTTTCCCGGTAATCGTTCTTCCAGGACGGCTCACCCAATGGAAAGGGCAGGAGGTCTTCATCGACAGCCTCAACCTGATCCGGGATCTGCCGTTTATCGCCCTGTGTGTCGGTGATGTTGATGAAAATCAATCATTTACCAAGAGACTGCAGGAAAAGATCGTCAATTACGGTCTTGACGACAAGATACGGCTGGTCGGTCACTGCTCGGACATGCCGGCGGCCATGCTGGTGGCCGATATGGTCGTTTCCGCCTCCTCCAGCCAACCGGAGGCTTTCGGCAAGGTGGCGATCGAGGCGATGGCGATGGGGCGGCCGGTCATTGCCACGGCCCATGGCGGCAGCCTGGAGACGGTCGTGGATGGCGTGACCGGATGGCTGGTGCCGCCTTCCGACCCGCAGGCCATGGCCGAAGCGATACGGCAGGCGCTGGCCGACCGGTTCCGGCTGCGCCGGATGGGCGCGGAAGGGAGGGAATGGGCGACCCGGCATTTTACCGCATCGCTGATGTGCAGCAAGACAGTCGATCTCTATACGCGCCTGCTCGACGACAAAGAGGCGAAGAGGACGGGACGTCAGCTGACTGTCGTGCAGATGCTGCCCGAGCTCGAAGGGGGCGGGGTCGAACGGGGGACCCTCGAGGTCGGCCGCTATCTGGCCGGCAAGGGGCATCGATCGATCGTTATCTCCGGGGGTGGACGGCTCGTTTCGCAACTCGAGCGAGAAGGTAGTCGCCATATCTCGTGGACTGTCGGGAGCAAGTCCCCGTTGTCCCTGCGATACGTCCTGCCCCTGCGCCGTCTGCTGCGGAAAGAGAAGGTGGATATCCTGCACCTGCGCTCCCGCATGCCGGCCTGGGTCGGCTACCTGGCCTGGATATCCCTGCCGGCATGCCGGCGGCCGATCCTGGTGACCACCTTTCATGGTTTCTACTCGGTTAACGCCTACAGCGCCATCATGGCCAGAGGGATGGCGGTCATTGCCGTGTCGGAAAGCATCAAGAGGCATATACGGGAGCGTTACGGCCGGGAAGAGGGGGTGACCCTTATTTTCCGGGGAGTCGACATGCAGCAGTTTGCCACCGAACACGTCGAACCAATGCGAGTCGAGGGCCTGCGTCGGCAATGGGGAATCAACGCCGGAAGGCCTCTCATCATGTTGCCGGGACGGCTGACCCGGCTGAAGGGACAGGACATTTTCATCAAGTGTCTCGGAATGCTGCACCATCAGGATTTTCAGGCCGTACTGGTCGGGGACACCGACGAAAATCCGGGATTCGTCGAGGAACTCAGGCAGTTGACGGCAAATTCCGGCCTGGCCGATAAGGTCAGGATGGTGGGGCATTGCTCGGACATGCCGGCGGCTTATGCTCTTGCGGATATCGTTATCTCAGCGTCTTCGAGCGAGCCCGAGGCCTTTGGCCGGACGACGATCGAGGCGATGGCGATGGGTAAACCGGTCATCGCCACCGCCCATGGCGGCAGTCTCGAGACCGTTGTCGAACAGGAGACCGGATGGCTGGTGCAGCCATCTGATCCGGCTGATATGGCTCGCGCCCTGGATGAGGCGCTGGCCATGGAAACGTCACGGCTCGCCGAGTTCGGGGCAAAGGGGAAAAATCGGGTCCGGGAGAAGTTCACCACCGAGTCCATGTGTGAACAGACGGAAACCCTGTATCGAAGGCTGCTGGACAAGAGGCGAGCCCCCGCGCCGGCATGAACTCAGGGTGCCGGCTGTTCCGGCGGCGGGAGTCTGACGTCGAGTGATCGATCGCGATGCCCCATCGAGCCTGGGTCACCGTCCTGTCCGTTTCGTCCTCCCCCATTTTGGTTGCCGAAGAGGCCGGATATCTTCCGGAAAACGGTGACGATAGCCTTCCATAGTCGGGGAATGAGCCATATCGCCAGCAGGGTGAACAGGACGAAGAGGGCCAGAAAAAGCAGCGGGGAATGGAGCGCCAGCCAGAGTCCGCCAATGACCGCCACATCTTCGCTGAACGACGCCGCCCAGTTCGAGAATGGTTCGGGGGAGGTGTTGATCAGGACCCGGGATCCGGCCTTGATCATGTGGCTGGTGGCAGTGACGGATCCGCCGACGATGCCGGCCGCAATCGCCAGGGCCGGATTAACCTCGCCGACGGCGCCGGCGGCAAGCATCACCCCGGCGGGAATCCTGATGAATGAATGGATCGCGTCCCAGCCGGTGTCCACCCCCGGCGTCTTGTCGGCGAAAAATTCGACGCAGTACATCAGAGCGGCGGCGCCGATGATGAGAGGGTCCTGGAGGATGACGAGGGATGAGGGCAGGATGACATTACCGCTGGCTCCCAGGATGCCGAGCATGGCGATAGTGGCATAGAGGTTGATGCCGCTTGCCCAGGCCGTGCCCATCATGAGCGCGATAGTGGCGATTATCTGGTGGTAGGCATCCATCGGCAATTTCTCGTGGTCAGGTTTGCGTCTTCCCTATCAAACAACGGCAGGATATGGTGGGGCATCGTTGCTCGCCGGTACCCTCCGGAGCGGATTGAGCGCAACATCAATAGCGGGTTACAAACAACTTTTTTCCTCTTCCAGGATCTGACGATTGAGAAACTCGCATTCGAGCGGGGTCAGATCGAATTTGGTTTCAACCTGCTGCAGGAGACTGCGCCGGTCACGTTCCGGGTACTTTTCCTTCATCTCGCAATAGGCCACCAGCGCCTTTTTTACTCTCTCGCCGGGAAGTTGGGTCGGTAGTGCGGTCATATTTCGTTCTCCGGGTAAAGGTGGGGGAGGGGATGTCAACATGGTTTGAGGATGACGCCGGCCAGTGGCGGGATCTTCAAGGAGGTACGGTAATCGGCCTGGGCATACGGGTCGGCGACAGGGGTATATATTATATCCTCGCTGGCCCCGCTGCCGCCGTAGATCGTGTCGTCAGAGCAGAAAATCTGCTGGTACGGCCTGCCGGTCGGCAGACCGATGGTGTACTTGAAAAACGTCTGCGGCGTGAAGTTGAACACCCCGACCAGGTGATCTTCACGATTGCGGGCGTAGCGGACGAACGAAATGATCGAGTTGTTCCGGTCCTCGAGATCGATCCAGCGAAAGCCCTGAGACGTAAAGTCCAGTTGCCACAGCGAGGGATTTTCCAGGTACAGCGCGTTCAACGCCTCGACAAAGTCCATGGTCTGGCGATGCAGGTCATTTTGCTCGAGGAGATGCCAGTCAAGACTGCGTTTGCAGTACCATTCCGACCATTGCCCAAATTCCCCGCCCATAAACAGCAGTTTCTTGCCCGGGTGCATCCACATGGTCAGCAGGAGAAGGCGAAGGTTGGCAAACTTCTGCCACAGGTCGCCCGGCATCTTGTCGATGAGGGACCGTTTCCCATGGACGACCTCATCGTGCGACATCGGCAGAATGAAATTCTCCGAGAAGGCGTATATGATCGAGAAGGTCAGGACGTTGTGATGGAATTTCCTGAACAGCGGATCCTTCGAGAAATAGCTGAGGATATCGTTCATCCACCCCATGTTCCATTTGAAACCGAAGCCGAGACCGCCGACGTCGGCGGGTTTGGACACACCATAGAAGCTGGTTGATTCCTCGGCGATCATCAGTGTGTTGGGATAGTGATTGAAGATCACGGAGTTGGCGTGGCGGAGAAATTCGATCGCTTCAAGATTTTCTTTGCCGCCGTAACAGTTCGGCAGCCATTCACCCTCACGGCGGGCGTAGTCACGGTAGAGCATCGACGCGACGGCGTCGACGCGGAGACCGTCGATATGGTATTTATCCAACCAGAACAAGGCATTGGCAATTAAATAGTTGCTCACTTCCTTGCGTCCGTAATTGTAGATGAAGGTCCCCCACTCGGGATGGGAGCCGAGCCGGGGATCCTCGTGCTCGTACAGGGACGTGCCGTCAAATTGTCCGAGGCTGTGGTCGTCTTTGGGAAAATGGGCCGGAACCCAGTCGAGGAGGACCCCGATCCCGTTCAGGTGAGCCTGGTCGACAAAGTACATGAAATCTTCTGGAATCCCGTATCGGCTGGTGATACTGAATGGTCCGGTGACCTGGTAACCCCAGGATTCATCGAGCGGATGCTCCATCACCGGCATCAATTCGATATGGGTAAAGCCGAGTTTCTTGACGTAGGGAATCAGTTTGCCGGCCAGTTCCCTGAAGGTGAGAAAGCGGTCCGGATCAGCGGGGTCTCGCTGCCATGATCCCGGATGGACCTCATAGATCGACAGCGGCCGATCATAGGGCGCCACGGCCCGTTTATTCTCCTGCCACTCGATATCCTGCCAGTGGTAGCGGTTGAGATCGCGAACGATCGACGCGGTCTTCGGTCGGAGCTCGCCGTAAAACTGGAAGGGATCGGATTTGTCGATCAAATTTCCGTGCCTGGTCCTGATCCGGAATTTATAGAGTTCATTCTCCTGCAATCCCGGAATGAACAGCTCCCAGATTCCCGAACCGCCGAGCGAACGCATCGGGTGGATTCTGCCGTCCCAGCCATTGAAATCGCAGATTACCGCCACCGCCTCGGCGTTCGGGGCCCAGACCCGGAAGATGACCCCGGCCACATGCTGTACCACCGCGCAGTGGCTGCCGAGGTGATCGTACAGTCGATAATTGGTCCCGAAGTTGAAAAGATACTGGTCGTCCTGGTCAAGCTGGGGGAGAAAACGGTAGGGGTCGTTGATCGTCTCCACGAACCCGCTGTGGTAATAGATGGTAAACCGATACGTATAGGGATCGAGATTGGCATCGGCAAGCGAGGTCCGGTCAAGCACGGCCTCGAACATCCCCTCCTCCCGGATCCTGGCCATCTCGGTGGCGGCATCGCCGATGAGCAGCTCCACCTTGCGGGCATGGGGCTGAAAGGTTCGGATTGTTGCCGTTTCTTCATTGTCACCGGAAAAATGGACACCCAGGACCTGAAAAGGATCGTGATGGGCGGAATGGATGATGCGTTCGATGTGTTGATTGATATCCATGATAGTTGTGGCCTGGGCTGAGGAGGGAAGAGTGCCGGAGATTTGCTCGTTTTTTATAAGTGTATGGCATTGGGGCCGATTTGTCATGGTCATTTTCCTGTTTCCCCCCGACAATCGCAATCGCGACGCCACGCCGGGCCTGATTGCAACGGTGGTCAGACCGGGTTGCCTTGACGAGCGGGAAGTCGTTCTGATACTATGTAGTGGAGGACGCTGCCGACAGCAGTTGCCTGCAGAGTACCGCGAACCCATTTTCACGAGGGGGGAACACTATGCAATCGAACACGACCCCGATTATCGATACGCTCACCGGTTCCTTCCTGGTTTCCACGCCAAGGATGCCCGATCCTCGTTTCGAAGAGCAGGTTATTCTCATCTGCGCCCACAACAATGAGGGGGCGATGGGAATCGCCGTCAACAAACCCAACCCCGCCTTCAGTCTGTCGGAAATCCTGAATGGGGCGCACCTGCCGATTCCTGCCAAGAAATTGCCGCCGGTCTATGTCGGGGGCCCGGTGGAACTGGAATCCGCTTTTATCCTCTACCAATCTGATTATCAGACCGAATATCGGCTGGAGATCAGCCCCACCATCTCGTTGTCCCGGGAAACGAAGGTTCTGGAAGACATCGCCCGGGGAAGGGGACCCGAAAAATTTCTCTTTCTGCTTGGATATACCGGCTGGGGCCCCGGTCAACTCGAACAGGAACTGGTCAGTGACGGGTGGCTGACTGTTCCGGCAAGCGACCATATCATCTTCGATACCCCTGATGAATTCAAATGGAAGGCGGCGGCGATGCAGTTCGGTATCGACATTTCGACCTTTGGCGATTATATCGGCTACGCGTAGTGTCGGCGACCGATCCCCGTTCCGTCCACCTGCTTCACATGATGTTCCTATCACAACGCAGTTGCGCCAATCGACGGCGTCACTGATTACTAGATCTTTGCGAGATATCCATGTCGGAAATCGAGACAATTTTTACCTGTCAACGCTGCGGCTTCTGTTGCCACGGAGAGACTACCGTGTCACTGGACGACAATGACCAGCGGCAGATGATTCAATGCCTCAACCTCGATCGCGACCAGGTCAAATCGAAATACTGGCGGTTGACCGGCACGATCGTACAGATGCAGACGGTTGACGGTCATTGCATATTTTATGACCAGGGTTGCCTGGTTCATACCGTCCGTCCCTGGCGCTGCCGGCAGTGGCCGCTCCATCCCTCGATCCTCGATGATGAAATGAATTTTCAGATTATCGCCGAATCCTGTCCCGGGATACGGGCGGAGATCGGCTACGAGGAATTCTGTCGCATTCTCCGCCGGATTATGACCGACACGGCAAAGGTCAGCTGCTGATTGCGATACGGTCGCCGGACAGGCAGGAACACGGGAGGTTGGATGGCTGCCGACCCAAGGAGGCGACCCCGGTACGTCAGGAGTGCAGGTAGATGAGGAATTCCTTGTTGCCCTTGGGCCCAAGGACAGGGGATGGGACGGTGCCCGCAGTGATCAGGCCCAGGCCCAGGGCATAATCGGTCACGAGATCGATGGCCTTCTGGTGCAGTGTCTCAAGGAGGACCACCCCGCCGCGCGGAATATCCTCCTTCGGCAGTTCAAACTGTGGCTTGATCAGCGCCAGCAGGGCAAATCGCCCTGTAAACAAAGGTAACAGGGCTGGGATAATCCTGTTGATGGAGATGAAGGAGACGTCCATTACCGCCAGGTCGATGGGCTCGGGTATCTGTGCCGGTGTCAATTGCCGGGCATTGCACCGTTCGACAACGACCACCCGAGGATCTTGACGGATTTTCCAGTCGAGTTGACCATACGCCACATCGACGGCATAGACCTTGCCGGCGCCGTGCTGGAGCAGGCAGTCGGTAAATCCGCCACTGGATGCCCCGATGTCGAGGCACGTCAAGCCGCTCGGATCGATTGCGAAGTGACTGAGCCCCGCCGCCAGTTTCAAGCCTCCCCGGGAGACATAGGGGCAGTGGGGTCGAATCCTGACTTCTGCTTCGGGGGTGCAGAAGGACCCGGCCTTGTCAACCACCCTTTCGTTGACCAGCACTTCACCAGCTCCGATCAATGCCCTGGCCTTGTCGATATGTTGAACGAGGTTTCTTGCAAGCAGGAGCGCGTCAAGGCGGATCTTCACGACCGGGCCAATCTCTTCCTACATTTTGTTGAGTTTCTCCTGGGCCTGGGCCGCCTCAGGCGATGACCCATAACTTGACAGGATCTTCTGGTAAATGATCTTGGCGGTTTCGTTGTCGGAGAGTTTTTCGAAAGCCATGGCCTGGCGCAACATCGCCGATGCCGCCTTCGGGTGCTTGGCCTGCTGGGCGATGATCTTCTGGTACTGAAGGATGGCCTGATCGAATTCCTTCTGCTGGAACAGGCATTCTCCCATCATATAGCGGGCATCGATGGCATCGTTGCCGGTGGCGTTGTCCCTGACCACCTGTTCGTACAGGGCGTAGGCCTGCTGGTATTTGCCGCTGTCGTAGAGGTTCTTGGCCTCGGCCAGCCCGCCACCGGTCTTGGCGGCGGCAGGAGCGGGCGCTGCAGCGGGAGTCGGAGCGGGAGTCGGAGCGGCGGCCCGCTGCGGTGCCGGTTCAGGCGCCGCCTGCTGTTGAACCTCGGGCTGGAGATCGGCCGGGGCCGCTTGAGGTGCGGCGGCCGTCGAGGTCGGTTTCGGTATCGAAGCGGTGGTTTCAGGCGGCGTTGAAGAGGAAAGGATTTTTTTCTGTTGCGTCGCCCCAATCTTGACCACACCGGCGCTGCCGGTCACCAGGGCGCTGCCGGCCGCCTGGGTCCGGGCCTTGGCCTTTTCGGCCGCAAGTTTTGCTTCCCGGGCGCGGCGGTCGGCCTCCTGCACCCTCGCCTCCTGCATCGCCTGGACACTTTCCTGCTGTATCTTCAGTTTTTCGGAGAGTTCCGACAACCTGGCTTCCTTGGCCTTCTGTTCCTCCTCCATCCGCCGGATTGCCTCATCACGCTTGGCGGATTCCTGTTGGGTATAATTGGAAAAATTGCTCTCGAGCTGGGCATTTTTTTCCTTCAGCTGGTTATTGAGCTGGTTTGTTTCCTCAAGTTGGCTTTTCAGGGTCATGATTTCCTGTTCAAGCTGGCTCATCTGACCTGACGAATCGGCCTGTCGTTTCTGGAGATCATTGACGGTATTGGACTTCATGTCTTCCAGTTTCTTGTTCATGATGCGCAGCTGGTACTGAAGGGTTTGAACTTCGTTCTGCGTCGCGCATTGCAGGAGGAACGGGGAGACGGCGATAATCAGTGCAAAATGGAGGATGGTTTTTTTCATATGCATTGGCAGGCTGAGTTAGGGATGAAGGTGTTTAACGCGACCACCGGGGATAGGTGTTGCTCCCCGGGAAGGAGAAGATAGGCCGCTGGAAACTGCCGTTTTTCATGATGGCATAAATCTGGTGCCTGTTGCCGCCACGTTTTGCAAAGATAATCTGATTCCCATCCGGGGACCAGCTTGGCATTTCATGATGACTGAGATCGGTGGTGAGTTGCTGGCCGGCACTGCCGTCGGGTTTTATCGTGCAGATCTGGTAGACGCCGTTGCGCAGGCTGGTATATACGATGAGGTTCTCGGTAGGGGACCAGGATGGTTCGGAGTTTTCCGATCCCTCGAAGGTCAGCCGCTGAACCTGGCGAGTGGAAAGATTCATCAGATACAAATGGGGTTTGCCGCTGCGATCCGAGACGAAGACAATCTGGCTGCCATCCGGCGACCATGAGGCGGAGACGTTGATGCCGGAACGATCGGTCAGCTGTTCGATGATCTTGGCATTGCTGTCACAGAGATAAAGGTCCGGATTGCCGTTAATCGACATGGTCAGAACCATGTATCGTCCGTCCGGCGACCAGGCCGGTGCGAGGTTCATGCCCTTTCTCTTTGAAATCAGACGGGTGGTCTTGCTCTGGCTGAGATCGGTGATATACAGGTTCTGATTGCCGGAGTGGTAGGAGGTGTAGCTGAGTCTCTTGCCGTCGGGCGTAAACCGCGGCGACACGGTGAGATTCCGGTGACGGGTGATCTGCCTCAGTTTATGGCCCAGGATGTCGGTAAGATACACCTCCTTGGCGTTCCGCGTATAGGAGATGAAGGCGATCTTGGTGGAGGCGATGCCGGGTTTTCCCGTCAGTGCCTCGATCACGCTGTCGCAGAATTTGAACAACATTTCGTCCTGTTGCTGGAGCGATCCGGTGTAGGATTTGCCGATGAGAACCTGGTTGGTCGCGATATCGAGGACACGAATTTCCAACGAGAGGTTCTTGCCGGACAGACCGAACTGCCCGAGAACGGCGTAATCAACACCAAGTTGCCGCCAGTTCGCCGATTGGGTGCCGCCGTACTCGGCAGTGGGCGAGATGCCGATGACCCCGTGAAATTCGAGGGCCTTGGCCAAAGTGTCGGCCAGCTCCTTGCCCTTGCTCTGATTCTGGCCGCCCTGGGTGCTGGCGAACCATGGTACGGCGAAGTTGATCTTGCGGGTGCTGGAGGCGGTGATGTCGACATACACCCTGTCGGCAGCCCGAGATGCGACTGGCAGACTGAAACACGAGAGAAACAGGAGTATGAGCGAAAAGGCGGTTTTGATCATTGTCATGGGTACACGCTGTAGGTCTGAGGTCTGGGTTGAATGATTATTGGATTCCACCAGGGCTGAATTTGAGTCCCATTTCGATGCGTTGTTTCCGCAAGGCCGGCGGGATCGGCGGCAATGGATTGGCCGCCGCTATGCTCTTGAGCACGAACTGGTCGTACAACGCATCACCGGAGCTGGATTCGATCTGGGTATCGGCGACTTCCCCGCTGTTGGTAATGGTAATAATAACGATTGTGACCAGGGCCGGATCGAAGGTCTTTATCTCCGGCAGCTGGAAAAACGGCTGAATCCGGGCGGCGACGGCGGCATAATACTGGGCGTCTAGCGCACTGGTCGATCCGCCCCCGCCCTGTGTTGCCGAGGTGCTCGATGTGGCCGAGGCGCTTGTGGCGGTTGATGAGGCGCTCCCCTGGCTCGATGAGCGGATCTGCGACAGCCGCTGCCTGGTCTGTTCCATCCGATTGCGTTCCGCCTCGGCCGCTTCGGCGGCAAGCCGCGCCTCTTCGGCCGCATCCTGTTCGGCCCTCAGGCTTTCGGCCAGCTGCTGGCGCTTCTGTCTTTCAACCTCGCGCTCGCGCTTTTCCGCTTCCCGCTGGACCGTGTCGTCCGGCGGCGCCTCTTTTTTTACCTTGCGTTTGATCGGTTTCAGCGATATCGCCTTGAGCGGCGCCGGCGGAGCCACCTCTGCCGGCGGCTGTTCGGCGGCAACAGGGACCGCCTCTTTCGGCGGAATCTTGACCGGCGCCGCGGTTTTTTCGATCACCTTGGGCGGCGTTGGCGCCGGCGGCGGTTGAGACTGGGTCTTGGCTGGAGCCGCTGCCGGGGGCGGCGCGGACGGCGCCGCCGGTTCTTCCATATTCACCAGATTGACTGAATAAATATCAACAAATTCCGGTTTGCTCTTGAACAGCAACGGAAACAGGACCGTTGACAGGGCCACCAGAATATGAAATCCGATCGCCAGGTTGAGCGGCAGTTTCCAGTCGTTGTTGCTGCTCATGTATGTTACTCGGTATTCCTGGTATGTCATGCCTATTCGAGTTTTTCTGATGGCTTGGTGATCATGCCGAGCTTGTCGAAGCCGGCCGATTTGATATCCGCCATGACCGCCACCACGATACCGTAGGCTACATCTTTGTCAGCCTTCAGGTAGATGGGTTCTTTCTTTTTCTCTTCGTCCATCTTGGTCAGCTGGTCCTTGAGGATTCCTTGACTGACCTCCATTTTGCCCAGCGTGATTTTCGCTTCCTTGTCGACGGTGACGATGAGCGGCTCATCGTCCTGCCGCAGGGCCTTCGACGTGGTCTCCGGCAGGTTGACGTCAAGCCCCTGCGTCATCATCGGCGCCGTGACCATGAAGATGATCAGCAGTACGAGCATGACATCAACCAGTGGCGTGACGTTGATGTCGGCGACTAACCCTTTCCGGTTACCGTTCAATGGACCCATAAAATTATCTGCGATATTGAAGTGATATGACCTGAAACAGGGTTACACTCGACTGAGAAGATCACGTTCGACCAGGTTGAGGAAATCGGTCGTGAAATTCTGCATGTTCCCATCGATATCGTTTACCCTGTTCGAGAAATAGTTAAAGAAGATAACCGCCGGAATGGCCACGGCCAACCCGGCGGCGGTGGCGACCAGGGCCTCGGAGATGCCGGGGGCGACGACTGCCAGAGAGGCGGAGCCACGCTGGCCGATATCGTGGAAAGAGGCCATGATTCCCCAGACGGTACCGAAAAGACCGATGAACGGAGTGGCACTGCCGGTCGTTGCCAGGAAGGCGAGCGCACTCCCGAGCTTGTTGAGCTGCTGGGCCTCGGCCTTTCTGACCGCCCGCTTCAGGTTGTCCATGGTCGCAAGCTGCATCTCCAGGGTTTCGGCGGGGGCATTCTCGTCTTTTCTGGTCCGGATCTTGTTGATCTTCTGCAGTTCGGAAAAACCGGCGGTGAAGACCGACGCCTCGGGGCTGTATTCATATTCGGTCGCCGCCTTGTGGGCCTCGTTCAGGTTGGTTGAGGCCCAGAAGGTTTCGAGAAAGTCCTCGCTGTCAATACGGACCTTGCGGAACAGCCGGGTCTTCATGAACACGATGGTCCACGAAGCTACTGAAAATATAAGCAATGTAAGCATGACCAGTTGTCCTACCGGCCCTGCATGAAAAATCATGTCGGTAATTGAAAGCTGCACGGGAAATACCTTGCCTTGTGAAGTCGGTACCGGGAATCCTGTGGTGGATGGCTCAGGTTCCGGTGTTCCATGATTTAAAAAAATTAAAATAAATCAGAGGTTATATCAAATCGATGACTTTACTTCTTCTCAATGAAAAGTTCAATATTTGAGTGCTGGCGCCATGCACTTTCCTGCCCATGCCGGACCAAAGGGCTGATCTGCGATTCAGGATACTTTCTGGAGGCTGCAGGAAAAATCGATCTGAAGGGCGAGTTTCTCCCGGACATGGAGTCTCGCTGCAAAAAACCAGGCCGAGGAAAGCATTTCGGTGAGCTTGACTGTCATGACAATGATATCGCCCGGATACACCGATCGCTTGAACCTGGCGCCGCCGATCCGGGCGACAACCGGAACGCGGACATCGACGCCCGCTGTCTTGTTTTCCTGCATTTTCGCCAGCAGCAGGGCCCCCGACTGAAAGACCGCCTCACAGAGCAGGACACCGGGCAGGATTGGATGGCCGGGATAATGACCGGAGAAAATGTCCAGATCGGCGGGGATCGTTTTCTCGGTGACGATGGTATCATCGTGATACGCTACGATCCGGTCGACCCAGAGAAATGGCGGTCGATGGGGGATGAGGGCGCTTATTTCCGGATCGGCGGAAATCATCACAGGCCTCCGTTGATTTCCAGCACGGTGCCGGTGATGTAGCCGGCGTTCCGGCCGGCGAGAAAGAGAACGGCATCGGCAACCTCAGCGGTGGTGCCGAAGCGGCGCATCGGTACCAGGGCCTTATATCCGTCGAGCTGCTCCTTCGGCAGGTCCTGGAGGAAATCGGTTTCGATGAAGCCGGGGGAGACACAGTTGACGGTAATCTTTTTTTTCGCCGTTTCCCTGGCCAGAGACCTGGTCATGCCGATCTGGCCGGCCTTGGAGGCGGCGTAGTTGGCCTGGCCGGCAAAGCCGAGATGCGAGACGGGGGAGGTGATGTTGATGATGCGGCCGTATTTTTTCTTCATCATCAGCAGTACCGCCTGTTTCGCCATCAGGAAGGAGCCGGTGAGGTTGGTGTCGATGACCGCTCGCCAGTCGTCGCTCTTCATCATCGCCAGGATCGCATCCCGGCGGATGCCGGCGCAGTTGACGAGGATGTCGATGGCCGAGAATTGCTGTTCGATATCGGCGAAGAAGGAGTTGACCTGGGCCTCGTCGGCCACATCGCACTGAAAAAGGTGGAGCTTGTCCGTCCCGCCGCTCTCCTGCCGCAATTGCTCGACAGCCTGGTGGTTGCTGTGGTAGATGCCGGCAACCGTCGCCCCCTGTTGCAGCAGGGCGAGGGTCACCGCCTTGCCTATGCCGCGGGTCGCTCCGGTGACCACGGCGACCTGGTCGAGAAAAGTAGCCATGGTATCAGCCTCGCAGAGATCGCAGGTAGCCATCGGCGTCGTTGGCGACGATGACCCCGTAGTTGATGGCCCCCAGCCAGCCGGACATGATGATTCCGACCGAGCCGACGTGAAACAGCCCGCCGATCTCCCTGAAGATCGTGCGGGAAATGTCGAGACCTTCGAATTTGGTCCCGAAGGAAGTGCCGCAGGTGTGCAGGGTGTAATGGTTGAACGTGCGCGGGGTGGCCGCCTCGATCCAGTCGACCTTGGTCCGGATGTCGGGCAGATAGCGGCTGAGGTCATCGAGCGTCCGCTCGATCAGCTGCTCCTTTTCGCCGGCGTATCGTTCGTCGTCCATATCTTTCCAGTCTTCGAAGCGGCTGTTCATCGAGGCGACGATGGTATAGCGGTCATGACCGGGCCGGGTCCTCGGATAGTAGAGGGAAAAGGTCTTTGACCGCGTGTGCAGGTCAAGCAGTTCCTTCGAGTCGAATTCGGGTGCGGTTGAGGTGAACAGCAGGTCGCCGATATCGGGGACTCGTTCATCCTTCTTGATGCCGATATAGACCTGGCAGCTGGAATTGTTGACCCGGATGGCCGCCGCCTTCTCGAGAAAGTTTTCGGAAAAGGCGCGCCGGTCGGTGAGGTTGTTGATGGTGTTAGTGATGCCGCTGTTGGAGACCACCGCCTTGGCCGCGATGACCCTGTTGTTGGCCTCGACCCCCCTGACCCGGCCTTTTTCGACGATAATCCGCTCGACCTTCGATCGGGTGCAGATCGTCACCCCGTTTTTCTCGAGCTCGGCAGTCATCATGCCGATCAGTCTGTCGGTCCCGCCCTCGAAGGTGAAGACGCCGCGACTCATGAAATTGGAGAACACGATGCCGTAGGTGATCGCCGGGTCGTCCAGGGTCGAACCGTTGGCATAGGTGATCGGTTCCATCAGCAGCCGATGGACATCGGTCCGGCCGGGGAAGAACTGTTCGAACAGCTCACGGGTGGTCATTGTCCGGTCGTCGTAGAAATTCATCGATGCGACCGTCGAGAAGAACGCCTCGATCGTCTGCCGGGAGATGCGGAAACGATTTTCGAGGATCGAGGTGAAATCCTGTCGGTCGAAGGTCGTCGCCAGGGAAAACTGGGGGTTGTCGAAGACGATCTTCCTGAGCTGGACGATGGAGTTCATGATCTCCCGGTTCCAGTACTTCTTGCAGGTCTTGACCATCCCGTGGGGAAAACCATGCAGGGACACATCGAAGATATGGCCGCGGCGCTTGAACCAGGCGGCGAGTCCGCCCAGCTTGTGGTGGTATTCGAGCAGCAGGACCTTGTGGCCGCAATAGGCAAGGCGATTGGCGGTCGTCAGTCCCCCCAGTCCCGAGCCGATGACGATCGCATCATAGGAATCGGACGCTTGAGAAAATGGCACAGGCATTGGGATAATCTGAGTGATTGAGGTTGAATACCGGAGAAGATCAGAATTTGTTGAGGATATGCTGATTCACCATGGAGACGCCGCTGAGCATCGAGCCGATGATGCCCAGGAATCCCTGATCGGTGCCGGCCAGGAAGAGGTTGTCATAACCAAGGTCCCCATCCTTGATTTTTTGCGGATTCCCATAAATGGCGCCTTCTTTCTTAGCAGTGTAGCGCTCGATTGTCAACGGGGTGAAGGTATCCTGAAAGACGATCGCCTCGCCGAAACCGCCGATGATGTCTTCGAGCACCATCCTCGACCGTTCGGCGGTTTGAGTCTTCAGAGCCAGATAGGCCCGGCGGTCGGCGGCGATCGCCCGCCATTGATCGTAACTGGCGAGATGGGTGGATCGGACCTCTTTGCTGGTGGTGGCCCGGAGCCCCGCGAAATTCCACGGCAAGCAGATCACTCCACTCGAGAAATCGACCGGCTGGGTGGGGCGGCGATAATGGAACGATCCGGCATTGTTGAAGAAGATGATGGTCCTGTCGGAGGGCAGGGTCGGACAGCTGGCGGCCTGCAGTTGGTAGATGGTCTCGACGAAGCCGAGACGGATCGCGTCGCTGGACAACGGCGGGCGCTGGAGGAGGGCGAAGGTCTCGTCCAGGCCGATGGTCGAGAGGATGGCGCCGCAGTCAATCGTCTCGCCCGAAGCCAGCACGACACCGTGGACTTTGCGGCCGTCGTGGAGTATCTCCCGTACCTCGGCGCCGGTGCGGATCGAGCCGCCAAGATCACGGTAGTGCTCGAGCAGGCGGTCGAGCAGGGTCTTGATCGGGTCGCCCGGACGGAACATCCCCTCCTGGAAGATCGACCGGAACATGATGGCGAACTGGCTGAGGTCCATATCGTCTTCGATGCTGGAGCCGTAGTACATCAGCGGGCAGAGCAGCATGTCGGCCAGCAGGCGGTCGGGGAGGATGTCGGCCAGGAACTGCCGGGCGGAACGAAACGGGGCGATCCTGAAGGGATCGAAGCTGTCGAGAAACGTCACGAGCCGGCCGAAGGCATCGCTGGAGCGGGGGAACTTCGAGGCGATTTCGTCCTTGATCAATTGAAAATCATTGGAGAATAAAAGACTTTCGGCCCCTTTGAAGACGATTTCGCTGCAGATCTGCTGATGGATGTCGAGTTGGTCGCGACTGAACTTGAGCTGCCGCAGCAGACGATTCAGCGGCGCCTTGCGGTTGTCGGCCTCGGCGTAGTTGGTAATCGCGTGCAGACCGGTTTCGAAGATCCTGTTGTTGCGGTAGAAGTAGGAGTTGAGCCCGCCGATGCGGCTGTGTTTTTCGAGGATGAGGACTTCGGGATTGAATCTGGCGAATCTGATGGCGGCGGCCAGCCCGGAGAGCCCGCCGCCGATGACGAGGAACGGGACCTTCACGCCTCAGGCGTCTTGCAACAGCGGTTCCAGGTAGTCGGCGCAGCTGTTAAGGGTGGCGAGACGGGGATAGTCGGACTCGGGTATCTGCAATTGATGACGCTTGCGGAGTTCCATAACGATATCGAGAAAATCCATGGAATCAAGGTCGAGCTGATCGCGGAGCGGTTGGTCGGGCTGCAGACTGTCAAAATCCGCTTCATCATCTATGTCGTGAATTATCTCCAGGATAAGAGCCTTGATATCTTCTCGCGTCATGAGTGTCTCCAGATAATATATTGATCAGTAGCGTGTGTTTGCAGGGTCGGAGGTGCTGCCACATTTGTGAAAAATACAATCGGCAAAGGTATCTGTATACCATAGAAGCAAGAACTTTTTCATTGTTTTTTTGTCACCAGTCATTTTCCGCGCCAGTGTTCATGCCTCGAATTTCCTGACGATGAGCGCCGAGTTGATGCCGACCATGCCGAAGGAGTTGTTGAGGATAACCGCTACCGAGCCGGCATCGACCGGAGTATTGACGACGAGATTGGGGAGACTGCACTCCGGGTCGAGTTGGTCGATGTTGATGGTCGGATGGACCAGGTGGTCTTCAAAGGAGGGGAGATTGCCGGCCAGTTCGAGGACCCCGGCGGCACCCATCGCGTGACCGATGTTGCTCTTGGTGTTGTTGACATAGGTTGATGGCGAATCGCCGAAGACCTCGCGGATCGCCTTGCACTCCTCGATATCGCCCTGTCTGGTGCCGGTGGCGTGGGTGTTGATCAGATCCACCTCTTCCGGCCGCAGACCGGCCCGCCTGAGGGCGAGCCGCATGCACTCGGCCTGCCGGGGGCCGTACGGCAGTACAAAGTCGCGGGCATCGGAGTTCATCGCGTAGCCGACAATTTCCCCGAGTATCCTGGCGTTTCTGGCGAGGGCCTTATCCATTGCCTCGATGACATAGATGCAGCCCCCTTCGGAGATGACGATGCCGTTGCGGCTGAGATCGAAGGGGCGTGACGCCTGGCGGGGATCGGCTGCCTCGGCCAGGGCGTTCTGGGCCTTGAAACTGGCGAAGATGCCGAAGGACCCGACCGATTCGGAGATACCGCCGGCGAGCGCCATATCCACCTCTCCCAGTCGAATCATCTGCGCCGCCTGGATCAGGGCGGCGTTGCCGGCGGCGCAGGCGGCGCCGATCGAGTAGTGGGGACCGGTGATGCCGAGGTTCATCGTGATTTCACCGGCGGGGTTGTTGAGGACTGTCCGCGGGTTGTGGTGGTGGGTCCAGTAATTGGTGTCGTAATTGTATCTGCTGATGTTGTACACTTCGTTTTCGGTCTCGACGGTCCCATGTTCCGTCAGGCCGATATAGACGCCGACGCGGGCAGGATCATGGGAAGATATGTCAAGGCCGGCGTCGAGCAGGGCCTCATGGGCGCAGTAGACCCCGATGCAGCCGGCACGGGTCCCGCGATTGTTTTCCTTCTTCTTGCGATGCTTGGTCTCCGGTAAGGTGCAGATGCCTGCCGCCGCCTTGCCGAAATAGCGGAGATCGATTTCCTGGATCTCGCTGATACCGTGCAGCAGTTTGTGGCGAAAATCCACGGGATTGTCGGCATTCGGGGCGACTAAGCCGACACCGGTGATGACGATTCTGTGATCAAACGGATTGTTCATGGGTTGGATCTCGATTGTGGCCAGAATTTAGGGGAATAATGAGTAATTGTCTTCGGGATATGCGGTTGCGGCGCTACTGGATCCGGCTTGTTATCTTGAACGGGCAGGAGTTTGCCCGGCAGAATGGAGCATGATCAGCTGCCGGATTCCAAGGAGAGAAGGGTCATTGTATGGTCCGTATGATTCCATTGAGGAGGAATTCAGTAGTATCCGTCGCCTGACCCTCAATAGGAGTACTTCGCCTTCTTCCTGCTGAACAGTTTTCCCGAAAACATGCCGACAAGAAACACCAGGGCACCGGCCGCGAACCAATAGATCATCGTTTTTTTGGCGAGCTTGTCATTTTCTGCGGTAAGGGTGGCGATCCGCTCATCCTTCGCCAGATTTTCGCTCATCAACCTTTCCTTTTCCTCAACCAGGGCATCGATATCGATCCGGCCGTCGTTGAGTCCTTCAATCTGGGCTTCGAGGGCGGTGATCTCTGATTCCAGCTGGGTTCTTTTGTCCATCAGACCCTGGATTTCCGAAGAGAGTGCGCCGGCGTCGGGTGGAGCGGCCTGCTCGGTCTGTCTCGCCAGTTTCTCCTGCAACTCCGTGATGCGACTCTTCGCCGTCTCCAGTTCGAGCTGGAGGCGGTCCCGTTCCTTGGCCAGTTGCGAATCCGCCGCAGGCGGCGTGGCGGTGGCGCCGGTCGCCGAGGGTTGTGCCCGCAGCGAATCGATCTCCTTCTGCAGCCGTTCGATCACCACGGTCTTCGGCACCGTGGTGGTGAGATATTGACTGGCGATCCAGCCGATCTGCTTGTCTGCCGTTTCTATCCGGGTGTAGCCATCGGATTCCTCCAGGACATTTACCGCATCGTTGGAGCGTACCTTGGCCACCACCGTGTAGGGCTGCTCGAGCTTGTCCTTGATATTGATGGTCAGCTGATCGGAGACATATCGCGTTTCCGCATGCGAACCGGTTGCGGGCAGAAGGAAGAGAAAAAACAGCAGCGGGAATACAGTGCGTTTTCCGCAATGTTTGCCGGTATAATGAAAGGGAACCATATCATGCTCCGGTGCGTGCGCCAGATTGTGTTTGCCCCGAAAAAGCTCTCTTGCCGGGGGTGAAATCGCTGACCAATCTATACAACATGAGCCTGTGATGTCAATAAATTGCAGGAAAGCACCGTCACGGTTGGTGAACAGCTGCCGGCTCTCTGCTGTTTTCAGCGTATTATTTCATCCGTAAGATCAGGTTTATGCGCCGCCCGAGTGTGGTTTTGAGGCGAGGGAAGGGGAAAAACTCGGCACGACGTCGGCCCCGGGATACTCTGGAGGAACCGTGTATCACGGGTATCCGTCTACAATAATTAGGAAATGATTTGTGCATGGGTGGAGATGAAGGGTATACTATCCCTGCTGACGAGCAGTTGGACTGCGCTTTCAGAATCGCAACAGGAGTGGGAGCTCGGGATGCTCACGCCAGGAGAGGTCGAATAATGATTGACGGGAAGAGACAGGATGAGGTGAAGGCCGAACCGGACCCGAACATCCAGGTGACGCTGTTCAAGGCGCTGAAACAGATGATGATGATCGGGATGATCAACATGTCGGCAACGAGCGACAGGGAGAAGAATTGATGTCTGCGCCATCGACAACAAGCAGCCTGTCCCTGCGTGGCCTGACCATTTCTCCACCGTTGGCGCTGGCGCCGATGGTCGGTCTTACCCACTCGGCCCTGCGGACGCTGGTGCTGGAGGAGGGCGGGGTGGGGCTGTTGTTCACCGAAATGCTGGCGGCACGGAAACTGCCGCAGGAAAGCGATCAGGCCTCGCCGTATCTCATCCGCGGGCAAGAGGAACGGCCACTGTTCTATCAGCTTTTTCTGACGGAAAAGGAGGATATTGCTCCGGCTGTCGACCGGCTGCATCAACTCGATGCCCAGGGGATCGATCTCAACCTTGGCTGCCCGGCCCCGCAACTGCGGCGGCATGGCGCCGGGGTTTTCCTGACCGGCGATCCGCAACGGGTCCGGATCCTGATCAAGACCCTGCGGTCGGCGACCCACCTGCCGGTGAGCGCCAAAATCCGCCTCGGAGAAAGCCTCGACGAGGGCAGGCTGCTGGAGTTCTGCCGGATGCTCGAGGGAGAAGGGGTCGATCTGCTGACCGTCCACGGCCGGCTCGATAGGGAGAAATTCTGCCGACGACCGCGCTGGGACTGGATCGGGATGGTCAAGAAAACCGTTGCCATACCGGTGCTGGCCAACGGCGGGATATTTTCGGTCGAGGATGCGCGGCAATGCCTCCGGGCTTCAGGCGCTGACGGCCTGATGCTGGGCCGGGGGGCGGCGCGCCGGCCCTGGCTGTGCGCCGATATTGCGCGAGAGGTATACGGACATCATATTGTTTTTAGCGGCAGAACGAAGCAGGAGGTGTTCGCCCGTTTTGCAGCGCTGCTCGAGGAGCGCTTTCCGGCGGAACGCCGACTCGGGCGGTTGAAGCAGTTCAGCCACTATTTTGCCGGCAATTTTCAATTCGGCCATCTGCTGGCGACATCGGTTCAGAGGAGCGAGACGATGGCTGAGGCCAAGCAGCAGGCGGGGGAATTTTTTCTCCATGCTGCGGAATGTCAGTTGGCACACTGAGGAGGGACGCCATGTTTGAGTTGATCAAGAAAGCGATGTTTACCGGGATCGGTATGGCCGCGATGACCAAGGACAAGGTCGAGGAACTGGCTGCCGATTTTATCAAGAAGGGGAATCTCTCGGAACAGGAGGGACGGAAGCTTGTCGACGAGCTGATGAAAAAATCGGAGGAATCCCAGGCCGAGATCAAAAAACAGCTGGACGAGATCGTACGTTCGACGCTGGAAAAAATGGACGTAGCGCGCAAGGGCCAGATCGACGAACTGCGGGACGAGATCATGCAGTTGCGGGAGGCCGTCGAAAAATTGCAGAACGTCTCTGGGGTCGATCAGTTCTGAGGCCTGAATCTCGCCCTGATCTTCGATACGGCGTCGTCAAGCTCGGGCATGCCGAGCTTGAACAGCACGACGCCGTAGACCAGGGCTCCGGTGAGAACGAGGGAGAGGGTGGCGACCAGCTGCTGGGCGATATTGCCAACCAGCCAGGCCGCTGCAATCATCCGTCCCAGATGCAGCCAGAGCGACATCGCGGCGGTGGCGACGAAGATCCTGGCCAGGCCGGCGAGCAGCCGGCCAACGTTGAAACCGCCCATCTTCCAGTACAGCACGGTCGTCAGAAAGACGAAATTGAGCAGCATCGTGCATGAGGTTGAAAAGGCGATCGACAGGTGCTGGAAGCGCTCGATGGTCGCGGTGATGATGACGATGTTGAAGAGGATGGCGAGAAAACTGGCGATGACCGGATACCTCGTCCTGTTGATGGCATAGAAGGCCGGCACCAGGACCTTGTTGGCGGAGTAGGCGAACAACCCGACGGCATAGAGGGACAGGGTGTTGGCCGTCGCCACGGTGTCGGCGGCGGTGAAGGCCCCGTGTTCGAAGATCAGGCGGATAATCGGCCCCGCCAGCAGGATCAGCCCGGCGGTCGCCGGCAGGGTGAGACAGAAGACGATGTTGAGCGAGGAGGCGAGGGTGTCCCGCATTGCGCCGATGTCCTTGTTGGCGGCATGGCGGGCGAGGACCGGCATCATCGCGATCGACAGGGCGACCCCGAACAGGCCGATCGGCAGCTGTACCAGGCGGAAGGCGTAGTTGAGCCAGGAGACCGAACCCTCGGCGCAGGACGAGGCGAAATTGGTGTTGATGAAGATGTTGATCTGGGTCGCCGAGAGGCCGATGGTCGCCGGCGCCATCAGCAGCAGGATCCGGACCAGGCCGGGGTCGGTCAGGCGCAGGACGGGACGGAAGCGAAAACCGGTGGCGGCCAGTGACGGCAGCTGGACCGCCAGCTGCATCACCCCGCCGATCAGAGTCCCGAAGGCCATGCCGACGATCGCCGGCTGACCGAAGCGCGGCATCAGCCAGGCCAGGCCGACGCCACCGACGATCGAGCCGAGATTGAAAAAACTCGAGGCCATGGCCGGGACGAAGAACCGCCCCTCGGTGTTGAGCATCCCCATCACCACCGCCGCCAGCGAGATGAAGACCAGGAACGGAAGCATGATCCGGGTGAGCTGGACCGTCAGCGCGGTTTTGCCTGCCACCAGGCTGAAATCGGGGGCGAGCAGCGAGACTACGGGCTCGGCCAGATAGATGCCGACGAGCGAGATCAGGCTGAGGGCGATGGCGAAAAAGGTCAGGACGTTCGAGGCCAGGCGCCAGGTGTCCTTTTTTCCCCTGTTGCTGTCGTAATCGGCGAAGACCGTGACGAAGGCTGCCGACAGGGCGCCTTCGCCGAAGAGGTCGCGCAGCAGGTTCGGGATGCGGAAGGCGACGACGAAGGCATCATAGGCAAGCCCGGCGCCGAACATGGCCGCGAACACCTGTTCCCGGATCAGACCGAGGATGCGGCTGCACAGCACCGCCGCGCCGACAGTCGCTGCCGATCGGGCGATACCCCCACTGGATGTTTCGGTGTTTTTCAATGGATAGTGTCGAAGGTGGAAATCGCGAATAGAAAAATTGCAGGGCAACAATACCTTTTCCACACCTTTTTTACCAGTCATTCATCTGAATTCGAACGGCGGCATTTTCCTTATGAGTTTATTTATTTTCCGGTTTCCGGCGGATGTCGATCATCCTTGACTTTGTCTTTTGGAATTGAATATATCTGATGTGTTTCGTTGGGAGTCGGGTGATCCTTAGATAATGTGTTGCGGAGATTTGGAGAGGGCATTGAATAACCGTCGATTTTGAGGAGATACAGATGCAGGATACAAATTTAGTCAGGAATATCGCAATAGTAGGGCACGGAAACTGTGGCAAGACGTCACTTGCCGAGGCCATGCTGTATACTGCCGGCAAGATCAGCCGTCTCGGCAGGGTCGATGACGGCAATTCGGCCATGGATTATGACGACGAGGAGATCAGCCGAAAGATCTCCATCAACTCCTCGTTCCACAACTATTCCTGGAAAAAGCACGATATCTATCTGATCGACACCCCCGGTGACGACAATTTTCTCAACGAGACCCTCTTCGCCACCCACGTCTGCGACGCCGCCGTTTTTGTCACCGATGCCATCCTCGGGGTCAAGGGGCAGACGATCAAATTCGCCACCATGGTGGCCGAGCGCAATCTGCCGACCATGATCGTCATCAACAAGATGGATCGGGAGCGCGCCGATTTTTCCCGGACGCTCGGCGAGATCAGGCAATCGCTGCCGGTGAAGCCGGTCGTCATGCAGATTCCGATCGGCGCCGAGGACAATTTTCGCGGCATCATCGACGTCCTGTCCGGCAAGGCCTATCAGTTCGAGGATGGGGGCAAAGGGACGCTGCAAGAGACGGCGGTGCCCGAAGATCTGGCCGACGAGCTGGCGTTGTACCGTGAGAATCTGATGGAGAGCGTCGCCGAGACGGATGACGATCTGATCGAAAAATTCCTCGAGGAAGGGGAGCTTACCGACGAAGAGATCCTCGGCGGGCTGCGGACAGGCGTCGCCAAGGCCCTGATCACCCCGGTGTGTGTCTGTTCGGCCCTGCTCAACAAAGGGACGGCGGCGTTTCTCGACACCATCAACCTCTATCTTCCATCCCCGGCTGACCGCCCGGCCAAAATCGGCACCGTTCCCGGCAGCAACGACAAGGCCGAACGGAAACCTTCTCCCGATGAGCCGTTTTCCGCTCTGGTGTTCAAGACCATGGCCGATCCCTATGCCGGCCGCCTGACGATCTTCAAGGTCTGGTCCGGGATACTGAAGGGGGACAGTTTCTTCAACGCGACCAAGAACACGGCGGAGCGATTCGGTCAGCTGTATGTCCTCGAGGGTAAAGAGCAGAAACCGGTAGACAGTGCCGGCCCGGGCATGATCGTCGCCGTTGCCAAACTGAAGGAGACGACGACCGGCGACACCCTCTGCGCCGCCAATGCCCCCATCGTCTATGAGGCCCCGGTGGCGCTGCAGCCGGTGATTTCCTTTGCCGTCAGCGCCAAAAAAGGGGACGAGGAGAAGCTGTTCTCGACGATCACGAAGATGCTCGACGAGGATCTGACACTCAGACTGACCAGGGAACAGCAGACCAAGCAGGTCCTGATCTCCGGCATCGGCAAAGTGCATCTCGAGGTCGTCGGCTCGCGGATCAAGAAGAAATTCGGCGTGGAGATGGAGCTGTCCCTGCCGAAGATCCCCTATATGGAGACGATCCGTGGTTCGGCCAGGGTCCAGGGCAAGCACAAGAAGCAGAGCGGCGGCCGCGGCCAGTATGGCGACTGCTGGATCGAGATATCACCGCTGCCCGGCGGCGGCTATGAATTCGTCGACCAGATTGTCGGCGGCGTCATCCCGCAGCAGTACCGGCCTGCCGTCGACAAAGGGATCCAGGAGGCTATGGAGCGGGGTGTTCTCGCCGGTTATCCGGTCATAGATGTCAAGATCGCCCTCGTCGACGGTTCATTTCACAACGTCGATTCCTCGGAAATGGCCTTCAAGGTTGCCGGATCGCTGGCCTTCAAGAAGGGGGCCCAGGAGGCCGGCCTGGTGCTGCTCGAACCCTACATGAACATGGTTATCAAGGTCGGCAAAGACCATGTCGGCGATGTCATGGGCGACCTGAATTCGCGACGGGGCAAGGTGATGGGCATGGATTCGGATGCCAAATCCGAGATCATCAACGCCCAGGTGCCGATGGCGGAGATCCAGACCTACGCCACCGACCTGACCTCAATGACAGGCGGACTCGGCAGTTTCACCGTTTCCTTCTCCCATTACGAGGAGGTTCCGGCGCAGATCGCCGAAAAGATCATCGCCGAGCGGAAGAATGAAGAATAGCCGGAAAGACCGGCAGTCGGCGGAGTCGGGTGCCCCCCCGGCGTATTCCTTCGCGGTGCTGACCCTGAGTGACAAAGGGTCACGGGGGGAGCGGGAGGACACCAGCGGTCCCTATCTGGTGGACCGCCTGCGACAGGAAGGGTATGGGCTGCAGTCCTATGCAATCATTCCCGATCAACTGCCGGTCATCATCGATGTTCTTATCGACCTGGTCGACCGCCAGGCGGTAGACCTCATCGTCACCACCGGCGGCACCGGGGTGGCGCCGACCGATGTGACTCCCGAGGCGATGCTCCAGGTCATCGACAGGGAAGTGCCGGGGATGGCCGAAGCGATGCGGGCGGAAAGCCTCCGCAAGACCCCGCATGCCATGCTGTCGCGGGGCAGGGTCGGCATCCGCGGCCAGACCCTGATCGTCAACCTCCCCGGCAGCTTGAAGGCGGCAAGGGAGAACCTCGAGGTGATCCTGCCGGTCCTGCCGCATGCCCTGGAGAAGATCGGCGGCGGTACTGCCGACTGCGGCAGCTGAAAAAAACAGAGGCCTTTCATCGTCGATGAAAGGCCTCTGTAATGTCGCGACGACCGGTTTCTCAGTCGATCAGCTCGACGTCGACGGTCGCGTTGTGGTCTTTCTGGACAATCTCTCCGATGATATAGGCCGTTTCCCCGAGGGCGTTGAAATGATGGCAGATGTCGGTCGCCTGGTTCTCGTCGACCATCGCCATCAGGCCGATCCCCATATTGAAGGTGCGGTACATCTCCGCGGCCGGCACCTGGCCCTTCTCGGCCAGAAAGGTGAAGATAGGCGGTTGCGGCCAGCGGGTCGTGTGGATGACGGCCTTGCAGCCTTGGGGCAGAATTCTCGGGATGTTGTCGATGAACCCGCCGCCGGTGTTGTGGACCATGCCGTTGATCTTGTAATTCCGAAGGACCTTGAGGACGGACTGGACATAGATCCTGGTCGGCTTCAGCAGTTCCTCGCCGAGGGTGCAGCCCAACTCTTCCACATACTGGTCGACGGTGAGACCAACCTCGTCGAAACAGATCTTGCGCACCAGTGAATAGCCATTGGAGTGGAGACCGCTGGAGGCGAGACCGATGATGGCGTTGCCGACCCGGATATCGGACCCGTCGATGATGGCATCGCGATTGACGATGCCGGTAACGAAGCCGGCAAGATCATAATCGTTGCCGCGGTACAGGCCGGGCATCTCGGCGGTTTCGCCGCCGACCAGCGAACATTTGGCCTGACGGCATCCTTCGGCGATCCCCTTGACGATCTCCGTGGCCATCGCCACATCCAGCCGGCCGACAGCAAAATAATCGAGAAAACACAAGGGGGTGGCGCCGCCGACGATGATATCGTTGACGCACATCGCCACCAGATCGATGCCGATGGTATCGTGTTTGTTACAGAGATGGGCGATGGCCAACTTGGTCCCGACGCCGTCGGTCGAGGTGACGAGGACCGGTTGTCGGTATTTGTTGAGGTCGATGGCATAGTGGGCGGAGAAACCGCCGATGTCGTTGAGGACCCCGGTCTGGTGAGTCGAAGCGACGATCTCTTTGATCCCTTTGACAAAGGCATTGCCCTTGTCGATGTCGACGCCGGCCTCACTGTATCTGGACGTATGTGTTTCGGTCATGATGTGCTTCTTGAGAGTATAATTGGCAACCGTAAAAAACGGAACAGTTCATCGAAATTTTGCAACATAGTATTAGCCCTGTGGTGAAAATGCAATGCAATTGCACCGGGTCGCAAAAAGACGGGGAAGAGGCCCGGCATCACTTGAATTTCCTTTTCGGCTCTGGTAGAAAACGGCGATGAAACTGCTTCTTCTCCTTGTCGGCATGGTCTTCATCCTTGAGAGCCTGCCCTATGTCGCCTTTCCCGAGGCGATGCGTGGCTGGCTTGCCAAACTCAGCCAGACCCCGGCCGGTCAATTGCGGGTCATCGGCATCATCATCATGGCGGTGGGGTTCTTATTGTGCTATGTGGTCCAGAGAACAGACCTATTGGGTGGATAAATCCGCTGCAGCCTTCTCCGGCAGGGAGTATTTTCTCATCGATAGGGCTTTGTCTCCCGCCGGTTTCGTCATACAATACTAAACGATAAGCCACTCGTTACGGAACCACTCTACAGGTAATTTTATTTTGGCGCAGAAGGGGAAGAATATGCTATCACAAGGGGCCTTGACTGGAATCCGGGTGCTCGATCTGTCGAGATTGCTGCCTGGGCCATACTGTTCGATGATTCTGGCCGATCATGGGGCCGAGGTTATTGCCGTCGAAGGGAAAAAATTTCAGTCCGACGAAATGTTTTTCAAGGAGATCAGCCGCAATAAACGGCATGTCTCGCTCAATCTCAAGACCCAGGAAGGAAAGGCCATTTTTCTGGCCCTGGCGAAAAAGGCCGACGTCATCCTCGAAGGCTTCCGTCCGGGGGTGGTCAAGACCCTCGGGGTCGATTACGAGACCGTCAAGGCGGTGAATCCCGGCGTCATCTACTGTTCGATCACCGGCTACGGCCAGACCGGGCCGATGTGGGATCGGGTCGGCCATGATGTCAATTATCTGAGCATTTCCGGGATTCTCGATCTGATCGGGGAAAAAGGGCATCCCCCTTCCATCCCCGGGGTCCAGTTCGCCGATATCGCCGGCGGCAGCATGAACGCCGCGATCGGCATACTGCTGGCCCTGTTCGCCAGGGAAAAAACCGGAAAAGGCCAGTATATCGACATTTCGATGACCGACGGGATGATCGGGTATCTGACCCTGCCCTCGTTTTTCACCAAGTTGACCGGGCAGCGCTACGAACGCTCGGAGACCAAGCTCTCACATCGGTTCGCCTGCTACAATACCTACGAAACCGCGGATCACAGGTATCTCGCCATCGGGGCGGTGGAAGAGCGGTTCTGGCGGAATCTGTGCGAACATCTGGGGGTCCCGGAATATACCAGCCTCCAGTATGACGAGCAGCGGCGGCAGGAGATCATCGCCTTCATGCGTAAAACCTTTGCCGGCAAGAGCCTGGAGGAGTGGGAGGAGGAGTTCCTCGAGGTGGAGGTCTGTCACTCGCGGATTCAGGGGTATGAGGAGGTGCTGCGCGACCCGTTGTTCCTCGAGCGGGAGATGATCGTCCCGGTGCTGCAGCGGGACGGTACCCTCAGCAAGGCCCTCGGCATCCCGGTCAAGCTGAGCGACACCCCCGGTTCGTTGCGCACCCCTCCGGTCGATTTCGGGGAGCAAACCCGGGAGGTCCTGGTCGAACTGGGCTATACCAACGGGGAGATCGACGACTTTATCGAACGGGGCGTCGTCTGAGCCCCTTCCCTGGCGGCAGCCGGTCCTCCCTGGCGGGAAAGACCGGCTGCCGGCGGTTTTCCGATCTTACATGTTCCGGCGATAGCGGCCGCCGACCTCGTAGAGTGCGCCGGTAATCTGGCCGAGACTGCAATGGCGTACGGTCTGCATCATCTGGGCGAAGATGTTGCCGCCTTCAAGGGCCGTCTTCTGTAACTGGCGCAGTTCACCCGGCGCCTGATCCCGGTGCCGTTCGTGGAATTGGGCCAGCCGTCGCAGCTGTTCGTCCTTCTCCTCGTCTGAAGCGCGGGCGAGTTCCAGCTTGGCATTCTCCTCGTCGAAATTGGCGTCCGGATTGCGGAAGGTGTTGACGCCGATGATCGGATACTCACCCGAATGTTTCAGGGCCTCGTAGTACAGCGATTCCTCCTGGATCTTGCTGCGCTGGTAGCCGGTCTCCATAGCCCCCAGCACCCCGCCGCGCTCGGTGATCCGGTCGAACTCGGCGAGGACGGCCTCCTCGACCAGATCGGTCAGTTCCTCAACGATGAAACTCCCCTGGTTCATGTTCTCGTTTTTGGCCAGGCCCCACTCGCGGTTGATGATCAGCTGGATCGCCAGGGCCCGCCGCACCGATTCCGCGCTCGGAGTGGTGATGGCCTCGTCGTAGGCGTTGGTGTGCAGGCTGTTGCAGTTGTCGTAGATCGCGCACAGTGCCTGGAGGGTGGTGCGGATGTCGTTGAACTGGATCTCCTGGCTGTGCAGCGATCGGCCGGAGGTCTGAATATGGTACTTGAGCCGCTGGCCGCCTTCGTTGGCGCCGTATTTTTCGCGCATGGCGACCGCCCAGATCCGCCGTGCCACCCGGCCAATGACGGTGTACTCCGGTTCCATGCCGTTCGAGAAGAAGAACGACAGATTGGGGGCGATCTGGTCGATGTCCATGCCCCGGGCGAGATAGTACTCGACATAGGTGAAACCGTTGGACAGGGTCAGGGCCAGCTGGGTGATCGGATTGGCCCCGGCCTCGGCGATATGGTAGCCGGAGACCGATACCGAATAGAAATTGCGGACATTGTTCCTGATGAAAAATTCCTGGATGTCACCCATCATCCGCAGCGCGAAATCGATCGAGAAGATGCAGGTGTTCTGGCCCTGGTCTTCCTTGAGGATATCGGCCTGCACCGTCCCGCGGACGTTGGAGAGCACGGTGGCGCGAATCTGCTGCAGTTCGTCGTCGTCCGGGCGGCGGCCTCTTTCTTCGATGAAGCGCTCGACCTGCTGATCGATGGCGGTGTTCATGAACATCGCCAGGATGATCGGGGCCGGGCCGTTGATCGTCATCGACACCGAGGTGGTGGGGGAACAGAGGTCGAAGCCGTCATAGAGCTGCTTGACGTCGTCGAGGGTGCAGATACTGACCCCGGAGGTGCCGATCTTGCCGTAGATATCGGGGCGGATATCGGGATCCCAGCCGTACAGGGTTACCGAGTCGAAGGCGGTCGACAGGCGTTTGGCCGGATAGTTCTCGGACAGCAGTTTGAATCGCCGGTTGGTCTGCAGCGGTCCACCCTCGCCGGCGAACATCCGGGTCGGGTCCTCGTTGGTCCTCTTCAGCGGAAAGACGCCACCGGTGAAGGGGAAGTAGCCGGGGAGATTCTCCTTGCGCATCCAGGTGAAGATATCACCCGGATCCTTGAATTTCGGCAGGGAGATCTTGGGGATCCGGGTGTGCGACAGCGACTCGGTGTAGAGCGGCACCCGCAATTCGTTGCCTCGCACGGTGTAGACGTAATCGTCGCCGGAGTAGGCCTGCTGCATCTTTGGCCATGATTGCACCAGGCCGGCAGTCTCTTTCTCGAGATCGTCGGCAATCACTTCCGCCTTCTGTTTCAGGAGGTCGATCAGCTGCGTGCCGTGTTCCGGTTCCTCTT
>Ga0209066_10001019_pt1 | contig 38546 bp, 33 predicted proteins | sample All_14_2_FD_187198 | JGI IMG/M metagenome (GOLD analysis project Ga0209066, IMG submission 187198) | Freshwater microbial communities in response to fracking from Pennsylvania, USA - Allegheny Zone_MetaG_DW_15 (SPAdes) (version 2) ... | reverse complement strand
ACCCCCTCTCGCACGTTAAACCCCACCTCCGGCGAAGTAGAAGGTGCCGTAGTCCACTCTCCTTCCCGCCCCGGTCTCGGATCTTCAACCAGCCAAGCATTCAAAAATTTTGCGGCTCCACCCAAAGCCGGATAATTTTCGATCAACCGATCCTTATCCTGCGTAAACCGATAGTCCTCCATAATATGCGTCGCGAGCCAACCCCCTCCCATCTCCCAATTCGCCCAAACTGGACTCCCGCTCTTATTCCCAACCGGAGCTGAATGCGCCCACAAATCCGTATTGTGGTGCGCCACCCATCCCGGCAACCCATAGTAAGCATCCGCGGTTTTCGCCCCGCTCACCGCTAGGTCACGAACCATATCCAGAAGGGGCTCATGACACTCCGCCAAGTTACCCACCAGAGCCGGCCAATAATTCATCTGAGTATTGATGTTAATCGTGTAGTTTGCACTCCAGGGCGGACGCATATCCTGGTTCCAAATCCCCTGCAAGTTCGCCGGCTGAGTTCCCGGCTGAGAACTGCTCACCATCAGATAGCGCCCATATTGATAGGCGAGCGCAACCAATCCCGGATCATCGCTCTCCTTAAACAAATCAATCCGTCGATCCGTCGGCAAATCGATCCTTGATGCACGATCCGGATGCGAAAGCTCCAGCGTATTTCGATTCATCATCTCCGAGAACTTTCGAACATGGCGATCTTCTAAATCTTTCACTCTACGGGCTCGTTCCAAGTCCGCCTCACAGAGTCCAATCGGATCTGGCCCAAGGTGCGGAGCCGTAAATCGACCCGCAAAACTCGTCCGCATTGCCAAACGCAAAGTGACTTTCTCCGCCCCCGAAACCGAAACCCCATCCGCGCTAGCCACGACCTTCCCCCCAACCGCATCGACATCCAAAACTCCCGCAAACGCCATCCCCCGTCCATCCTCATAACGGATTGCCGTGCGATCGTCACCCCCCAAATAGTTCGGGTCAGCATGTACCGGAGCCCGACCAGACAAAACCAGTCGGCCCCGTCGAACAAAGCTTGAACTTCGCACCTGACTCGTCAGCGAAGCCACAAAGTCGCCCACCCCTTCAATTTCAACCACCAAAACTTGATCAGCCAAGCTCGAAAAAACGCGCTGAACAACCGACTTCCCCGAAACCTCATAGCGTGTCTCCGCCACCCCTGTCATCAAATCCAGCTGTCGCCGATAACCGGTCACCCCACCCACTTTGCCAAAATCCAAATGCAAATCTCCAAACGGAAGATAACTCTGGGTGTATGGCCCCTGCATCTGCTGAGAAAGCCCATCAACCTTCTTCCACTCACCCGCGAACAACGCCCGCCTGATCTCGGGCAAAACATCTTTACGGCCCATCGATTCACTTTGCGTCGGTTGACCCGCCCAAAAAGTATCTTCGTTCAAGCTAATGCGCTCGCGCTCTACTCCCCCAAAAACCATGCCCCCCAAACGACCATTTCCCACTGGCAACGCCTCAACCCATTTGGTCGCGGGTTTGTCATACCAAAGAACCGTATCCGAACTGTCCATGATCGCCATGCCCAACGCAAGACTCGCTAGCATCCACCGACATTACCCGCGATCAAAGATCAGTCGCCCAAGCATCGTTCAACTGATCAAAATGCAAACTTTTTACATGCATATCGCCGAACAAACAATTGTAACGATACTTATCTAACTTTTCTGAAACCTGCGGATCCCCTGGCTGCATCATTCCTGCCGATCCATGCCAATGCCCCGCCGCGTCAAACAGAAAATTCGTCGCACTCGGATTCTGCAATCCCGTCTGGCTCAACTGCTTAAACGCAATCTCTGTCCGGAAAAAATAACTCGTTTTCCACTCTGCATACATCGAAGGAGAATTCTCAAAATCAATGTTCGGACGGTCATCCAAAACTTTCGAACCAGAGTCCGACGGGCAATGAAACAACGCCAAGCTCTTAATATAAGGCTGCAAAACATCATGTAAAAACGGCATATCCGGAATCAATGCCTGAAATTCCGGTTCACCCGCCCAAATCTGCGGCTGAGCCGCATCAATCGGGTCAACCGCAAACGGAAAACGATCATCATAATCCCCCATATAAATAAGCGTCCCCTTCCCAATCTGACTTAAATTACTAATGCAGGCCGTCTTTTTCGCCGCGGCTTTCGCTTGGGCAAATACCGGAAACAGAATCGCCGCCAAGATTGCAATCACCGCAATCACTACCAGCAACTCAATCAGCGTAAATCCGTCGCGACGCCCCATAACATCCATCTTAACAGACTTCATACGTCCTAAAGCAAAGTCAAGTGCCCAAAACGAGGAACGTCCAAACCAGCAAGGACGTTATAATCCATGTTATCGCAACCGTTTTTCGTTATGGCTGAACCCAAAAGAACAACTAAAAAGTCTAAAACCACATCGAAGAAAGCGCTTCTCGGTGGAATTTTTTATACGCTTTTTCTCGGATTCTGTCTCGTCGCCGGAGCAATCGGCGGATGGCTCGGACAAAGCAAATTTCTTACATCCGTCGGCCCGATCGGGGTATTTGCACCAACGCCGCCCGAAAAAACATTCTCCTCAGACAGCCTTACCTTGCTAATTCTCGGATGCGATAAAGAGCTCTACTATAAAGGCGCGCAAGTCATCAAAGAATACGCCCGGAGCGACATGATGATGGTTGTGCGTTTCGACTTTGACCGCAAAATGGTTGGAGCGGTCTCAATTCCCCGCGACACCCTTTGCACTCTTCCCGGCTACCGCACCGAAAAAATTAACGCATTCCATAAAATCGGTGGCCCCGATCTCGCTCAAGCCGCCGTCGAAGAAATTCTCCCCCAAGTCAAAATCGACCGCGTCATGGTGCTCAACTTCGATGCATTCATGGAAATGGTCGACATGGTTGGCGGGGTCGACGTCTATGTCCCACGTGACATGAAATATGATGACGATGCCGCTGATCTCCACATTGATCTCAAAAAAGGCAAGCAGCACCTCAACGGCTACGAAGCTATGGGCTTTGTCCGGTGGAGAAAAAATAATAACGGCCGAGGAGGCGACAGCGACTTCGAACGCCAAAAACGCCAAAAAGATCTCATGCTCTCCCTCAAGCAAAACATGCTCGCAAACTGGAGCGACGCCCCCAAAATTCTTGATAAGTCGATCGAAATCACTGGAAACACCTTCAACTCCAAAGAAATTTGGAGCCTGGGAGTGTTCATGAAAGATCTCGGCTCCGATGAAAAAATTCGCATGGGTCAAATCCCCGTTAATGAAATCGAAGGCACCTATGACCTCAGCGTTGATCGCAGCAAACTCGTAGAAGTTCTTGAGCAAAATCTCATCATCCCCACCGACACGTTCGTCCAGAAAGACAGTCTATGAGCCAGCAATACGACGCCGATGCACCCGAGGGATCTAATGAACTGGGGAGCCAGTACGTTTCCAAAAAAGACATTATCTGGATATTCGCCGCAATCGTTGTCATCGCCATCATCATGGCAATTGTCGGCCCAAGCATGAAAAAACGGGCTGACGAATCGAACTGCAAGTCGTACATGAACGCTATCGCCAGCGCGATCAGTCAATACGCCGTAATGAACGACGGGTTCCCCCCACTTTACGCCGTCGGTGAAAACGGTTCCCCCGCTCTTGTTGATGGCAAGCCCATCGTATGGGCCAGCGTTATTCCCCCTCTTCCACGAGGATCAAAATTCTTCTGCCCCGCTTCGAAACACGAAGAACATGTGCGAGTCAACGGCAAAAGCATTGAAACTTCCATGTTTCAAAAAGATGAAAAAATTCTCAGTCACATCGACCTGAGCTACGGAATGTTCTCCGCTCTCAGCGGTCGAAAAGTCAGCGACGTCGCTAACGACGACCAAACCATCCTCATCGCCGAAACCGCCAACCACGGTGCCCTCGACACCTATAACCCTCTTCCGTTTACGCTCGAAGACCAAACCCCCGTTCCATTTGATGGCTTTGCCATCGGATTCAATAATTCAAACGGTTTGCCCGACGCCGATTCAAAATTCGTAACCCGGCTCGCTTTCCCCAACACTAAGGATGGCAATTTCGACCGCGAAGTCACCGACGCCCGTCATGGCAAAAATGTCTTCGCCATCTATGTCGATGGCCACATCGGTCGCCTCACCCCCAGCGATATGCGTATGAAAACGAACAGCTACATGTGGATGGTTCGCTAACTCCCGATCTACGCGCTAATCTATTTCCTAGCCCACTTACAAAAAAGTGCCACTCTCGCCGAAGCAAGAGTGGCACCCCAAAACTACAGTCAACTCGTAAATTTCTTAAAGTTCGCGTCGAACATTGACTTCAGCTCGCCTGCCTTCGAATCATAAGCCGACTTGTCTTCCCAAGTCTCACGAGGATTCAATACCGCGCTCGGCACTTCGGGACAGCTCGTCGGAATACTCAATCCAAAGACCGAATCCGTCTCATAAGCCACATCATCAAGCTCACCACTTAAAGCCGCCGAAAGCATCGCCCGAGTCAACTTTAACTTCATGCGGTTCCCAACCCCATAAGGGCCACCCGTCCAGCCCGTATTCACAAGCCAAACTCGAACGCTATGATCCTCAATCTTCTTCTTAAGCTGCTCTGCATAAACCTTTGGAGGCAAAGGCAAGAACGGCGCACCGAAGCACGAACTAAACGTCGCCACTGGTTCCGTGATGCCCGCCTCTGTACCCGCAACCTTCGCCGTATAACCGTTCAAGAAGTAGAACATTGTTTGTTCCGGCGTCAACCGGCTGATCGGAGGCAAAACCCCAAACGCATCGGCTGTCAAAAACACAACATTCTTAGGATGTCCACCCACACTCGGAATAACCGCGCCCTCAACATTCTCCAGCGGATAGGCGCACCGCGTGTTCTCGGTGTATGTCGTATCGTTAAAGTCCGGTACGCGGCGATCACCCAAAACCACATTCTCTAAAACGCCCTGGAATTTGATCGCATTCCAGATTTGCGGTTCACCTTCTTGGCTCAAATTAATGCACTTTGCATAACATCCGCCCTCAAAGTTAAACACACCCGTGTCGCTCCAACCGTGCTCATCATCCCCAATCAAAGCCCGCTCAGGATCAGCCGAAAGCGTCGTTTTGCCCGTACCGCTCAATCCAAAGAACAGTGCCGTATCGCCCGACTCCCCAATATTTGCCGAGCAATGCATGCTCAAAACACCCTTCAGTGGCAGGATGTAATTCAAAATCGTAAACACCGATTTCTTCATTTCACCTGCGTATTGCGTCCCCATAATGATCACTTTTTGATCACTAAAGCTCAACGCAATCACCGCGTCGCCCAACGTTCCATCGTTCGCCGGGTCACAAACCTCGGTGCACATGTCAACAATCGTCCAGTCCGGCTCGTAACTCTCAAGTTCCTCAACCGACGGACGAATCAGCAATGTTCGAATAAACAACGCATGCCATGCTTTCTCAACAATAAACCGAGCTTTGATTCGGTTAGCCGGATCTGCTCCGCCATAAGTATCCACGACAAAGAGTGTTTTGCCCGCCATCGAAGCCTGCGCCTTATCGTGCAATTTCTCAAACTGCTCAGGAGTGCATGCCGCATTGTTCTCCCACCAAACATTGTCCTCCGTCTTAGCGTCTCGCACAACGCATTTGTCTTTCGGAGTTCGACCCGTGTATTTCCCTGTGCGTGCAACCAAAGCGCCACTTGCCGCAAGTTCGCCTTCCCCATTCTTAATCGCAAGCTCCACCAATTCGGCGGGCGACAAATTCCAATAAACGCGTCCAGCAGTGCTGATGTCAAAATCTTTTTGCGGCATTGTCAAAATCTCTCGATGAATCACCATTGAATCATCTCTTGTTGATCACATCAGTCTAACCAAAACCATGCATAACTCTCTAGGACAATCCATAATCTGTCCTATGCTCCTCGAAGTAAGTTGTGGGTCCATCGAACAAGCCATCCTCGCCGCCGAATATGGTGCCGACCGCGTCGAACTTTGCACAGCACTTTCAACCGGAGGCGTCACCCCAACTCTCGGGTCATTTAAAACTCTCCAAGCCCAAATTCAAATCCCCGTCTTTGTGATGATCGCCCAACCCGAAGCAAATTTCTGCCCGCCCGAATGCGACTTCCAAGCCATGCTTCACGACATTCGTATCTTCGCCGAATCCGACGTCGACGGGTTCGTTTTTGGATGCATCACCGCCGATAACCTACTTGATTTAGAACGAAATGAAGCCATGATCGCCGCCGCACAAGGACTCCCCTGCACTTTCCATCGTGCCTTCGATTCCATCCTCGATCCTCACGAAACCGCCCAGCAACTCACCGATCTCGGTTTTGCTCGAATCCTCACCTCCGGCCACGCCCCATCCGCAGATCAAGGCACATCCTTAATTCAAGACCTTATACAAAACAATCCCATCCAAATCCTTCCCGGCGGTGGTGTACGACCCGAAAACGCCGCCCTCCTCCAACAAGCGGGTGCTACCGAACTCCATTTCAGCATCACAAAATCCGGCTCCCAGACCGGTTATCTCAACTACCCTCTCTCCGACCTTTGCCCCGAACGCATAACTCAAATCCGGCAGGTCATAACTTATTAATTCTTGACCATCATTTAACGGCTCTTTGATCAGGTCTTGACACCAAAAAATTACTAATCCGCCCACCTCGTCATTCCCGAGAAATCGGGAATCCACGGCCGGGCCATCCAAAACACGCAGTAGCTCCACCCATCCATCGATTACCCGCGAAACATCAATCAACTCCGATCAGTCGCCGGTGCGCGCAATAATCAACCGAGCTAATGCGACTTCAAAATAAATATAATCTGTAAATGCAGAAGGGCGGCTATGTTTACATTCTTGCCAGTAAAAAACGCGGAACTCTCTACATAGGTGTCACTTCAGATTTAGTCGCAAGGATCTACCAACACAAAACCGAATACCAGGAGGGCTTTACCAAGCAACACAATGTAAAAATCCTTGTATGGTTCGAATCGTTCCCAACCATCGAGGAAGCCATTCAGCAAGAGAAGCGCCTCAAGAAGTGGAACAGATTATGGAAAATCGAGCTCATTGAGCAGTCAAACCCTGAATGGCTTGAGCTCAACCTGACGCCCTAAAATAAACTTACTCAACAAAACGCCGCAACGCCATCGCCAACTGATCCAGAACCATCTGAACTTCCAACTGGTCACCCTCAAGTGCCACCAAAGCCGAAACCGTCCCATCAATAATCAGAGGAATCAGGGTGCCCTCATCAAACCCGCAGACCAACTCATCTCTGGCTGCAACATCTCGACCATTTCGAAAAGCCCGTGCATCCATTGCCCGGAACCGAATCGGCAATATCGATCCCAACCCGCTCGGCCATGCACACCATACGTGCATCCAGGCCCCATCGCGTAAAGCAATCGCGCCCCGACCCGCATCCAAGTCTCCCGCCCAAAACCCAAACCACTCCATCAACTCTTCCAAAGTATCAAATTCAAATAACTCTTCTAGCACCCCTGAAAAACCCATTGGCTCGTCCGTCACTCCAAAGGTTGACTCCTCAAACTTAGAAAACAGACCCGCTATTTCGCCTCCGGCGTCCCGCATCCAAGAGCTAACAAACTGTGCCGAGTCATCCAGCAAATACTCGCGCGCATCCAAACCCAATGCCCGTCGAGGATCAACATCTAAGAGATCACACGCCCCCGAGTCCAAACCGACAATACGTCCGTCGCCATCCACAAGGATCACCCCTTCAGGATTTCGACCAAAACTCCGCGCAAAATATGCGCGCGCCTCGTCTACGCGTTCGTGTGTGCCCAATAATTCCAGCCTTGACAATAAACCCAGAGACAAGTTTGAATCCACCGACATCACGATTCCCCAATTCCGGCAAAATCTCTAGCAGAATCTGGTAATCCTAACAGGTTCGGAACCCTAACCAAAGCGACCCGATATGTAATCCTCGGTCTGCTTATTCTTCGGTCGTAAGAAGATATCGCGCGTTGGCGCAACCTCAACTATCTCTCCCTTATAGAAAAACGCCGTTACATCACTCGCCCGCTGAGCTTGCTGCATGTTGTGCGTAACAATGACAATCGTGAACTGCTCTTTCAGTTCAAGCATCAAATCTTCAATCTTCGCCGTCGCCACCGGATCCAAAGCCGAACAAGGCTCATCCATCAAAATAATCTGCGGATTCACAGCAATCGTCCGCGCAATACAGAGCCTCTGTTGCTGACCACCCGATAACCCCATCGCACTCTGGTGCAGCTTGTCCTTCACTTCATCCCACAAAAAGCTACGAACCAAACAACCCTCAACGATATTCTGCAGTTCCGCCTTGTTCTTCACCCCATGGATCCGCGGCCCATAGGCAATATTATCAAAAATCGTCATAGGGAACGGATTTGGTTTCTGAAAAACCATGCCAACCGCTTTCCGAAGTTCCACAACGTCAACCGTCGGCGCATAAATATCGTGCCCATCAACCGAAATACTCCCCTCAATCCGAGTGTCATCAATCAGCTCATTCATCCGGTTCAAACAGCGTAAAAATGTGGACTTCCCACAACCCGATGGACCAATCAGAGCCGTCACCCGACGGGGCCGCATTTCCAAACTTACTTTCTTAAGGGCCTGAAAATCACCGTAGAAAAAATCTACGTCTTTGGCAACAATAAGCCCGCTTCCATCAATTAGCTCTTCAGGCTGCTCTTCTACCATCTCAACTACTGCGTCTGCGACGACAGTTTCCATCAGGCCCCTAGAATATCACAGGATTGTTAAGAACCCAGCCCCGTTTCTTAACAATTCTATATCTGATCCAGAATATCCATTGAGCTATGCAGAAATCGAATGACATGCACACCAGATTCAGTTTCAATGTAAATCACATAGTGTCCATGCCTGGCATTTTTCCACCTCACCAAATATCCGAATACACCCGGTCGACCATCAATCTCTCTGCCCGCTAATTCTCCTTGTGCAATTTGGAATGCCGTGTCTTCTAACAAATCCAGGTACTGATCGGCCTGGCCTAATCCCCAGTGATAAGCTGTGTGTAGATGATTTTCAGCCAGATCAAGGGATGCTTCGGGGCTATAAGTAACTATGCGCTATCTGCCTTAGATTGACGTTTTAACCAGATCTCTGTTTTTGCTTTGGCTGCCCGTTTTGCTTCCTCCGGGCTAACAAACTTACCGTCCGCATAACTTCTAAGACCTTCATCCACTGCTTCAAGCTGACTTTCACTCAGAGTGATCGGCTCAAGAGCTTTATTGAAATCCTCTTCCACAATCGTATTCTACGACATTTTTAATCAAAACAACGTCGAACCCGGAACCCGCTCCATCATCTCCGGACCATCATTTCTTGGATTCCCGACCGCCTTTCCCACCGGATACATCGCAAGGGTTCCGTCCCGAGCCGGCTGCATCAATCCCCATAGTCGATCCGCATCCGTCAAGCCCGGATCAAGCCACATCCCAAAATCCCGCGCCTCCAAAACCACCGGCATCCGAGTATGAATATTACTCATCTCGCGATTCGCATCCGTCGTGACAATCGTAAACGTCTCCAGCGTCCCCGCCGGGCTCTCCCACTCCTCGTGCAACCCCGCCATCGCCAACATCGCCCCATCCGCCCGATGAATAAAGTACGGTTGCTTAAACCCCTTCTCACCCTGCCACTCATAAAAACCATTTGCCGGAACAATGCACCGGCGGTACTTCACCGCACCCCGAAAACTCGGCTTCTCCGTAATCGTCTCACTTCGAGCATTAATACACTTGACCCCAATCGCCTCATCTTTAGCCCAACTCGGAATCAAACCCCACCGCATCGGCCAAAAATGACGTTTCCCTTCCAAAACCCGAACCACTAATGAATAATCCGTCGGCGCAACATTGTAACTTGCCTCAAATTCAGGCAACAACGCCGCCTCAAACCCCGTCAGCATTGCCTGCACATTCAAAAAAGCAAACCGCGCACACATCAGTCATCCTCATCGAACTTATTCAAAACCCGGTTTCTATCTTCTTCATAATCGCGTCTGGCAGTCGATACAATCTCATCCGGGAAGCTTGAAGCAAAATAAGCGTTATACATATCAGGCTTTTTAAAATCAAACATTGAGTACTGCACACCCATTCCGTCACCTAAGTGGATCATCATGCCCATCTGTCTGTACTCTCCGAGTCGATAGCTAGTTTGAGCTGGACGCCTCTGCTTTGAGGGATCACGATTCGCAACGGCGTTGATGAGCGATGCCAAATCCTGTCGGTCTAGAAAAAAAGACGTAATTCCACTGTTATCATTTAGCGCTCGAACGGCATATTTTCCTTCCTGAACATTGGCCTGAATAAACCCAAACGCACTAAATCGCTCTAAGACCTCCGTGCTCTCCGTTGACTGCGGAATTTCCCCTGTATATTGATATCCATCAATTTCGCTTCGATAAAGCCAATTAGAGTTTGAGCTTAAATCGAGGCGATGCAAATTCATCTCTGTTGAACTCAAGATATCAATAATTGCCAATACACTACTTCGTGAAAGCTCCTTGGCATAAATCCTTTCGCCTCGCCATAATCGCTCTCGCTGATCACGTGATAATCCTCCATAGATGAGAAGTGCCGTAGGTTGATTCTCGTTATCACCCATCTGCCTGAGCCAACTAGGAAAGCTCAAAAACCAGGGATAATCGAACCAATTGCTATACATTGGGTCAAAGCAATAATAAGCGTAGTCTGCTGCCGCATCAATGGGCATCGAGTAGTCATCAGCATAAGTGGAGAAGTACTGTTTGATAAGCTTTCGATCAAGTCGTAATGAATCTCTCCGACTGAATTGTTGTGGTCCAACTTCAATCCATTCCTTTTCATCAAGTGGATATTCGAGTAAGCCTAAATACTTCAAGACGACTTCAATTGGAACGTCATTGCCAATTTCGCCAGCCCAGACAGACTTATCAGAGAACCAGGCAATCAACGGTTTGTTAATTGCGTTTGATAATTGTGTAAGTGGCTGACCCAAATTAAACTTGACTGGCTCGTTCACAGTTGGATTTTTAATTGCAGAATAGATTGACTTGGGAATAGTATATGCAGGCGACATGTGGTGCCTTTCCATGTCATTCCATTCCGTCCCTAAATCACTCCTTTGTATTTTTTGTGAAAGGATATCCTTGGGCCATGTTGAGACTATCTCTGGAGCCGCTTCTTCTGACTCTGATTCCATCTCATCTATTTCAGATCCTAAATCAATGAAATCTCCGGTCATTCTAGAAGCAGTTCCCTGAGTGTCCGTCAATTGAAGAGTTACCGATACTTGTGCCACCAAAGAGTCATATTCCGAAAACTCGACAACCACTTGTAATTTGTGTGTTGATTGGCTAAAGGACTGTGTTGTCGGGATTCCCCACAATTCATTCGATGCTCTATCATCCGCATAGTCCTCGTCTAACTGGATCTCACGTAAATATTTGTTTGCCGACTCAATGAGCCAATTCAGATCATTTCGATTGCGTACTCGCAATAGCTGCTGCATTGAATTGGGATTGGTACTAAAAACTGCACGTCTGGCTCTAAGCGCTTTGTTGAATTCTGCGCGGGAAATATCACCCATTAACTGAGCCAAAAAGCGATCACACCGTGCGATGTCCACATCTTCAGGTATCTCAGGATCAGCAACTCGTGCCCGATTCTCAGCAATAGCGTTTTGCCAGAATTCCCAATATTGATCGGAGCCCTCTGCTTCATTCGCCAAAACGTCCTTTTCTCGCCGACTGTGATCAAGGGAAATCAGAACTCGATCATCTTTAAATTCCCACTTTGTATAACTAACCTTCTCGATCTGCCCAAAAACTTCGCCTGCCGTCTGTCCCGTTGCTCGCAATACAAGTAATTCGTTGCGAGCATCGTCCTTTACCTCGAATACCCATCCTGTCTGTTCTTCCAGCTCTTTCCCAATAACGGCAAACGTTGCTCCCTCGTTTGCATACTCAATTGGTAAAGCCGGATCGGGCTGCGATCGAATCAGCAGCCCAAGTAAACACGTCAGCATCAGAACCTGCTCTTACGGCTTGATCGGGCCGCCACCACCTAATCCACCCATACCGCCCATCGCCTCAAAGAACTTGCCCATCGGCGATTTTTGAATCGCTGCCGCATCCGCTTCCATCTGCTGCTGAACCGCAACCGGCAAATTCGAAATGCTGTACTTCGTATTCATGTCCGGATCCTGAGGATCACTCAAAACCGACTTCGCGCCCTTGCCCGGTGCAATCAAAACCACCATATGGAGCTGATCACGAACTCCCGTTCGCAAGTTCTGGAACATCTGATTGACCTCCTGCATCTCCGCCATGACTTCCGCACTCTTCATCATCATCGAAAGGAAAGCAAGCTCCGTACGTCCGAACGGCGGAACATTCGCCACCAATCCTCCATCCGCCGAAAGCGCAACCATGTAACTCTCTCGGTTCACCCGCATCGTGACCGATCCATTCGCTGGCAGCCCCGTCGGCATAATCTCCGTCGGCTCCGTTCCCGTTCGACCGTACATTCCCATCGACATGCCCATCCCCATCATGTCATTCACCGTGTCAACAGGATTTCCGGTATTCAAATCCTTTTCCATATCAACCGGCGAAACCGAAGGCATGTATCCAAAGAATTTCTCCTGCAAAACGCTCCGTGGTCCTGCCGAAAGCCGCGCAATCGGAATCGAACCGCCGTTCCGCATAACTTGTCGTTCCTGCTGAGTCATCCCACCAAACACCCGCATCATATCGTCCTCGTCGCCAAAGCCCCCCATCAGAGATTGCATCTGCGGAGCAAATAAACGAAGTCGCTGACTCACCATCGTATTCTCGTTCGCACTCGGGAACCGGAACATAAATGTCGAAAGAACATCAAGCGGAACAAAAAGTCGATTCTGCGCCGCCATCAACGTCCCCGTCAAAGCTCGCCGATCCATCCGATCCGCCCAAACCTCAGCCGGCTCTTCCGGTAACACCGACCACCAGCCCCCTTCTTCAGTTTCCTTCAAATCAAATTCGGGGAACCGGTCTCGAACCTCACCAAATTTCTCCGGTAATTCGTTCCCATATTGCCGAATATAGTCCGGCAACACGCCAACAAAATTCAAATTGCGCTTCTCCGCACCTTCATAGAGAAACTCACCAATCTCAAACTGCATCGGATCATAAAGATCAACCCGCATCATCAACTCGCGTGCATTCGGCGACATGGTTGTTGCCAAAGGATTCTCGTAATCCACATTCGTCGCATCAAAGACCGCCTTTACTTCCTCCGAAATCGTCATCGGAATCTCATCACCCGGCATCGGTTTTCGAGCGGGCTCATCCGAAGGCTCTTGACCCGGAATCATCCCCGATTCGCTAAGCTCGCGAGTCGCCACCGCGACGCCCGCCATGCCCTGACTGTAATATTCATCCCCTTCTTCACTCAAAACCGTTTGAGTCTCAACCAAAGAATTCCCTTGCGCCCCCATCACCTTCAATGTAATCGTGATCGAAAGCGGATCAAAATCCGTCCGCCCAAATCTTTCCGCGATCAGCAAAACCTTCTGAGGCTCTTCCGTAATTGGTTTCGGCATCATCTCGTCCATCCGACCGCCAAACATCTCCATGTATTGCTGATATTCCGGATCGTTCATCATTTGCTGGCGTTCTTCTTCGCCCATTTTTCGCGATTCATTCTCCCGCGCAATCCACTCCGTAATCGCCTGAACATTCACGCGCCCAAGTCCCCGCTGCATCGAAGTCGGATTTGAACTCAAAACAATCCGCTGGCCCGGCGTTATACTCGTCAAAAACTGATCAGAAAGCCCCCTAATCATTTCCCCCAAAATCAGCGCTTCTTTCTCAGGTTCATAGGTAAATTCCTCTTCCCCTTCTTTAAATGTCTGAGGTTTCAGAGTTTCATAATAACGAACCCGCGCTTCCGAAACCGTTTTAGCATTCTTCGCTTTCACGGCCGCCAAAGCCGCATTGCGAACCGTGAAGTCCGGCTGAACCATCATCTGGTCTCCGTTCAATGTCCACTTTGTCCCCGTCACCGCCGCAATTTTTGCCACGACATCTTCAGCCTTCAACCCCTTCACCCGCAGAACCAAAACTTCGTTCTCAACGCTCGGATCAAAAGTTGGCGTCCATCCCGCCTGTTTGCCCAGTTCCTCCCCAATCACACGCAATGTCGAGCCCTTAACCGCCAGGTCAACCGCCGTATCCTGAATCGGTGCGTGCAAAACGCCCATCATCGCTAATGCCAATATTGAACTCGTCATCTATAGAATCCTCACTCATTACAACGGATAAGAGCGCAAAGAGGTTCTCGAATTCCAAAAATGACTAACAATTACATCAAAAATGACCCTATCTCCACAATCTTAACTCGGCCAAAATCAACAAACCTATGGTCGTTCTCATCGCCCACGTCAAAATCAAACCCGAATCCGTTGCCGAATACCTCCGACTTGCCATCGATATGCTCGCCCCCTCTCGAGCCGAAGAACCCTGCATCACCTACGATTTCTTTACCAAACCCGAAGACCAAACCCAACTCGTCTTCGTCGAAGAATGGACAACCCGCGAAGGACTTGAAACGCACTTCAACTACCCCCACTTCACAAAATTCAAAGCCGACACCGCCGATCTCGTTTCTGATGTAAAAATCCGCATTTACGAAGTCTCCGGACACGAAGACCTTTAACTTCACCCCAAAAACTACCGGAAAATCGCCGCACTTCTACGGGGATTGTCAACAAGATAGTGGATTGGCACCCCCACCTAGTGTAAAGTTCTAATCAACCAGAAAGCCGGATAGCGAGCACCAAAGTCCAAAGAGTCATTGCATTTTAGGAGAGGATCAAACTGCTCAACATCCGGCTAAACTGTTTATCCCCTCACGCAATATTGCGCCAATTATTACTGTCAAGCTGACTGGCGTCGCGACACCACAACAAATAATCCCTCACCCAAAACTTTACTGCGGCGAATAAAAAATCCTGCAATCTCTGGGTTATTAACCGCGTAGTGCGCATCGGCATCATCAAAAATAAGAACTCCCAAACCCGGCAACTTCACTTTCGTGGAAACCGTCGGCTTGCCCAATTCACCCCATGTGAAGTAATACTTGTCGCCCACAACCGGTTCGTTTGCCATAGTCAAAAATATACCGGATGGCCCCAATCAACTTGGGGCCACCTCGATCACTTTACTTCTTGTCCAAAGCTATGACCACCGGAGAAATGTAAAGGAAGCAAGGGATAACACAGAGCCAACCCCAAAGCGCCTTGTTCCGAGTCTCGCCAATTTTCGCCCAAAGATAAGCATAAACAAAAAAGTTTACGCACGGAACGAAAAATAAAAGCAGCATGAGTGGGTTCACCCGTCCGATCTTGCACATCAAAAACAGATTCAAAATCGGCACAAACGCAAACCAAGAAAAATCCTCTTTATCCTGAGTCGCAATCATGAATAGACTCACAGAAATAATCAGATAAACGATCATTCCCCCCGCCAATCCCGGGCCCGTGGTCAAAAAGTCGGTGTATTGACTCAAGTTTTCCATACAAGACTATACGAGCCGACGACTAAGCGGGATTCAAATCCCTACTTGCGAGTTCGAGCCAACGTCTCAACTTTCGGCAATACCGGCACTTCGCCTGTTCCAAAGTCAACCTCAAAAACAGATCCTTCACCCAACTTACTTCGAATCGAAAGCTTCGCCCCATGCGCCGATGCAAGCTCAGTAATGACCTTAGTGCCAAGTCCACTCCCCGTGCTCTGCTCCCAGCTCGACTTCGCACTTCCACCCAAAATCTGCCGAATTGTGCCCGGAGACATCCCCGGCCCATCATCACTCACGATCAAAATGTGATTCTCACCCGCTAACCGATACTGAATCCGAACTGAACCGTAAGTTGCCTCTTCGTCCGAACCATTCTCCGCCAGCCATGCATCCGGAATTGTCTCATTCACCGCTTTAATCGCATTGCCAACCAAGTTCTCAACGATCCGAATTACATACAAATCATCGAAAGCAAACTCCGGCGCATCAAGTTGCAAATCGTAAGCCAGTCGAACGTGTGACCGCCGAGCCGAACTCTCCATGTACTGTGCTGCTTCTCGCACAACGGTCGCAAAATTACGTACCTTCCGCTGTGGCACCAGTTCTTTTCCTGCCGCCAAGTCATTAATCAACTTCGCATAACGATAAACCCGTTGGCTATACGGAGCAAAAACATCCTCATAGGTGCCCTGCAGCATCTCCATGTAGAACTTGGCATCCGCATTCGCATCGCCTTTCGCCAATGCCGCGCGCAAGCCATCCAAGTTCCGCTCAAAATCCGGCAAAAACGTAACCAGCACCCCGGCCTTATTCGCCAAATCATGTGCCGCCCTCCCCATCCCTTCAAGAGCCGCAACTTTTGTGCTTCTATCAAGCATCCGCGAATTCATAATCGCCAAAGTCGCAACATCGCTAATCGTATCCAAAACCGCTTCGTCCGTCTCATCAAAAGTGCCGAGACGCTTATTCACCAGTTGAACAATCCCGATCGGCTTCAAACCCGTAATCTGAAGTGGAATCGTTATCATGTTCCGCACTGTCAAACCCGTCCGGCGAACTATCGCTTTCCGATGAGGATCGCCCTCCGTTCCATAAGTATTGACCTGTGTCTTCCCGCTTTGGAAAACGTCACCCGCAACTCCATAGTCATCCGGAAGGTCAAGACGCTCTAGTTTCCGCTCCACCTCATCCGGCAAAACGTGTAAAAAACGCAACGTCTTCGTCGCTGGATCGTGAATATAAATAGATCCCCCCGCCGCACCCGTTGCCTCGACGCAAATACTCAGCACCTCCCGCAAAACAACTTTGGTGTCTGCAGTAGAGGCAAGTTTTTCTGCTGCCATGTGGACAGCATCAAGGAGTCGAGCGAGTTCAGCCATACGCGAGTACAACGACTTTCATTGTCAAAAGGACTTTAGTCCCTTATTCTAACGTATCGGAAGTCAAATCAGTTTCCTTCAGCCTCACTATTTTCGTAAATTTTCTGGGTTTCGTCATTTTCGCCCACGTCCCGAGGCGTTTTACTAAGCATCCGCCACAAAATCAATCCCCCGGCTGCCGCGATAACCAAACTCGCCACCTGACCATTCGTCAGCGGCCCAACAAATGTATCTGCTTCCCGAAACCGTTCCGTAACCACTCGCAGAAGTCCATAAATCAAAACAAACAAAGCCGCCAATACTCCAGGTCGACGATTCGACCAATCCCGTCGCCCCGCCCAAATCAAAATCCCCGCCAGCACAAAGTGCGTGACCATCTCATAAAGCACACTCGGATGACGAGGTGTTCCGTCTGTCCCCGGAAAAATCACTCCCCAACTCCCATCAGTTTTGTTCCCTGGCAACTCACCGTTGATAAAGTTCGCGATCCGTCCCAGACCCAAACCGATCGCCCCCGGAACCGTACATACATCTGCCAAATTTGCAAACTTTAGCCCCTTCTTACGGCTATACCAAACCAATACCAAAATCACCCCCGCAAGTCCACCAAAGAATGCCATCCCTCCTTGGCTAAATCTAAAGAAGTAAAGCGGATCCTTCACCCAGGTTTCTAAATGCTGCAAACAATAACCCAGCCTCCCTCCCAAAACCACACCCCCAACCAGCCACAACATCAAATTCTCAATATCCGATTCCTTCAAAGTCGGAAACTTCCCGGCCAACTGCGCCTGCCGCAAAGCCCGATAACCCAAAATAAAACCAATGATATAGGCCAGTCCATACCACCGTGGCCCCAAGTCCATCCCAAACAAATGCACCTTGAAAATGTAAGGCGAAAGGTTGTGAGTCCAAATCATCGAACGTCTAGTTTAGCTATTCCCACATTGCCCCTACCGCGACCACAACCCCATGTAAACTAAACCCATGAACCGGAGAGATGTCGAAGAGTGGATTCTCGAAATCGATCCCTCCTTTACAAGCCGAGAAATCGGTACACCCAAGTTCGCCCGCCAACGCGGATGGATGCCCAAAGTTGATGTCCTCGAAGCCGAATCTCACCTCCTCATAAGAGTGGAACTAGCGGGAGTAACAAATAACCACATCAACATCGCCCTCAACCAGGAACGACACTCTCTCACCCTCAAGGGGCACCGGCCCGATGACCTCGCCCTAAAAAATGAACCGTACCAAGCCCATCTCCTCGAAATAGAAGAAGGAATGTTCTATCGAGAACTCCTACTCCCAAAAGGAAAATTTGAATTCGAAGAAATGTCGGCACAATTAAAAAATGGCATCCTCGCCATCATCATCCCCAAAGTCGGACAATCAGATTCCATTCTCATCGTAGAGAAAATTACGATCAAGCGCCTCTAATGAATAACTCAGAACGAAAACTCGAGCCAACCCTCGAAGAACAAATGATGGATGCCGTCATCGAAACCGTCGCAATCGGCGCCGCATCAGACGACGAGAACGAAAAACTTCCCGACATCCCAACCGAACTCAATATTCTCCCCCTCCGTGATAGCGTCATATTCCCCATGTTGATCGCTCCCCTCAGCGTGGGCCGATCAACCGGTATCAAGCTCATTGACGACAGCGTCGTCTCATCCGCTCGAATGATCGGAACCGTCGCCCAAAAAGAACCCGATACCGACGATCCAAGTTTCGAACAAATTCATCCCGTAGGATGCGTAGTGATCATTCGCACCCTCATGAAAGGCACCGAAGCCGTTCGCATGATCGTCCAAGGCACCGCCCGCTTCAAAATCGTCGAAGAAATCCAATCCACTCCCTATCTCCGGGCAAAAATCGAAGTCCTCGAAGATGAACCGATCGCCGATGAAAAAGTCGAAGAAACCGAGGCCCTCCGCCGATCCGTCGCCGCCCTATTCGAGCAAGCGGTTCACCTCTCCCCAAATCTTCCCGAAGACCTCGCTTCACTCACTCAATCTGTCACCGAACCCAACACCATGGCCGATCTCATCGCGGCCCATACACCATTTTCTGTACAAGATAAGCAAACAATCTTGGAAGAACCAAACGTCACAAACCGTCTCCGAAAGCTTCTCGCTATCCTCGGCCGCGAAGTCCGGGTGCTCGAACTCACATCAAAAGTCCACGGCGAAGTCACCCAAGAGCTATCGCGAAACCAGCGCGAATACTATCTCCGAGAGCAACTCAAAGCAATCCAACGCGAACTCGGCGAGAGCGATGATTACAGCGAAGATCTGGAAGAACTCCGCCAAGCCATCGACGATTCTCAAATGCCAGAGGACGCTCAAAAGGCCGCCTACCGAGAGCTCGAACGCCTACAAAGAATTAACCCCTCATCCCCCGAATATTCCGTCGCTCGCACCTACGTCGAAACTATGGCCGCCCTCCCCTGGAGCAAATCCACCGACGACCACCTCGACCTCGATTCCGCCCGGGCAATTCTCGACAAAGAACATGCCGGCCTCGACAAAATCAAAGACCGTATTGTTGAATTTCTTGCCGTAAGACTTGTAAAAACCGACTCTCCACCCCGTCAACCGATCCTCTGTTTTTACGGCCCTCCTGGCGTCGGGAAAACTTCACTAGGACAATCTATCGCCACCGCGATGGGCCGAAAATTTGTCCGGCTTTCCCTCGGTGGCGTCCGCGACGAGGCCGAAATTCGTGGCCACCGACGAACCTACATCGGCTCCCTCCCCGGACAAATTATCCAGAGTCTTCGCCGAGCCGAATCCAACAACCCCGTCTTCGTCCTCGACGAAATCGACAAACTCGGCAATGACTTCCGAGGCGACCCCGCCTCCGCAATGCTCGAAGTCCTTGACCCCCAACAAAACAACGCCTTCCGAGATCACTACCTCGATGTTCCATTCGATCTGAGCCACGTCTTTTTCATCACAACTGCCAACCGACTTGACACCATTCCCCCTGCCTTGCGCGACCGAATGGAAATCATCGAACTCGGCGGATACACCGAAGACGAAAAATTCGACATCGCCACCGACCACCTTGTCCCCCGACAGCTCGAAGAACACGGTCTCAATTCGAAAAAACTCGAATTCAAACCCGACGCCCTTCGCTACGTCATCCGCCACTACACCCGCGAAGCCGGGGTCCGTAATCTCGAACGAGAAATCGGGTCCGTCATCCGCAAGGCCACCGTCGAATTTGCCAAGGGACGCAAACCCAAAGTCACCGTCACCAAACAATGGGTTCAAAAAGCCCTGGGTGCCCCGCGCTACACAACCGACATCGTCGCTGAACGCAAGCTCGTTCCCGGTGTCGCTGTCGGCCTCGCTTGGACTCCCGTCGGTGGGGAAATTCTCTTCATCGAATCCAGCATCTATCCCGGCAAAGGTTTAACCGTAACCGGACAACTCGGCGACGTCATGAAGGAATCCGTGACCGCGGCCCTCAGCTATATCCGCGCTCACGCCAAATATCTCAAAATCGACCCCAAGTCGTTTGAAGAAAACCAGATCCACGTCCATGTGCCCGCTGGCGCCGTTCCCAAAGATGGCCCCTCCGCCGGCATCACCATGCTTACCGCCCTGGTAAGCCTGCTCACCGACCGCCCCGCCATCGAGCGACTTGCCATGACTGGTGAAATCACCCTCACCGGCCAAGTCCTTCCGATCGGAGGAGTCAAAGAGAAAGTTCTCGCTGCATTCCGAAGTGGCGTCAACACCCTCATCCTCCCCGCCGAAAACAAAAAAGACTATCTCGAAGAAGTCCCGGAAGACATCCGTTCCCAACTCACCGCCCACTTTGTCAACGACGCCAAACAGGTCCTCAAACTTGCATTGACTCCAGAACCAGAAAAACCCAAGGTCAAATAACTTTGCCTACTGCTTCTTTGCAAATTGACGGACGAGATTCATCGCAGCCTCATACCTCTTTCCGCCTACCTTTCCATCGAATAGCTCGGGACGAAAAACCTCCGTTGGGTCAATGTTGCCGTCCATCACCGCCAACATTTTGAGTTCACTCTCCGACATGGTGAACGGTGTCGGAAGCGTAAGGTAGCTGTCGATAACCTGTCTTGCGATTGACTGAATCAATAAGATATTGTTGGGCAATTTCTTTCCGATCAAGTACTTCTCCATTTTCAGCAATCCGGCAAATAGGACTTCGGAATAAGCCGCCATATATTCCTCGTCCCCTAGCGTGAACATCTCTCGTCCAATACACACGTCGGTACTTATCAATTGTATGTCCTGATAGTGGTACGAACGTCCAATCCCGGTACGAATCGGGGTTTGTTCGAAGGATCCTCCAACTTTGTGAAACAGGCAAAGCTGGTAATCACCTTCTCCGCCGTCGGCAATCGCGTGACGCAGGAGTGTCTGCAACACTCGTTCGTAAGGTGCCTTGATTCGGAAGTCGGGGCCGTAATAACGCCCAGAAAAACTAATCTTGCCAATTAGCAACGGTTTGACATTTTGATCCAAAAAAATTGCCTCTTAAGTAAATATACCGTTACTTAAGAGGCACCTCTAATACCTAAGCGACGCCCTTTGCCAATCGAGCAAAGCTGTCCTTATCAACCGAGCGAACCATACACTCGTCATAAGCAACCATTCCCGACTTAAAGTGATCCGCCAAACTCTTGTCCATCGTCACCATGCCATTGATGGAATTCGTCTCAATAACGGAATACATCTGGTGAGTTTTCCCTTCACGAATCAAGTTCCGAATTGCCGGAATCCCAAGCATGATCTCGAGCGAAGCAACCCGACCGCCGCCCAACTTGGGCAACAACTGCTGAGAAATAACCGCTTCAAGCGTATTCCCAAGCAAAACCCGAATCTGATCCTGCGCATCGCTCGGAAACACGTCGATAATCCGGTCAATCGTACTCGGAGCATTCCGAGTGTGCAATGTTCCAAAAACCAAGTGACCCGTTTCAGCCAAGGTCAATGCCGCCTCAATAGTTTCAAGGTCACGAAGCTCACCAACCAAAATAATGTCCGGGTCTTCCCGCAAAACCGCACGCAAAGAGTTGTGGAAGCTATAAGTATCCTCGTGCATTTCCCGCTGGTTCACCATGCACTTCTTATGCTTGTGCAAGTATTCAATCGGGTCCTCAATCGTCAAAATGTGTCCCGACCGAGTCTCATTAATATCGTCGATCATCGAAGCAATCGTCGTCGACTTACCTGAACCCGTTGGCCCCGTAACCAGAACCAAACCACTATGCCGCTTCGCAACTTCGCGGATAATCTGCGGCAACCTTAACTCTTCAAAGGTCGGAATCCGGTTCGCGATAACCCGCATCGCCGCCGCTGTCGCCTGACGTTGTTGATAAACGTTCACACGGAATCGGCTCAATCCCTTCACCGTATAACCAAAGTCAAGTTCCTTGGTCGATTCAAACTTCGTCACCTGATCGTCCGTCAAAATCTCATACATCAAGCGCTGAGTCTCTTCGGGCTTCAAAGTCGTAAATGGAAGCGCGCAAATCTCGCCATCCAATCGCATCATCGGCGGCAAACCCGCCGTAATGTGGATGTCACTTGCTTTCCGCTCGTGCGCCATCCTCAAAATCTCATCAAGGTGAATTCCTGCCGTCGGAGTAACTTGCTCATCATCTCGGATGGAAGGTTGCTGCAACTCCTCATCAACGAAATACTTGCCCAAAAACTTATCTGGTGTTCGCGCCTCCAAAGGCACCGGAGCCGGAATATTCAAATCTCGAACGCCTTCGCTCAGTCCCGAAGGAATAAATTGGATCGGCTCAACATCCGCTCCACCATAACCTTCAACCTCATGTAAAGAAGTCGGGATCGATGCCGGAGGAGGTGTTGATGTGATCGGAGGCATTGCACCCGCTCCTTGAACGGGCGGAAATGGACTCGGCGCAGCCGGCTCGTTCCCCGCTGCCTCACCATTCTGGCTGTTTAAGTGCTTTTCCCAGCTAAATTCCTCTGACATATTCGTTCGTCTGCTCCTGCTTAGAAGTGGAGATGAGACCCGGCAGTGATCGCTGCAAGTCCTCGCTCAATGATATTTTCGGTCAATTCTTCCGGAATCCCCAGTACGTCACTCGCCCAAATCCCCCACGGCGCACCCGCATGATCTTTCCGACCCGCCAAAGCAATGTCCGCGATGCAAGCCGATACTGCGATCGTCGCCGCTACTGCCCCGCCTTGAAAGGCATCATCGGGCCGAGCATAGTAATGCAAACCATCCGCCAACTCCGCCGAAAATCCCCACTTCTGCGCACTTGCTATCGACATATCACGGTGATCACAACCAAAAACGGCTGTCTCCGCTTGCCAAACCGTGGCTCCCCGATCGACAACCATCAATACCTTTTCGTATTCGCCCGGATTCGACTTATCCAAAACTGTCTTGCCGCACCAGTGCAACAAACCCGCCGTATAAGCCATATTCGGATCGCACCACCCAAATTGCTCCGCGAGCGATCGCGCTGCTGTCCCGGTATCAACCGAATGCCGCCACCAAACCCGCCGACGCCGGCTCTCCGCATCCGTCTTGCCTAAAAACATATCAAAAACTCCAACCGCCATTGCCGTTTGCCGCACCTGACGCACCCCAATATACATAACTGCTTCTTTAATCGAATTCACCTTGCGCGGCAATGCAAACTGAGCTGAATTCGCAATCATCAACAACTTGGCCGAAAAACCAGGGTCAACAACAATCACGCGCTCAAGCTCAGCCGCACTCCCCGTGTCGTTCCCGGTTATCTCCATCACCTTAAAAACGACTTGCGGAAGCGCCGCAAGATCCTTACTTCCGTTCAATATGTTCGCTACCGCAGTAGCTCGATCCATGTGTGGTTGTGCTGCCATTTCTCATTCAAAATGCCTGACCAATCGTCAAGCAAATCCCTTACTTTTCTTCCGTCTCGTCTGACCGAGATGATGATTCCAGAAGTCAACGGCGACCACCAGAAAACTGCATCCAACTTCAACGTTCGAAGTCAGTGAACTCCCATCTATTTCTCGGCAAAATTTCAAACAATCAGCAGGAAAAAACTACGAGTAAATCACACGAATAATCTCATCAACATCCGTGACCCCGTTCAAAATCTTCGCCACGGCATCTTCCTGCAATGTCTTCATGCCGTTCTCAATCGCCATGTGCCGAACTTCATGCGCCGCTGCCCCTTTCAAAATCGCATCCCGCATCTTGTCGCTCATGGTCAAGAGCTCGTGAACCCCCGACCGCCCCTTATATCCCGTCCCCTTACACTTCTCGCACCCTTTCGCCTTGAACAGAGTGATTTCGCCATGTGTATCTGCGCCAATCTCTTCCGGCAAAGGTAATCCATACCGCAACAAACTCTCGCGATTCGCCGTGTACTGCTCCTTACAGTTCGGGCACAAAACCCGAATCAATCGCTGAGCCAAAATCCCAATAATCGAAGAGCTGATCAAAAACGGCTCAACGCCCATATCCACCAAACGGCCCGGAGCTGAAGAAGCATCATTGGTGTGCAAAGTGCTAAAAACCAAGTGACCCGTCATCGCCGCTTCCATAGCGATCGTCGCCGTTTCTTCATCCCGCATTTCCCCAACCATGATGACGTCAGGGTCTTGACGCAACATTGAGCGCAAGCCTGCCGCAAATGTCATGCCCGCCTTATTATTAACCGAACATTGATTGACCGTATCAAGTTCATACTCGACCGGATCTTCAATCGTGATAATGTTTTTCTTACCGTCGTTACTGGCATTCAAAAGCGAATACAGCGTCGTCGATTTACCAGAACCCGTTGGCCCCGTGACCAAAACAATCCCGTAGCTCCGAGTCGCCATGTCCTCAAGCTGCTTCAAATTCTGAGGCATAAACCCAAGCTTCGCCAATCCAACATTAATTCCGCCCTTATCCAAAACCCGCATAACGATCTTTTCGCCATTCACAACTGGCAAAGTCGAAACCCGGAAGTCGTATGGCTTCCCGTTAATCACCGCACTTATTCGGTTATCTTGAGGCGCCCGTTTCTCCGCAATATCCATGTTTGCGATAATCTTGAACCGGCTCGTCAATGCGTTGCTCACCTTGCGCGGCAACCGCATCATCTCAATCATAATCCCGTCAACGCGGAACCGAACGTAAACCTCTTCTTTCCGCGGTTCAATATGGATGTCACTCGCCTTATCCGCAACCGCTTGATTGACAATCAAATTCGCCAGTCGAATAATCGGCGCGTCGTCCGGCTCATCCGTTGCATCATCTTCTTCCGGAATGCTCGAAAACGCATCACCAGAATCTGTATCAAAATCTTTCATCACGCCATCAAGCTGATGGCTGACACTATGATCCGAAGCATAATATTCCGCAAACGCCGCGTTGATCTCTTCCTCAAGCGCAATATAAGGGCAAATCTCAAGCCCTGTATTCATCGAAAGCTCATCAATAACAAAAACGTCAAGCGGATTCGACATCGCAACGTGAAGCACGTCGCCTTCCTTCTTGATCGGCAAAACTTTAAATCGCTTGGCAAACTGACCGGTAAGTAATTCCAACGCTTCCTGCGTCGGCCCCATCTCTGTCAAATCTGCAAACGGGATATCCCACGCCCGACCCGTACACCGAACTTTGTCTTTCTCCGTGATGAGGCCAAGGTCAACCATGACCTTAGCAATAGGATCATTCCCCCCCATCTCAACCTGCTTGTTGATCGCAAGCTGAAGCTGATAGGGGGTAATCAATCCTTCATCAACAAAGACATCACCCGTGAGCATCCTTAATAATTCCTTCCATAATCTTCGGCACCAACCCACCCTTTCCTCACCTGGATCGCTGCTTATATCTCGCCAGCAAGCTCATTCACAAAAATCATTGATTTTTCACTTTTTTACATATTCATCACGTTTCCAGAATAGTTATTGACAACCAACCGAATAACACTAGATACTTTTTAAAGGTATCAAATGCCAAATTTTCTAGCACACGGCCCTAAATTAACCATCAGGTTCACCCGAACCCCATCTGCAGGATTTCGAATCACTTGTCTCAGTAGTTCTGGAACTCCAAATGCTTCAACGATCATTCGCGCCATCCGCGCGAATTCAAGGCAACAGTTTCTCAGTCAAAACAATACATCTCAATGCGATGTAACACTTAACCCACCTGGGGTGTCCTTGGAGACCGTGCAGATCGAACTCGCAAGACTTCCGCTCGTTATCGGAACTCATAAAGTAATATTCGAGGACAATCACGGTGTCATACCGTTCCTTGTGAAGGGTGCAGCAGCAACACAATCGGACGCAATCAATTGGCCCGCAGGCACATCTGCAATGATCATTAACGCAAGACTATGAAACACAAAATACTCACCCACTTTATCGTTGCTTTTCTGAGCCTCATTCCGTTATTCGCATTTGCAACTGATGAAAAACAAGCTGATAAGAATGAATTCAAAGCAACGATTCAAACGGATTATCTTGCACCAAGAAACGCAGCCCAAATTGCCCTCGGACTTGCACCATCTTCGGCAACAGTACCCGCGACGTTCTCCGAATTCGCCGCTGGACTTTTCCGATCATTTGATGGCACAGGAAGCTTCCGCGAAGGGTTCAATGTCTCTGCACCTTGGAGAAATTTCTTTGGCCCAGGCTACGTTCTCCCACGAAGCTACGCTAAAAATCCTCTCCTGACAAGCAACTTATCGATCGTTTTTTCGCCTGGTCAAGATAAGGCAGCACCTCATCAGGCGGCATTAGGATGGGCCTTCTCAATCCACGACCAAACACAATGGACGAGTGATCCCAAGAATTGGAAAATCTTCGACGAAGTCCTCTTCGATGGCACTTATGAACCGATGGTTCCGCTAATCAGAGATGGTGAAAACCTTGACGATTTACGTACAGCCATCATCACTTCAATTGAAAATAATCGCAAATTGATCAATCGTTCTAGAGTAATTTTCATGTCAGAAGACTTGGAAGAGCCGCCTTCATGGATACAAGACATTAACAAGATTGCAGAAGAGAATAATCTCAGCGAACTAAAAGAGATTCTTTCGAAAAAGTCACCTGAAGAGATATCCGAGCATATCATCGACAGTTTAACTCTTTTTGATTCAGAACTTGAAACACTCCTTTCTACGCCCAGTACGCTCGTTGCAGTTCAAAATGGAACTTTCACATTCCATCCAACATTAGTAAAACTTGACAACTATATCGATGGTACAGAGACAATGGGTAATGAAAGATATCAAGGGGCACTTGCCGCATTCGAGGTACCCCAATACAAATTTACGTCCCAAATAAATAAGGCATTCGAAAAGCAAGACAAAGAACTCGCCAAAAAATACTGGAACAAACCTAAAGTCGATGCGTCCCTCGCCATGACTTGGCTCAGTACCGATCAGACATGGGAAAAATTCCAGTCATCAGGACTCAACACATGGATTACTGCTCAAGTCCCCATGGGCGAGACCGCAATCCTCTCTGGACAAATGCGATACGTTATCGGGGCTCGCAACTACGACACCGATACCAAAATTTTGTCCCGATGGCAAAACGGTTGGTCAGGTGCACTCAGAATCACAAATGGAAACCCTGATCAAAACTGGTCACTCGAATACCTTTGGGCCGATTCAGCATTCGCAGCCGAAGGCGCAAAGACTGAGTTCCGTTTATCATTCGAAACGAAAATCAACGACCAGTCTTTCCAAATCTACGCATCCTCTCTCAAAAATGCGGCAACGGAATCCCGTGCTCTGTTCGGTCTCAATTGGACTGTGAGTCAATCCGCAAAGAAAGAAGTAGGCAAATAGTTCCTTTCAATCGACTTTGCCTGAGTTAAACAGGCAAAGTCGATTGGAAAATATCTGCTTTCAACGCCTCCGACAAAGGACCATCATTTTCTGCAATAGGCCCTCACGCCACTATCCACATAATCTCAATCATGCTCACGGCAATTTTCGCCACCTCGATCCTCCAACAAACCGCCCAACCTCTCCCTATGTCCCAGTGGCCAAAAAACAAAGCCTGGCCCAGCGAAACCGGCGAACTCCACATCACCAATATCAAGCAGCTCACTTTCTCGGGCCAAAACGCTGAAGCATATTTCAACCTCGCTGGCACAAAACTAACCTATCAAACCAAACAACCCAATTTCCCCGACGAGCAGATTTTCACCATGAACATCGACGGCTCCAGCCGCAAACTCGTGAGTACCGGCAAAGGTCGCTGCACCTGCAGCTACTTCTCGCCCGACGGCAAACACATCTATTTCAGCAGTTCCCACGTAAAAGAGCCCGGCGGACAGCCCCCCGTCGATATGTCAAAAGGGTACGTCTGGATGGTCAATCCCAACCTGTCCCTCTACCGCACTGACCTCAACGGGAAAAACCTCAAAACGATCATCTCAAAACCCGGATACATCGCTGAGACCACAATCTCTCCCGACAGCAAATACATGGTCTTCACCGCAAATTGGGATGGCGATGTCGATATCTACCGATCCAATCTCGACGGCTCAAACATCAAGCGACTCACCACCGAATACGGCTACGACGGCGGTCCGTTTGTCTCCTACGATGGCAAAACTATCGTCTATCGCCGATCCTCACCATTTGCCAACGATGGAGAAATCAACGAGTACCGCGACCTTCTCAAAACAAACCTTGTTCGCCCTAGCAAGATGGATCTTTGGGCCATGAACGCTGACGGAACAAACAAACGTCAAATCACCAACCTCGATGGTGCCAGTTTCGCACCGTTCCTCCACCCCAACGGAAAAACCGTCATCTTCTCCAGCAATCACCACGACCCCAAACGCCGAGAATTTGACCTCTTCACCATCAATCTGAACGGAACAAGCCTCAAGCAAGTCACCTTCTCAAGCGACTTCGACGGATTCCCCATGTTCACCAAAGATGGCAAAAAGCTCGTCTGGGGCTCCAATCGCCACGGCGCAATCGCCCGCGACACAAATCTCTTCATCGCCGACTGGGTCAATTAAAAACAAAAGCCTCCCAGGTTAATCAAAACCGGGGAGGCTTCTCACACACTTACCGAGCAATCTGTAGCGCGTTTAACTTCGCCACCCGTTCTTCCACCGGCGGGTGAGTCATAAACAGCTTCATCAAGCCATTATTTCCCTTCAGCGGATTAACGATATAAAGCGGTGCATGTGCCGCATCCGTGCGAGTTGGTATATGAGATGTACCGCGCTCCAACTGCAGCAGTGCATTACTCAACCCACTCGATGACCGCGCTAAATTCGCCCCGAGCTTGTCCGCCTCGAATTCCCTTGCCCGCGACACTGCCATCTGCATGATCAGAGCCATAAAAGGAGCAACAATCGCCAAAGCAAGCATCCCAATCGGATTCATCCCCTCATCATCATCCCCCCGACCAAGCCCCCCGAAAATTGCCGCGAACTGCGCCATGTTTGCCAGCATCGAAATCGCTCCCGCAACTGTCGCAACCACCGTCATCGTCAAAGTGTCCCGACTTTTAATATGGGCAATCTCGTGCGCCACAACGCCAAACACCTCATCCTTACTCAAAATGTCCAGCAATCCCGTATTCACCGCGACTGCCGCATGCTGAGGGTTCCTGCCCGTCGCAAACGCATTCGGACTCGGATCATTCACAATATAAACCTTAGGTTTCGGTATCCCCGCTCGTTCGCTCAGAACCTCGACCATCTCATGCAGTTCGGGTGCCTGTTGCGGAGTAACTTCCTGGGCCCTCGCCGCGCGCAACGCCAGCTTATCGCTAAACCAATAAGCTCCAACGTTCATCACCACCGCAATGCCAAAGGCGAAAAACATGCCCGTGTTGCCTCCAATGGCCTGTCCCATCATGACGAACAAACCCGTCAATCCCGCCAACAAAACCGTCACTTTCAGAGTGTTCATATCTGTCCATTCATCGCCTCGAATAACGAAAAAAACCTCTGACACACAAGCCCAAGCGTCAAAGCTCAAGCTCATTTGTCAAAGGTCTTGCATTTATGATGAAAACCGGAACCAATTCAGATTCGTATTGACGATTTCCACCCCCATTTTCTGGGTGCTACTCCCCTCATCCAAAGGCGATCTAAACATCATAACGCCCCCGCATCAAAATTTGTTCGCCAGTCCCAATGTGATCAGCTCAACAAAAAAATGCGCCGAGCATAAAGCTCGGCGCACACCCTAAGTCAGCCTAAACTAACCGCGACCCTGTCGTGCACTAATCTGGCGCAACACCTCTTCCGTCGCCCGCTTCAACTGCGGATCCTGACCGTTAAAGTATTCGCTCGGATCAATGTCAACCTTGATGTCCGGTTCAACTCCCATGTCTTCCATCGGCGTACCGTCTACTCGATAGACACCCGTGCTCGGCAATCGAATCGAAGTTCCATCGACTAACTGACCGCCATAGGTGTAAACCACGTAGCCCGGAGTTGCCATACCGACAACCTTGCCCAACTTCAACGCCTTAATCGTCTCAGGGAACATTTCCGCATTCGAGAAGCTCGTTTCCGATGCCATCACCGCAAGCGGCTTATCCCACATCTGACCAGGGCCCGAAATCAGGTCACCATCTCGAGGCACATATTGCATGTGCAGTTTCCGGTCGAGCAGTTCAACCAACAAGTCCGCAATGTTTCCACCGCCGTTCTCGCGAACATCAATGATCACGCCTTCCTTGCCCTGAACGTACTCCCACATTTCCGCGTTAAAGGTCGTAAAGTTGCCGCCGCCCATACCTGCGATATGAACATAAGTGACCTTCCCACCGCTCAGCTCCTCAACATACTTGCGTCGCCATTCAATGCGATTATCATATTGAATCTGAGTAAACGCGCCGGTGCTCATCGCCCGATACTTCACTTCTCGAGCCCCGTCCATGCTTGGCTTATCGTTCACCATCAAAGTCAAATCCCGGCCCGTTTCGTTGTTCAGTAACTTAAACAAGTTCTGATCAGCACGAACCGATTGCCCATTGACTTTCATAATGTATTCGCCTGGCTTAATCCGAGTTTTCGCGTAGCTCCCCGGAGCTCTGTCCGGAACTTCCAAAACCTTCAATCCAAGCCCTTGATAGCTGTAATCCAAAGTCAAACCAAGGTGTGCGGTTTGCTCACTGCGAACCCCACCACCCGCCGGTCCAACTTCAGCATGCGATGACTCCAGTTCGCCAACCACGCTATTCAACAGATCCGCCATATCGCGTCGGTGTCCGACAGAATCCAGAAGCGGCTCATACCGATCCCGAATCTCCTTCCAGTCACGACGGTGGAAGAACTCATCGTAAAACTGGTTGTTATAGATGCGCCAGAACTCATGGAAAGCGGCCTTTCGTTCCGCCGTCACATCCCGAGTCCATTCCGCTCGCAATTCAACCGGAGTCGCCGGGAAGCCCGGACGTCGCAAGCTGATAACCACAGGATTGCCTGCACTCACACCAAACAACGAATTACCATCTTCGCTAAACGCAACCGCTCCAATTCCGCCACGCGAAACCTGAGTTGCGCCCTCGCCCGAATAGTTGGCTTTGAACACATCCGCGCCAACTCGGTAATAAATATCACCGTTCGTCGCATCGCTCAAAATCTGCCCGCTACCTCCAGCAATCAACAGCCTCATCCGGCGATCCGGACGATCAAAGTTGAAGTCTGTCTTCGGAGTACCTTCGGGCTTCTCGTATTTCAATTCAAGTTCGGTCGTGCGCGCATCTTCTGCCTGTGCACTTACCGCAAAAATTCCACTCGGACCTCGGTTCGACGTAAAGTACAAGTACTTCCCATCAGCCGACCAAGCCGGACTCGAATCATTCGAGTTCAACCGCGTGACGTTCACTTCTTTGCCCGTCGCAATCTCTTTCACCCAAACATTCGATCCGTTTTCCCAAGGCTTGAATCCTGAGTTCAAAAGCGGCCGAGTGAATGCCAAATACCGCATATCCGGCGAAAACGCCGTCGGCGCCACATAAGGCTTTTCAATCAAGCGAGTCGCCTTGCCGCCTTCAAGTGCCATCATCAAGAAACCACCCTGGCGACCATTCTCCCAAAACGCAATGTGCTTCTTGTCCGGAGTGATCTCCAAACCAACAACCTCATTCGGAGCCTGATAGAACGACTTAATCTGACCGCTCGCAACATCCAATGTATAAATGCTGTTCGCGCCGTCACGATCACTCGTGAAGAAAATTGTCTTGCCATCTGGTGAATAAAGTGGCTCACCGTCCGATCCCGCATAAGTCGTCAACTGCTTCGCATCCGCACCATTCGGACCTTTGCCCTTGGTCGTCGGAACACTAAACAATTCACGTTGCACCGCAAACGCCACCGTCTTTCCATCCGGAGAAAGACTCGCTTCATTCACACCCGTCGTGATCACCAAGCGACTAAATTCTTGGCCCTTCGGATCAACTGAACCAGAAATCGCAACCTTCTTCGGCTCCGCACCCGGATCCATGGTGTAAACCACACCGTCTTTCTCAAAAACCATCCGGCCGCTCTTCTGTGCGACCGAGAGGTAACGAGTTCCGGCTCCACCGACAAAGTTCGTCAAGCGACGTGCCCGACCGTTCATCGTGACTTCATAAACGTTGGGCGTACGCTCAACATTGTCCACGTTGACCGGCGGCTTCTCATCAATGCGTCGCGAACTCGGTGTCACCTCATTCACCGTAACCGTATAAATCTTCTCACCATCCGGCGAAAACTGCGGCCACAAATGCTGGAATCCAGTCGCCCGCAAAACCTTGCGATCACTGCCATCTGCGTCAATCACACAAAGCTGAGCCGCGCCCGAACCCTGATAACGAGGTCGGAAGTAAGGAAACATCGACTTGTGCGTAAAGGCAATCTTATCGCCCGCTGGTGAAGCCACCGGCGTATCCAATCGGAAGTTCGTGAAGAAGACTTCACCCAATCTCAGATTCGTTACGTCAAGGGTGTAAATCCCCGAAACCCCTTTCTCAAAGGCTGCGTCCATCGTGATCTTGTCACCAACCCAGCTCGAAGGCATCTCGGTTCCGCTACTAAACGTCAAACGAACCGTTGCCCCCCCTTCGACCGGAACTGCATAAATATCCCAGTTCCCTTCTCGGTCGCTGGCAAACGCAATCCATTTCCCATCCGGACTCCAAACCGGCCGGTCATCCATCTCGACATTGCTCGTCAAAGCAATGGCGCGACCACCCGAAGCCGGCACAACCCAAATGTCACCGCGATAAGAAAACGAAAGGTTTCCTCCATCCGGACTGATCGCGAGCGACTTCGCACCCGTAAACAAATGAGGCGAAGCCGGAGGCAACTGCCCCGGCATAAACGACGAAACGATCATCAATGGCACGATGCTCATAATTCTTCCCGTAACTACCTCACAGATTAACTCCAACCGTTCCTTTAATTCATGCAAAAACCCACAAAACCGGAAAAATCCGAACTAAAATACAGACTTAGTGAAAGAAATAACCCTCATACCAACCGTTTCCGAACACATCCCCCACTTTTTCGAATTTGAGAAAGATCCAGTCGCCGTCAACATGGCTGCTTTTGCCACCCTCGCCACCGACCTCGATAAGTTCACCAACATCTGGGAACGGCGACTTCTCAACCCCGATTCATCTCATAAAACAATCCTTTTTCAAGACCAAATCGTCGGCGGAATCATTAGCTACATCATGGATAATTCCCGCCACATCGGCTACTGGATCGACCGAAATTTCTGGGGCCAAGGCATCGCCACCGAAGCCCTCAGGCAATTCCTACTCACTGAAAAAACCCGCCCCATCACCGCGACCTGCGTCGCCGATAACCTCGGCTCCCGCAAAGTTTTAGAAAAAAATGGATTCAAATACACCCATTCCGAAACCCACCCCGCTCCCGCTCGTGATAACGACGTCGAAGAAGCCTTCTATGTACTAGAGTAAAGCTCAGCGAACTAACGCCAGCCTCCATTTTCGTCATCCCTGAGTGGCCTGTCCCTGCGAAGGCCGAGAGTGGGGAATCCATAGTCCATTATCTAAAAAAACTGGGTGGCACTGGTGAAACCAGTGTAAGACCAACCTCCTCCCTCGTCTTTCCGCCCTAGAGAGCCTGCCCCTGCGTAGGCAGGGGCGGAATCCATTCCCAAACCATCACAAACTATGCGTGCCCCTGCCTTTTGCAACGCAACAGGCAGGGAAAAACCAACTCCCTCCCTAGTCACCCCAAGCGCATGCCGGGGCCCAGTCCCAAGAAATCAAAAGCTAACCCAGTGTGTTTGACCAAACAGATCAAATCCCCAACCAAAACTACCGAACAGACGCCAACCGCGCCCGAACCTCATCCAAAGCTCGAACCGCCAACCCCAAATTCTCCTGCCGATTCCGATCACCCCGCAAAACCAAATCCGCCCGCAATCGACTCGGCTCAACCCAATTCTCCCAAGCCGGCAAAACATGCCCCTCCCACTGAGTCCGAATCGAATCCTCACTCCGACCCCGCTCCCGAACATCACGATCCAGCCGCCGTGCAAACGCATCCTCAATCGGAACATCCACGAAAATATTCAAACATTCATGATTCGGAATCGCATCTGGGTGCAAAGCAAACTGGCCCTCCGCAATAATCACCCGACTCGCCCGAACCTCCCGAAAACCCGACCGCAAACTCGTCCTAAAATCATAGCGCGGTACCCGCACCGATTCCCCCCGGCCCAATATCTCCAAATGCTCCCGCCACTCATCCAAATGAAAAATCTCCGGTTCATCCCAGTTCAAATCTTCAACCGCTGACCCAACCGGAATATCTCGATAATAGTCGTCCATCTGCAAAAGTGAACCGTCCAGCACTTCCGCCAAATCACGAGCCAAAGTCGTTTTGCCGCTCGCACTCATCCCCGCAATCGCAATCACCAAACATGGCTCCACCAAAGTCGATCGCAAAGTTCCCAGCACAGGGTCTATTCTGAATGAGCCCATCAACACACGCATCCCGTCACTGGGCCATGACGACCCAAACCCCGCAAATTCCGCACGATTTTTCCCCACATTTTCCGTTTATGCCCGCAATTTTGCTAAAAACCCCTGTTAAGTCCTCTTAATGTTCAATTCAGGAGGAACAAATCGCGCTCCAACCCGTCATAATAATCGTGGAGTTAGAAATAACTTCCAGGAGCTACCGACAAGGATGAAAACAACTGATAGGTTGGAGCTCTCAGAGGATGAAGCATTTGCGCTTCTCACCCTGGCAATGACCAGCGAGATCGCACTTGATCCAACTTCTGAAAAGGCAGTCAAAAAACTGGTTGAATACTGCAAGAGACATCAACGCAATCATACAATCCGGCCAGAATTAGACTGTGAGCTCATCGGGGCGAGTTAATTAACTCGCCCTCGACCATTTTAGGGGGCTCAAAATTCATTGATAGCCGAATATAATCTCTTCAAATGGATAATTCTTTTCTCACGGCTACGAGGATCGGACAATACGCGATCCTGCAATCAACAGATGATAATTCAATAAAACTGACCATTCGCAATCCCGCTCTCCGATACCTCTGTTACACACTGTGCGCTTTTCTGTACGCTGTATCTCAATTTGCGCCAGATCGATCTCTCATCCAACAAATCTCTTTTATATTCTTCCTTTGCCTTTTCACCTTTTCATTTCTGTACTTTCCTCTGAATACACAGCTCATTCTCTCCCCATCGTCGTTCACATTCGGGCGATATAAACCGCTGATCCCTTATGGCGAGATCACTGCCATATCCACCACTCGATTTCTCGGAATATCTACTGTCAGCATTCATACATTCAGCAAAAACTATACTGTCGCCACATTTCTCAATGAGAGCCATGGCGAAGAACTGAATGCTCTCATACAACAATATCGTGAGAACGGCACAAGGGCCGACTCTGCTAACGAGTTTTCCAAAAAATGAACTCAAATGAGGTGCGCTAAATCAAATAACGCACCTCATTTGAGCCTACGGAACGTTATGCCCCGCATTCCGCAAGTGATGCTTCAAGCTGAACACCTCGTCCAACTCCGATTCGTCCAAATGCGCCCGAACCTCAGCATCCGCATAAACCGCACTCTTAAAATCAACCCCATCCCAAGCATTCGCCGCATGACTCTGCGCAATCTTATAAGCCGCCTTCCGCATCAAACCCTTCTGAATCAACGAAGTCATCAAATGCTCGCTAAACACCAAATCCCCCATCAAGCGCATATTCCGCTCCATGTTCTCCGGCAAAACCACCAACCCTTCCAAAATTGACCGCATCCGATTCAACATAAAGTCCGCCAGCTGGCAACTATCCGGCAAAATCACCCGCTCCATACTCGAGTTCGTCAAATCGCGCTCATGCCAAGTCGCCACACTCTCCAGCATCGCCCCCGCGTTCCCGCGCAAAATCCGGCTCAAACCAACAACCGTCTCACTATTCCAAGGGTTGCGTTTATGCGGCATCGCCGAACTCCCCGTCTGCCCCGCCTTAAACGCTTCCTGAACTTCCAAAATCTCCGTTCGCTGCAAGTTCCGCAACTCCGTCGCAACCCGCTCCAAACCCGCCCCCAGAAGCGCCAATAAATTCAGAAAGTCCGCATGACGATCACGGTTAATAATTTGTGTGCTAATCGGTTCAGGTTTCAAGCCCAAACGGTCACAAATCGCCGCTTCCATCTTCGGATCAACATGCGCGTGAATCCCCACCGCCCCACTAATCTTCCCGTATCCAACGGTATCGCGCATCGACTCCAGCCTGACAATGTTTCGTTCAAGTTCCCTGGCCCAACTTGCACACTTAAACCCAAAAGTAATCGGCTCTGCATGAATCGCATGCGTCCGCCCAATCATCGGCGTATCCTTATGTTCTTCCGCCAGCCGTTTAATCTCTTGCCACAATTTTTCCGCCGTCAAAATCAAAACCGAACAGCTATCCCGCAACATCATCCCCAGCGCGGTATCAATCACATCATAACTCGTCACCCCAAAGTGAATCCATTTCCCCGCCTCCCCAATATTCTCTTCCAAGTTCCGAACAAACGCCGCCAAATCGTGGCGCGTCTCTTTTTCAATCTCATCGCAACGATCAATATCAAACGCCGCCTTCTCCCGAATCAGCTCAATATCTTCGTCCGGAATCGTCCCCGCATCGTAATGCGCCTCGCAAATCGCCAGCTCAACTTCCATCCAGCGCTGGTACTTCGCCTCACGGCTCCAAATCGCCGTCATCGCTTCCGTCGTATATCGATCAATCACCCCCCCAATTTACCGATTCCCAACACCACCCTAGGAGCTATTCCCCTCATTTCCATTCCTAGAGGAAGGGAGAGGAGGGGCAAGGGGTGGTGTGGGTAGGTGAAATGGCAACTGTCGCAACCATCCAGACTAAATTCCTGTCCTATACTCTAACAAGCATGGCCCTCCAACCCAACGGACCAGAAACCACCCCATCCGAACGCAATACCGCCGCGATCATCCATATTGTCAGTATTTTCACCCCCCTCTGGGTGCCCGCCATCGCCTGGCTCTATTTCCGAAACTCCTCCCGATTCATCGCCTCCCACTCCTGGCAAGAAATCATCGATGGCATCTTCTGGAAAGCTCTCCTCCTCCTCGTCATGCTCGTCAGCCTGGGATTCACAATCTCCCGGCTCATCTTCCACTACCAAACAAACTGGCAAAACTTTAGCTGGCAAGAACTGCTCATCCGCATCGCCATCAGCCTCGCCATCTTCGGAACCCTCTTCACCTGGAACCTCATCCAAGCCCTCAACCAGGCCCGAAAAGCCCGCGCCGGAATCTGGCCAAAACGCGAACTCAAAAAACTCGCCAAAGCCCAAAATTCCACAACCCCGCTACCTTAAGAAGCTAATCGGCGGCGACACCCCCGCCCCCGATCCTAACCGCCTCGGACGAATATCCCCCAACCGAACCTCAACCCCGTCAATTACCGCCCAAATATCAAACCGCTTTCCCTGAAGCCGATACCCAAAATCCTTCCCCGAAAACGGATCAACCCCCACAAAGTCTGCCTCCGCAAGCGAAGTCGGAAACCGACCATGGCTCCAGTAATACAAACTCACTTGCGCCTGCGCTATCATCAACCGCATAAAAGTCCGCGAATCCCGCTCCATCTCCACATAACCCTTAATCGGCAAAAAAACCAGTTCACTCAAAATAAAATCCGACAGTTCCGCATCGCGCTCCTCCACCGCCGCCAACCACTCCGATTCCGGTTCCTTCGCCAACCCTTGATAAAACTCCGAACCACCTTCTAAAATCCGCAATAACTCCGGCATCTCCCCTTTCACCGCCCCAATATCAAATGTCCCCCCACGCGCCTCCACTTCCTTCTTCATCTCCACCCAATCCGCTTCCTTCACCGCGCTCAGTTGCATAAACCGCACTCGATCTCCCCTCGCCAAAACCTCCAACGCACCCCGCTTCCCCAATCCATCGCGACAAACTAAAACCAGCCTCTCCGCAGCTAACTTCGGAATCAACGGATCAGAAAACGCCATCTCTTTCAGCATCGCCGCCTTCACCAAATCCCCCGAAAGAAAATGCATATTCTGCCCCGCCCCCGAAATC
>Ga0209066_10001018_pt1 | contig 38581 bp, 39 predicted proteins | sample All_14_2_FD_187198 | JGI IMG/M metagenome (GOLD analysis project Ga0209066, IMG submission 187198) | Freshwater microbial communities in response to fracking from Pennsylvania, USA - Allegheny Zone_MetaG_DW_15 (SPAdes) (version 2) ... | reverse complement strand
GCCGCCAGGTGCGGACCTTCTCCGATGTGCCGGTGCTGATGCTGACCGCCCGGGAGGAGGAGATCGACCGGGTGACCGGCCTCTCGCTCGGCGCCGACGACTATGTCATCAAACCCTTCAGTCCTCGCGAACTGGTGGCCCGGGTCAAGGCCATCCTGCGGCGCTCGAGCCTGCAGGCCAGCAGTCAGGGGAAAAAGCTGAGCTCCGGAGGACTGGAAATGGATCTCGACAGGCACCGAGTCAGCCTTGACGGCAGGATTATCGACCTGACCAGTTCAGAATACAAACTGCTCCAGACCCTGATGCAGGCCCCCGGCCGGGTCTTCTCCCGCAACGAACTGCTTGATGGCGTCTATCATGACGGCGAGATCGTCATCGATCGGGTGATCGACGTCCATATCGGCAAGCTGCGACAGAAGATCGAACGGCAGCCGTCCCAGCCCCGCTACATCCGCACCGTCCGCGGCTTCGGTTACGCCTTCGCCGACCCGGGAGACCTATGAATCCCTTCCGCCAACACCTGCTCTGGAAACTGCTGCTGGTCAACGGGATACCGGTGGTGGCGATCATCCTGATCATCTGGCTGGCCCTCGAGGGCCTGGCAACCGGCTATTTTCCCAAGCCGCTCGGAAACATCCCGGTACAGCCGGCGGATATCCCCCAGACGGTCATCACCTCAATCCACGCCACCCTGATCTGGGCCAGTATCGCCGCCCTGCTGCTGGGCTTCATCCTCAGTTACCTGCTGACCCGCAGGGTGCTGAAACCGCTCTCGCAGATGAATGCTGTCTCCCGTGCGGTGGCAGCGGGCAACTTCACGACCCGGGTGGCGGTCACCACCGGCGATGAGGTGGGGCAACTCGGCGTCTCCTTCAATCACATGGCTGACAGCCTGGAACGGATCGAACAGCTGCGCAGGAACATGGTGGCCGATGTCGCCCACGAACTGCGGACGCCGTTGACCAACCTGCGCGGCTATCTCGAGGCGCTGAACGACGGTGTCCTCCTCCCTTCCCCCGAGACCATCAACCTGCTGCTGACCGAGACCATGCGCCTGGTCAGGCTCGTCGACAACCTCCAGCAACTGGCCCGCGCCGACGCCGCCAGGACATCCCTGCACCGGGAGAAACTGGTGATATCCGAACAACTACAGGAGATGCTGACCCTGTACCGACCGGTGATCGAAGAAAAGCACCTCGAGGTGACAACCGATTTTCCGCTGGAGGCCGATTCGGTCCAGGCAGATAGGGACAAATTCCTGCAGGCTGTCCGCAACCTCCTCGACAACTGCGTCAAATACACCCCGCACGGGGGCCGGATCGCGATCTCCAGCAGACGCCGCGACGATGGACTGCAGATCCTCTTCTGCAACAGTGGCCCGGCAATCTCCAGCAACGACCTTCCCCTCATCTTCGAGCGCTTCTTCCGTGCCGACCGTTCCCGCGGCCGCAATGGCGGGGGATCCGGTCTCGGTCTGGCGATCACCCGGGAACTGATCGAGGCCCATGGCGGCCGGGTCGGGGCCGACAGCACGGATGGCCGGACCTGCATCTGGTTCACCCTGCCGGCCTGAAAGTTGCGGCTCCCGCCATCTTTACCGGATCTTTACACAGCCGTTATACCATCCTTACAACGGCGCCTTATCTTCAAAGCATCGGAGGTGATTTCTCATCGCCTTCATTAACTGAACTTGAGGAGAAATCGTCATGAAGACTCTTACTAAATCGATCCTGACACTCGTTGCAGTACTTTCCATTTCCATGTTCGTTGCCGGCTGTGGGCCAAAATCCGCAGATTGGCAGGGATATTCGGCACCGGGGGCTGGTAGCGGCATGACCGCCGACAACTTCAAAGACGCTGGTCCAGGTCGTACCGACCCGAGTCGGGGGGCAGGGATCTCCGACAATGACACCCACAGTGACGGTGCCTTCGGACCGACCAATGAGGCGCGAGGGACGGAATCGCACGAGAATTAACCATTAAACGGAACCTGCAGGGAAGCCGGCATGAAATCTGTCTGGGCGGGCGTTATCGCGGCACTGACACTCCTTTTCACTGACGGCTTCGCTGTATCGGCAAACAAGGAAAAGCTCAACGTGAAGACAACACCCCCACATCCGGCAATGGAGAAGGCTCTCTTTTGCCGGCGGCTGTTTCTGGTGCATGGAAAAGCCCTTCGCAGAACAGGACGAGGGTCTTTCGGTGACATCGGGCTCAGCCGGGATTTCATGGCCTTCATTAACTGAACTTGAGAAGAAATCGTCATGAAGACTCTTACAAAATCGCTCTTAGCGCTTGTTGCAGTATTGTCCATATCCATGTTCCTCGCAGGCTGCCAGTCAAAATCCGTTGACTACCAGGGATATTCGGCACCGGCCGCCGGGAGCGGCATGATCGCTGACAACTATGAAGTGCGAGGCATGGAATCGATCGAGAACTAACCATTCAGCGGCAATCTACAGGGAGGCCGGCATGAAATCTGTCTGGGCGGGCGTCATTGCGGCGCTGACATTACTGTTGACCGCCGGTTTCGCTGTATCGGCAAAGGAGGATAAGCACGACGTGAATACAACACCCCCACATCCGGCAATGGAGAAGGCTCTCTTTGCCGGCGGCTGTTTCTGGTGCATGGAAAAGCCATTTGAAGAACTGGACGGGGTCGTTACGGTGACGTCCGGCTATGCCGGCGGTACCACGGACAACCCGACCTATGAGAATTACGGTGCGGGCGGGCATACCGAGGTCGTCGAGGTCGTCTACGACCCGCAGAAGGTTTCCTACGGCCGGTTGCTCGACGTCTTCTGGCGGCAGATCGACCCGACCGACGCCGGCGGCCAGTTTGTCGACCGCGGGCGCGAGTACATTTCCGCCATCTTCGTCTCCAATGAAGAGCAGCGGAAGGTGGCCCTGGCCTCGAAACAGAAGCTGGCAGCCAGCGGCATTCTGAAGGGGCCGATCGTCACCGCGATACTGGATGCCCCCCGTTTCTGGAAAGCGGAAGAATATCACCAGGATTATTACAAAAACAATCCGATACGGTACAAATTCTACCGTTCACGCTCGGGCCGCGATGATTTTCTCCGTACAACCTGGGCGAAGGCAGCCGCGATCGACCTCGCCGGTGCAGGGAGCGGACAGGATCTGCGGCAGCGGCTGTCGGCGATCCAATACCACGTGACCCAGGAAAACGGCACCGAGCCGCCTTTCAACAACGAATACTGGGACAACAAGAAGGCCGGTCTCTACGTCGATATCGTCTCCGGTGAGCCGCTTTTCAGCTCGCGCGACAAGTTCGATTCCGGGACCGGGTGGCCCAGCTTCACCCGGCCGGCGGTCGCGGACAACATCGTCGAACATAAGGACAGAAGTTTTTTCACCGTCCGAACCGAGGTCCGCAGTCGCAAGGGCAACTCCCATCTCGGCCATGTCTTCGACGATGGACCGCCGCCGACGGGACTGCGCTACTGTATCAACTCCGCCGCCCTCCGCTTCATCGAGGTTGAAAAACTTCTCGAATCGGGATACGGAGAGTTTGTCGAGCAGTTCAAATAACCGCTTCGCCCCGGGGTGAAGGTCGGACCACGCCCGATCCCCGGACATCCTCCACCACGTTGCCATCGACTGGGTTCATCACCCTATGTCCTATCGTCTTCTGGGCGACCTGGTTGTCGTCCTCCACCTGCTGTTCATCCTCTTCGTCACCACCGGCGGCCTGCTGGTCCTGTCGCGCCCCCGCCTCGCCCTGCTGCATCTGCCGGCGGTCGTGTGGGGCGCCCTGATCGAATTCACGGGCGGTAGCTGTCCGCTGACTCCCCTTGAAAACCATTTCAGCCGGCTCGCCGGCAGCCAAGGGTATGATGGCGGCTTCATCGACCACTATCTGCTCCCCATCATCTATCCGGAAGAACTGACCCGGGAGATCCAGATCGGGCTCGGCCTGCTGGTCGTCGCGATCAACGCCGCCGTCTATCTGCTGCTGGTCCGCCGCTCCCTCCGCCGAATCCGTAAATAGCGCCGACGATCCTCTATCTGCGCCGCTGCGGCGGAGGTGGCGCCGTCGTCGCCACAAGATGTTTGCCGTGAACTTGTCTTCTGGTATAGTTGAGCCGTGTTGAAACAGGGACGGCAGTCCCTTGTTTCCTTACTATTTTTTCCAGCAAGGCCATAGTGATCGATGAACTGTACACACCCCAACCCTACCCTCGAGACGATCTTTCGCCGCCACAGCATCCGCGCATTCCAGGAAACTCCGGTCGATGAGAAACTGGTCAAGATCATCCTCGATGCCGCCAACCAGGCCCCTTCCGCCCATAATCAGCAATCCTGGCGCTTTGTCGTGCTGCGGGAGAAGAAACGCCTGGAACTGGCCCACCTCGTCGCCGGCCGGGCGAGCGACTTTCCCAAGCCCTCGTCGTCGATCCTGCGGATGGCCTCGCGCTGCCTGGCCAGCGCCCCGGTGGTGATCAGCGTCAACAACACCGGCAGCCTCATCGCCCACGGCAGCGAGCTGTTCAACCTCGAACCGGAACGGTCCCGCGATTTCTTCCGGACCATGGAGATTCAGAGTTCCGCCGCCGCCGTCGAAAATCTCCTCCTCGCCGCCACCTCCCTTGGCCTCGGCAGCGTCTGGCTCGGCATCCTCTACCTGATCAAGGACGAGGTACTGACCTTTCTCGGCGAGAGCAGGGGCGAGTTCATGGCCGTCATTCCCATCGGTTACCCGAAAAAGGACCAGGGCGGACCGCAGAAAAAACCGCTCGAGTATGTCCTGAAAGAATTCGACTGATCGCTAAAAAACCGGGAGGAAGGAAATCAGGCCGGCGGGCAGGCGAGGTCGGCCAGGGCGATTCTGACCGCCGCCGCCAGTCCGTTCTCCTGGCTGTATCGGAGATTGAGAACGGCAAGTCGTTCGTTGAAACCGTCCATGAACAGCAGATCCGCCTGCTCGAGAACGTCGTCCTCGCCAAAGTTCAGGGGGCAGGCCGAGACCTCTATCCGCTCTTCAATTTCATTTATATAGGCCAGGGCCATGCCCTGGGTGCGGCAGATGATCGGTCGCCGCCGATAAACGGTGCAGCGATCGTCGCGGAGGAAAACGCATCGGCCCGGGTCACCGGTCGCCCGCCAATCCCACCCCGCGAGCAGCATCGCCGCCTCCAGAGGCAGGACCGAAAATTCCATGCAGCAGGCCGAACAACCCGGCCGGCAGCGGATTTTGCCGGCCAGTCGGCCTTCGACGAGTTCGCTCACGAACCGGTCGATCTCCATGACGAGTTGGAGATAAGCGTCGCCGACCTGGCGGGAGGGGGCCGGTAATTGCATGGGTTCGATCATCGGTGGCGGAGCGGGGACGGCACCGACCACTGCGGAAGAGATGCTTTTCTCATCTTGCCGGTCGGCGCAAATTGTTTATACTTGAAACCTACGCACCGTATGCGGCAGCATCCAGAAGGGGATGCTGTCTCTAGCTGCCATTCGACGGAGGACATCGCCATGCTGCACAAATCACAACACCTCATTTTCGCTTTGATCGTTACACTCTGTTCCGCCCTGCTGATCTCCTGCTACACCCCGGCCGGGAGAAGCGCCGGGGAGGTCGTGGACGACGCCGGCATCACCACCCAGGTCAAAACGTCGCTCCTGGCCAACAAGGCCCTCGAGGGAATTGCGATCTCCGTCAAGACATTCTCCGGCGAGGTCACCCTCACCGGCGCCGTGAACACCCCCGAACAGGTGCGGAAGGCCGGGGAAATCGCCTCCTCCGTCCGTGGCGTCAAGAAAGTCAACAATCTCGTGACGGTCAAATAACGCCCCGCCCCATGGGCACACGGAGGACCGACACAATCTCGGTCCTCCTCCGACAGGCGCTCGTGGTGCGCCCGCCCGGTCAGTTCTTTGTATCGCAGGGCTGAGACTACAGGGCGAAACGGACCGCGGCACCAAGGAAGATGGTGTCGGCATCGATGTCGGTACCGTCATCCTCCAGCTGCACCGAATCATTGAAACGATAGTTGGCCGAGATATCGACGAAGACGCGGGGCAGCAGTTCGAGGTTCAAGCCGACCCTGAAGGCATAGAAAGGGTCGTCGGCAAATTCGCCGCCGGTGCGAATGAGCCCCATTCCGGCGCCGGCATAAATCGTGCTGCCGATCAGGATATAGGCCTCCGGGGCGTAGGCATTCTCACCAAAGCGATCGGGCAGCAGTTCCATATCGACCTCGACTCCGAGGAAATCCCACCAGTGCTGGTAGCTGACGAAATAGGAAAAACCATCGTCATCATCGATCCCTTCCTCATCGAGATCATCCACCGCAACCCAGTAATTGGCGCCGCCGCCGATCCGGTGTTCACCGGCCTGCAGATCAGCGGCGAACAGCACCAGGCCCAGGGCCAGGATTGCCATCAACAGTCTGTTCATGATCGTTACTCCTTTGTTATTGTTGCTTCCGTTTCAACACGACAGCCCCGGCAACCCGTACTCTCGGTTGCCGTCGGGCCCGAACTACCCCAGCTCAAACCGAACTGCAAAATCTTCATGGTACCAGAGCAGCCGGGAAATGACAATCACCGGGACACGACCGATCGCCGTCCGATCGCCGGGGCCCGCATCGGGCCGATTGTATGATATCGTCGTTGTTTCCTGTATATCATGATCCCTGTGTTTTCGCGAGAGCGTCCCGGGATCCCGGTCTTCGCCTTTTCCCGGAGCTATCGCGAAAAATGCGTTGATCGGCGGCGCCGGATGTATTTCACTGACGGGATGAAACCGCCCTCGCCATCGACCTCCCGCCGTTGCGGGTACACCAGAAAGCCATCGTCGGCGACGATGACCGCATCCTCTTTTCCCGTCATCTGTCGCACCGACTCGATAAACGTCAAGGGATGGCCGCATGGCTGAATTACCGGTGCTGGTGCATACCACCGATGACCCGGAGGAGATCAGAGACTGGTCCCTGGTGCTTTCAGCCGCCGAGATACCGCACACGATCACCTACCCGTCGCAATCGACCTGGGGCATTGCCGTGGCAGCAGAATCGGCCGACCAGGCCATCAGCGAACTGACCGCCTATGCCGAGGAAAACCGGGACTGGCCGCCACGAAATCTTGATCGGGACCGGTTCAGACCGACGTTCCATCTGCTCAGCCCGTTCATTATCGGCTGCCTTGTTCTTCTCTACCTCGAAACCGGCCAATGGCGGCATGATTCGCCATGGTTTGCCGCCGGGGCCGGGGATTCGACCGCCATCCTGGCCGATGGCCAGTACTTCCGCCTGATCACCGCCCTGACCCTGCATGCCGACGCCCTCCACCTGCTGAGCAACTGTGTGCTCGGCGTCTTCCTCCTCCATTACCTCTTTCAGCTGCTAGGCAACGGGATCGGCCTGGCGGCCCTGCTGACGGCGGCAGGCCTGGCCAACCTGATCAATGTCTTCGCCCATGGGCCGGAGCATCATTTCGTCGGCTTCTCGACGGCCATATTCGCCGTCATCGGCATGCTCTCCTCCCTCAATTTCCGCCGCCATTCGGCAATCGGCCGCACCCGGTGGCTGATGCCGCTGATGGCCGGTCTGGCGATGCTGGCGATGGTCGGCAGCGAAGGCGAACGCACCGACCTCGGCGCCCATTTTTTCGGACTGGTGATCGGCCTGATCGCCGGCTATCTCTTCGGAACGAAGCCGATTCTTGCCCTGCGCCCCTCGTTCTGGCTGCAGACCATCCTCACCGGTGCATCACTGGCCGTCGTGCTGATCGCCTGGAAGATGGCCCTGCCCTGACCTGGATCATCTGGGCTGCGGAACCTTCTAAAAGATAGGAAACAAACAAGATATTTTGGAGATTCGCGGCTGAGATAGCCTTCCCCTGCCGCACCCGGAACAAGACCGGACCTCGTCCCCGCCCAGACTCACTGCCCCCGAACAACCTGGGATCACATTGGGGTCACATGCCTTTCCCGCGAAAAGGGCGGATCTCCGCCGACGTGATGAACGCCGGTTTGAGGAGAACCTCATCCTCGTGCCGACGCCGCAGATACACCATGACATCGCCCTTGACGATATCGACCTCGCACAGTTCGCCGCCTCCCAGGGAAGGATCCTTCCAACGTTCGGCAAACCCTTCCGCTCTTTGCCGGTCGGGCGTCCAACTGAGGCTTCTCGCAAAGCCCGAGACCGAACCCCGATAGACAGTGGCGGAACTAAAACCCACAGGTTCGCCAAGGGCATACAACCGTTCCGGATCACAGACGGCGAACAGGTCATTCCATCCCTCAACGTCGCCGCCTGAAGAGAAAGGACTGTTGAGCCTGCCGTATACGACAAGCACCGCTTCCTCCAGCCTGCCGGCCTGGCGAAACTGTGCCAGATTGTTGAGCAGGAATTGGAGATGGTCCTTGACATGCAGGATTTTCATCGCCTTGAGGGGATCGGCCTCCCGATCCAGGGCATCCTTGATCTGCGCGAGTTTGTCCTGCATCTGCCGTTCATGCCGGGCCTGCATTTTGGCATTGTCGAATGTTCCGGTATATACGTCGGGAGGGCGAAGAAAGACAACCCCCTCTAGATTCCACCCCATATTGTCTCCTCGCTGGTGTGTTGCAGCCGGCCCTCCTCTCATCTCTTGATGGAAGATAGCGGCGGCGGTGAAAACTGCAGTATCAAAAAATCGGTTGACCGTCGAATCGCCGGTGGGGGTCGATCTCCCTTCCGCTCACCGAATATCCTGCGTTCAGTCGGTCAGGTGCCGGACGGATCAAGGAGGCCCCGGCAGGACGCATATTTGGCGGTATCCCGGAGCGCGCGACGAAGAGCATTCTTCAGTACTTCGAAACTGTAGGGTTTTTCAAGGAAGGCCTGGGGGAGATCGGGATGGCCGCCCTCCATGATCTGCTCTTCTCCGTACCCGCTGATCAGGATCACGGCAATGTCGGGATCGATCCGGCGCAGAGCGCTCAAGGTCTCCCAGCCGTTCATCCTCGGCATGTAGACGTCGCTTAGCACCAGGCAGATCTCATCTTGATGCTGACGAAAGATCTCAACCGCCAGTATGCCGTCGCCGGCGCTGAGTACGGTAAATCCCAGTCTCACCAGCATCATGCTGGTGATATCGACGATGATGTCATCGTCATCCACCAGCAGTATCTTACCGACCGGCCGGTCTTCCGTGGTGAAGGTCGTCTCTGCCGACCGGTCGGCGTCTCCCGCCGCCGCAATCGGCAAAAAGACGCGAAAGGCACTGCCGTGACCGGGTGAACTCTCGACAGTGACAACGCCGCTGTGCGCCTGTAAGAGGCCCAGGACCATGGGCAGGCCCGGTCCCCGGCCGGTAAATTTCGTCGAAAAAAACGGAACGAACAGATCCTCGAGATCGGCCTCCGGTATCCCGCAACCGTTGTCCACCACCTCCAGGCAGGCATAGCTGTCGACTTCCGGCTGCCAGTCGATGGGAAAACGGTGGGCCAGGGGGATCCCGGAAGCCGGGACCGTTCTGGTGGCCAGCCGGATGGCAAACGGTCTCCCTGCCTCGGCTGACCCCCAAACATGGGTTACGAGATCGGTTACGATCTGGCGGAGTTGTTTGGCATTCGCCTGGACCACCGGTCCAGGCGACGGCAGGTCGGCATCCAGGGTCACATGTTTCGGCGTTCTGTCGCGAAGCACGGCCAGACCGTTCCTGCAGATCGCCGAGAGATCCAACGCTGTCCGGTCGCCGACCAACGTCTGATCCAATTCCTGAATCCGCTGCCTCAGGCCGTTATTTTCCGCGATCAGCTCCTTTTTGGTCTTGTATTGATCCTTCATGCCATGTCATACCGTGTCGTCATCGGGAACGGAGGTCGGCAAAGATTGCCTTTCTGAGCGAAGCCCATGAAATCCACAGCCCTCAAACTACTCTTTCAGGATGAAGTTTGCATTTTTTTTGTGTCGTTGCCCCTGGTCTCGACACCGAATCGATCGGCACTCGGATCCTGCCGAGGATCTCTGAAACCCAGTCGTCGACATGCGACCGCGCCTCCTCCCCCGTGCCGCTATCATTGCTTCCTTTTGTGCTCCGTTGTCAGACAGGCCCGGCGGTAGGTCTGCAGGGTGCTCTGGGCCAGGCCCAGCACACTGCCGCGCGTGTATACGCCTTTGGTGTTGGCATGGCCCGCAGGCACCCCTGTAAGAAGTTCCAGACCATCGGTGACGTGGCTGATCGTGTGAATATGGAACCGACCCTGGGCCACCGCCTCGACGACCCGGTGATCAAGCATCAGGTGACGGCGGTTGCGATCCGGGATCAGTACCCCCTGACCGCCGTTCAGTCCGGCCTCATCACAGATGTCGAAATACCCTTCGATCTTCTCGTTGATGCCACCCACCGGCAACACCTCGCCGTGCTGGTTGAGCGCCCCGGTGACCGCGATGCCCTGCTTCAGCGGCAGACCGGAAAGAGACGAGAGCAACACATACAGCTCGGTGCAGGAGGCGGAATCGCCTTCGACGCCGCTGTACTCCTGTTCGAAGACGATGGAGGCGTTGAACGCCAGCGGGGCGTTGCGGGTGAACAGCGCGGCGAGAAAATGATGGAGGATGAGGACCCCCTTGTCGTGAATCGGGCCGGACATGTTGACCTCCCGTTCGATATTGATCAGCCCTTCCTCGCCGGCATAGGTCCGGGCCGAGACACGCACCGGAAAACCGAAGCGGTGATCACCGAGGTCGACGACGGTGAGACTGTTCAACTGGCCGACCGACTCGCCCTGCAGGGCGATGAGCACGTCGCCCTCGGCGATCGATTCCCGCAGCCGCTGTTCGGGATAGTCGTGGCGCAGCCTGCGGGCGGCGAGGGCCATGTCGACGTCGACCGCCGCCACCAGACCGCCGGCCCGGCTCCGGCACAGCGCCGCGCTTTCCAATATCAGCGCCTCGGTGTGACCGAAGATCGCACTCTGGCGCGACCGGTCCTCGGCCTCGCGATGCCCCTGCTCCAGCAGACGGGACACCGCGGCGGCGGAGAAATGGGGTAGCCCCAGGAGTTTGCAGGTATGGGCGACGAAGATCGCCGAGGCGCGGCGAGTTGCGTCGCTCGCCACAAATCTCTCGGCAAAGTCGACCTTGACGCGGAAGCGGCGGGCAAATTCGGGGTCGCCCTCCTGCAGCTCGTAATACAGATCGCGCGAGCCGATCAGGATGATCTTGACATCGACATCGACCGCCTCCGGTTCCAGCGAAACCGCAGCAATCGGCGCGAAGGCGGTGCCCGGTTCCTCGATCTGGAGGCGACCGCTGCGGAGGAAACGCCGCAGCTTCTCCATGACCAGGCCATCGGTCAGCAGGTCGCGCAGATGCAGCATCAGGAAGCCACCATGGGCCTTGTGCAGGCTGCCGGCACGAATGCGGGAAAAATCGGTCATCAGGACGTCATTCTCGGATTGGTATTCGATGCTGCCGAACAGCGACCGGAAAAGCGGGTTGTCTTCGACGATCACCGGCACCCCGCGCAGACCGTCATTGTCCACAACCAGGTTGACCCGATAGCGGGGCAACAGTTTGTTCAACATCTCCTTGCGCAGCTCGTCATCGGTCTCAGCGGGATTGAACAATTCGAGGTTGTCGAGGATGTCATCCCTGACCTGGTGGAGATAGGTCTCCAGTCCGGGAAGATTCTGGTTCTTTTTCTTCAGGGCGGTGCGAATCCGGCGTAGTTCGCGGTCGAGCAGCGGCTTGACCACCTTGCGGCGCAACGCCGCGAGCGAATCGACCATCACCTGCTCCTGCGGCCGGGTCGCCTCCAGGTACCGGTTGATCTCATCGATCAGTTCCTGCTCGGCCCGGTCGATCTCGGCCCGCTGCTCCTTCGGCAGGGCCAGCATCTCGTCTTCGGTCATCGCATGCCCTTCCTTGCCGCGCAACGTGAAGTGCATGTGCCCGGACTCGCGGCGCATCGTGAAATTCCGGGCTTCGCCGAAGGCATCGAGTTCGGCGTAGGCCCTGGACTCCTCCTCCTTGTAGGATTTGGCGATACGCTCGCTCTCGACCTTGAAGTGCGGGCCGTCCAGTTGCTGCGGGATATCCGCCAGCAGGGTATTCATCATCCGCGCCATATTCTGTCGCAGCAGGCGGCCCTGGCCACTCGGCAGGCGGAGGGCACGCGGACGTTCCGGGGCATCGAAGTTGTAGAGGTAACAGAGGTCCGGCGGGGTGGCGCGGGTTGAGGCGGCGGCCAGCATGGCCTGGCGCAGAAGCGACGAGCGGCCGCTGCCGGCCTCGCCCAGGACGAACAGGTTGTAATCGGCCTGATCCATCCCCAGGCCGAAGCGGACGGCGATTTCCGCCCGCTCCTGCCCGATCCAGGAAAGGGCGTGTTCCAGCAATTCCGAGGTGTCGGCAAACCCCAGCGTGTCGGGATCGACGGTGAGGCGCAGTTCGTCAACGGTCAGTTTCGTGATCGGCATGGAATAGAGAGCGAAGAAAACCTGAGGTTATGGGTGGGTCCGAAGAGGGCTGGTCTTCGGGAATTTCATGGGGCAGTGACGCCAGGACCCGGGCCCCGGAGGCTCCGATCGGACGGCCGAGGGCGAGGCTGCCGCCGGGACCTTGTCGCACGACCGAATCGAAAGAAAAAGAAATACCCGGCAACAGCGATTGTAGCCAGTTCGTTCCGGCATGGAAACCGATAAATGCATGGAGTGTGGAGTCCGGGAATGATCGCCGAAGACCGTCAGACGGGATTATCGAGCCCGTGCGTACTGTTTCGGCCACCCCGTATCGGTACGCAGGGCCTTGGCGGCATGCAGCGGCCAGTAGGGATCGCGGAGCATCTGCCGCCCCAGGAGGACCGCATCGGCCTGACCGGTCGCCACTATCTGTTCGGCCTGCGCCGGGTCGGTAATGTAGCCGACCGCACCGCAGGCGATTCCAGCCTCAGCCCGAATCCTGGCCGCAAAAGGGACTTGAAAGCCGGGACCGAACGGAATCGTCTCATTGGGGACGGCAAAGCCGGAGGAACAATCGATGAGGTCAACCCCGATCTCTTTCAACTGGAGGGCCAGGAGCACCGATTGATCAAGATCCCATCCCCCCGCCACCCAATCGGTCGCTGAGATCCGGACGAAAACCGGCAGATCCTCCGGCCATTCCGCCCGCACCGCACGCGCCACCCGCAAGGGGAAACGCAGCCGATTGTCGAGGCTGCCGCCATATTCATCCCCTCGCCGATTGACCAGGGGGGAAAGAAATTCATGAAGGAGATAGCCGTGCGCCATGTGCATTTCCACCACCTCGAAACCGGCTGCCAACGCCCGCCGGGTAGCAGCCTGGAACCGGCTTTCGACCTGGCTCATGTCGTCAAGGGTCAGGGCCCGCGGCACGGGATGCCCCGCGTCAAAGGCGGCGGCACTCGGAGCCAGCGGTTGCCAGCCGCGCTCATCGATACCCAGCGGTCCGCCCCCCAGCCACGGAGCCGAGCAGGAGGCCTTGCGGCCGGCATGGGCCAGCTGAATCCCCGGCACCGCCCCCTGCTCCTTGATAAAGCGGGCTATCGCCTTGAATGCCTGAGCCTGGGCATCATTCCAGATCCCGCTGTCATCCGGGCTGATCCGCCCCTCCGGACTGACCGCGGTGGCCTCCACCATCACCAGTCCGGCGCCGCCGACGGCCCGACTGCCGAGGTGTACGAGATGCCAGTCACCAGGCACTCCATCGGGACTTGAATACTGGCACATCGGAGACACGAAAATCCGGTTGCGAAATGTGATTGAGCGCAGGGTGAGTGGGGAAAAAAGTATGCTCATGGGTTGGCCTCATTGCAAAAGGTGGATACCGGGACAGGGGAACGGCGGCCTGTCAAAAATATTCGAAAAACCTCGGAAGAACCAACTCCCCGCAACATCCTGCAACTCCCTGGGGACACCACAACGCCATATCGGTGCCGAACGCCGGGAATGTCTTGCAAAACGGGGTACAATGGAGGATGCTCCCGGGAAGGGAGAACCGTTTTCCGGGTTTCGCCCTCATCAAGTGTCGCCTTCCACGTTATCATCTGAGTCAGGAACCCACTTGGCCGTCAACCCAATTTTCTACAAAAAAACATGATTGGTAGCCATCCGAAATTGCGCCCGGGAGAATTCAACCGCCTCGTCGAACAGGCGATTGCCCGCATTCCCTTTGAAATCCGCCGTCATCTCGACAACATCCTGATCTCGGTGCAACCACGCCCGGACCGGGAACTGCTGGCGGAAATGGGGTTTGCCCCCGACGAGGAACTGTTCGGCATTTTTACCGGCGTTCCCCTCACCGAACGCAGCCCGGCCGATCCTCCCCTCTATCCGGACACCATTCATATTTATCAGGAGCCGCTCGAGGCCTTCTGCCGCAATCGTGAAGAGCTGATCGAGGAGATCGAAATCACCGTTGTCCACGAGATCGCCCACTATATGGGCTTTGACGAAGACGACCTGATTGCTCTGGGTTACGGTTAGGCGCTGACAATCACAGGAGTGTTGTCGCTGTCTGGGATCAGGACGGACGGCAGCCGCCGAGGCCGGGGTAGAGTGCTCAACGGCGGTTGCAGAAGCGGCAACGTCGAGCAGGCAGGGTCAAATAAAGAAAGCGACACGGTATGAACTGCACTGGCTTCGAAATCGCCGGATGTTGCATGGAGTTGCAGGACATCGATGCCGGCAAAAGCCTTGCCGACCTGTGATCACGCCATGTTCAATGGAGACGACGGGAGGTCGTCGCTGATCGGAGATCTCCGGCCGGCAGATCTCTTCCTAAGATTGAACGGACTGCATTGACACCTGTTTTTCATGTGCATGCAGTCAATCCACCTTAGGTCATAACGCCAAAGTGGAATGGTTTAGGGCCACGATTTCTATTGTTTTGCCCATCGGGATTCTTCTGATTCGACAGCCTGACTTTCCTGGCAACCAATACCTGCTTTTCAATGTGACATTCAAACTCGACAGTAACGCCAACCTTTAAAAACTGACAGTCAACAAGATCGGCCTTACGCACCAGAATGTCGGGACCACCTTTATTATCGAGAAACCCGGAGTCTTTATCACGGAACCATTTTTTCACTACTGTTTGCAAAAAATCACCTTTACATTAACATTTTACCTTTTTTCGAGCAGTGCCGCACTCAGCACAATGCCCCGCACCACCGACTGCCCTCTATGCAATCGTTGCCGTTTGTGAGCGCATCATCGATCATAGCCGTGAGGATCAGCGGTGATATCCGGCAATCGCTCATTTGACTCCTTTGCCATTCCCATTTACCTTCAAGAGATATTTCGCCCCCTTGGCAATTGACAATTCATTTTTTCCTTCAAACACAACCGTGATTGTCCCGCACTTGTCAACCTCGAGTACTTTACCGATACCCCATTCCGCCTTTTTATTGTGTCTGACATTTTCACCTTTGGAAAAAATCGCCATTATTGCTCCCTCGTATTAATTTGTTATGAAACCTGCAATACGTCTTCATTGAATGCAGTCATCTGCCTGTATATCCAGATAAGATACATGGCGACGACTCAGAGTCGAGTATGGTTTGTCAACTCTCCGACTCGGGAATGATCTCGTCCTCGATCCCGTCCTCATTCTCCCCCGGTAGCGGTTTATTTTTTTCTCGCTTCCGTTCTTGTTTTTCAGTTTTCTTTTTCTTTCTTTCCAGTTCCTTCTGGCGTTTTTCAAACGAAAAATTGGTTCTTGACAATGGGAGACCTTTATTTAATTTTTATCTGTTAGGCTGGCGCCGACAAAAAACCACGGCGTGACAATTCGAAAATCAAGAGCTGGATTACGACAATCGACGTTCTCGGGAGGGTACGACTTTCCCCGACCAATTCCGATATTGGGAACGCTGAAACGGCATGAACATCATTCCAGGGCAGATCAAACCTCTTCTTCCTTCAGTTTGATCATAATCTGTCGACTTTGATTCTCCGCATCCATGGCATTCTTGGCCACGATCGCATGCAATGACCGATTATGCAGGTTGAGCAGTTCATACCGGTCATCACAGATATATTCCAGGAGCCAATCCTTCCATTGATGGACTGTTCTTCTGCGCATATTTTATTTTCTCCGGGGGTAAAGTATTTCTTCAACAACATACCCCGGAAATGAGATAATAGATAAGGGATTTTTCCCCGGCATCGATATTTGGCAATATTCCGTAACAGACAAAAGATGCAATTGATTGTCAGTCAGAAAGAAAAAAGGATACTTTCCTGACCCCTGGCGGACCACGATCCGATTGCGACCGGAGATGATCGATGATGAATTGAAGGAGGGTTTCGCAATGACTGCCATCATACAATGTCATGAAGTGAAACAACGCCTGGATGAGGGCGCCGTGGTCATCGACGTGATGACACCGGAGGACTACGCGGCCTGCCATGTTGCCGGGGCCGGAAACGCCTGCATCTACGAGATAGTTTTTCTTGATCGGATCGCTGAACTCGTTTCCGGTCTAAACACCGATCTGATCGTCTATGACGCCACCGGCACGACCAGGACTGCCGAGGTGGCCCGGGAGCGGTTGCTTCTGGCCGGTTACACGCGGGTATCGATCCTTGCTGGCGGACTTGCAGCCTGGCGCCAGGCGGGCCTGGCGGTTGAGGGCGGGGCTGAACCCGCTTTCCCCGAATCGGCGGCGGCAGACGGCACCTACCTCTTCGAAGTCCAGCAGAGCCGGATTGAATGGATCGGACGCAGCCTCAACAACCGGCACATCGGCCAGCTGGCGATCACCCAGGGCAATCTGGTTATTGCTGCCGGGCGACCACGGTCAGCTGACATCATCGTCGATATGCACTCTCTGACCAATTTCGACCTCCAGGACCCAGCGTACCGTGACATGCTCATCGCCCACTTGAAATCGGACGATTTCCTGGCCGTCGATCGTTTCCCGACCGCCACGCTGACGATACGGAGCTGGGAGGAGGAATCGGAAGCCTTCCCGATTGCCCTCGGCGGGATCGCCACCGGGGAACTGGCGCTCAAAGGGATCAGGCGGACTGTCCGGTTCCCGACCCTTGCCGCACCGCATCCGGATGGCACCATCAAGTTCCATGCGGTCTTCGACCTCGACCGGACCCAGTGGGACATCAGCTATGGATCGTACCGCTATTTCGAGCGCCTCGGCATGCACCTGGTGCATGATATCATCAGCCTGGAGCTGTTCGTCGTCGCCAGAAGGGGATAGACGGGGCTACGGTCGGGACGCCGGGCTCGGCCAGCCGATTGCCGCATCGCCACCACCCGGGGAGCAAGGAGACACTATGCTGATCGTCATCGGCGGCGATGCCGCGGGGATGACCGCCGCTTCGCTGGTTCGCCGGCTGCAGCCGGCGACCGCCATCACGGTTTTTGAACGCGGGCCGCACACCTCTTTTTCGGCCTGAGGCATTCCCTACTATGTCGCCGGTCTGGTCGACAGGGAAGAGGCGCTGATCGCCAGAACACCGCAATCGTTCCGGGAAAAACACAACATCAACGTCCAGACCAGGCACGAGGTCACGGTCGTCGATCCGCACAGGCAACGGGTTCTGGTAACGGACCTGACCTCCGCGGCCGAACGCTGGGAGCCTTACGATCAGCTGCTCCTCGCCACCGGGGCAAAACCGGTACGACCTCCGCTCGAGGGCATCGACAGCCCCAATATCTACGATGTCCGCAACCTCGTCAACGGTTCGCTGCTCAAACGGGCGCTGGCCGAGCAACAGCCGAGGTCGGCGGTCATCATCGGCGGCGGCTATCTCGGTCTGGAGATGGCCGAAGCCCTGCACATGCGCGGCCTGAACGTCACCATGGTCCAGCGCAGCGCCCAGGTGATGTCGACCCTCGATCCGGAGATGGGTCAACTCCTCAACCGGGCATTGCTTCACAACGGCATCGATCTCCGGGTCAACGAGACGGTACAGGGCTTTGACCAGAAGGCAGGGCTGGCCGTCGCCGTCACCACCGACAAGCAGACCATCCCCGCCGACCTGATCATCCTCGGGCTGGGAGTCACACCCAACAGTGACCTGGCAAAGGATGCCGGCATCCCGCTCGGCCCGAAGGACAGCATCCAGGTCAACTCCATGCAGCAGACCGAGACGGCCAATATCTGGGCCGCGGGTGATTGCGCCCAGTCCTACCACCTGGTCAGCCGCCACCCGGTACATATCGCCTTGGGCACCGTTGCCAACAAACAGGGGCGGATAGCGGGCATGAATCTGGGGGGCCGGCCCGCCGCTTTTCCCGGCGTGGTCGGGACCGCAATCACGAAATTCATGGACACCGAGTGCGCCCGGACCGGGCTGAACGAAAGGGAGATCAAAGCGCTGGGGCTGGAGTACTCGACCGGTCTGATCGAGGCCCACACCCTGCCCCGCTATTACCCGGGCTCGGCCCCGATCAGTGTCAAGGTGCTGGCAGAGAAGGGTTCATCCCGCCTGCTGGGAGTCCAGATCGTCGGCGGCCCCGGGTCGGCCAAACGCATCGATACGGCGGCTACCGCACTCCATGCCGGTTTTTCACTGGAGGAGATGCTCTATCTCGATCTGAGCTATGCCCCACCCTTTGCCGGGGTGTGGGATCCGATCGTCATCGCCGCCCGCATGGCCCTGAAGGAAGGGTAAAAGAGGCGGTGCACCTCATCTTCTGGAGCGTTTTCTGAGCAAGAAAAACGCCAGCAGGGCGAAGAGAACAACCCCTGTCCCCAACCCCAGGAAAAACGTCCCCCAATTGCCGCCGGAGGAGGCGACCGGCTTCTCCGCTGCATCGGGGGCTGCGGCCGGGGGCGCAGCCGCATCGCTCTGTACCATTGCCGCCGCCGGAGGTGCCGGGTTGCTCACAGCGATTGCGGGCGCCGGTTTCGGCGGCAGCATCGCAAACCCCTTACCCAGCAATTCGATGGCCTTGGCATCGCGAACCTTGCGATCCTTGCTTCCCATGACAATGGCGATGACCCGTACCCCACCCTTTTTGGCGGTAACCGCAATCGAAAATCCCGCGGCCTCGTAATAGCCGGTCTTGAAACCGTCGCAGCCATCGACCTGCCTCAGGAGATGGTTGTGATTACGCATGATGAATGTATTGTCACGAAACCCGCGTTCCGTGGTGCCCGTGTATTTGAGGGCATCTGGACGGCTGGCAAGGGCCCGGCAGAGGAGGGCAAGGTCGGTGGCCGTCGTGACGTCCGGCTGTTGCCCCTCCGACGGAGGCAGGCCGTGGACGGAGTAGATGTGGGTGTTCTTCATCCCCAACTCCGCCGCCTTCTGATTCATCAGGGCGACAAACCCCTCCTTGGAACCGGCGATATGGATGGCCAGAGCGACGGCCGCATCGTTGGCCGATTGGACCGTCAGGGCGTACAGGAGATCTTCGACCGTAAATCGTTCCTTCGGATCGAGATACACCTGTGATCCGCCGGTCTTCGCCGCTTCCGTGGTAACCTGGACCATCTCATCCGGTTTCAGGGTCCCCTGTTCGATCCGTTCAAGGATGACCAGAAGGTTCATCAATTTGATTACCGAGGCGGGGAACAACGGGGTATCGGGGTGATCGGAGAACAGCGCCTTGCCGGTCTCGGCATCAATGACCAGAGCGGATGCGTACGGGTCCCTGGAGACGGTATCGATCTTGGCCCGACCGGCCCAGGCCGTCTGGACAGTCAAAATGAAGACAACAAGGAACAGAGCGATGCTTTTCATAATCCACGCACCCAACCGGTTGAATGTATAAAATCACAGCAGCAACGACAACAGACCTTTCCAGAGGGCAAAAAAGTGGACAATCGATAGAGGGTGAAGAAACGGCCCGGATGGCAACAAAAGAATACTTCACACCAACGGTCGGACGTTGATTGCCGGCAGGAACCAGCATATCGTAACCAGATCGCACATCCCGGGCAAGTGTTTTCAAGGCAGGTTGCCGGCGGCGTCATCATAATCGATACCCGGAGGGAAGACAAAAGAGTCACTGCGGCGCATCAGGCCATAAGCTGCCATCGCTTTTGCAGGCAACTGCCGGAAAATATCTCCGAAACCTTATGCTGCAGAGGATCAGCGTCATCCATTGCCCGAAAGATGCGGAAAAATGTTGGGAAAAAATTGAACGACCGATGGAGAAAAACTGTTGGGTATCAGCCCCCCGATCAAGTACTCTTTGGCCCATTATCGCCCGTTGCAGGTACAACCTGAATATGCTGCTGCAACAGCCGGACAATCCTGCCGCTTTCCGAGGCGCCATTGTCCGGCTGATCGTCGAGGGAACGGAGAATCATTCTACAACCAACAGGAGAGGGGCAATGAAAAGGGTATGCGCTGCAAGTCTGTTCGTCCTCATCACGATCTGTACCACGACTTCCTGGGCCGGTTTCGGCACCCACTACACCAACGGGGTCGAGGGAATCCGGGCGGCATCACTGCCGCCGCCGGGATTCTACTTCCGGCTTTACAACGTGTACTACAATGCCGACGAACTGAAGGATAGAAACGGCGACGGCTTCGGCAATTTTGATCTCGACGTGTTTGCCGTCGTCCCCCGGTTCATCTGGATCACCAACTACAAGCTCCTTGGTGCCGATTATTTTGTCGATGTCGTCGTGCCCCTTGTCAGCACCGATATCAGCCTCGGCATGGGGAATATGACTGTTTTCAGCGACGATCAGTTCGGTCTCGGCGATATCGCCGTCGAGCCCTTCGGCCTGTCATGGCACGGCGATCGCTACGATGCGGCGGTTTCGGCCGGCGCCTACCTGCCCGTGGGCGAGTACGACGAGACGGAGCCGGCATCACCCGGGTTGAATTACTGGACCGGCATGATCACCGCCGGGGCCACCTACTATCTCGATCAGCCCAAGACATGGTCGGCATCGATTCTTGCCCGTTATGAATTTCATGGCGAGAACGACGACACCGACATGACCAACGGCGACGATTTCCATTTCGAGTGGGGGATCGGCAAAAAACTGGCCCAGTTCTGGGAGATCGGGGCCGCCGGCTACTGCCAGTGGCAGGTCACCGATGATTCCGGCCACGGGGCGACTGATTCCCGCGATCGGGTCTATGCCGCAGGGCCGGAGGTGAATTATTACATCGCCCCGCTGAAGACCAACGCCACCTTCCGATACGTCATGGAATTCGGTGCCGAAGATCGCTCCGAGGGAGATCTGGCCGCCCTCATCTTCACCTACCGGTTCTGATCCGAGATCGAGGTTACGAGCCTGAGACGTGCACGGATTGGAACACCGGACAGCTCTCGCAGCGGAGGCACCGTACTCACCAGGGATCGGGGCGGCCCCAGGGCTTCGTCGATGGAGTATGGTGCGGCCGGCGGGAGCGTCGTTCCAATCCGTTGCCTCTTTTGATTGTCCGTTCACCCGGCCGGCCTTTGTTCATCCTCCCCTGGCTGCGTGCCGGCACCTGCCGGAGCTTACACGCAGGAAAATTTATCCCGGTACTCTCGAGGGGAAAGGTTCGTGTGCTGCCTGAACAGACGCCGGAAGGTGCTGCTGTCCTCATAACCGATGTACTGCGTTATCTCGTCGACGGTCTCCATCGTTGTTTCAAGTTTCTTCTTTGCCGCTTCGATCCGCACCATCTGCAGGTACTGGATCGGGGCATGGCCGGTGGCGTGTTTGAACCGTCGCTTGAAGTGGCGCGGGCTGATCCGGACATGACGGGCAACCTCATCGATCACGACGCCTTTCGAGAAATTCTGTTCAAGATAGCGCTGCGCCTTCAGCATCTCATGGTCATTATGTTCGCGTTGCCTGGACAGCATGAAATACGGCGTCTGACTATCGCGGTTCGGGTCGATCAGCAGGGCCTTGGCACAGGCCGAGGCCAGTTCGGCCGACCCATAGCGGTTGATAATCGACAGCCCGAGATTGTAATACGAGGTGGCCGCACCGGTACAGATCAGTCCGTTATCCTCGGTCAACAGATACTCCGGGTGGAGGTCGACCTCGGGGAAACGGCGCCTGAATTTCCTCGCGAACTGCCAGTTGGTCGTGGCCATCCTGCCGTCGAGCAGTCCGGTCTCAGCGAGCAGGAAGACACCCGTGCACATCGCGGCGACAGGGGTCTGCCGCCGGTGGTGGGCAATGATCCAGTTCCGCACGGTGGCGGTGTCGCCTTGATCCGGGTCCGGCAGAGGAATGAACGGCGGGATCAGCACAAAGTCTGTGGCCGGGGCATCGGCCAGTGAACGGGTCGGCAGCATCTGCATGCAGCCGCTGCTGACAACCGGCCTTCCCCCCTGGGTCACGATTTCAGTGGCAAAGGGAGGGTCGGGATTGCCGGACAGATAGGCCGACCACATGTTGGCGATGGCAAACATGTCGACCAGGCCGGCAATTCCCGAGGCCAGACAGCCTTCCGCCGCGAGAAAAGTCATCTTCATTGAACAGCCCCCCTGTTTCCTTCAGGCCCGAATGGCCTTTTATGCACGGTATATGGCATTTATGCCGCTTTTATTCCACTCCTGCAAGGGGTAAGTAGAGGAACAGTCCTGCAGCCAGTCCGTTCACCCAATGCCAAGAGGAACCCGATGAAAGAATGGCGAAAGACCGGATGTATCCTGTGTGCCCAGAACTGTGGATTGGAGATCCTTGTCAAAGACGGCCGGATGATCAAGGTCAGACCGGACAAGGATAACCCGCGCAGTCAAGGCTATGCCTGCCGCAAGGGCATGAAGATACTGCACTACCAGTATCAGAATGGTCGCCTGACCTCCCCCCTCAAACGGGTGGGAGAAAGATTCGAAGCCATCTCCTGGGACCAGGCCACGACGGAGATCGCCGCCAGGATGCGGGATCTGGTTGATACCCACGGGCCGCGATGTCTGGCCTATATGGGCGCCAGTTCCCAGGGCGGCCACTTTGAAGCGGCCTTCGGCCTGACCCTGCTCCGTTCCCTGGGCTCGCAATACCTGTACTCCTCCGCCGGCCAGGAGTTCAGCGGCGCCTGGTGGGTCTACGGGCGGATGCTGGGCAAGCAGTACAATCTCGCCATTCCCGATGAGCACGAAACGGAGATGCTGGTCGGTTGGGGGTGGAACGGGATGCAGAGCCACCAGATGCCCGAGGCGCCCCGGGTGCTGACGAAGATCGCCGGCAATCCCGGCAAGCTGCTGGTGATCATCGACCCGCGGCAGAGCGAAACCGCGAGGATCGCCAATGTGCACCTGCCGCTGCGTCCCGGGACCGACGCCCTGCTGATGAAGGCGATGATTGCGATCATCCTGCAACGGGGGTGGGAGAACACGCAGTACCTGGAACATCATGTCGAAGGTATGGCCACGATCCGGCCCTGGTTTGCCGGGTTCGATGTAGAGGCGGCGGTTGCCGTCTGCCAGTTGGAGTATGATCAGGTGGTCGAGCTCTGTCGCCTGATGACCACCCGGCGGTGGTGCATGCATCCGGACCTGGGCATCTATATGGGCCGCCACAGCACCCTCAACTCCTATCTGCTGAATATCCTCGGCGCGATCTGCGGCATATTCGGCGTCCGCGGCGGCAATCTGATCCCCGGCATGGTCATGCCGCTCGGCTTCCATGCCGACGAACGGGATCCAAAGACCTGGCGGACGATCGCGACCAACATGCCGCCGGCGGCGGCCGGGTCCTTTCCGCCGGCTGTGGTCCCGGAAGAAATCTTGAACGATCACCCGGAGCGCCTGCGGGCCCTGTATATCAGCGGCTGCAACCCCCTTCGCTCCTATCCGGACACCACGGCCTACGAGAAGGCCTTCGAGAAACTCGACCTGCTCGTCGTCTGCGACATCGTCATGAGCGAAACCGCGAGATACGCCCATTACATCCTGCCCTGCCGCAACCTCTATGAATCCTGGGACGGCACCTTTTTCCCCTGGACCTACCCCGGAGTCTACTTCCAGATGCGGCAACCGCTGGTGGAAGCGCCAGGGGACTGCCGGGAGGCATCGCAGATCTTCACCGACCTTGCCGACAGGCTTGGCTTCATCCCCGATATTCCGCACGAGGTTCGGGCAGCCGCGCCGGGCAACCGGCTGCTGTTCGGCGCCAAACTGATGGAATGGGCGGCGAAGGAACCGACCATCCGGTCGAAGATGCCGTTCATCCTGGCCAGGACCCTGGGCGCGGAGTGGAACAGCGCCAACAAGGCGGCGCTGTGGGGCCTGCTGATGACCGCGCCGAAATCCCTGCGGGAAAATGCAGCCCGGGTCGGATTCAAGCCGGGACTCGATCAGGGGGATCGCCTGTTTCAGGCGGTCATCGATACACCGCAGGGGCTATGGGTAGGTGCGGCCGACACCGACAAGCCGATGGCCGGGATCAGCACACCTTCGGGGAAAATCGAGGTGTATATCCCGGAGCTGGAGGTGGCGGCAAAAGCCCTGAATGCCGTGCAGGAAGAGACAGATCTGCGCCTGCCGGCAGAATTCCCCCTGGCATTGCATGCCGGCCGTCACATGAAGTACAACGCCAACACCCTGATGCGGGATCCGGCGTGGAACAGTGGCGCCAGGGCCTGCACGGTGGCGATGCATCCTGATGACGCGGCAGCCTCCGGCCTCCGCGACGAGCAGCGGGTCCGGGTGACGACCGCAGCTGGGAGCGAGGTCGGGGAAGTCGAGCTGGATGACGACGTCCGCCGGGGAACAGTGCTGATTCCCCATGGCTTCGGCTTAAGCTATGAGGGGGAAGTGTATGGAATCAATGTCAACCGGCTGACCGGAAGCAGCCACCGGGATCCCCTCGGCACCCCAATTCATCGCTTCGTAGCGTGCAGAGTGGAGGCGAGCAGCGACTGAATCCCTTTGTCAGTTAAACTTGTGAGGCCTCGCCGGGGGGCTGGCCGAGGACAGCACCCGGACGGCTTCGATGGCGTGCCGCAGTACCTGTGTTGCTCCGTCAAGCCATCCCCCCCGGGGGCCACAAGGCATATAAACGAGGGACTATTTTTTTTCCTTCAGCAGGTCGCGGATCTCGGTCAGCAACGTCTCTTCCCGGCTCGGTGCAGGCGGAGCCGCCGGGGCCGCCTCCTCCTTCCTTTTCAGGGCATTGATCCCCTTGATCATCATAAAAATCGCGGCGGCGACGATCGTGAAATCGAAAACCGTCTGGATGAATTTGCCATAACTGAGAACCACCGCCGGTGCCCCATCGTTTGCCGCCTTCAGGGTGATGGCCAGATTCGAGAAATCAACGCCGCCGAGGATAAAGCCCAGCGGCGGAGTGACGACATCGGCGACCAGAGAGGTGACGATCTTACCGAAAGCAGCCCCGATGATGATACCAACCGCCATGTCGACGACATTGCCTTTAACTGCGAACTCTTTGAACTCTTTAATAATCTGCATGATCTCTCCTTTTTTTTGACAACAATTATGAAATCCGGCCTGAAGGTATTTTCCCCCGCAAGCAGAGGGACGACCTGACCGGATCGAACCGACACCGTGATTCATCGGGGCAATTATTATCTCATAAAGAGATTTATTCTCAAACGATAATCCCAAATCCGGCATATTTATTTTCCGGCGTCAACGCGGTTGACCGGAACTGGCTGCTCCACGACTCGAAGGGGATGCGCAGGTCGTTCCGCCAGCTGCCTGGCGATCACCACCTCCGCCCAAGAGCGGTAAGAACCAACCGCGATCCTCAAACGCCACCTGCGCCGGAGAAGGAACGTCACAATTTTTTCTATCAATAATTCGCCGCCGTATTTATACAGAGAGAAGAAGGTGCAGAAATGGAAGGGGTGATCCTTCCACTTTACGACAATGATGCATATAAGAAATATACCCCCGAGTGCCGACACGGCCGGTACTCCATGCAAACAACCAATGAAGATTATGGAGGAAGATATGGACGGGAAACACCCGCACGAACACCTGCATCAGCATGAGCACCATCACCGGCACGACCATCCCCATGAGCATGACGGTCTCATTCATGAGCATCCTCACGAGCATGAACACGACCACGGCCACAGACATGGACACGAGCATGAACACGGCCACGACCACGATCACGATCACGGACATGATCATGGCCATAATCATCCCTCAAGCGACATGGAGAATCACGACCACAACCACTCCGGGCATGAAAAAGAAAAACACGATCATGAACACTGACTGCCGGTCCCGGAAATGACACAGCCTTGGACGGCGGCGTCAGATGACCGTTTCGTCATCGAGAGATCATAGCTGTCTGCAGAACAGCCGACGAACACGCAAATCTAAAACTCCAGCGACGAGGCAGTCGCTGGATTGCCCGCCGATGTAACCGCAGCGGGAGCATCCTCCAGTCCGCCCAGGTGATCCCTACGCATCCCCGCTGCGCCGACACGCTAACGGCCGAGCAGGCTCATAATCTCACGCAGGAAGGCGGGAAAATCAGCCGGATGCCGGGACGTGACCAGATTCCCCTCAACAACGACCTCCCGGTCCTCATAGTCGGCGCCGGCCGCTATCAGTTCAGCCGCCATCGAGCGGTAGCAGGTGGCGCGCCGTCCCCGCAGAAGACCGGCGCTGATCAGGATCTGGGGCCCGTGGCAGATCGCGGCAACCAGTTTGTCGCCAGCGAAAAAACTGCGGGCGATCTCCAGCGCCTTCTCCTCCTTCCTCACCGCCGCCGGTGCCCTGCCGCCAGGGAGAACAAGGATTGTATATTCGTCGGGGTTGATCTCGGCAAGGGTCTTGTCGACAGTCACCTCATAGCCGTGCAACCCTGTGATGACCTCCCGGCGCATCGACGCCACCGTCACCTCGACGCCCGCCTCTTTCAGCCGGTAGTAGGGAACCAGCAGTTCAGAGTCCTCGAATTTATCGGCACTTATTATCAAAGCTTTCATATCTCCTCCTTGTATGCCCCCCAGGTAACACAATATTCACTCCCGGCAGAATTTCGCTACTCCAAGGTCTTTTTTTCCGCGCTGATGCCAGACCCTGAGCACTTTGGCGAGTTGATGTTTCCCCCAATCGTACTTACACTAGGCTGTATTCGTTGGGCAGGATTTCGGATGGATGCCTCCATGTTCCCTGTACCGGGAGTCCTGCGCAGCCCTTTCGGTCCAAATGACATCCACCGCTTCAATCCACGCTCTATAAACACAACACGTATAGGAGACCATCATGAGTCAGTATCAAATCGCCGTCGTCGTCGGCAGCCTTCGTAAGGATTCCTTCAATCGTGCCCTGGCACATGCCCTCGTCAGCCTGGCACCATCGGAGTTCGCCTTCAAGTTTCTGGAAATCGGCAATCTGCCGCTCTACAACCAGGATGACGACGGCAACCAGGCGGAATCGGTCAAACGGTTAAAGAGTGAGATTATGGCGGCTCAAGGCCTGCTTTTCGTGACCCCGGAATACAACCGGTCGATTCCCGGGGTACTGAAAAATGCGATCGATCATGCCTCGCGTCCCTACGGCCAGAGTGCCTGGGCCGGAAAACCTGCCGGAATCATCGGTATTTCGATCGGGACGGGCGGAACGGCGATGGCGCAGCAGCATTTACGCAATGTCCTGGCCTACCTGGACGTACCCACGCTCGGCCAGCCCGAGGCCTTCCTCCAGATGCGGGACGATATGTTTGATGCGTCCGGTGCAATCGGCGAGGGGAGCCGGGCCTTCCTCCAGAAGTGGATCGACCGCTACACCGCCTGGGTGAAACAGCATTCAGCCTGATCCGGCGTCGGTGAGAGAGGTACGGGGCTGATGAGGTCCCGTACCGGCTCGACACGCCGATGCGGCAAGCCCCGGCCAACGCTTTTGCCAACGAAAATGCAAGGCATTCTGCCGGCCGCGCTGTCCACGCATTTCCCGCAATTCCAGCAATAGGCCGATAAGCCTTCTCCTGGAGGATTCGAGGCATCCGGCGCTGCCTTGAACGGCGCGCCGGATGACCGGATGAGAATACCTACCCTCGATTACTTGGAGTACGAAGACCGATCGCTCATTCCCTGGCGCGATTCCATATCGAGACGGCCCTTGGCCACTGCCTCCTTGTTCCATTGCTGCAGCAACGCGGCCTTAAACGCCTGCTTTTCCGAGACCTCTTTCGCCAGGTTGACGCCGGCCAATGTCTGGGCCTTCTCCTTGGTGGAGAAATCGGGGACCTCGTAGCCGATCACGCCGCGTTTGGCGAGGACCGCCGCCAGCTTGACCCGTGCCTGCTGGGCGAGGTCGTTGGCTTGGGCGAGCAGCCGCAGGGTCTCCTCCGGGTTATGGAAATAGCTGCCATGGCCGGCGATCGAATAATCCCAGCGCCACTGGCCGTGACGGATGTCCTGCAGGATATCTTTCATCTCCTCGGCGGTGGCGCCCGCCTCCCAGGCCTTGCCGGCCTCGAGATGCGCCCGGGCCAGACCGTTCATGGCGAGCTCCATCAGCTGCTCCTTGCGCTCGAGCTTGACGGCGAGATGGCTTCTGAATTCCTCTTCACTCTGGTCGTGGCAGTTCAGGCAGGTATTGGCAATGTTACCCAGCGGGCTGGCGATATGATGGTCGGTGAAGGTGACGTCGCCGTCGGTTCTGCTCGGCATATGGCAGTCGGCGCAGGACACGCCGCGACGACCGTGGGTGCCGCTGACGAACAGCTCGTAATCGGGATGCTGGGCCTTGAGCATCGGCGCCTTGCTGATGGCATGGGTCCAATCGGAGAAATCGATCCCGTCATAGTACGCCTCCACATCCTCGCCCTTGAAGCCATTATCCCAGGGGAAGGTGACGGTCATCGTGACCTTCTTCTCGCCCTTGGCGTCGGCTTCCTCGCTCTTCTTGAAGTAGTACTCGACATGGCACTGGGCGCAGACCAGCGAGCGCATCTCAGCCTTGCCGACCTTGGCGGCATCGACGCCTGAGGCGGCAAGGCCGCGTTTGAGGTAGTCACGGGAAAGAGCGAGGTCGCCGGTCTTGCTGTCGTGACAATCGGCGCAGCCGATGGGGTTCACCACCTCGCTGCCGTATTTGGCCCATTTGCCGGTGAAGTATTCCTTCTCTCCGACCTCCTTGATCAACCGGGGCACATCGGGTGATTTGCAACTCCAGCAGGCGGTCGGCAACGGACCGGTGATGGGGCTGACCGGGGCGCCGGTCCGCAGGGTGTTGACGACGTCCTGGACGGCATAGAAATGGCCGCGCGGGGCGTTATAGTCCTTGGAGAAGGCATAGCCGGCCCAGAGGACAGCCAGCTGCGGTTTTTTCTTCAGCATGTCCTCGATGGTTTCACTCTTGCTGGTTTCCTTCCACGAGGCGTACTGGCGGGGATAATGCTTGCCCCACACTTCATTCTTCGATTCAACGCCATCCTCCTTGACCACCGGTTTCTTCCCTCCACTTTGGTGTTCGGCGGCGCCGGCCACATATGGCACGGTCAGCAGAGCCAACGAGGCGATGGTCGCCAGGCTGCAACGCAGCAACATCCACGATCTTTTCATTTTTTCCTCCTCCGGTTGAGTGAAACCACATGAGAGACTGGCTGGTTGTGTACATTATAGCAAAGATCGTCCCCGAACGGTATATTACGATATTGATTGATTTTCGCCTTCAAATGTTGCACTCCAGCCACATACGTCCAAACGCACAACAAAAATAAGTTTTATTACAATTCCAATAAATTTTAGATAAAAATTACCAGGATCGATTGCATAATCTTCCATTACCTTGCGGTTATCGGTTAAAGATAGATAGAATCAACGAGGAAGCGCGAGAAATTCTCCACCGCTGGAACCCGCTGTCCATCAAGGAATAAACTGAACAGGGTGGTGTGTCGTCTCTGCTTTTCACTTCACACGTATCTGCCGGCAACAACCCGGATCGAACGATTATCAATTCTGGATAAAGGATATTATGCGCACCATGAGAGCGAGACAGAGAACAGTCATTCTGGCAATTATGTTGATGATCGGCGGTTGCGCCCTGCAGCAGCCCGTGCCGCCGCCGTCGACCTTCGAGGTCAAGCCGCTGGTCAAGGAGATGTGGACGCCGAAGGCCGACAACCTGGTCCTTGTCCTGGACGCCTCGTCGTCGATGGCGCAAGTCCACAACGGTTTAAAAAAATTTGATATCGGCCGCAGGATGCTCGCCCGTTTCAACAAAACCATGCCCGAGCTGTCGATCAACGTTGCATTGCGCAGTTTCGGCCACTCGCTGAGCTATTCTCTTCAAAGCACCGTCCCGGTCTATGGCCCGAGCCCCTATTCACGTCCCGGTGTGGCCAATGCCCTGTCATTGATCGTCCCGGCCGGCGGTCCCAGCCCGATGGAAAAATCGTTGCAGGCGGTGGCGGATGATCTGTTGGGCGCCGAGGGGAAAATCGCGCTGGTCGTCGTCAGTGACGGCAAGGACATGGGCAATGCCCCGATGGACGCGGCCAGGGAGTTGAACGATCAGTACGGTGATCGGCTTTGCATCTATACCGTGCTGATCGGCGACGACCCTGCCGGTCGCACCCTGCTCTCCGGGATCAGCCAGGTTACGGGGTGCGGCCAGGCCATCACTGCCGACGACGTCGACACCGGTGCGACAATGGCTGATTTCGTGACGACCGTGCTCCTCGACAAAGCCGACAGCTGGATATTCAAGGACATCAAATTCGAAAGCGACAAGGCGGTACTGATGACCAGTTCCTATCCGACCCTGGACAGGATTGTCCAGATCCTGCACGACAACCCGGAACTTTCAGTTGAAATCCAAGGCCATACCGACAGCACCGCCTCAGCCGTCTATAACATCGATCTGTCCCAGCGCCGGGCCCAGGCAGTGCTGGAATTCCTGCTGGACAAGGGGATCGCCGCATCCCGGATGACTGCCCGTGGCTACGGCGAGGGCAGGCCCATCGACACCAACGATACCGAGGAAGGCAAGGCCAACAATCGCCGGGTCGAACTCCGACCGCTGCGGTAGCGCCTCGCCGCCGGACGCTACCGACAAATATCGATTTGCTTTTTTTCCGAAGTGGTATATATGCTTCGCGATGACGACCGGGCCGCGATTGCAGATGCTCTCGCGCCCCGGCCTGCCGAATCCCGTCCGGGTGGACGGGAACGGGGGACCCAATTTCAAGGGGCGTATCACCGGGAAACCAGTGTAGGGCAATCTCTTCGGCCCGAGCCCGACAGCTAACCTCGTAGGCATCGAAGGGAAGGCGCTCCAATCTGCAGAGAGGCCTTTCCCATGGCTTCGTTCTGGAGATGCGCTATGCCCACTTGCCTCCAGGCCGCCGGTGATGTTGCCCGGACGGCCGCCCCGATCTTTTTTTTGCGACCTTCGTCAAATCCCGGAAAATCCCGCGTCTGCCGCTCCGACACGAACCGCTGAGCGTATTCCCGAGTTGCCGGTCCCGGCTCCACCGGATACTTCCGTCCTGATCGTGCCGGCCTGGCCCCTCTTCCTCTTTCCTCCGGCCAACCAAGATGGCTCATAAAAGTCACATGCTGAAGATGCACCCGGCGGCCCTGGTTCTGTCGAGTTTTCTTCTGCTTATCCTGGCGGGCAGCCTGCTGCTCCGCCTCGAGATAGCGACCGTCAAGGGGTACATTTCCTGGATCGATGCCCTGTTCACCGTCACCTCCGCCGTCTGTGTCACCGGCCTGATCGTCGTCGATACCGGCACCTATTTCACCACCTTCGGCCAATGCGTGATCCTGGCCCTCATCCAGATCGGCGGTCTCGGGGTGATGACGATCTCGGTCGCCCTGTTCACCTGGCTCGGCCGTTCGGTTTCAGTCCGCCACCGGATGGTCATGCAGGACCTGTTCACCCATACGCCGCGCCAGGATATCTATAAACTCGTCCGCAGCGTCATCATCTTCACCCTGTCGACGGAGACCGTCGGGGCGATCCTGCTGACAACGCACTGGGTCGGCGAGATGCCTTTGGAGAAGGCGGTATACTACGGGGTCTTTCACTCGATTTCGGCCTTCTGCAACGCCGGGTTCGCTCTTTTTTCCAACGGACTTGTGCATTACAGCGGCAGTTGGCTACTCAACCTGACCATCTGTTTCCTGATCGTCATCGGCGGCATCGGTTTCCCGGTGCTCTACGATCTGCAGGCCTGGTTCCCGGGGCGGACAACGAGAAAGATGCGGCTTTCAGTACAAAGCAAAACCGTCCTGCTGACCACTTTGATCCTGATCGTCGGCGGAGCCGCGATGTTTTTCCTGCTGGAGAGCAGCAGCCCGACCTTGGCCGGCAGGCCCCTGTCGCAACAGATCCTCATTCCCCTGTTCCAGTCGATCACCTGCCGGACCGCCGGCTTCAACACCGTCGACATCGGCTCGCTCAGGGAGGTGACGATCGTCATGATGATTTTCCTGATGTTCGTCGGGGCCTCGCCCGGTTCCTGCGGCGGCGGGATCAAGACCACCACCCTGGCCCTGCTCACCCTCTTCACCGTCAGCCGGATCCAGCACAAGAAGCGGGTCAACATGTTCAACAAGAGCATCCCGGAGGCGACGGTGACCCGCAGCATGTCGCTGATCATCATCTCCATCACCATCATCGGTCTGGTGCTGTTCATGCTGCTGCTCAGCGACTCGTTCATCGCCATCAATGGCGGCCGGACCAGGATCCACACCCTGCAGTATCTGTTTGAAACAGTTTCGGCCTTCGCCACCGTCGGCCTGTCGATGGGGATCACCTCGTTCCTCACCACTTGGGACAAGTACTGGATAATCCTCATCATGATCATCGGCCGGGTCGGCGTCCTGACCTTCTCCTACATCGTGGTCGGCACCGATGCGACCAGGGGCAAGGAATACTCGGAAGAAAACATGATGATTGGATAACACATGGAGACGATATGAAAAAATTTACCGTGATCGGGTTAGGCAATTTCGGCTTTCATGCGGCCAAGGCGTTGTTCGAGGAGGGCAACGAGGTCATCGCGATCGATACCGACCGGGTCAAGGTCCAGGCCATCGATCCCTATGCCACCGAGGCCATCGTCCTCGATGCCACCGACAAGGAGGCCCTGCGCTCGCTGGGGCTGGAGGAGATGGTGGCGGTAATCGTCTCCACCGGCACCCGGATCAGCATCAGTATCATGATCTGTCTCTATCTCAATGAGTTGGGGGTGAAGAGGATCCTCGTCAAGGCCATCGATCCCGATCATGAGAAGATCCTGCTCAAGGTCGGGGCCACCGAAGTCATCCATCCCGAACGGGATATGGCGATTCGGACCTCCCGCGCCCTGTCCCGCCCGAATATGCTCGACTTCATCCCCATCTCCGACGACTTCGATCTGATCCAGATCTCACCACCGCAGGAATTTCTTCACCACAGCCTGAAAGACCTCAACCTCAGGGCCAAGTACAATGTCCACATCATCGCGATCAAAAAACCGGCCCCAAAGGGCTTTGTCCTGGTCCCCCCCGCCGATTACGAAATACAGGCGAAGGACATCCTGATGCTTCTCGGCAAATCGGAAGATATCAAGAAGATCAAGGTGCTGATGTAAGCGGAGGACGGGATTGCATCATCTTGAGAACACGGGTTCGACACCGGCCAGGTGACGAGACATGAGGTCGGAACCACCGATGATGCGACAGTATTTCCATGCGGGCAGCATCATTTTGTTTGAAGCGATCAGACCGACGTGGTCCAATGCCATTGGCAATACGACAACGCAACGACAAACCTGATTGTTCCCCGACACGCCACTCAATGCCCCCTGCGACCGACGACTGATGCATATCCCGCTTGTAACCCCTGTCCCCTATTTTGCACTCCTTGCAGCGGTCAACGAATGCCTCGCAGGATTGAGGAATTTCAATTTCTATCCGGGAATGCTGTTCGGCAGCCGTGACAAGTGGTGGCCCGACAGCGGTCTGCGGCCGACCGCGCATGAGGGGATCGATATCTGCTACTACACCGATGGTGCCGGCAGAGAGCAGAGCTTCTCCCCCCGCATCGCCATTCCGGCCATGGCCCCAGGGCGGATCTTTGCCGTGTGCCGCGATTTCCTCGGCCAATCCGTTTTCATCGACCATGAGATGGATGATTCTCATAGATTTCTGTCAGTCCATGCTCATATTATACTGCATCGGCAGGTGAATATCGGCCGGACGGTCCAGACCGGCGAGGTTGTCGGCACGGTCGCCGATACCACGGGGAGAAAGAACAGGATGCCCGCCCATGTCCATCTCTCGCTGATGAGGATTCCGCAGACGGTGCCGCATGATATGCTGGACTGGAAGTACATCTGCAGTTCCGACCAGATCGAACTCATCGACCCGCTGTCGATGCTGGACTGTGACCACGTCGCGATTCATTCGAAAAATCCCTGGAAAGAACGAGAACAGGCAAGACTATGAATTGGCTCAACCGGATCCCCTTTTCCCTGCTCATCATCCTGTCGTTGACGCTGGGGCTTGCGCCTTTCACCCCCATGCCGCATCTTGTAGAGAAGATGCAGATGCTGGCGGCCGGCGCACTGGTGAGACCGGCGGATATCCTTGATCTCGTCATGCACTCCGCCCCGATCGTGCTGCTCCTCATGAAGATTACGCTCAACCTGTCATCAAAGGTGAAGCAATAGCGCTCTGTCCAGGTGCCGAATCGGATCGGCGTCATCGAACCCTTCAACCACAGGATACGGATATGGATGAGAAAACACTACAGGATCGTGCCGCCGGCGCCATCATGGGCGCCTTCATCGGTGACGCCCTGGCCCTGGGACCACACTGGTACTACGACCTGGCGGAGATGCGCCGGGATTACGGCGAATGGATCAGCGGCTATACCGATCCCCAACCGAACCGCTATCATGCCGGACTCAAGGCCGGACAGCTGTCACAGGCCGGCTGGATTCTGACGCTGACCTTGAAGTCGATCAACGATTGCGGCGGCTATGATGAGGCCGATTTCTGCCGCAGACTGGAGGAAGAACTTTTCTCACAGCTTGACGGCACCCCGGTCAACGGCCCGGGCGGCTATACCAGCCAATCCATCCGCGAGGCCTGGCGTCGGCGGGTGCTGCAGAAACTGCCCTGGACCGAGACCGGCGGCCATGCCGATACCACGGAGGCCATCGAACGGACCCTCGCCATCGCGGTGCGCTATGCCCGGCAGCCTCGCCAGCTCGCCGCAGCCGTTGCCAGCAATACCGTGTTGACCCAGGCCGATGACACTGTGGTGTCGATGACGGTCGCCTATGGGGCGGTGCTGAGTCTGCTGGTGCAAGGGCACCGGCTCGATACGAAGCTGTCCGCCAAGTTGATGCACCTGGTCAAAAGCGGCGAGCTGCCGTTCCATGCCGTCACCAGCGACAACCTCCAACCGCCCAAACCGGGGGCCCCCGATCCACCACGGGTGGGACGCTTCGCCTCGCCCGATGCCCTGCTGTCGCCATCGTACATGGCCGCCGCGGCCAGCGATCCCGATATCCGGATCGAACCGGCATGGAAGGTGTCCCTCGTCTACGGTATGCCCTGCGCCATCTATCATCAACTGCCGGCGGCCTACTACCTGGCGGCCCGGTTTTACGATGATTTCGAATCGGCGCTGCTGCACGCGGTCAATGGCGGCGGCCAGAACCAGGCTCGGGCAATCCTTACCGGGGCGCTGGTCGGGGCGCAGACCGGGCTTTCCGGCATCCCGCGGCGTTTTCTCGATGGTCTTGAGGATTCGGCCCCCCTTTGCCGCCTGGCCGAGCGACTCGCCGCCCAGGTATAACACCGCCGAGCGCCGGGTTACGCCGGCGCGATCAAGGGGACATTCAGGCCAGAAACCGCTTACGCCTCGATGGCCATCCCGGCAGCCACTTCCTTCTTCTTGTCTTCACCCATTACAACACCAAGCAATTCAAGGGCGAATTCAATGGAGGTGCCTGCCCCCTTGGAGGTGACGCAGTTTTTGTCAATCACCACCCTCTCACCGGCATGGGTGCGCGAATGCAGATGTTCGGCAAACCTGGGGTGACAGGTGGCATTCTTGCCCTGCAGCAGGCCATGGTGCTCAAGGACGACGGCTGGGGCGGCGCAGATTGCTGCATACAGCTTGTTTTCGTTGTTCTGTTTTTTCAGGAGTTCTGTGAGAATGGCCGATTGCTGCAGATTCTGGGCTCCGGGAATACCGCCGGGCAGGACAATCAGGTCGTAACTGTTGTCCTTGCAGTCGGCAAGATAGACATCGGCCATAACTTTGACCTGATGCGATGAGGTGACCTGGAGATTATCGGCGACGGCAGCCAGATCGACGTGCACTCCGGCCCGACGAAACACATCAACGACACTGAGCGCCTCGATCATCTCAAATCCTTCGGCCAGTGGTACGAGAATTTTCTTGTCCATGGGGGTCTCCTGAGTAATTGGGTGAAGTTCGTCTTCCGGATGCAGATTATGCCGCAGACCTGATAGACGACATTACCACGTAATCATTGTCGCGGAACACGAAACCGGCGACTCTGCCTCGGTTGCCCGGTCAATTTCGGCGAGATTCCCGATCATGATTGATTTCTCCAGAGATCAAGGGATTCTCGATCGACAGGACGGATCGCTGCCCTTCATGTTGTGATTCAGATAATAGCCGATGGGCAATGTCTCGTGCAAGAAACTCGATGGCTCCGTGGGACAACGACCGGCGGGTCGAGTTGGCGATTATATCCTGAAAAGGCAGGAAAACATCGTCATGCACCATCACAGGTCTACAGCACGCCATGATTTCATTGTATACTGTCGCCGCTGATATCGACAATCCCGGTGCTATACAGGGTCCAACTCTGCCGGGATCGTCACCGATCGATGCCGCTCAAACTCGATATATTTGATTGGAGATTGAAATTACAATGATAAACAATACCAACGACGATTCATGGAAGTCACTTCCCAGGCTGGACAAGGATTGTTTCGGCTGTGGTTCAGAAAATCATTCCGGCCTGCAGATGACCTTCGAAACCAATGGAAACCAGATCCGATCCAGACTCACGGTCCCTTCCCGATTTCGAGGATGGAGCAAACTGGTGCACGGCGGCGTAATTTCAACCATTCTGGATGAGACCATGAGTTGGGCGGCGATCAACCTCACAAAAAGCTTTATACTGACCAAAAAGATGACCATCCAGTTTCAACGGCCGATCTATGTCGAATCGGCCTTGTGCGGTATTGCTTCGATCAAAGAAAAAATCGGCGAGCGGAAAGCGGTCGTGACCGCCGAGCTTTTCGATGATCAGGGGAGACTGTGCGCCACATCGGAAGGGGAATTTGTGCTGTACACGAAAGAGCAATTTGCGAAATTGGATATTCTTCAAGCCGATTACCTGGAATCAATGGCGGCCGATTTACACTGCGAAAAGTAAACGCACGCCAAACCTCCAGCCTGCAGCGGAATTTCGTCTTTGGTGAAGCCCCCGTTTGTCCCAGAATCCTGAGCATAATCAGACGGATCATCTCAACGGCCGGCACCAGACATTTGGTAAACGGCGGCCCCGGACAACTTCAGGCCATTTTTGATCCACCCCCGCAGGCCGACAGGTTCCTTGGCGGCATAGCCGGTCCCGGGAAGAGCCGATGACGACGCTTATTGCGAAATAATATTTACATATTTGTATTGTTATAAATGTTTTTATGCTAATTTTGTAATAATAGCGTCACAAAAAACACAGTGTTTTGTCGCCCTCCGAATACCCATCCACCCAATATCACGTTTAAAACACAAATACCGTCCTGCCACTGAAAAGTTGGCATCATAAATGCTTAATAAACCATCAGAGACGCATTTGCAGCGCCCTGACGGTCAAGGCCTCTCCCTGTGCTCTCTGCGGGGAGGATAGCGATACCCGTTTGTCGGTGCTGCGACACCCGGGACATTTTTCATTTGAAAAGGAGAGAAGATGAAACATTTATTTTCCATGGCCGCCCTGGTCGCCCTGACTGCAGGCGGCGCTGCAACCCAGGCATCGGCGGCAACCGCCACTGCCGCACTCGACGTCAACAGCGCCTATGTCTGGCGGGGCCTGACCTTCAACGACGGCTTCGTCCTCCAACCCAGCATGGATGTGTCGGCAAATGGTTTCGCCTTCAACGTCTGGGGCAATTACGATCTTGACGATTATGACGACACCGTGGATGACAACGAGTTCTCCGAGATCGATCTTACCGGTTCCTACGCCTTTCAACTGGGCAAGGTCGATACCAGCGTCGGTGTCATTCACTACATTTTTCCGACCACCGACACCACCGCTGCCGGCGCCGACAGCAGCACCACCGAATTGTTTGCCGGGTTGGGGTATGACCTCGGGGCCGGCTTTGCCCTCTCCACCAAGGTTTACTATGATTTCGACCAGGTTGAGGATCTCTACGTCACCGCCGGCCTGGGGTACACCTACAGCATCAACGACAAAACCACATTGGGCCTGAGCGGCACCGTCAGTTACGCCGGCGAGGATTTTGCCGGCAGCTATGCTGGGGGAACGGATGGCGGGTTCTTCAACTACCTGCTGACCTCCTCGGTTAAATACATGATCACCGACGCCCTGGGTGTCGCCGCCAGTATCAACTACACCGATTCGATGGACGACGATGTCCTGCCCGACGACGCCGTCGACACCACGGTCTTCGGCGGCGTCAGCCTCACCTACACCTTTTAGAACCCCGCAAGCGATAACTCCCCCTCTCCCC
>Ga0209066_10001017_pt1 | contig 38667 bp, 29 predicted proteins | sample All_14_2_FD_187198 | JGI IMG/M metagenome (GOLD analysis project Ga0209066, IMG submission 187198) | Freshwater microbial communities in response to fracking from Pennsylvania, USA - Allegheny Zone_MetaG_DW_15 (SPAdes) (version 2) ... | reverse complement strand
GTATTGATTTGAAATTCTAACTTTGCAAAAAATTAGAGAATGGAAGAAAGAAAACCTGCTGTACTCGTTTTAGCCGACGGAACAGTGTTTGAAGGTGTTGCTACTGGTAAAATTGGTACAACTACAGGTGAAATTGCATTCAATACAGGAATGACAGGTTACCAAGAAGTATTCACAGACCCTTCTTATTTTGGTCAAATTCTGATCATGACTACCTCTCATATTGGAAATTATGGAGTTCATTCGGAGGAAGTTGAATCGGATTCAATTAAAATTGCTGGTTTAGTAACTAAAAAATTCTCTGAGATTTATTCTAGAACTTCAGCATCAGGCTCTTTGGAAGAATTGATGTTGCAAAGTAATACTGTAGGTATTTCTGATTTGGATACGCGTTCACTTGTGCGTCACATTAGAAGCAAAGGAGCGATGAATGCTGTAATTTCTTCCGAGATTCTCGATATTAATCAATTAAAGGAAATTGTTGCGAATGCTCCATCAATGGATGGATTAGAACTCTCTTCGAAAGTTGCTTGCACAGAAGCATACGAAGTTTGCCCTGAAAATCCGCAATACAAAGTTTCATTAATTGATTTCGGTGTTAAAAAGAATATAGTACGTTGCTTAGTAGAAAGAGGATGTCATGTTAAAGTGTTCCCCTTGAATTCTTCTAAGGCAGATATGGATAGTTTTAATCCAGATGGTTACATGCTATCAAATGGTCCTGGTGATCCATCGGCTATGCCAAATTCAATTCAATTGGTGAAAGAATTGGTTGAAAGTGGGAAGCCAATTTTCGGAATTTGTTTAGGTCATCAGATTTTAGGCTTGAGTCAAGGTTTGAAAACAGAGAAAATGTTTAATGGTCACAGAGGAATTAACCACCCCATCATGAATTTGAAATCAGGAAAAGGTGAAATTACTTCTCAAAATCATGGTTTTGTAATTTCAAAATCGAGCATTGACTTAAATCCTGCGATTCAAGTTACACACCGTCATTTGAATGATGACACGATAGCTGGAATTGAAATTGTTGGAAAACCAATCTTCTCAGTTCAGTATCACCCAGAGGCATCTGCTGGTCCACATGATTCAAGATACCTATTTGATCAATTTATTGATAACATGAAAAAAAATTAAGTTATGAGCCAGATAGAAAAAGTTATAGCTAGACAAATATTAGATTCACGCGGTAATCCGACAGTTGAGGTAGATGTAATTACATCAAACGGTTATGTTGGAAGAGCAGCTGTACCTTCTGGTGCATCAACTGGTATTCATGAAGCGGTTGAATTGAGAGACGGAGATAAAAGTAAATACCTTGGAAAAGGAGTTTTAAACGCTGTTTCGAATGTTAATACGATTATCAATGATGCTTTACATGGTTTTGATGTCTTAGATCAGAAAGGAGTTGATTCATTGTTGATTCGTCTTGATGGAACTGAAAACAAATCAAATTTAGGTGCGAATGCTATTTTAGGAGTTTCTTTAGCAGTTGCGCGTGCTGCTTCTTTAGAATCTGGATTAAGTTTATATCGCTATATCGGTGGTGTAGGCGCCGTTACGATGCCGGTTCCAATGATGAACATCTTGAATGGTGGATCTCATGCAGACAACCTAATTGATATTCAAGAATTTATGGTTATGCCCTTCGGCGCAAGTTCTTTTTCAGAGGGATTACGTTGGGGAACAGAAGTATTTCATCACTTGAAAGGAGTATTGAAAGAAAAAGGGATGTCGACAAACGTCGGTGATGAAGGTGGTTTTGCACCGAATTTAGGTTCGAACGAAGAAGCTATTCAAGTAGTTGTACAAGCAATTGAAAAAGCTGGATTCAAACCGGGTGTTGACATGTTTATTGCTTTGGATGCTGCAGCTTCAGAATTTTATGATGCAGAAAAGGGAAAATACATCTTTCATTCAACAGGAGAAGAAATGAGTTCAACAGAAATGGTTGAATATTGGAGAAACTGGTGCGAAAAGTATCCTATAGTTTCAATTGAAGATGGATTAGCAGAGGATGATTGGGCAGGATGGAAACTTGCGACAGAAGTTTTAGGCGATAAGGTACAATTAGTTGGTGATGATTTATTCGTTACGAATACAAAGCGTTTATCGAGAGGAATTGAGGAAGGAATTGCGAATTCGATTTTGGTAAAAGTAAATCAAATTGGAACATTAACTGAAACAATCGAAGCTGTGCAAATGGCTACTCGTAATGGTTATACTTCTGTAATGAGTCACAGAAGTGGTGAAACAGAAGACAGCACGATTGCTGATTTAGCAGTAGCACTTAATACTGGTCAGATAAAAACTGGTTCAGCATCAAGAAGTGATCGTATGGCAAAATACAACCAATTATTGCGAATTGAAGAAGAATTAGGAGATACAGCGGTTTTTCCAGGTAAAAAGTTCAAATATTTGAGGTAAAACGGTTTATTCGTTAAATTCATAACATATAAGGGGGTATTTGCCCCCTTTTTTTGTATACGGGACATTTTGCCTTAATTTTGCGCAATCTGGACGCAACTTTATCTTAATATCATCGTCTAAGAACCAAACTTATACAATTATGAAAACATTAGGACTTATCTTCTTCTTGCTTTTAGGGGCTTCACAGGTAAATGCGCAAACACAATCAACTTCCTTTTTTGGTCAGTGTATGATTGAAGTGGCAACAGCCGAAGAAATGGCTCAATTACAAACAACAATGAGAGAGAATCCATATATCAAGGTTGTTAGATTGGACTATAATACACAAAGAGCATTTATATTGACGCAAAATTTAGAATCATTGACTGAGGAGAATTTCATTTCTTGGTTCAGTCAATATGCTGATAAAGTAAGATGTGTTCAAGTAGGTCAACACGGCGTTGATAGTATCAAACCTTTCCCTTTTGAAGGGTGTGAAAAATAAGTTCGATGAATTCAATAAATAGATTTTTTATTCTTTTTTCGCTGGTTGTTGCGAGCTACGGCTATGCGCAGCAGTTACCTGTAAATTGTAACTTAGCAATTCCAGGTTGTTCTACTCCGTCGTTTGCTATTGTTGGTTCTCAACCAGCATACAACACAGTTGATTTCAGCTCTGGTTCCATTTCTAATCCAAGTTCAAATCCTCAAGGTGTTAATTCAGGTTGTTTACTTTCTGGAGAAACAGTATCAACGTTTATTACCATCAATGTAGTATCAAGTGGAACATTGCAATGGTCAATGATTGGAACGGCTGGTGGATGTTTTGACTGGATAATGTGGCCAATGCCAAATGCAAATCCAACTCAAGCCTGTGCAGGAATCAATGGTAATACTTTACCACCAGTTGCTTGTAACTGGAATGGAACATGTAATGGTAATACAGGAATGGCAGCAGCTGGGAATTTACCTCCTAATGGATCTCCTTCTAGTTATCAACCACCTTTAAATGTTCTTGCTGGACAAGCGTACATGTTATGTCTTTCCAATTATAGTTTTACGAATCAAAATGTAAACTTGAATTTCTTTGGTTCTGCACAGGTTGTTTGTGGCGTATCTGCTGCTGATCAAACAATTTGCCAAGGTACAAGTGCGACAGTTAATATTGCAACTCCTGGTTTAAATAATCCTCAATTCACTTGGTTAGTGACTAATGGTGTATCGAACACATCTGCTGGGTCAAATGTAATCGTAACGCCAAATGTTACGACTACCTATTCTGTTGAAGTTTTTCAACCAGCAACCATGACATCTAGTGCATTTATTGATACAGCGGTTTTCACGATTACTGTTGTTCCGCCTCCAGTTCCGAATGCAGGTATTGATGATACAGTTTGTCTGGGTCAACCAATCTATTTGACGGGGTCAATAAGTAGTCCAACTAATTCCCCTTCTTGGCAATTTTCTACTGCCGGTATTACGCCGACACCAACAGTAACATTTGCCCCGAATTTCAATTCATTGACACCAACGGTTACTGTCAATCAAGTTGGCTTATATTCTTTTATTCTAAGAGAAAATAATACGATTTGTGGAATGAGAAGAGATACTGTTCGTGTATTGGTAACTAATATAACACAAACGACAACTTATACTCCTCCTTCTTGTGGTGGTTTAAGCGATGGAACGATTACGATTACAAGTCCATTGGCTGAAGAATATAGCTTCAATAATGGAACAACATGGCAAACTACTTCTACACAAGGGGGCTTTGCTGCGGGAACGTATACTGTTTGTTCTAGAAATTTTGCGGGTTGTCAAACATGTTCTCAAGTAGTAGTGGTAGATCCACCAGTTGTAACCATTTCAGCAAGTGCAGACACACTAATTTGTGAAAACGGAACTGCTACACTTGTCGCTTCAGCGACTGGAGGAACAAGTTATACATTCAATTGGGATCACACATCAAATACTGGAGCAACTCAGCTTGTTAATCCTTTGGTGAATACAACCTACACGGTTTATGCAACAAATGAAAACAATTGTGATTCTCCTGTAGAAAGTATTGTTGTAAATGTTCGTAATCCAATTACAGGAACGATTTCAATTGAAGATACAATTTGTCCTGGTTATCCAACTACACTTTCTGCATCAGCGGTAGGAGGAATTGGAGCTCCTTTTACATTTGTATGGAGCACAGGTGAATCAGGCGTTGGGACTGACCATACGATACTTAACGTTAATCCGGCGGTAACTACTACATATACCGTAACGGTTGAAGATGCGTGTGAATCTACACCTTTGGTAATGACAACGCGTGTTGTGGTTGCACCACTTCCTATTCCATTAATTTCAACTGATATTAATAATGTGTGTGAACCTGCTGTGTTCAATTTAACTAATGAAACTGATCCTACAATGGTGCAGGATGTGTTTTGGAGTGTGTCAAATGGTGATATGTTCCAAAATCAATCAACAGTTACGACAAGTCCAATTTGGGATGGTTTATATGATGTACAGTTAATTGTTACTTCACCACAAGGTTGTATTGACTCAACTACATTCTATAATTACTTGAACGTCTATCCTAAACCTATTGCAGACTTCAGATATTCACCGAATCCTGTAATGATGTTTAATACAAAGGTGAAATTCGTGAATTACTCAATAAACGGAGATACATACCAATGGTTCTTTACGGATGGTAATCCTTCTTATTCTGCAATGGAAGATCCAACGGTATTTTATCCTGACGGTGTAACAGGTGAGTATGACGTAATGTTGATTACAACCTCAGAATTTGGTTGTATGGATACAGCAATGCAAACTGTTATTGTTCTACCTGAGATTCTTTTATACGCACCAAATGCATTCACGCCAGACAATGATGAATTCAACCAGGATTGGGGGATTAGTATTTCAGGTGTTGATATTTATGATTTCCAGTTATTGATTTTTAATCGATGGGGTGAAGTTATTTGGGAATCAAATGACCCAGCTGCAAGATGGGATGGAACGTATAATGGAACGAGAGTTCAACAAGGTGTTTACACTTGGACGATTCGGACGAAAGATGTAATTAATGATGCCAAGTACGAATGGAACGGCTTTATAAATGTGTTGAAATAAATGAAAACCCGGTTCGACCGGGTTTTTTTATGCCTTATTTATTGGATTTCGTTTAACTTTGTTTTCCTAAAGCGCAAACAATGAATATCCTAGATTTTCAACAAGACATTCAACAAGGAATACCAGCAATAATACCAGCAAAAAAAGCTATTGATTCAACTGTTAATCACGCTCCTAAAAGAAAAGAGATTCTTTCTTTGGAAGAGAAAAAGTTGGCGTTACGAAATGCTTTAAGGTATTTCCCAAAAAATCAGCACGAAGAATTGGCTGAAGATTTTTTGAATGAATTGGAGACGTATGGTCGAATATACATGCTGCGCTACCGTCCAGATTATAAAATGTACGCACGTCCAATTGACGAGTATCCTGGAAAATCATTGAAAGCAAAAGCAATTATGCTGATGATTCAAAATAATTTGGATTATGCGGTTGCCCAACATCCTCATGAATTAATTACGTATGGTGGTAATGGCGCTGTATTCCAAAATTGGATTCAGTACCGTTTAACGATGAAGTATTTATCGGAAATGACGGACGAGCAAACCTTGGTGATGTATTCAGGTCATCCGATGGGATTGTTCCCTTCTCATACAAGTGCACCAAGAGTAGTTGTTACAAACGGGATGGTCATCCCGAATTATTCTAAACCAGATGATTGGGAAAAAATGAATGCCTTAGGTGTTTCACAATATGGACAAATGACAGCCGGCTCGTATATGTATATCGGACCCCAAGGAATTGTGCATGGAACGACGATTACTGTATTGAACGGTTTTAGAAAAATTAAAAAATCTCCAACAGGATCCTTGTTCGTGACTTCTGGTTTGGGTGGCATGTCAGGCGCTCAACCAAAAGCAGGAAACATTTCAGGTTGCGTAACTGTCTGTGCTGAGGTAAATCCAAAAATCACCAAGATTCGTCACGAACAAGGCTGGATTAACGAAATTTGCGAAGACATTGATGAATTAGTTGCTCGCGTGAGAGTCGCTCAATCTAACAAAGAAGTTATTTCAATTGCATACTTAGGAAATATCGTTGATGTTTGGGAGAAGTTTGACCAAGAAAACATACATATTGATTTAGGATCTGATCAGACTTCTTTACATAATCCATGGGCGGGAGGTTATTATCCGGTTGGACAAAGTTTTGAAGCTTCAAACGAGATGATGGCGAATAATCCAGAATTATTCAAAACGAAAGTTAAAGAAACTTTGGTACGACATGCTGCAGCCGTTAATAAACATACTGCTAAAGGAACATACTTTTTCGATTACGGAAATGCATTTCTGTTAGAGGCCTCAAGAGCTGGTGCAGATGTGATGGCACCAAATGGAATCGATTTTAAATATCCTTCATATGTTCAAGATATCATGGGACCAATGTGTTTTGATTATGGATTTGGACCATTTAGATGGGTGTGTGCATCAGGAAAACCCCAAGACCTTCAAAAAACAGATGATATAGCTTGTGCTGTGTTGGAAGAAATGATGAAACATAGTCCAGTTGAAATTCAGCAACAAATGGCTGACAATATTCAATGGATTAAAGGAGCGCAGCAAAATAAATTGGTAGTTGGTTCACAAGCGCGTATTCTCTATGCGGATGCAGAAGGAAGAATGCGTATTGCAGAAGCTTTCAATAAAGCCATTGCAAACGGGGAAGTTGGACCGATTATTTTAGGTAGAGATCATCACGATGTTTCTGGTACCGATTCGCCATACAGAGAGACTTCAAATATTTATGATGGTTCCCGTTTTACAGCTGATATGGCAATTCAAAATGTTATCGGTGATAGTTTCCGCGGCGCAACATGGGTTTCAATACACAATGGTGGTGGAGTTGGATGGGGAGAAGTAATCAACGGCGGATTTGGAATGTTGCTCGATGGTTCTGCAGAAGCAGATCGTTTGTTGAAAATGATGTTGCATTGGGATGTGAACAATGGTATTGCACGTAGAAGTTGGGCGAGAAATGAAGGCGCTGTTTTTGCAATTAAAAGAGCAATGGAAATGGAGCCAGCATTGAAAGTGACGGTACCAGAGAATGTCGAAGATTCAATAATAGAAGGGATTTTCTCCGCAGTTAAAAGCTAAGAAACCTGAATTAATTCATTCTTAAGTGTGTAAAAAAGGTAGCCCTTTACATTTGACGCGCCCATTTCTTTGAAAATTGTGCAATACGATTGAATTTGTGAATGATCTGATTTTTTTGGTAAACCAGTTTTAAAATCCAATATAATCGTTTCGTTTTCTTTGATGAGAACTTTGTCTGGACGCTTTGTTTCATCTGCACTAATAAGAATTGATTGTTCATTCAATACTTCGAGGGTACCTGAATAAATTTCACGGAAATCTGGTGATTCGAAAATTGCGTTTGCCTTGTCAAGTATCGTTGCGCGATTATTCACTTCAACCAGACCGTTTTTAATCAACCCATCTAAAGTAGACAAGAGAGAAGCTTGATCTGTTGCTTCAGCCATTAATAAATGGAACTGATTTCCAAAGTTTTGTTCTTCAGATAAAATATATTCAACATCACCCAATTTACGCTCTTTCAAAGCAATATCTGGGAACCACAATGTTTCATTTATTTGTTTGGGTTCAAAAAAGGATGAGTCAGTTTCTTTTTGATTCGTATTTTGATTCCTTGATCCGCGGATAAGTTGCAAACTTCCGTCTTCTAGTTGTGTATGATCTTGTTTCGCTAATGTTTCATGTAATATACTTCCAAATCCTGCTTTCTTGAAATAATTGAATCCATACAAGCGATTTTTAGCTCGTGTCAGTGCAACGTAGCATAGATTCATTTTATCCGTAAAAATTTGATTCACTTCATCCTCATGTTGTGAACGTATCGATTCAAGCTCACTGTTTTTACTCAAATTGGTTCGCAGAATGAGTTTTTCTGCTTCCAACATGAATTTTGATTGGTTGTTGATTTTAATATCAAAATCGATAGAAGGCACAATAACAATTGGAAACTCAAGACCTTTTGATTTGTGAATCGTCATGATAACTATTGCATCATCACTCGCTGGTGTTTGAATGGCCAAACTGTTCTTTTTCTCTTCGTAAAGATCAATTAGTCCTTTTAAATCTGGACCTTTTGCTTGTTCAAATTCATAGGCGAAATCGGCAAAGTGATGCAAATAAGGATCGGTGAGTTCATTCCACTTCATCAATCCATAAAATTGCTGAATGAGATCGTACAGTCCTTCGTGTTTGAAGAAAAATTGGTTGATTGAACCAAAATGCTGCGTCAAAAATGCGGTATTGTCAAAATTGGTGCGTGTACGTCCTTCTTCGTCGGTCGTAATTCTCAAGAAACTGCGATACTTTTCGAAAGGTTCAGCAAATTCGCAGTTAAAAAACGTTTCTGCAAATACTTTTGCTTCGCTTTCTTGAGCAGGTCGCAACCTTCTTTTTAAATAGGACACAATTAGATTTACACGGATGTCGTTGCTGAGTAAAAGTGACTCAGCAGAAATAATTTTATAGCCTTCTTTTTTTAAAGCTACTGCCCAATGATTTGCATCCTTATTTTTTTCTGCAAGAATACAAATAGAGGACAGCTTGAATCCATCACTCTGGGCATCTTTTATGATCTCTAATATTGCAGGAAGAACGGATGTGTTGTCATCTTTTTCTATCAGTGCGGAATGAATATTTACATACCCAGAATTAGCAGATTGTGGATGTTGAGAAACTGATTTGTAAAATGGTAAAGAGGTGGCAGGTAGGTGTTCTTTTAAATCTGTAAATAACTGATTATTGAATTGAACGATTTCTTTGGCTGAACGCCAGTTGTCATCTAAACTTTTTAGATCTCCTGCTTCGTCAAAATAGTCTGATAAACCTTCAATTTTTGCATCCTTCTCCGGATTATAAATTCGGGGCAACGCAACAAATTGCTCAGCCACGCCATTCTTAAATCGATAAATTGATTGCTTTGGGTCACCTACAATAAGATTTTTGTTTCCTTTCGAAAGTGATTCATGAACCAACGGCACCATATTAAGCCATTGCAATCGCGATGTATCTTGGAATTCATCTAAGAGAAAATGACTAAATCTATTTCCTAATCGTTCATAAATGAAAGGTGCTTCTTCTTGCTGGACTAAAGAGGAAATCAATTTGTTGAATTCAGATATACGAATGATGCGTTCATCTTTTTTCAAGGTGTCGATTGCATCAGCCACATATCGAAGCATCGACATGTTGTAAAAGTCTTTCCGAAACAAGTATTTGGACAAATAGCTTTGTGAATGAGTTTTTTTAAAGTTTTCTAACTCAATTAGTTTTTGCTGTAAATCTTCAGGAAATAGTTTGCCTTTTGGGGCGGGCTGAGTACAATTCTTAATGAATGTATCCGTAAAAGGTTTCGATTCAAATTTGTCAACTTGACCGAGTTTCTCAATGACATTAGTGGTATTACTTCCATTCGGAAAATTACTTGAAACCAATCCTGAAGAAATGTAAATATGATAAATTTCTTTCGCTAGGATGCAGTATTCTCGATCAATTATTGTCAATTCAGTATTCAATTCTGCATAGCGTTCTTGACTAAAATCTGAAGCAAGAAGTTTTTGAACAAAAGGTTGATCTTTTTCTTTATTTAAGGTCTCGCCAAACTCAATCAATTTCCGTCTGAAATCCCAAGATTCCCCATCGTCGAGGTTTCTTTTCGCAAAATTAAACGCAGATTTTGTGAATTCAGCTAATTCATCTGACCCCATATTGCTTAAAAGCAAGTCGACAACTTGTTCAACCACCAATTTTTCATTCAAAACAACTTCGAAATCTGCCGGTAGATTTAAGTCTCTGCTGAATGAGCGAATCAACCTCAAATTGAATTTATCGATTGTTAACACATGAAAATCTTCGTAACGGTGTAATAATTCTTGTAGAACTTTCCGCGCTCGTTTGTGCACCTCTATACTGTCAATCCCTATTTCTTCTCCAATTTTAACGGCGTAGTCTGTAGAAGTTTTTCCATGTGCTTCAGGGTAACTTAATTCGTCAAGTCCTTCAATGATCCTATTTTTCATTTCCAACGAAGCCATGTTGGTGAACGTCATAGCAATGATTTGAGCAAATCGAGTAGATTGATGTTCATCTAAAATGAGTAGTTTGATATACTCTTTTACAAGATTATACGTCTTCCCACTGCCGGCAGATGCATTGAAAATTTTGAATGGTTTAGGATCGGTTAACTGCTCAAGCATGAATATTGATAATAGCTAATTTAGTGTATCAGAAATAATGTGATTAAAAGTAGCGAAATCTATTCGTTTTTTCTAAATTTGTTTAGAACTGTTAATATGAAAAAAACAACATTTTACTTTTTAGCCATTCTCTTTTTAGCATCTTGTAAAGATGAGGTTGTAGATCCGCCAGCTCCAATTGAAGTTGATCAATTGAAAATGACAATGCAGCCAACGTTTGGATCTGCTGATTTGGTTTTAGATCAAACTTATACTACGGACGAAGGATATTTGGTGCAATTCACGGATTTGAAATGTTATATTACCGACGTAGCAAATGGGTCTTCCACTTTATGTTCGTCAGCACTTTTCGACTACCGAGCAAATAACACGGTTTTATTTACAAAGCCAGGAAAACCAGCTGACTACTCAAATTTAACGGCATCTTTAGGAGTTGCTGCATCAAAGAATCACGCTGATCCAACTTCATTTTCTTCATCAGACCCACTTTATATTACCATAGCAAATGACATGCATTGGGGATGGAATCCAGGTTACATTTTCATGAAAGTGGAAGCAAAAGTTGATACGATTCAGAATGGCATTGATAATTTTGACCACACAGTTGTGTTTCACATTGGTGGTGATGCTTATCTTCAAAATTTACAGTTCAATTCAATAACTTGGAATGCTGTTGGAAGTGGAATGTACACAAGAGCATTAAAATTGGATATGCAAAAGTTTTTGAATAATGGTACTGAATCCATTGATTTAAAAACTGAGTACACTTCTCATACAGGACCTGGGCAAGAAGCGATTAGCCTAAAAGTCATTCAGCATTTGAAAGATGCTATCAGTTTGTATTAACTATTCAAATAGTTTTTAATTCATGAAGTATTTATTAATCATTTTTGGAATTTTAGTGTTTGCCCTTTCTTGTAAAAAAGACAAAGTGGGATATACACCTACGCCATACGAATTAGAAATTCCATCTCATTTTCCTGAAATGAAAATTCCTGCAGATAATCCAATGACTGTGGAAGGTGTTCATTTGGGTCGTTTATTGTTTTACGAAGAAAGATTAAGTGGAGATAACACACAATCATGTGCATCTTGTCATTCGATTGAAACTGCCTTCTCAGATCCAAATCAATTTTCAACGGGTATTGATGGAATTCAAGGCAATCGTAATTCGATGGCACTTGTTAATCTGGGTTGGCAGAAATTCTTTTTTTGGGATGGACGTGCTGCAACCCTAGAAGAACAAATTTTGGGTCCTGTTCCAAATCCAATCGAAATGCATCAGTCATGGAAAGATGCAGTTGCTAAACTGAACAGTGATGTCAATTACCGTAATTTATTTTATAAAGCATTTGGTGAAGAGGGCATTGATTCGACAAAGGTTTCAAAATCGATTGCTCAATTTTTAAGAACATTGATTTCGGGGACATCGAAGTATGATATTATGTATAAATATGAATATGGAATTCCATTATCATCTACTGATCAAGCCATCCTTTCGACTATTACTGTTGAAGAGTGGGGTGGGTATGATTTATTTAAAGGTATAAATGGTGCAGATTGTTTTCATTGCCACAATGGTCCGTTAATGCAAGTTCAGCTATTCAGTAATAATGGATTGGACGCTACATTTGCTGATCCTGGAAGAGGTGGTATAACAGGTAATGCAAATGATATGGGTAAATTTAAAATCCCAACACTTCGTAACATTGCATTATCAGCGCCTTATATGCACGATGGTAGATTTACAACACTTGATCAGGTTATTGAACATTATTCTTCGGGTATTATTCAATCATCAACACTTGACCCATCTATAGAATTCGCTTTTCAAGGGGGAGTTCAATTGGATAGTGAGCAAAAATCATTATTGAAGAAGTTTCTAGAAACTTTGACTGATTACAATTTTATAAATAATCCTAATTTTAAGGATCCGAATTAAACGAAATAGAAGATGATTGACGAAAGAAGATTGACTACAGAGGAGAAGGCATTAAAAATAAATTTAACATCAGACATTTACGGTTGTTTTGCTGAAATTGGAGCAGGACAAGAAGTTGCCGCTAACTTTTTCAAAGCAGGTGGTAGTTCTGGAACGATTGCCTATACGCAGTCTGCATACGACATGAAAGTTTCGGATTCAATGTATGGAGAAGCATCTCGGTATGTTTGCGAAGAAAGACTGATCACGATGTTGGAAACAGAATATGGAACATTAAAGTTTCGTTTACCAACTAAATACAAAGAAGCACGATTTTTTGCATTCAGTAATACAGTAGAATCACTCAATTATCACAAGACAAATCAAGGACAAGGATGGGTTGGGATTCGTTTTCAATTGAATCTTGAAGCTGAACCAAACGATGTTATTTTGCACATTAAAATGCACGATAACAGTCATAAAGCACAACAAGAAGCCTTAGGTATTTTAGGTGTAAACTTAATTCATGCCTGCTATTTTCACAACGATGATTTACATGAGTTTTTAGAAAATTTAGTCCATCGTTTACCGCGTGATCGCATGGAAATTGACATGTTGCGTGTTTCAGGTCCCGATTTTAGTAACATTGATAATAGAATCATCGCCTTGAATTTGGTTAAACGAGGTATCACTGATGCAACAATGTTTGATCTTACGGGTCACGTTGTTCAACCAGCAACTGCACTTTATAAAAAGAATATTTTATTGATGCGCGGTCGTTTCAGACCAGTTACGAAAGTGCACATTGATATGATTGAAACTGGAAAGAAACAGTTTATCAAAGAGAACGAAGTGAAGGAAGAGGATCTTCGGGTGATTTTTGAATTAACCTTGAAAGATTTAACTGCTGATGGTAAAATATCAGACAAAGACTTCGTTGATCGCGCTGAGCTTCTTGGTTTATTAGGTTATACCGTAATGATTTCAAATTATTTGAAGCATTACAAGATGGTTGATTACCTTGCTTCAATTGCGAAAGAAAAACGAATGGGAGTCATTTTGGGGGTTTACAATCTACATACGATTTTTGACGAACGCTATTATGATAATCTACCAGGTGGTTTATTGGAGGCATTCGGAAGAGGCTTTGGTCACAACGTTAAATTGTTTGTTTATCCAGCAACAAACGTAGATAGTGGTGAAATTTATTCATTGTCAAACATTAAAATACCTTCTCACTTAAGAGGTTTACTTCAATACTTGGTGGATAACAACAAAATGGAATCTATTGAAGAGTTCGACCCTAAGCTTCTGCACATTATGTCTGATGATGTTTTGTCAAAGATTAAAGCGGGTTCAAGCAGTTGGGAGGAAGATGTACCAAAAGAGGTAACCGAAGCAATTAAGGAATATGATTTATTTGGTTTCAAAAAGATCAAGGAAGTTGTAAATAATTAGGTCTCTGCATAATGCCACATATCAAAAACGCACTCATCCGATTTCGTATCATTGACAAATGTTTGCGTAATAAATATAAGACGTATCCCACTAAACAAGATTTAAGAGAAGCTTGCGAAGAATCATTATTTGGTTCTGTGGATGGAGCAAATATCTGTGATTCAACCATCGAGAAGGATATGTTTGCTATGAAAATGGAGCACGATGCACCAATTCGATATAGCAAAAGATACGGTGGGTATTATTATGAGGATCCAAATTTTAGTATTAACGACATCCCACTTACAGAAGATGATTTGAGTGCCATTAATTTTGCAGCCAAAACATTGATGCAGTTTAAGGATGTGGACATGTTTAAACAATTTGGTAATGCGATTGATAAGATTGTGGATCGTGTTGCGATTGCCAATGATCCGAATCAAGAAAATTTCTCACACCTTGTACAATTTGAAACGGCTATTTCCTCTTCTGGAAATGAATTTTTGCCTTTGTTGTTAGAGGGAATGCGCAACAATCGTTCGGTTTCTTTTCAGTATACTAGTTTTATTTCGAATAAAACAAAACGAAGAGATGTAACCCCACTTTTATTAAAGGAATACAGAAATAGATGGTACTTAATTTCCTATGACCCTTCAAAAGCAGATATCGTTACGTATGGTTTAGATCGAATGTCGGAAGTTGCTCTTAATGAAACGGAGGGCGAAAAGCCTGAAGCCTTTGACGCGGATGATTACTTTAAATATGCGATTGGCATTACAAGTAATAAAAGTCAACCAGAAAAAATTATACTGAAAACTGGAAATGTTGCAGCAAAATACATTGATTCGCAGCCTTTTCATCCCACCCAAAAAATTATCAAGGAAGGAAAAAACAAGACGACATTTGAATTGGAAGTCTTGGTCTCTGAGGAATTAATTCGAACATTATTGTCCTATGGTGGAGAAATCGAAGTAGTAGAGCCAGAATCCTTGCGTTCAACGATGGTAAAACGTGTTTTTGATTTAGCAGAAGTCTATAAAATTTGATTTCAATTCACTGCTTCTTTTAAAAGCATCTCTTATCTTCGTTGAAAATTTTGATCATGGAAATTATTCGTACACTTACCAATGGAGTTTGTGAATTAAAACTCAACAGACCTGCCGTTTTCAACTCTTTCAACCAATCAATGGCTTTTGCGCTTCAAAAAGCATTAGATGAAGCTGAATTAAATGATGAGGTAAGAGCAATTGTGATTACTGGTGAAGGAAAAGCATTTTGTGCTGGTCAAGATTTAGCAGAGGCAATGGATCCAGAAGGACCAGAATTGCAATCCATCGTAAAAGATCATTACAATCCAATTATTGAACGTATTCGTGCTATTGAAAAACCAATTATTGCAGCAGTGAATGGTGTTGCAGCCGGTGCTGGAGCGAATATTGCTTTGGCTTGTGATATTACTATCGCGAAGAAAAGCGCAAGTTTCATTCAAGCATTTTCAAAAATTGGTTTAATCCCCGATTCAGGGGGGACATATTTCTTACCGAGAATTATTGGATCTCAAAAGGCACTTGCATTAATGATGACAGGTGATAAGATTTCTGCTGAACAAGCCGATCAAATGAACATGATTTACAAAGCTGTAGAGGATGAAAATTTCGAAACGGAAGTAAAATCGTTCGCTGAAAACATCGCTGCAATGCCCACTCGTGGACTTGGTTTAACCAAAAAGGCAGTTAATGCGACATTTTCAAATACCCTTACAGAACAATTGGCACTTGAAGAAGTATTACAAACTGAAGCAGGTCAAACATACGATTTTCGTGAAGGGGTGAATGCGTTTTTAGAGAAAAGAAAACCAGTTTTTAAAGGGGAGTAGACAAAGTTCGGAATTCAGGATTCGGAATGACAAATTATAAATCACAAATTCAAAGCATGGTAGTAGGAGTATTAGGAGCAGGAACAATGGGTGCAGGAATTGCACAAGTAGCTGCGCAAAATAATTGTGAAGTTGTATTGGTGGATTTAAGTCAGGATATGTTGACGAAAGCCGAAAACAATTTAGATAAAGTACTAAGTCGTTTGGTGGAGAAAGGAAATCTTTCAGAAGACGACAAAATCAATATTCAAGGAAGAATTACCTATTCAACAGATGTGCGTGATTTCAAATCTAGCGCTCTAATCATCGAGGCAATTGTTGAGAATTTGGATGTGAAACATAAGGTGTTTGCTGATTTAGAATCAATCGTTTCCAATGAATGCATTTTAGCGAGTAATACTTCATCATTGTCAATCGCCTCTATCGGATCAGTATTGAAAAACCCATCTCGTGTTATTGGAATTCATTTTTTCAATCCAGCACCACTAATGCCTTTGGTTGAAATTATTCCAGCCGTACAAACTTCCGATGAAACCTTGGCAACGACAAAAGCATTGATTTCAAATTGGAAAAAGGTTGGAGTGATTTGTAAAGACACACCAGGATTCATCGTTAATCGTGTTGCACGACCATTTTATGGAGAGGCTTTGCGCATCCATGAAGAAGGAATCGCAGATTTCGCAACAATCGACTGGGCAATGACTTCTATCGGTGGATTTAGAATGGGGCCATTTACGTTGATGGATTACATTGGTAATGACGTGAATTATGCGGTGACAGAATCCGTTTTTGCTTCATTCTATTTCGATCCGCGTTTTAAACCATCGTTTACTCAAAAACGTCACAAGGAAGCGGGTTTTTATGGAAAGAAAACTGGTCGAGGATACTATAATTACGCCGAGGGTGTTGAGTTACCAAAGCCAAAAGAACAAAAAGAACTTGGTGAGAAGATCTTCAATCGTATTTTAGTCATGCTAATTAACGAAGCAATTGATGCTGTTTTCTTAAATGTCGCGACAAAAGAAGATGTGGATTTAGCCATGACAAATGGTGTAAACTATCCAAAAGGTTTACTTAAATGGGCAGACGAAATCGGCTTGAAGAATGTATTGAGTCAATTGGAAGAGTTGTTTGAAGAATATGGAGAAGATCGTTATCGTCCGAATCCATTACTTCGAAGAATGGTCAAAAACAATCAACACTTCTTTAACTAAATAAAAAATGCCTCAGGATTCTGAGGCATTTTTATTATAAGTTCGCTACAATCTTTTTTGCTTGTGCGGCATAATAGCCATTCGCAGTGATGATTTTCTGAAAAAGTGTGCTTGCTTCTGATTTTTTACCATCGGCCAACAAACTTTTAGCAGCATACCATTCTGCTTCCTCGTTGAAATTTGTGTATTTCGAATCGATGCATTGATTAAAAGCACTGACTGCACTCGTGAATTCTTTGAGGTTATAATAACAAAGTCCTGCATAGAAATTTGCATTCACATCATCTGGATATGTTTCAAGAATGACTTGGAATCTAGAAAGTGCCTTTTTGTTTTGTCCTTTAGAGAATAGTTCCATCGTTTTACTTACGTATTCAATATAGGGAATATCCACATTTTTCCATTCTGTGGCCTCTTCTAATTCCGTTGTTTCCCCAACATTTGCAGGAGTACCTGTCAGCACCATTTGTTTTGTAGTGATTTTTGGTTTTGAACGGTATGCACGATAATCTAGCAGCTTCATGTCGTATAAATAAATTTCCTTGCCTAAGGTCGTTTCTTTAATGAGTGCAGTTTCCTTTTCGGCCTCTTCAATTTTAGTGATAGGTAAATTATCGATGACCTCCGTTTTTTCCGTATTCTTCTCTTCCGTTTTTTGAATTGTAAAATCCTTGATTATCGTTTGAATCGTAATTTGTTGTTTTTTCGGAAGCTCTTGCATTGCTTCAATTTTTGCTGGGGTAACAACATCTGTTTGCTCCACTTTAATCGAACTTGATTCAGCAGTTAGTATTGTTTTTTGGTTATCAACTGTTTTCTTGCCATTAAACAACACGATACTTGTGATGATTCCAACTACCAGAATGGCGGTTCCCCAGATGTATAATTTAGATGATGGCTTGAATTTCTTATCAAGTCGTTTCATGTTCAAAGGGGTCGTACTTGGCATCGACCATCCCTCTAAAGCATCAGCATCGAAATCATTTTCGAGTGAATCTTTCTCAATCCGATGTTTCACTGCTTCGTCGGTAGTCGATCGATACAGCTCAATATCTTCACGAGATAAATTCGTTTGATATGGTTTATTTGAATTCATTGCGTTCCTCCAATCGTAATTTTAAGTTTCTTTTTCCATTTTGAATTGCACTTTTGACTTGCATCATCGTTAAGTTCAATTCATCACAAATCTGCTGGTACGACATTTCCTTTAAATAGAAAAGTTCAATACAGCTCCGTTGTTCGTCCTTTAAAAAAGGAATCACTTCTTCAAGTGCGGAAAGTTTTTGTTCATTCAGTTGTTGTTCATCATTCAAATTTTCATCCTTTACTTCCGTAAATTCGAGTGATGAGGTACTTATCCCTTTTTTGCGAAACAACATAAAACATTCATTTTTTGTCACCATGTATAACCATGACTTAAAATAACTGATTTCGTGTTTCAATAATTTATGATGAAGCCCTTCGAAAATTTGCATCGTAACATCTTCCGACTCTGTTACATTTTTCAGGTACTTCATGCATGCTCCCATAACAAGGTGGCCATAGCGTTCATATAAAATTCCAATGCATTCGGAATGCTGCTCATTTTTATAAATGGCTACAAGCTCCTCATCGGATTTCGTGCGATATGTTTTTCGTTTAAATGAGAACATTTGATTTCTTAGATGTCATAAAAGTAATATTCCATAAAGTTGAATGAAAGTTTTTCTGAATTTAGTAATTTCAAGGCATGAAAATTTGTGTTCTTATACTATATAATAAGGTATCCTATTTTTCATACTAATTATTTGAAACCTTTCTTATGAAGAAAATAGCACTTTTAACTTCTGGTGGCGATTCACCAGGTATGAATGCAGCCATTCGTTCAATCGTAAAAACTTGTTTACACTATAATATAGTACCATTTGGTATTTATGATGGATATCAAGGAATGATTGATGGTCGCGGGAAGCAATTGGGCTATACTGATATCGACAATATTATTCAATACGGAGGGACAATTTTAGGAACGGCGCGTTGTAAAGATTTTATGACACCAGAAGGAAGGCAAAAGGCATATCAATTTTTGAATGAGAATCAAGTGGATGGTCTAATCGTAATTGGGGGCGATGGGACTTTCACAGGAGCCAATATTTTAAGTAAGGAGAATAACATTCCAATCATTGGTTTGCCTGGAACCATTGACAATGACATTTATGGAACGGATTACACGATTGGTTTTGATACAGCCTTGAATACCGTAATAGAAGCAGTAGATAAAATTAGGGACACAGCTTCAAGTCATCATCGCGTATTCTTTATAGAAGTGATGGGCAGGGATGCTGGTTTTATTGCCTTGCACTCGGCGATTGCATCAGGAGCAGATTCTGTTTTGATTCCAGAGGAGATCACAGATATCCCTCAATTGGTAGAAGAAATTAAAAGTCACAATAAAGGAAGAAGAAGTACCATCATAATGGTTGCTGAAGGAGACGATGAAGGTCACGCAATCGACATTTTAACTAAAGTAAAACCACATTTACCAGAATACGACTTACGTCATTCTGTTTTGGGTCATATACAACGTGGGGGAAATCCTTCTGCTTTGGATCGTAAGATTGCAACGCGCATGGGAAATTACGCTGTAGAACTTTTGATGGAAAATAAAACTGGTTTAACAGTAGGGGTGAGGGGCGAGGACTTAGTTACTTGTCCGATTGCAGAGGCAATTAAAGAACATTCCGAATTAGATCTAAACTATTTGAAGTTGCTTGACGTGCTTCGCACCAAATAATCGCACTATAAATAGAGTGTTTCTTTCCTTGATTTAAATCACCAGGCAAACGTTTATGTGGCCCTGTGAGGGTGAATGCAAATTTTTCTATATTTTTTTTCATCTTCAAAAACTATCTAATCAGTGAGTTATGAGGTAGACTTACATTTTTTCAAAAAAAGATTGTGAAAAACACTTGTCGAACCAAAAAGAGTACATATCTTTGCACCCCGCTTACAACGGTAGACGGCTTTAAAATTGACAGGATAACAGTAAAACCAAGACTTAAGCGTAAAAAGTTATTCGTCGAAGGTTTTCAAGTGTTAGTAGAAAAAATGAAAAAAACTTTTACAAACACTTGTTTGAATGAAATAAGTGATTACCTTTGCCCTCCCAAATCGAACGAGATGTGGGATAATAAAACAAACGAAATGTAGTCCTAATGTCTTAATGTCCTTAAGTCTTAGTGTCACAATGAAGTTCTTTGATAGATTGAGAAATAAGGAAACAGCGTAAGAATTAAACAACCGAGCCTCAACAAAATTCAAAGTTTTTTACAACGGAGAGTTTGATCCTGGCTCAGGATGAACGCTAGCGGCAGGCCTAACACATGCAAGTCGAGGGGCAGCATAAAACAAGCTTGCTTGTTTGGTGGCGACCGGCGCACGGGTGCGTAACGCGTATGCAACCTACCCTGTACTGAGGGATAGCCCGGAGAAATTCGGATTAACACCTCATAGTATATGTCATTCGCATGTTTGACATATTAAAGGTTACGGTACAGGATGGGCATGCGTCCCATTAGCTAGATGGTGAGGTAACGGCTCACCATGGCGACGATGGGTAGGGGGCCTGAGAGGGTGGTCCCCCACACTGGTACTGAGACACGGACCAGACTCCTACGGGAGGCAGCAGTGAGGAATATTGGTCAATGGGCGCAAGCCTGAACCAGCCATGCCGCGTGCAGGAAGAAGGTCCTATGGATTGTAAACTGCTTTTATTTGGGAATAAACCTCTTTACGTGTAGAGAGCTGAAGGTACCAAATGAATAAGCACCGGCTAACTCCGTGCCAGCAGCCGCGGTAATACGGAGGGTGCAAGCGTTATCCGGAATCATTGGGTTTAAAGGGTCCGCAGGCGGACATATAAGTCAGTGGTGAAAGCCTACAGCTCAACTGTAGAACTGCCATTGATACTGTATGTCTTGAATTCGGTCGAAGTGGGCGGAATATGACATGTAGCGGTGAAATGCTTAGATATGTCATAGAACACCGATAGCGAAGGCAGCTCACTAGGCCTGGATTGACGCTCAGGGACGAAAGCGTGGGGAGCAAACAGGATTAGATACCCTGGTAGTCCACGCCGTAAACTATGATTACTCGTTTTCAGCGATATACGGTTGGAGACTAAGCGAAAGTGATAAGTAATCCACCTGGGGAGTACGATCGCAAGGTTGAAACTCAAAGGAATTGACGGGGGCCCGCACAAGCGGTGGAGCATGTGGTTTAATTCGATGATACGCGAGGAACCTTACCAGGGCTTAAATGTAGAGGGAATTCAGTGGAAACATTGGAGTCTTCGGACCGTCTACAAGGTGCTGCATGGCTGTCGTCAGCTCGTGCCGTGAGGTGTTGGGTTAAGTCCCGCAACGAGCGCAACCCCTATCTTTAGTTGCCAGCGAGTAATGTCGGGGACTCTAAAGAAACTGCCTACGCAAGTAGTGAGGAAGGCGGGGACGACGTCAAGTCATCACGGCCCTTACGTCCTGGGCCACACACGTGCTACAATGGTAGGTACAGAGGGCAGCTACTCCGCGAGGAGATGCGAATCTCGAAAGCCTATCTCAGTTCGGATTGGAGTCTGCAACTCGACTCTATGAAGCTGGAATCGCTAGTAATCGCGCATCAGCCATGGCGCGGTGAATACGTTCCCGGGCCTTGTACACACCGCCCGTCAAACAATGGAAGCTGGGGGTGCCTGAAGTCGGTAACCGCAAGGAGCTGCCTAGGGTAAAACTAGTAACTGGTGTTAAGTCGTAACAAGGTAGCCGTACCGGAAGGTGCGGCTGGAACACCTCCTTTTTAGAGTGTAGGTAAGTTGAATAAGACTTATGTTGTTTCCGTTTCTTAATCTAAAATATTTTGTAAGAAAGTCCTCCTCTACAGGAGTCATGAAGTAGGAGGGATGAATAGTCCCGTAGCTCAGTTGGTTAGAGCACTACACTGATAATGTAGGGGTCAGCGGTTCAAATCCGCTCGGGACTACTTTCTGGTTAAACTGAAATCGTTTGGTTTAATTTTTTGTGTTTTTTACCGTAAGGTAAATTCACAGCAACAAAGTTCTTTGACATATTGGAATTGATTGAAGTAGTAAAATAAGAGAAGAACAATAGAGATTAATAAGTTACTAAGGGCACACGGGGGATGCCTTGGCTCTGAGAGGCGAAGAAGGACGTGATAAGCTGCGATAAGGTTTGGGGAGGAGCAAATATCTTGTGATCCAGACATTTCCGAATGGGGAAACCCGTATAGTTGAAGACTATACACACGTAAGTGGGCAAACGCGCTGAACTGAAACATCTAAGTAGGCGCAGGAAAAGAAAACAAAAGTGATTTCCGTAGTAGTGGCGAGCGAACTGGAACTAGCCCAAACCAAGTCAGTTTCGGCTGATTTGGGGTTGTAGGACTGCAACATTTGTGCAAAGAGTTAGTGGAACAGATTGGAAAGTCTGGCAATATGAGTGATAGCCTCGTACACGAAAGCTGTTTGTATGATAGCAGTATCCTGAGTAGGGCGGGACATGTGAAATCCTGTCTGAATCAACCGGAACCATCCGGTAAGGCTAAATACTCCTCAGAGACCGATAGCGAACTAGTACTGTGAAGGAAAGGTGAAAAGAACCCTGAAAAAGGGAGTGAAAAAGATCCTGAAACCGTGTGTCTACAAGCGGTCGAAGCCTTAGGGCGACGGCGTGCCTTTTGCATAATGATCCTACGAGTTACTCCTCACTAGCCAGGTTAAGTGTTTAAGACACGGAGCCGAAGCGAAAGCGAGTCTTAATAGGGCGCTATAGTTAGTGGGGGTAGACGCGAAACCTTGTGATCTACCCATGGTCAGGTTGAAGTTCCGGTAACACGGAATGGAGGACCGAACCGATAAGCGTTGAAAAGCTTCCGGATGAACTGTGGGTAGGGGTGAAAGGCCAATCAAACTGGGAAATAGCTCGTACTCCCCGAAATGCATTTAGGTGCAGCGTTCAGGTTGAGTCTTATAGAGGTAGAGCTACTGATTGGACTAGGGGGCTTCACCGCCTACCAAATCCTGACAAACTCCGAATGCTATAAGATATACTGAGCAGTGAGGGCATGGGTGCTAAGGTCCATGTCCGAGAGGGAAAGAACCCAGACCATCAGCTAAGGTCCCCAAATATACACTAAGTTGATCAAACGTTGTGCGGTTGCATAGACAGCTAGGATGTTGGCTTGGAAGCAGCCATTCATTTAAAGAGTGCGTAACAGCTCACTAGTCGAGCGATCGTGCGTGGATAATAAGCGGGCATTAAGTGTATTACCGAAGCTATGGATTGTATGTTTACATACACTGGTAGGGGAGCATTCTATTCAGCGTAGAAGGTGTCTGGTGATGGATGCTGGAGCGGATAGAAAAGCAAATGTAGGAATAAGTAACGATAATGCGGGCGAGAAACCCGCACACCGATAGACTAAGGTTTTCTGGGCGACGCTAATCGTCCCAGAGTTAGTCGGGACCTAACGCGAACCCGAAGGGGGTAGTGGATGGACAATGGGTTAATATTCCCATACTTATTATAACTGCGATGGGGTGACGGAGTGATGAAAGGACCGCGCACTGACGGAATAGTGCGTTAAAGGATGTAGGTATAAGGACAGTAGGCAAATCCGCTGACCTTGCCGAATCTGATAGTACCGGGCGGCTTCGGCCAACTGGATAGTGTCCCTAAGTGCTTCCAAGAAAAACCTCTAAGCTTCAGGTTATAATAACCCGTACCGTAAACCGACACAGGTAGTCAAGGAGAGAATCCTGAGGTGCTCGAGTGATTCATGGCTAAGGAACTAGGCAAAATGGTCTCGTAACTTCGGGAGAAGAGACGCCAGCGCAAGCTGGCCGCAGTGAATAGGCCCAGGCGACTGTTTATCAAAAACACATGGCTTTGCAAAATCGAAAGATGAAGTATAAGGCCTGACACCTGCCCGGTGCTGGAAGGTTAAGAGGAGATGTTAGTTTCGGCGAAGCATTGAATTGAAGCCCCAGTAAACGGCGGCCGTAACTATAACGGTCCTAAGGTAGCGAAATTCCTTGTCGGGTAAGTTCCGACCTGCACGAATGGTGTAACGATCTGGGCACTGTCTCAGCCATGAGCTCGGTGAAATTGTAGTATCGGTGAAGATGCCGATTACCCGCAACGGGACGGAAAGACCCCGTGAACCTTTACTATAGCTTCACATTGATATTGGGTAATTCATGTGTAGGATAGGTGGGAGACGTTGAGGTTGCATCGCTAGGTGTAATTTAGTCGTCCTTGAAATACCACCCTTGGATTATCTGATGTCTAATCCCGCACAGCGGGAGACATTGTGTGGTGGGTAGTTTGACTGGGGTGGTCGCCTCCAAAAGAGTAACGGAGGCTCCTAAAGGTACCCTCAGCACGCTTGGTAACCGTGCGTAGAGTGTAATGGCATAAGGGTGCTTGACTGAGAGACCGACAAGTCGACCAGGTAGGAAACTAGAGCATAGTGATCCGGTGGTTCCGCATGGAAGGGCCATCGCTCAAAGGATAAAAGGTACTCCGGGGATAACAGGCTGATCACTCCCAAGAGCTCACATCGACGGAGTGGTTTGGCACCTCGATGTCGGCTCGTCACATCCTGGGGCTGGAGAAGGTCCCAAGGGTTGGGCTGTTCGCCCATTAAAGTGGCACGCGAGCTGGGTTCAGAACGTCGTGAGACAGTTCGGTCCCTATCTGTTGTGGGCGTTAGAAATTTGAGAGGACCTGCCTCTAGTACGAGAGGACCGGGGTGGACGAACCTCTGGTGTACCTGTTGTGGCGCCAGCTGCATCGCAGGGTAGCTAAGTTCGGATGAGATAAGCGCTGAAAGCATCTAAGCACGAAACTCGCCTCAAGATGAGATTTCTTTTAAGGGCCGTGGAAGACTACCACGTTGATAGGTCACAGGTGTAAAGACAGTAATGTCAAAGCCGAGTGATACTAATTACCCGTAGACTTATAAACTCTACTTCACCTGAAATTACTACTTCAATCATCCGATATATCAATCTAGACTTTAAGACATTATGACTTAAAGAGATTAAGACATGATAATAGGAACAGGACTTCGTCCTAAAATCCTAACATCATTCAGTCTTAATATCCAACAAGTCAAAGATTTCGGTGTCTATAGCAGCAGGGTCCACCTCTTCCCTTTCCGAACAGAGAAGTTAAGCCTGCTAGCGCTGATGGTACTGCCCTTTTGAGGGTGGGAGAGTAAGTCGATGCCACCTTTAAGAAGCCTCTTCAGTAATGAAGAGGCTTTTTTTGTGCTTAATAATTTACTGAATTGGATGGTAATTTCATTGCCGTTTAGGTAGGTTAGCGTGGTTGTTAAAAGTTAATACTACATATCGGAGAATATGCTCCATTTCATTTTAAATTGCATTATATTTCTTTTTTAAATTTGTACATAACGCAAAATAATGTAATTTGCATACATAAAATGAATAGGATGAAACTTCTACTTTCCGTTACTACATGCTTGGTCATGTTTAGTGCAATGGCGACAGTGAAAACGACAAATTCAAATGGAAATTGGTTCGATCCAGCTATTTGGAGTCCTTTCGGAGTTCCGCTGATGGAAGATTCAGTCATCATTAATCATGATGTGACTGTGATAGGTAATTATGTAGACTTTGGAGCAAATTGGCTTATTGTCAATAGCAATGCATCAATAATTGGAGATTCCATTTTCTCGCTTCACGGAAACCTAAAATTGTATGGATCTATGGATCTAAAAATCATTGCAATTGGGGATGGTGATTCAACGCTCGTATTTGGAGAAGTGTATGGACGAAAGTACGTGCCTGGTAATCCAATAAATCATAACTATGGTGCTATTTATTCAGATTCACTCATATTAGGAGATACCTTCAATAATTATGGAACAATTGAAGTCGCAATGTTTGTAGCAGGTGGCGCTACTTATGTTAATCACATGGGCTCTTCATTAAGTGTAAGTTTAGATGCTACATTAGGAGCTGTGACAACTAATGAGTGGGGTGCAATTATGGATTTTGGAACACTTGTTACAAGTGAAAATATGACAAACAATGGAGATGTTATTTGTGATAATTGGACACATGGTCAAGGAATTGTAGGTGGTACAACAGGTCGTTTTTGTATCAATAATTGTTTTTCCAATGTTTCAACCATTGTTGGAACAGTAGATATTTGTGATGCCACAAGTACTTTTTGTGATTTCAATATGGGCACAATCGCTGTCACTGTTACATATTGTGCAATGGGTGCATGCTCTAATCTAGCTGTTGCAGATAATAGCGAGGAAAGTTTAAGTATTTATCCTAATCCAGTAAGCGATGAATTAGGAGTGACTATGTTTAGCGATGATTCGTTTCAAATTACTAATCTCAAAGGCGAAGTCGTTTTGAAAGGAAAAAGTGAATCTAATCAAATGATTAATGTAGCATTTCTTTCTCCAGGTATGTATTTTCTATCTTCAGGGATGATGACGGTTAAATTTGTGAAGTTGTAATCATCACTCTGAACATTAAAAGTGGGATTAATTGTCTATATGATTTAATACGATACTAATGTATTATTTTATGAATATACCTTCTGCTTTCTGATTCAACTTGTAAAAAATACACACCGCTTCCTAACGAATGAAGTCCTTCTATTTGTATGTAATCTGAAGAATGATAATCTTTCTCAAAAAGTATTTTGCTATTCAAATCAACTATTTTCACTCTGTAATTATCTATATTTAAACTCTTAATGATTAATTTATCTTCGAATGGATTAGGGTAAACTTCTATACCTTCGAAATTATTTTGATCTAAACTTGCGGTATGAATTGAATTATTTCCAAAGTAAACATAACTTTCAATTTGAATAGATTGACCAGATGATTTTTGGGAACAGTAGAAACCGATAACTAAATTAAAAACGCCGCTTAGTCCTGCAATATTAATAGTATCTGAATAAAATGTACTATCTAATGCATCAACAATTAGCCATGTAAAAATTACTTGTTGATTTAGGGTATCTAAAAATGAAGTATATAAATATGCAGTATCAATTGAGGCAAAATCTATTGTGCAATCTTCGATTAAACCAAAATCCAAATTGGAGACAACTGTTGAATCTGGGAATGGATTTGTACTGTAAATGACACTTCCATTATAAATAGGAAAGGATTGACTTATTGTATCGCCACTTGCATCGGAAATTGTAATTGTATAAACACCTGGACAAAGGCTATCATTACCATAATTATTATTGTTATTACTCCAATTATATGTATACGGCGCTGCACCACCTTCTGGCTGCAGTTGGATACTTCCAGTGCATTCAGGAGAAATGTCATCATTCGTAATAGAAAACAAATGAATTGTAAGGACACTTGAAAGAGCTGAATCAACTACGATAGGTATTGTTCCAGTATCAATACAACCTTGTGAATCTGTTAAAGTAAATGAGTAATCTCCAGCACAAAGTAGAGACAAAACATCATTTGTAGAGCCATTAGACCAAACAACAGAATAAGGAGGAATTCCTCCTTCTGGGTAGCCTATAATATAACCAGTGCATTCATCAGGTGCAGAATTGCCCGTTCCTACACTCAAATGAACACCAAAACAATTGTCATGAATATAAAAATAAGTATTATAGGATGTTTGTCCAGAGGCACTAAAAACAATGTAATATGCTACACCAGAATGACAAAGATTTGTTAAAGTTGTTCCTCCACTTTGTAATATGCTTCCATTATAACTATACCATTCCCAAGTCCAAGGAGATGATGGAGCGTTGATTATAGTTGCCATACCATCACAATTTGAAAAAGAGGTTGTGTTTACTGTTTCAACTTCAACCGTTTGAGATAAAACTGTTTGAATTGCCAAGAGTCCAAAAAAAGAAAATAATAATAAATTGTTTTTGAACATGTGAATATTTTTTAATTTATTGAGTTGCTTAGGTTTTCAGAACAATCAAACTTGTATTTATCAAAACTACGATTTTAAATCCCAAATCCGAAATCTCGAACCCCAAATTCTAACTTACCTTAGTGATTTATAATTATTAATCCAAACGGGATCAATTACATCGTTCATGAGTTTCCAAAAATTGGTGTCTAAGAAAAAATCGGCGTCGATTTGCTTGATGTTGTAGTTGTTGTATAAAAACACTTCTTGCCCAGGTGCTGGCTTATGAAGCTTATTACTCCAACCCATTTCACCAGAACTTCGGAAAGGGTAAACTGAAAATCGAATTTTCCAAAGTGAATCGAAGGACGAACAATAAGAGGTTGTTTTATTGGAAATAGAATCAATGAATACTCCACACGGTAAATTGCGCTCCTCGAAATAATTGATGCGTTTAGGGTTGTAAATACTTGGCCAATGTCCTGAAACAATTTTGGTGAATTCATCTTGAGAAACAACGCGCTTGTGGGTATAAACACGACCATTGTCCAGAAAACACACATAAGTTGTGTAGGCAGAATTAGCTTGAAAGGCAATGCGTACCCCAAAAACTGCACGCGCAATTTCAGCGTATTGAATAGAGCAAAAGCCTAACCAAATGAGTAATACTGCTAGTCTTAACATATACAGGACGTGTAATGCAATATACGACTATTTTGATTTAAAAGTTATCCTTAAAATGAGAATAGAAATAGCAAGGTACAAGAGAATCCAAATCCAATGATTGGATAAAAAGAGTGTGACAATAAATCCGGGAATCAGAAATATGGCTAATAAATGATATTTGCCCTGGTCTTGTTTGTTATTCTTCAAAACGAATAACTTTTGAGGGGGTCACACAATAATGAAGTCGGACATCGAAGGGTTCAACATCATCAATTACTTCATATTCATCAAATAAATGTAATCCTATGAATAGGGCAGAAGCGGTGCATTTCTTAAGAAATTTATCATAATACCCTTTGCCATATCCTACACGGTTTCCTTTTGAATCTATTCCCAGCAAAGGAACAAGTACAATTTCAACATCTTTAATATTGATACTCTTTCCAAATCGCGGTTCAGGTACACCAAATGAATTTGTTTCTAATTGCGATTGTGACTCATAAAGCAGGTGCTTTAAGGTCTGAGTTGCAACATTCATTTTGGGTAAAGCAATTTTAGAATCAAGTGTCATTCCCTTTTCTAAAATCAAATAGGTGTTAATTTCTTTGTGACGTTCTATGGGTAAAAATAAACTTATCGTTTTTTCAGCTAATTGAAAATGCTGAAAAAGCAGGTTGCAGATGGCCTCAGAACGATCTTCCAATTCGTTTGGTGAAAGTTCAAAACGTTTTTTTTTATACAATTCCCTAACCTCTGCCTTTTTCATTCGTTAGATATTTATCTAGGCCTTGAAAATACACAAAACTTATAAAATAGTATATATTTACCACGGTAAATTGATTATTTAGGTAATCATTCTTGCTTAGATATGTTTATTTTTGATCTATGAAACAACTATTTACTTTATTAGCCATACTTAGTTTGGCTCAGGCAACATTTTCTCAATATGAAGATGCAGCAGATTCTACAGCTTATGTAGACGAAGAATCAAATGTGATTTCGGAAACCTTTTCTTCGACACGGATTATTAATGGACATTCTATTGAAACCTTGAATAAAGGAGTTCTTGAATTTAGAGTTGAACACCGATTTGGTGATATTGGTGGAGCAGCTGGTGGAGCTCAAACGTTATTTGGATTGGATAATTCGGCGGACATTCGAATTGCTTTCGAATATGGAATTACCAATAAGTTGATGATTGGTTTGGGAAGAAGTAAAGGTACAGGAGCACCGTATAAATCACTAATCGATGGATTTGCAAAATACCGTGTTTTGGAGCAAACGAAAGGTAAAGTTCCACTTTCTTTGGCTATGATTGGTACCTCGAGTTTTACCTATATGAAAGCTTCAGAAGATATTTCGCAAGTTTCTCATTTCCCTGAATGGCAACACCGATTCGCATACTCACTTCAAGTGAATGTTGCACGTAAGTTTGGTGAACGATTGAGCTTAGCCTTAATGCCAACCATGGTGCATAGAAACTATGTAGCAGCAGATGATGTGAATACAATGTTCGCTCTTGGTGGCGCAGCGAGATGCGGAATAACATCTACAACTTCTATTCTAGTCGAATACTACCATGTATTTAGTAATGCTAGTTTTCGTCCAACTAATACCCAAAGTTTAGGTGTTGCATTTGAATGGATTACTTTCGGACATAATTTTACTGTACACTTAACGAATTCTAAAGGATTTGGGGAAACACAGTTTATACCTTACACTTACGAAGATTGGTTGAAAGGTCAATTTAGGTTAGGTTTTTGTATTGGAAGGAAATTCCAAGGAGAATAATTTAAAAAAGCAAAATATGAAAAGTTTGATTTATCCAATTATTGCAGGTGTTTTAGTTATTACATCAGCATTTGCTTATGTTGCTTCAGCACCAGGTTACAAGTTGAAAGACGGTTATTCAATCGAATTTAAAAGTAAAGATCCTTCAGGTACGTTCACAAAAATGGGGGGGACTGTAAAATTTGATGAAGCTGATTTAGCAGGTTCAAAGTTTGATTTGACGTTTGAGGTATCTTCAATTTCTACTGGAAATGGTATGAAGAACAAAAAGGCCCAAACAGCTGAATGGTTCAATGCAGCAAAGTATCCTCAAATAAAATACACGTCAACTAAAATTGATAAATCTGGAAACGATTACATTGTTTATGGAAACATTACAATGAAAGGGGTAACGAAAGAGAAAAAAGTGAATTTAAAAGTTTCAAAAAGCGGTAGCGATTTGACTTTTACAGGTACACTTTCAGTTAATCGCTTGGATTTCAAAGTAGGAAAAGCGAGTGAAGTTGTGCCAAATACGATGAATATCACCTATTCTATTCCAGTAAGTAAAATCTAATATTATGTTCGGGAAAGCTCTTCTTTTAGGAATTATAACGGCCGTTTTTTCATCTTTTGGTGCAATTTTATACGGTAATTTCTACAATACCAATCTGTTCGATTTTTCAATGGTGATTGGACCTGTCTCTATCGTTACAGTTTGCGTTATCATCTCAGTATTGGCTGCCTTTGGGTTTTGGTTATCGGAAAGAGTTTTCAAATCTTGGGGTGAATTTGTTTTCAATCTTTTGTTTTGTTTAGGAACAATGGGAAGTATACTGTCTCCAATTAATTTTCAGTTTCCTCCAGCAATTTTAGAACAAGTACACGCAGTAAATGGAGTTGATACTGAAATGTTCTTTCCCATTTATGCCATTCCAATGCACTTTTTTCCTGTATTAGTTTGGATGACTTTCAAACCATTGTTCTATCGCAAACGTCTAGCTTAATTATGATGAAATTAATTCCTTTATACGCTCTTGCTATAGTACTTGGCTTAAGCACCTCGTGTTCAAAACAAAAAGTATCTTCAGTGACGAATCCCAATTGCACTGATTCTGTATATTATTCTACGCAAATCAAACCAATGATGGATACCTACTGCCTAAGTTGTCATGGTGTTGGTAATTCAACTGCATATACAATTACGAATCATTCGAATACTGCTTCAAACGCAACGAATATATTAAAAGCAATGCGTGGCGAATTACAATTAATGCCACAAAATGGTCCTGCACTTAATGACTCATTAATTCAGCAGTTTAATTGTTGGATCAATCAAGGCAAATTGAATAACTAAATAATTATTTAAATAAACTATGAAAAAAAACTACCTTATTTTATCTGTTGCTGCTTTAGCACTTGGATTTATTTCTTTTCAACGAACGGGTAATGTTGAAGTGGAGAAATTCTTAGCGAAGAATCAACACAAAAATGCAAATGGTGCGCAATCAGCCAAAACTGGTGCGCCAGGTGAAAATAATTGCACTCAATGTCATACTGGAACACCACCTCAAAGTGGTGCTACCGAAAATACATTTGTTCTCTTGAGTGGGTTTACACCTGTGACTTCTTACACTCCAGGAGCAACTTACAATGTTAGTTTGTCTATGGCTTCTGCTCCAGCTAAGAAAGGTTTTCAAGCGACTGCATTGAGTTCTTCAGATGTTATGGCTGGAACGTTTACGGGACAAGTTGTTGGTGGGACATCTGTATCATCTTCAGGAGGTCGTCAATACGCGAATCATACTTCAGCAAGTAATACTTCTTCAAACATGACTTGGTTGTGGACATGGACGGCGCCTGCAACAAATGTTGGTGATGTAACATTTTATGTTGCAACGAATTCAGCAAATAACAATCTGGCAGATTCAGGCGACCAGATTTATATTTCTCAACATATTGTTGGAAGCACTGCAAGTATCGATGAAAATGAAAGTGCAAAAACAAATTTTGCGGCTGGATACAATGCAGAAACGAATGCAGTTAAAATCGATTTCACAAGTTTAAATGCTGGCGAAATGTTCTTCAATTTGGTTGATATGAATGGACGTTCAGTGTTTACTTACGAGTTGGGTAATGCTCAAATTGGTAAAAACACGACTTCAGTTAAATTACCAAGTGATTTGAAGAACGGGGTTTACTTTGTGAATGTTTTTGTTAACAACACACCAATGAGTGCAAAAATTCAAGTTCAGAAATAAGCATTAATGATTTTAGATTTTCAAAAGCCTTATCACTCGTTGGTAAGGCTTTTTTTATGACAAGCGTTTTGTCACCAAATCATCAATTTTCTTAAAAAACTGATCAGGTTGATAGGTGCGCCATTCAATATCTTCTAGTTCTCCACCCATCACAAAATAGTGGTCGATGTTAATTCGCTCAAATTCACTGATAACATGATCGTGAAAATTAACTAAGGCAATCCACCCATCCTCTACATCATCAAACCACTCTTCGTAATAACTATCATCCGAATAGTGAAAATTTAAGACGTTTTCACCGATTAAAATAAATTTATTGATGCCTTCTCCCATAATGGGTTCAATGATGTCTCGTTTGAATGTCATGATATCATTTTCAATCGCATCATTCCATTCTCCAATCATTTCAATAATCACGAATCCTTCCTCGTAATCTGTGTACAGAATCTTAATGAATAAGGTTGGAGAACCAATTTCGTCCCATTGCGGATGAATATAGAAATTGTAAATCGCATGGGTATATTCTACTTCACTATACCCTCTTCCAAAGAAGGGAGATTGTGGATCTTCGGAGGCAATATATAGCAATCTCCAATCAAAAAATGGTTCAACAAAATGCATAGACAAAAATAATTGTTAATGTGCGCATTTTACTATGTTAGCAAACCTTTATTTGTATAAATTTGGTTTAAAATTCTTAACCCTATGAAAAAGATATTTGCCTTATCCGTATTGGTCATTGTATTAGCTGCTTGTGGCGGAAACAAAGACAATCGACCGATGAATGAATACTTGTCGGCTTTTCTTAAAGACAACAAAACAGTAGTTGCTTTTGGTGCAATTGATGTGCAGACAATCTTAAAAAAATCAGATTATTCAACCATCCCGAAATTTGGTTTACTTGTTAAGAAGGAAATTGAAGGTTTAGAAGGTTCAATAAACGTAAATGCACCCATTTATTTCGCGTTAGAAGGTCCATTTGCTGAGGATGGAACACCTGAAACGACGTATGCATTTATGGAAGTAAAAAGCGCTGATTCTTTAGAGGCTAATTTGGTAAAACGTGGGTTTGATATTGAAAAAGATGGCGATGAATTTTACCATGCAAGTGGAGATGTTGCTTTTGGCTTTAGAAATAACTTATTGATTTTTATTACAAAGAAAGGCGAGTTTGATGGAAAGAAATTAGCTGCTGAAGCTTTTGATAAAGTTGGTGGAGATGTTTCTGGTGGAAAAGTTGATCAAATTTTAAGTGCGAAAGGTGATTTCATTTTAGGGGCAAACATCGAAAATTTATACGGCACTTCAAATACAGACCTAAAGGATTTGAGCGATGAAAAACAAGCAGCATTAAAGAAATTAGTTGCGGATTGTTACGTGCAAAGTACATTGAAGCTGGAAAGCGGGCAAGCTGTTTTAGAAACGAAAAATTTATTCTCTGCAGAAATGAGCAAGCGAATGTTTTTCAATGCTGATAGCAATGCTGGAGTTGTTTCATTCTTAGGAACAGGTAATCCACGTATTGGTTTCGCAACAAATTTAGATGTGAAAAAGATGCAGGCCTTTTTAGATGAATTCTCTCCAAATACGATGAATGAATTAGCGGAAACAATCGGAGGTCCAGCTCAATTAGCATTAATGGCTGGTGGAGAAGAAGCTTTAGCTGGGTTGTTTAATGGAAAAATTGGTGTTGTAATGGTAGGTGAACCGATTCCAGGTGGATCTATGACACCAGATTTGAATTTCTATGTTGGTGTGCACAAGAATGGTAAATCATTGGCAGAAAATTTCAAAGGCTTCTTAGATGCTGGAATGGCGAAAGTTGTTTTGGATGACAATGGATTGGCGGCATACACAAATGCGAAGTATATTCCAATGGCTGGACAGAAATTAAATATTCCGGCAGGGTGCGAAGGATTTGGGAAGAAAGGATTAACTGCTTTTGTCAATTTTGATGGATTAGACATGAAGCAATTCTCATTTGAAGGGGAACAAAAATTAATTTACTTGATTAAATATGCGACTTACGAAATGGATAATTCAGGAAGTAAGTTGATCTTGAAAGCAAAAGAAAATGATGCAAATGTCATGAAGCAAGTTGTGGACGTACTTGTAAAAGAATTGGCAGACAAGATAAAAAGTATGAACATCTAATTTAACGCATACCAAATAATAAAAGGTTTGTCGATTGGCAAACCTTTTTTGTTTAATGTAGTTATCGTTTGAAGTGTAGTTTTTAACACATAGAGCACAAAGAGAGGGTAAGCAGATTCACCCAGAAAAGTTCACATATACGCCTGTGGCGTGTTAGGCTTAGATTCTCAATCACACATTTTTGTCGATTCATCAGGATACTAAATTCCAAATCCTGAATCCCAAATCCCTAATCTAAAGAGGCACAATCGTAGATTTCTTCACAATGGTTATAAACCATTTCATGTAAAATCAATTGCGCAGCTAAAGCCAATTGGGTGTAGTTTTGTGAATTGTTTCCAAAACCTGCCGCGGAAGTTTGCCACATATCCATTATAAGCTCTCTGTTGCCTTCTTGGGGGTTGATTTTGTCAACTACTGCTTTTACATTTAAAGATCCCGCATGGTAAACGTGAAGTACAAATAAACGGAACCATAAATCACTTTCATTAAAAGCTATGTTGTGGGCATTTAAAATACGTTTTGCTTCTGGTACACATACGCGGCTAATTAAACGCGCCGAACCGTAAGCACAACGATCAAAATTCTTGCGTTCATCAACTGAACTGTTAACGGTTAATCCTTGTGCACGTGCAACTGAAGGCATAAGTTGAAATGCTCCGTAAGCACCAGCACTTGATTTTTTTAATTGACCTGGACTTTCAATCAATAAGATTGCTTGTGCATACCATGGATCGACACCGTAGCGCTCGAAAGCTGCAACACCTCTAGATAAATCTGGATAAACTTCTTTGAATTTGTAAAAATCATTTTTACCTGTTGTCACATTGATTCGATCTGCCATGTCAACACCGTACGTGCGTTTTAAACTGTCTTTAAAAACATCTTTTTGAGCCTCTGTTTGTTTTGACCAGTCGCGCATTGCCATTTTTAACAATACTTGTCTCGTTGAAGCAACGTTAATTAAACAAGAATCGGGTGATAAAAGCATAATTTGTTTCCAGAACTGGGGTTGTGGAAGCATGTCCCAACGGTCAAAAAACAACTCATCAGCTGCCATGATAACACTGATATCGTCTCCTTTTTGAACTTCTATTTTTTCATCTTCCCAAGAAGCGAAAGGTTGTGTAAGTCCTGAAAATGAGAATGCTATGCAAAAAATGCTTAGTCCTAGTATGGTTTTTAGGTTTTTCATGGAGATGAAATATTGAGTACAACAGTTCTTAAATGTAACAACAAAAACGATTTAATCAAAGCTTGTTACATTATTTCTTTTAACGGTAGGCAGTGAAGAACGGTCAAAAGTGTACTTTTGTTCCATGCAAATGCTAAGAACAATTCTTTCGTTTCCTCTTATCTTTTTGGTAAAAATTTACCAATGGATAATTTCTCCCATTCTTCCGGCTTCTTGTCGTTACACACCAACTTGTTCTACCTATATGATAGATGCATTAAAAGAATGGGGGCCAATTAAAGGAACATATTTGGGCTTAAAGCGAATTGGAAGTTGCAACCCATGGGGTGGTTCGGGTTATGATCCCGTTCCAAAAAGAGGAGAGCAATGCAATCACGATCATCATAAAAAATAGTTGGCTTCGAGAGCCTCAGCCAACTAAGTATAATTTTATCTTGATTCGCGTACTTCTTTGATTGTGTAGAAGAATACTAATCCATAACCAATTGCTAACATCAAGTGAAAAGGAACCATTCCTAAATCACCATAAATCGCTCTGTTTACAGCAGTGAATCCAAAAACAACCATTAAAACACCTTCTCCGATATTGATAATCGAAAGGCTCTTCTTGTCGTATTTATTTCCTGTAAATTCTCCTTTTTTGGCAACGTTGAATTTAGGAGTTCGAACAAATGAACTTTTAATTCCAAAATATCCTTCTAATACTGCCACTGAATTACTCAGTGATAATCCCATTGACACAATAAGGAATTGGAAGAATCTACCAACAAATCGGAAGAAAGAAGTAAACGTATTGGCTGTTTTATCTCGGTATGCATTCCAATAGTAGAACATCAAAAATACCGTACTTACGATAAACAATGCCATGTATTGCAGAATGTAATTTAAATCAGAGAAACTGTCCTTGATATGAAGTATCGGTAAACTCAAAAGAGAAAGAATCAAAATGAAGATAAATACCGACGAATTGAATAAATGTGCTAAACCGTGAACACGATCTGCAAAATGAACTCCTTTTGTTGTTAAAAGGCGACGACGCATTTTAATAAAACATTCTGCTCCACCTTTCATCCAACGGTGTTGCTGACTTTTCAATGCAGACATTGTAATTGGTAATTCAGCTGGCGCGATAACGTCTTCTAAATATTGGAATTTCCAACCTTTCATTTGTGCACGGTAGCTCAAATCTAAATCTTCTGTCAACGTATCGTGTTCCCAACCACCAGCATCTTCAATGCATTTTTTTCTCCAAACACCACCAGTACCGTTAAAGTTAATGTAGTGTCCAGCTGCATTTCTACCACCTTGTTCAATTGCGAAGTGACCATTTAATCCAAATGCTTGTAGTTCTGTCAAGACAGAATAATCTTTGTTGATATGTCCCCATCGTGTTTGAACAACTCCAATTTTATCATTTTGGAAATAAGGCATTACGCGTTGTAAGAAATCTGGTTCTGGAACGAAATCGGCATCGAAAATACAAATGAATTCACCTTCTACACGATCCATTGCTGCATCTAATGCGCCTGCTTTGTATCCTGTTCGATCAACACGGTGAATATGTTGAATATTTATTCCACGTGCAGCAACTTCAGCTACTTTCTTTGCAATAACATCCTTCGTTTCATCCGTTGAATCATCTAATACTTGAATTTGTAATTTATCGGTTGGATAATCAAAAGCAGCAATTGTTTCAATAATTCGATCCGCCACATATAACTCGTTAAACATTGGAAGTTGAACGGTAACTTTTGGTGTTGTTGCAGCATCATAAACTGGACCAGCAGGTTTGTTTTTTTTGCGCTTGTTTTTAACATAAGCTATTGCCAACGATAATTGTAAAATACTGTAGAACAAAATCAACAACAAGCAAAGTCCGTATAATCCTAATAAGATTTTACCCGTAAAATGCGACCAATAGTGCTCTTGGACGTATGTTTTTCCTTTTGCGTTTTTCCCTTCTTTATCACCCCAATTGAACATCCACGAAACTTTCAATGAAGCAGTGAAAGCTTGTTCCATATTAAAGGTGAAATTGTCCTTATGTACTTCTGTTAATTCAAAGGGGAAACGCTTTTCATTGTAATCTTCATCAGTAATAACCAATTCACACTTGCCAAAAGGAATATTTTTGAATTTGAAAACACCTTCTTCATCCGTTTCTACAGTAAATTTCTTTTTTGTAGCAAGATTTACGATAGTTACTTCCAACTCATCTACTGGTCGCTTTGTTTTTTCATCTTCAAATTTTCCTGTAACTAATTTACTTTGAGCCATTGACGAAAGCGTCAATAAAAGAAAGGTAGTAGCTAATAATAAGGACCGTAACATAGGCGTGTTTATATTTAATTTTTGATTGCGCAAGGGTGCAAAATTAACTAAAAACAGTATTGTTTGGTTGTATTTTGAAATTTTCTTGAATTGATAGTTGTTGATGTTGAAAATCACCAGATTAAATCGATG
>Ga0209066_10001016_pt1 | contig 38668 bp, 23 predicted proteins | sample All_14_2_FD_187198 | JGI IMG/M metagenome (GOLD analysis project Ga0209066, IMG submission 187198) | Freshwater microbial communities in response to fracking from Pennsylvania, USA - Allegheny Zone_MetaG_DW_15 (SPAdes) (version 2) ... | reverse complement strand
GAATATACAATACAGAAGATACCTACAATTATGACCAATATTTCCGATCCCTTTGCATCTGGAATCATCATTAAAAATAGCCATGCAGCCAATAGCATCAGCAAGTTGGTCAAGCTGTTGAAAAAGGCAAGGACGATGGCTATGGTTTTTTCTGTACGCATTGTGAATAAAAAGAACTTTGAATTTCAAAGTTTATTGCCAAAAAAAATTCAACTTCCAGATTTTAACAGTTCCTCCAGTGCCGCCAAGTGGTCGTTGAACGCTTTTCGCCCAAGCACGGTGGTGGAGTAGGAGGTCTGCGGTTTCCGTCCGACGAACAACTTGCGCATTTCCACATAATTCTCGCTTTCTAGGACTTTCATATGGCTGGCGAGGTTGCCGTCCGTGAGCCCGAGCATTTCCTTGAAGGTGCCAAAATCCACCCAATCGTTCACCATCAGGATGGACATGATGCCCAACCGGATGCGGTTGTCGAGTTTGGTGGTTTCCAGTTTTTCAAGCAAGTGCTTCATGTCGGACTAGTCGTTTATGCGCTTATTTTCGTTTATTCATACTTTCGATACATTACCATACCATAAGCGATATGCAGCATGCCAAAGCCAATTGCCCAAAGTTCCAAACCGAAGCCGGGAAAAAACAGGCCAATGAGACCCAAGCCAATTTCACAAAGCCCCAAATATCGGATGTCATTCAGGGTAAACTTGCTGCCGTTCACCAATGCCAGCCCGTAGAATACCAGCGTGGCTGGGGCGATGAGCAGGATTTGCCGCTCCTTGTAGAGTGCGAGGCAAAAAATGCCGCCTACCACGAGCGGGATAGCGAGGTTGGAGAGCATCCGCAGGGCGGAGGCGTCCCAGACTTTTTGGCCTTTCCGCCTGGCCTTCCTGGTGGTGAAATAGATGCCGGAAGTTACCGCTAGGATGAACACCAAGGCGGCATCGAGCAGGAAGAATGCCTCGTAACCGATGCCCCATTTGCCGTTTTGCAGCACCTCTGCGTAGAAAATGCGGTAATTGGAGAAGGGTTTCAGCCCCAAGTAAACATAGACCATAGCAGCGCCAAGCAATGCAAAGCTGCCAGCCGCTACGCCCGACAGCCCACTCAGGGAGATGAACCTGCTACTGCGCTCCATCATGGAGCGGATCTGGCTCAAGGTCTCAAGATGTTCGTTGCGATTTTCCACAGGCATTTTAGTTTCAAAAAGAACTTTGAATTGCAAAGTAAAGCTGTTAAATCCGAATTGCCAAGAAGGCTGGCCTGTTTTTCTCAAATTTTTTTTTTTCAGCAATCTGCGTTGTGATGAAAATCACAGAGGCGGCACCATAGTTTCCCTAGATTTGCGCCGCACCAAAATTTAAATACTGAGAAAATGGGAATCTTCAAGAAAGGGACGAAAGCCTACAGCATCTTCAACCTGAAATGCCCCCGCTGCCACGAGGGCGACCTGTTCCCGACAGGTTCGTTTGCCTTCAACAAGCCCTTCGACATGCCGGAAACCTGCCCAAAATGTGGCCAGAAGTACTTCCTCGGCCCCGGCTTCTACTACGGTGCAATGTTCATTTCCTACATCATCACGGGTTTTTTCTGCTTGTTTTTTGTGGGCGGCTTGGTACTTTTCACTGACATCTCTGTGGATATGGCCTTCGTGTTCCTTCTTATTGTCATCTCCATTTTGTTCGTTTGGTTTTTCAGGATTGCTAGGGCAATTTGGATAAACGTGAACGTGAAGTATGATGCCAAAGCGCTGAAATAGGTTTCACGATTAAATACAAGGGCTGGATCCTCAGCGCTTTTTTAGCTTCCCGTCAAACATACTGGCGCTTTTTCACGCCTTTTGCACCGCAGAAGTTTTGATTGAAATGTCGCCAATTGGGCACTGCAAAAGGAATAATTGAGTGGATTTCACTTGGATTTAGAATGTTTTGCTATTTTACGGCATCAAAACGCAAATCTCCACCAATGAACAAGCACCTCCTATTCCTGCCCGTTTTGCATCTGGCCGCACAAATTTCGTTTGCACAATGCCCTCCACCAAACACACCCATCCCAGGCAATATTGGCGCAGCCGCCCCACTTTTTTGCGACTTGAACGGCTATTGCAACAGCTTGTCGTTTCCGATAAGTCCACAGGAACCATTCCCTGGGTGTCCCACCAACGTCATTGACAATCCCCACTGGTTTGCATTCAAGCCACTTTCAAGTTCCATCAATTTTCAAATCACTCCGAGCAATTGTCAAGGAAACGGTTCAGTCCAAGGCATGCATGGTGCAATCTATCAGGACAATGGCCCTGTGCCTAAACCACTCAGCGTTCAATGCCCTTGCACCGTTTCACCTTTCAACCTTGCCTACGACAACCTAAACCCATGTGAAACCTATTATCTGATGCTTGATGGCTGCGGTGGCGATATCTGCGATTATTTCATCAACGTCGTCGGTGGTGCTCTCACCTGTGCGCCGTCCACAGGCGGGAATTTCAGTATCACCTCACCAACTGCTTGCCAAGCTGACTCGCTCAGCGGCTGTCAGCGGATTTGCGAGAACACGACAACGCTCTACTCAGTGGGAAATATACCGCCCGGCACCAACGTGGACTGGGAGGTGACGGGAGCCCAGTCATTTACCGAAAACGGTAGCTCGGTGTCGGTAACTTGGGGTGCTCCAGGCTTGGGGGAAGTGTCAGCGGAGGTGTCAGGGGGCAGTGGGGTCGGAACCGTGCCACTGTTCATTTATTGCGACCAAATAGGGACGGGTGGAGGAAATGGCGACAACTGCCATGTGTATGCCAATGGTGGCCCTCCCGGCCCCTACCAAAACTTAGGCATTGGCGGGCCGTACGAGTTGTTGGCTTCATCGGACGGCGGTGTTACCTTCTCCAGTAGCGGCACATTTTATGGTGGGCATGGTTTTTATTTGCCACCTGGCCAATGGATTGTACGTGTCGTGGATACCGGCGGAAATTTCGAGGAAACCACTTTGGACGTATTGCCCACGGTTGACAACTGTTGGCTTTCAATGGCTGTTTCCGACATTGATATCCCCACCGATTGCAATACATGTAATGGAAGAATACAGTTGATATGGTCGCAGGAGGGAGGCACTAACGTTAGCCCACTGACCTTCCATTGGAGCATGGAATGAATGGCAATATTATAAACAACTTGTGCGCTGGGGATTATACCATTACCTTAACTAACGGAATAGGATGCACATTTACCAAAACATATACGATACCTTGCCCAACGTCCACATCTTGTCCCAGCTCCAATTCCCTCTGCGTCCAAATCACCCCCACCCCGACTGCCGCCATCACTTCCGTCCCTGCGCCTGACAACTTAGGCAACATCGAAATTTGCCAAGGTCAAGAAGTCTTTTTTGAAAACACCAGTCTCAACGCCGACACCTATGTTTGGTATTTCGGCGATGGCCAAAACAGCACCCAGCAGTCGCCGAGCCACGTGTACGACCAGCCCGGCAGCTACTCGGTTTCGCTCGTGGCCCGAACCAGTTGTTTTTGCGCCGACACAGCACTGCTCACCGTGAACGTGCTGGCCGTTGACCCACCCACCATTGATTGCATCGGCAGCGTTTGCGAGGGTGAAAATGTCACCTACAATGCACCACCCGGCTGCTCCAGTTACACTTGGGCCGTCAGCCCGAACGCCAACATCACGGGCGGCGGCGGGCCTTCCGACGATTTCATTACCGTGGACTGGACAACTGGGCCGGAAGGCTGGATTTCTTTGCAAACCAATGGTTGCAACGCCAGCAGCGCTACCTGCTCCGTGCCCACGGTCATCCCGATTGCCATCATGAGCGACAATGCCAAAATCATTGGGCCGGACAAGGTCTGCGACGGCCAAGTGGCTGAGTACAGCATCCCTGATTTCTTGGGGGCAAACATTGTGTGGGAAGTGACCGAAGCAGCCACAATCAAGTCGGGGCAAGGCACCAATCGCCTCACCGTGGAATGGGCCAGTGGCCAGCCAAACCCGCAGCACGTCAGTGTTTTCTTCGAAAACTGCTTCCTCGGCTGTTCGGGGCGTGATACGCTGCTGGTCAACCTCCGCCCCAATTTTTTCATCGAAGGAAACATCCAATTCTGTCAAGGTGATATTGGACTTTTCACCGCCCGCAACAGCCTGACCCAAGCGCCTGTGACCGCCAATTGGCAGGTCTTGAACGAAAATGGCGTGGCGGTGTGGACGTCGCCAGCGGCGGTGCCACTGGCTAGCGTGGACTTCAATTTCGCCGGAGGCAACTACACCCTGCGTGCAGTGCCCGCCAGCCCAAACAGTTACTGCAACGATTTTTATGAAATCGGCCTGACCGTATTCAGCCTGCCTCCACCGGTGGGCGTCATTGACGGGGAGGAGCAAATTTGCCCTAACCAGCCCTACTCCTACACAGCCGTTGGCCTTGGTTCGGCTGGCGTGGAATGGACGATTTTGGATGGTTCCAACACCTACCATTTGGAAGGAAACCCGGTGAATATCGCTTGGGGAAATGTCACCCCCCGCATCCTGACTGTCCAGCAAATCAGTACCGACGGCTTGCTCTGCACTTCCGACCCGACCTCGGTTGCGATAACGTTGCTGCAGCAACCCACCATCACGGGGCCACTTACTGCTTGCCTCGATACCAAATCGAATTTTAATGCCAGCAACTTTGGAGACATTGATTATCAATGGGTTGTGACACCAACGGATGCTGGAACCATCGTCGGTGGACAAGGCACATCCAGTGTTGAAATTGAGTGGCATTCGGTCGGCCAAGCCACTTTGTCCGTTCAAACCTGCTCCGGCTTGGCCAATTTTGCAGTCAATATTTTACCAAAACCAAGCCCGCAGGTGGCCGACCAAGCCACTTGTCCGGGTGGCGCTGTGCAGGTTTCCACCTCGATGCCTTACGGTAGTTATGTTTGGAAAAATGCTGCAGGCGCCAGCGTTTCGACACTGCCAAGCCCAAACCTTGGCCCCGGCTTTTACCAGGTGATTGTGACGGATGCGGAAGGCTGCGTTGGGAACGGCATTTTTGAAATCAGCGCTTACCCACTGCCAACGGTAAACCTCACGTCCCCGATTTACCTCGGCATCTGCCCCGGCGGGCCGGGTGCTGACCTCATCGCCACGTCGCAGGTCGGTGGCCTCAGCTACGAATGGACGGGGCCGAGCGGCCCACTTGCCTACACGGGCAGCAGTTTGCACACCAATGAACCCGGCACTTACATCGTGGAAGTGACAAGCCCTGACGGCTGCCCCGGCGTTGCCAGTTATAGTTTACAGGATTGCGAATCGTTGGGTGGAACCTGTGTCAATGGTATCTGCACGGTTCCAATTGCACCCTGCCCGCTGGATGGCGATATTTCCTTCGAAATTTTACCAACAGCAGATTGCGCCACGCATATTTACCAAAATACCTCCACGAACGCCATCCCCGGCAGCTTTTTATGGCAGTTTGCGAGTGCTGGCTCCATTGTTTCCAATAATCCAACAACCGTGACCTACGGCGAACCAGGTTATTATGGCGTGTTTCTTGGCGGTTTTGTGAAACACGCCACCGACCCAAACGGACAATGCCCCGATGGCGAACTCCTACAGGATTCGATTTTGGCTGCCGCAAAATTTGAGGCGACGACCGCTTGCCCCGGACTGCCCACCCAGTTCAAGGACAAATCGAAGTTCCTGCCGTCCGTCTCCCTTACGGGCTGGCAGTGGGATTTCGGCGAAGCTAGCAGTGGTGCCTGCAACACCTCGAACTTGCAAAACCCGTCGCATGTGTACGCCAACCCCGGCAACTACCAAGTCAAGTTGACGGTCACAGTAAACAACGGTTGCCAAACCAGTTTTACAAAAAACATAAATATCCTTGGCTTGCCAACGGCACTAATTGATGCACCTGCAAGCCTCTGCCAAACTACCCCCGTGGCCTTTTCCAGCAACAGCTCCACAGGTGCGGTAAATTTCCATTGGAACTTCGACGACCCGGCCAGTGGCGATGCTAACCAGAGCACGGCCCCGGCCCCAACCCACCAGTTTTCGGATGATGGAAACTACGATGTAACGCTCACCTTGACCAATATTTACGGTTGCAGCGCTTCCGTCAGCATGTCCGTATCGCTTCAACCCAACAACCTCACCGGGCAAATCACACCAGCTGCCCCGACGCCCATTTGCCCCGGTGGCAGTGTGACATTGACGGCTTCGGCCAACAAACCAGTGAACTACCTTTGGTCGAACGGGACGGCTGCAGCTAGCCTAACGACCTCATTATCAGGTATTTATTCGGTGAAATTGACCGATATAAATGGCTGCATGTTGACCCTACCGCCCGTGGCTGTTGATGTTTTTGGCCCACCGACAGCCATCGTACAGGCGGTTGAATTCAATGAATTTGGGCAGGCTTCTGCAATTTTTACCAACAATTACACCGTCTGCGAAGGCGATGACGTGAACCTGCAAGTGCTTGGGCAACTGGGTTACACCTACCAGTGGTCCACGGGCAGCGCCGATTCTACGCTGGTTTTCAGCGAGGACAAGGACAACCTCTTGGCAGCGGGAACGCACGATTTCAGCGTGATGGTGACGGATGGCTCCACTGGCTGTACCAGCTCGGCGGGCATCACCGTGACCGTGAACCCAGCGCCAGCAGTGGAAATCGCCAGCAACCCGGCATCCGGCATCTGCGAGGACACCCCCGTGGAGATGTCCGTGGTGTCGCCGCAGGCTGGCGTCAATTACGCTTGGGCAACTGGAGAGATAGGAACGAGCATTGACGTGCTAGGCGCAGGCGTGTATTTTGCTACCTCAACGAATGCCCAAGGCTGCACCGCCCGCAGCAACGAAATCGAAATCCTGAATGCGCCCGGCAAGAACAAAGTGCCACTGGGCTGCCTCACCCGCTGCCTCCCCACCGAAATCTGCCTGCCCGACCTGCCCAATGTAGTCAGCTACCAGTGGTTGCTGAACGGCGATGCAGTGCCCCCACCACTTGGCAACGAAGCAACGCCGCAGTTAACGGAAAGTGGTGATTATCAGGTGGTTATGACCGATGTGAATGGCTGTACCAGCCTCAGCGGGGTGCTTTCGCTCGAACTTTACCAAGGCTACGGGACCATCGGCGGCACGGTTTATTTTGACGTGAACAACAACGGCGTAGTGGATGCGGCGGACACGACCGTGAGCGGCATTGACTTTATTTTACTCGAAAATGGCAGCCCGATGGGCAACTTGTCTAGCAATTTATCAGGTGTTTTCAGCTTCGCAAACATCCCCTCCACTGCCTACACCATCCAACTCGACTCCACGGCATTGCCACTTGGCTGGACAGCTTTGGTTGCTTCGCAAAATGGCGAGTTAGTCGGCTGCGACGACGAATTGCAGACCGAATGGCTTTTGCAGTTTCAATGTCAAAACAGTGCTGCAAGCCTTGAACTTTCGGCCTGTGCTGGTGAATCGGCCAACTACAACGGCAATGACATTGCCGCAGGCAGCAGCGAAGTTTTCATTTACGCCAATGCGCAAGGTTGCGACAGCGTATTGACCGTAACGGTGGCTGAACTTCCCACAAGCAGCGGCAGTTTGACGCTCACGGTTTGCCCTGGCGGGACGGTCATTTATCAGGGCACAACTTTGCAAGTCGGTGATAATCAGGATTTTACATGGAAAAACTGGCTAGGCTGCGACAGCGTTGTAACCGTTACTGTGGCTGAACTTCCCACAAGCAGCGCTAGTTTGACACTCACGGCTTGCTCTGGCGGGACGGTCATTTATCAGGGAACAACTTTACAAGTCGGTGATAATCAGGATTTTACATGGCAAAACTGGCTAGGCTGCGACAGCGTTGTAACCGTAACGGTGGCTGAACTTCCCACAAGCAGCGGCAGTTTGACGCTCACAGCTTGCCCTGGCGGGACGGTGATTTATCAGGGAACAACTTTGCAAGTCGGTGATAATCAGAGTTTTACATGGCAAAACTGGCAGGGCTGCGACTCCGTCGTGATGGTAAACGTGGTGCTGTCCTCAGTGATTGACACCACGGTAGTTGAGCGGTTTTTGTGCCCTGGAGAAACGAGTTTGGAATACAACGGCATGAGTTTTTCAGCGGGCGATGAGCATGTTTTTGTGCTCAGTGGACAGGGTCTTGGCGACTGTGATTCCATCGTGCTGCTGAAAGTTATCCAATCACCGGAAGTTGATTTTTGGGCAACCACCACACCGATTTGTGCCAACAGCCAAGTTGGGAAAATTGAGTTTTTCGACCAGGCCGGCCCGTCGGCACCATATCAATATTCAGTGGATGGAGGCCTGAATTTTAGCGAGGAAAAAATCCACGCTGGCCTATCTGCTGGCCATTTTGAACTTCGCCTGAAAGATGCGGTTGGCTGTGTTTTTGAGGATGAAATTGACATTGAGGCATACCCGCCACTTCAAGTTGAAACTCAAAACGTACAAGCCGACTGTGCCGACCGTGCAGACTTGCATTTTCAAGTTGAGAACCACCCGTTGCCGTACACTTGGCACTGGGCCTCTGATGATGGGACTGAAATTTCCATTGATTCTGTTTTCGTTGCTACCCAAACTGGCACCTATTATTTGTTGGCAAAAAATGAGTGCGAGACCTTAGTTCGGGCCGTTTCAGTCAGTCTCGAAAATGGCCCTGCTCCTGCGGATATTTACATTCCAAATTCATTTTCCCCAAACGACGACGGTATCAACGATTGCTTCCGTGGCTATGCCTCCCCCGACTTGCAACTGCTTGAATATCATTTACTTGTATTCGACCGATGGGGCGACCACGTGTTTGAGACGGACGAAATTGAGGGTTGCTGGGACGGTATTTTCAGAGGCCAAAAAATGGACCCGGCAGTGCTGGTTTGGCACATCATTGCAAAAGCGGTGGGATGTGACGGAAAGCCGCTGGACATTTTTAGGGAGGGCGGCGTGACGATTATGCGCTGAAAAAATGCCTTTGGAAAAATAATTTAGCTCATCCAACAATTTTTTCACAAGCCACGCTAGGTTAGATATTTACCTATTGTCCATGCTGCTGACAACCAACGGTTTGTCAGTTGGAATTTGGTCTCGAACCCCCGAAAAAAAATCTTATTGGAAACATGTCCACTGCGTATTCAACTCTTTTCGCTATTAGTTGAGAATAGCGTTTCCTTGTTATTTCTTTAAAAAAAATTTGAACGGTATTGTTAAATCCGAGTGCTAGCCTATCTTTGGCCCCGTATCCTTTAACCAGTTACCACTATTTGATGAGCACAAAAAATCCCCCATGCCTGAACGGCGAAAAGGTCGAGATGGCAACGAATCTTCTCCGTGTTTTCAATCACAAGCACCGCTTTGCCATTGTCAATCAGTTGTTGAACAAGGGAAGCATGGACTCTTCCAAGCTTGCGACTTCACTTCGCTTGCAGGAATCGTACATCCTTGAACAGCTTCAGGTTCTCCAGCATTCGGGCCTCGTCCGTTCCCTCGAAATCGTGGACGGCGTGAAATTCGTGGCCAACAAACGGGCCATCCGCAAAGTGGACCAGGCAGTGCGATTCTTTACGCAGAACTAAGCCTCGGTTTCCTCCCTCAACTTCTTCTATTGGATAAAAACGCTGTAAGCCCCATCACTTGCCATGTCAATTGCATGGCTGGATGTGCTTTAGTTGATGCTGAAGCAACTGCTTGACGTTACGAATGCCGAGTGGTTGCCTACGTGGACGGCCTGTGTATTGCCTTTGCGGACCTTTACCTCCTTGGTGACGGTATTCACGTGGCGCTGGTAGTCCTTGCACACTGGGCAGATAAATATGACCCAGTCGCCCTCCCGGTGGCCTATGCAGTGGTGTTCCTCCTGCTGTTGCTTTGGTGTTGTACGTCTCATAGTAGTAGGGAAATGCTTGTGAAAAATAGCCTTAGCGAAAACTGGCCTCAGCTTTTATTGGCTGAGGCAAGGCATTGCAAATAGTTTGCCATTGGCATGTTAGCACAGTCCCTACTTGAAAAAATAAACAACAACCACCTATAAGGCATCAACAGTTCAGTGCCCCACAAACGCTGATGGTCTGCCCGGAAACGTATGCTGACATGTCTGAGCCAAGGAAAACGCAGACATTTGCCACCTCCTCACCTTTCCCAAAGCGCTTCATCGGGATGCTGGCGAAGTAGGCTTCCTTGGTTTTTTCATCCAATGCCTCGGTCATTTCCGTTTCGATGAAGCCAGGTGCAACGGCATTGCATCGGATGCTGCGGGAGCCGACTTCCTTGGCAATGGATTTTGTGAAACCGAAAATGCCCGCCTTCGATGCGGCGTAGTTCGCCTGGCCAGCGTTGCCCGTCACGCCCACGATGCTGCTCATGTTGATGATGCTGCCTGATTTTGCCTTCAACATGGGCTTCAGGGCATGTTTCGTCAGGTTGAAAATGGACTTCAGGTTGGTATTGATGACCTCGTCCCATTGTTCCTCTGTCATGCGGAGCATCAGGTTGTCTCGGGTGATGCCAGCGTTGTTCACCAAGATGTCAACCTTCCCAAAGTCCCGAATCACGTCGCTCACGAGGGTTTCCGCTTGCGCAAAATCAGCGGCATTCGAGCCGTAAGCCTGCACCTGCACACCCAGCGAATTGGTCAGTTCAGTGGCAAGTGCGTTGGCCTTTTCCGCTGAGGAAAGGTAGGTGAAGGCCACATTGGCACCTTCCTCTGCAAACCTACGGACAATGGCAGCGCCGATGCCCCTTGATCCGCCCGTGACGAGTGCCGTTTTTCCTTGTAGTATCTTCATGTCGCTTTTTGTTTTGAAAATTATGGCGGCGAAGGTAGGGCTAAAACTAAAAAAGCGAAAGCTTAAAGTCTTGCAGGCAAACCAAGGATTCCCCCTAAATTTGCCCACATGAAACAGCCTTTTCTATTCGTGCTTTTGCTTTTTTTCGGCCTGTCGGCCAATGCGCAGGACGTGCAAAGCCTGCGGGCCTCGCTCATGCAGTACCAGTTCAACGCACTGCCGCTCAATCCTGCCTATGCGGGGAGGTTGGAAGCGACCAGTTTCGAGGCATTTTACTACGGCAGCTTTGCCTCTGACCAGCAGATCAGCCGCTCCGCAATGTTGAGCCTGCATGGTCGGGGTGGCCTTCAGCAATTGCTGGGCTGGGGCGGTGTGCTCCAATTCCACGGCCAAGAAGTTTACAACGAACTGAATTTCCACCCCACATTTTCAAGGATTGTCCATTTGGCAAACAGCAACGTTTCGTTCGGGGCTACCCTCGGCATCAATTATTTCGATGTGGACGAGTCGGTGATAACGACCATCAATTCCAGTTTCTTTTCTGTGGACGGTGGTGCAGGGGCCATGTGGCACAACCAGCGCTCGTTCGTGGGCGTTTCCATCCTTCATTTTTTTGAGAAAAGTTTCAACACAGACAGCGACAAAGATTTTAGCCTGCCCCGCTCACGCCCAATCAACCTCCATGCGGGCAGCCTGTTTCGCCTCAACGATGAGCTTTACCTGAAACCCACGGTGTTGCTTCGTTATGCGGAAATTTATGGCATACCAGAACCGAAATCCCATGCCCAGTATTCGCTCCTTGCCGCCGATGTGCACGCCAGTGTTTTCATCGAAGGAAGCTACGTGATAGGGTTGCTGGCGGGCTACACCCACGCCGAACTTGGTTACGACCAAACCCGCTTGGGACTTTCAGCTACCTTGCTTTTTGGAAATTTCAGGCTTGGCTATGCCTTGCAGTTCAACAACGAGGCGAACAGCAATTTGAATCTGCCGTCCACACATACCATCAGTGCGGGCTATGATTTTTTCGAAGACCCAGCGGAAGGGCGGAGGATTTTTTAGTCTGCAACCATGGCAAACTTAGAGGGGTCGAGCTGCCATCTTGCGAAACTAATTCAAATCCCCCTTCGCTTCACTTCTTTCATCACCAAATCCAGTTCCCGGCTCACGTCACCCGTAACGGAAGTGTTTTCTTGGGTACGCCGAATCAGGTAGGGAATCACCTCTTTCACTTGGCCGTAAACCATGTACTTAGCCACGTTGTAACCAGCTTTTGCTAGGTTGAAAGTGATGTTGTCGCTCATGCCGAAGAGTTGGCAGAATTGCAGGTGGGGGTGGTTTTTGGGCAGGTTTTTCTTTGCAATCAGTGCGGCCATGCGCAGGTTGCTCTCAGCGTTGTGGCTGGCGCAACAAACGGCTATCTGCTCATAACTTTCGATGCAAAATTGAATCCCAAGGTTGAAATCATGGTCGGTCGCTTCCTTGTTCGGCTGGATGGGGGAGGGGTAGCCCATTTCCTCAGCACGCTTACGCTCCTTTTCCATGTAGGCGCCCCGCACTAGCTTTGCGCCGAGCAAATAACCTTGCGTTTTTGCCATGTCAAATGATTCGGCCAAGTAGGCCAAGCGGTCGGTGCGGTACATTTGGAACGTGTTGAAGACAACCACTTTCTGTTTATTGTAACGCTTCATCATGCGGTTGGCGAGCATGTCGATGGCAGGCTGAATCCAGGTCTCCTCCGCATCAATGAAAACGGACATGCCCACTTGGGCCGCATGGTGGCAAATGGCATCCACCCGTTTTAGGACGTTCTTGAATTCTCCTTTTTCTTCGGCGCTGAGCGTAGCCTTGCTGTCGCTGATTTTCTCCAGCAGGCCAAATCTCGCAATCCCCGTTATTTTGGAGCTGATGACGGGCACGGAAGGCATTTTCGAGCCGAAATCAATGGCACGTAGGTTCTCGTTCATCGTCCGGTTGAAATCCTCTTCGGATTCCTTGGCCTCCGCTCCGTAGTCAAGCACGGAATCCACACTTTGCTCCGCCAAGTGGTCAATGGCGGGCTGGGATTCGAGTAGCGTTGTACCTCCGCAAAATTGTTTGAAAATGGTCGCCTTGACGGTCGTTTCGAAGAAAGGCAGCGGTACTTTGGTGCCCAACATGCCAAGTTTCGAACCAATATTTACCAAAGTCGGATTGTTCATCAATTTGAACAGCCGCTCGGTTTTCTTCAACTCCTCGTCGTTTTTCCCTGCAAAAGCAATCTGAGTATTGGCAAAATCAATCGCAGTTTCGCCGTTTGGCGCACTGAATGCCTTCGCAATTTTCTCAAGTTGCTCAAGGGAGATAACTGGTTTCCCTTCGTTCCTCATGTATTTGGTAGGGAGGAGTGGAGACGTGAGGTTGAAGGTATGAGATGCGATTTTACACACCTCATACCTCACACCTCCAAACCTTATTTAAACGGTTCAAACATTGTATTCAATTCCTTCAGGAATGCTTCGTCTTTTTGGCTTTCAACGGACTTCGTCAACAGGTCCTTCACATTGACGAAGAGCTGCAAATCCTGCTCAAAGGTACCATCTTTTCCAGTAAGTGATGGGTCGAGGCCAGTGAGGAATGTCAGTTGCTGCTTGGTTTCGTTTGCCAAAATCTGCAAATGCGGCTTGGCTTTTTCGTAGCCACCTGCGGCAATCATCACATTCAGCATCTGCATGGTGTTCCAGTCGTACGGGAAGTTCATGTGCGGGAAGGACTGTAAGTACTTCTCAATCATGTTGATAGCCTTTTCTTTTTCTCCCTTGTCGGCCAAACGGCGGGCACCCCGTAGCATCACAACCCGGATGCTCTGGATGCTGGGGCCATAGCTCTTGTCAATGTACGTATGCAGCTTGTCAAAATTGCCCCACTTGAACTTGTTCATCACGTTGTCGTACAGCAGGTCAGTGTTCACCCGGCCATAGCCATAGACGTACAGCCCTTGCTCGCTCTGCGATTTGATGGGGGTGATGCGCAGGCCGAGGCCCTCCAGTTGCATGTAATCTTCCAGACCCAGCATCTTGTCGGGGCGGCAGGTCACAGCGAAGTAAACGGGACGGTCATTGATGTTCGAGGCCACTACGTCCAAGATGGCGAGTTCATCCTTCGTCAGGTAGGACAAGCCCTCGTTGCCGGTTTTGTGGAAAGGAATCTTGAGCGGAATCCGGTCGGTCAGTGCCAAGCTGTCGCCTGGGTTGATGCCGAACAGTTCCCCTGCTTTCGTCAAATCAATCGGCATATAAACAGTTCCCGAAGGGAAAACCCCATCCACACGGTCGTCACGCAGCTTTCTATCCTGCCCTGTCAGTTCAAGTGCTTTCGTGGCGGGCATTTCGCCTTGGTCTTGGTTACTCAGATAATAAACAGCGTTGCGTTTTTTGCCACGGTACGCATCAGCGGGTATGGTCAGCTTCAGCGGAGGTGAGTCGTTGATTTTGCGCCTGAGCAGGTTGATGTACCAGTCCACTTGGATGAGCGACAGGTTCACCACCCGCACGTCCCTGCGTATGCCTTCTACTTCCTGTGCATACCAAAGTGGGTAGGTGTCATTGTCACCGTAGGTGAAAATGATGGCGTTCTTTTGGCAACTTTCAAGGAAGTTGGAAGCGTAGTCACGGGAACCATAGTGGCCCGCACGGCTTTGGTCGTCCCAGTTCTGGCTGCCCATCAGGTAGGGAGCGGAAAGTGCGAGCACAGTGCCCAAGCCAGCAGCCCCCACGCCACTTATTTTGTTTTTCAATAAATCAAAAATGGCCAACACGCCCATCCCAATCCAGATACAGAAGGTGAAAATGGACCCCACGAGCACGTAGTCCCGCTCACGTGGTTCGTTCGGCGGCTGGTTCGAGTAGATGATGATGCCCAAGCCCGTGAACAGGAACATGGCCAAAACTGCCGTGGCATCTTCCGGTTTTTTGAAAAAATGGAAGGCCAGGCCCAACAGGCCGAAAATCAATGGGAGGAAGAAGTAATGGTTCCTCGATTGGTCGGCCTTCATCGAATCAGGCATGTTGCCGGCTTTGTAAAGCCGCATTTCATCAATGAATTTGACGCCACTTTCCCAGTTGCCGCTTTTCACGTCCCAGGAGTAGTAGCCTTGTTCGCCGTTTTGGCGGCCAATAAAGTTCCATGCGAAATAACGCCAGTACATCCAGCCAAACTGGTAGCGGAACATGTACTTCATATTGTCGGAGAAAGTGAGTTCTCCATTGGGTTTGTCAATCCAAGCTCGGTATTTCTCCGGCCTGTTCTGGGTGTCGTCGCCCATCCGAGGGAAAAGATGCTTCTCATTTGAGGCGAACTCGTACGACACTTTCTCGTCGGTGATTTCGTAGCTGCAAACTTCCTTGTCGCCTTCTTTTTTCACCACCTGGCCGTAGCGTGGGGTGATTTTGTTGTCGGTAGGTTGGGCGTCAAAGTCGGGGCCGTAGAGCAGCGGGCGCTCGCCGTATTGCTCCCGGTTTACGTAGGAAAGCAAGCGGATAGGGTCGCTCGGCTTGTTCATGTTCACGGGTGGGTCAACGGTGGCACGCACCAGCACCACGCCGATGGTGGAGAAGCCAACCGTTGCCATCAGTGCGCTGAACATCAGCACTTGGATGATGTGGCGGTCCACATTGCGCAAGCCGTAGTAAAAAACAAGGCCCACAACTGGGGAGATTACCAAATTGGCCCAGCCAAAAGCAAAGAATCCGTAGGTGGCCGCCAGTGCCGAGACGATGATGACATCGGTTTTGTTGTGCGATTTTGCGTAGCGCATTCCGAAGAAAAAAATCGCCGCCAGCATCAGCAGGGTAGGAATCAAACCGGTGTTGAAAGGTAGACCTAGTGTGTTTACCATCTGAATTTCCATCCAACTCCACATTTGTGCAACACCAGTGATAACCAGTGTTTGAATAGCGCCGATGATGACTAGGCCAACGATGAACGCTCCCAGTGCGCCGATGTATTTGTCCTCGCCCTTCCAAGGTAGGTAAATGGCCAAAGCCAGCATCAGTGCTGTGCCCAACCCTTTCATCAGGATGCCGGATGCGCCGGAGGCTACCACAACCATTGCCACGACCAAGCCCAAAGCAAGCATAATTCGGAGAATGGTGGAAGCTGTTTTGCTGATTTGGATATTTTTTTTGTAGTAAAAAAGCATCGCCAGCGCCGGGAAGGTCAGCAGGCTCAGCAAGTGTACGCCGATGGACAAGGCCGCAGCATACACCGTGAACACCAGCCAGCGGTCGTGCTTGGGTTCGTCGGGGAGGTTGTACCATTTCACCATGCCCCAAACCGTGAGACAAGTGAAAAAAGTGGACATAGCGTACACCTCGCCTTCCACCGCTGAAAACCAAACGGAAGTAGCGAAGGTCATGGAGAGGCCCGCCACGAGGCCAGCGCCTGCGAGAGCGATGTTTTGGCCGCCGTCGGTTTCACCTGCCCGCCCAACGAGGGCAACTTTGCCCAAAATCATGGTAATCCAGGCGAGGAACATCGCACCAAAAGCTGTGCAAATGCCAGACATGAAGTTCACAGCGAAGGCGATGTTTTCAGGGTGCGCCTTGGTATCGGTGAAAATCTCGGCGAACCAGATAAAAACCCGGCCAATCATCAGGAACAATGGCGCTCCAGGGGGGTGAACCACCTCTTGCTTGTAGGCTCCGAGAATGAACTCGCCGCAGTCCCAAAGGCTGCCCGTTGGTTCGGCGGTGTTGTAATAGACGACAGCGGCTATGGCAAAAACAAGCCAGCCCGTGATGTTGCTAATTGTCTTTAAGGAATTCATGTAGGTGAAAATGGTTGGAAAAATTAACTGGTGCTACCTGATTTTGAATGGGTAAATTATTGATACTCAAAGCAATATTGGCAGTTTCACGAATATTGACCGGCAAATACAGGTAGCTCTTCCAAAAGCTGCGCAAATGTATAAAACAGTTGCGAGTTTTCGGCGATTGGGCCTTGCAGGAATGGAGATTAGTAAACTTGTCCCACGAACTGCCAAAGTTCTTTCATTTCATTGGCCGACCTACCGTTGGGCTGTTCCACGTTGAGTTGAAAGCCCGGCAAAGTATCCGGCAGCCCTGCGAAACGGCCATCGTAACCATAGTCGGTATCTGCAATTGCCACTGAATTGGCGGCAGTAGTCTGCGGCTGGGCGGCCAAACGGGGCTTTACGTTCACCCGTTTTTTCGAAAGCTTGGCCGAGGTATCCGCAACGGGCACAGCGATTTCTTTGTAAATGGTATCGGTCGTGTTCACGTAAACCGTTTCGGTTTGCATGGCTGCTACTGGCGCAGGTTTTTTTAGGGTAAAATGGGCGACCAGCAACAGCGCAAGCCCTGCTGCTGCTTGCCAAACGGGCATCCGATATTGCACCAGCCGGACTAAAAGCCCGGTGGGCCGCAGCGTTTCCTGCTTTGGTTTTTCTTGCTTGCGCAATGCTGCCAGCAGGTTCTCCCGGATGGCGGGGTTCAGCTTTGGCCCCTGTTTCAATGCTGCCCGGCTTCTCAGTAGCAACTGGTGCAAGCGGTCGTACTCCCAGTCGGGCATTTGCGCCAGCACGGCGGATTTTTCAGCTTCCGTGAGCAATTCGAACGGCCGCTCGGCCAGCAATTGCTCGATGTCTAAGTTTTTGAAATTTTCCATGTCTAACAGGTTTTCAGTTTTTTAGAGGCTGAAGGCTCCGGCAAAGGCCCGCAGCTTGTTCCCCAGTTTTTTCAAGGTGTAAAACATCCTGGATTTCACCGTACCCTCTGGGCAATCCAGTATTTCGGCGATTTCCTTCACACTCAGGTCCTGCTGGTAGCGCAAGAGGAAACACTGGCGTTGGGTTTCGTCCAGTTCATCCAGTGCGAGGTGTAGGTGTTGTTCAAATATTTGATTATCAAGGTCTTGTGAATAGTTTTCAGTGAAAAAATCAACGCTACTCGGTGGTGCTGTCAGCCGAGACTGGCGGCGGTACTCGTTTTTCACCATATTTCCAGCCACGGTGTACAACCAAGTTGAAAAGCGCCGCTCTGGGTCGAAGAGCGCATTTTTTTCCACCAGTTTCATAAAAAGCTCTTGGGTGAAATCGTCCGCCCGATGCACATCCCGCCCCAGCGTTCGGTAGAAGTAACGGTGCATACGCTCGCTGTACCGGTCGTACAACTCGCCGAACGACGCCTCGCATCCTTCGTTGGCCAGCCGCCGCATCAACTGCTCATCGGCCAGGGTGTTGTATTTTATTGCTTTCGACAAATGTTGGTGGAAAAGTGGTTGAACTGGTTAAATTGGTGTGGGTGTCACTCCTCATCCCTATTTCCTCATTCCTTCATTCGATGACCTCCATAAAAACCCGAAACCCAATGAACGGCTGCGGCTTTTCGTAAGTATTCTTGTTCGCAATTTGACCAAAAAATGGTGCTTCGTTCCAACTGCCGCCTTTGGTCACCCCTGGTTGGTCTATCATTTCGGCTGCGTTGCCGCTGGTATTGAAAAGGCCAAAATCGTTGGGGAAATAGGAGGAGGCCTTCACGAGGAAACAACCTCCGTCGTCGGGTCTGTCATTCTCGGAGTTTGGGCATGTTTTGCAAGGTTCTTCATTATAAACATCATAGTTGGCCAAAAAGCAGCCTTTATTGTTCCGAATGTAATACCCCCCCCAAGGGTATGGGGTATTCCTAGCTGCATGTGCTGCCAGCATCCATTCCGCTTCTGTTGGCAGCCTGAACCTTACTTTTTTGAAGGCTTTTTTCTTATCGGAACTGGCGTTGTACACCTTGGTAATCCAGTCGCAGTAGGCAACTGCGGCTTCGTGGCTGATGTTCACCACGGGCATGTCGGGTTCGTCCGGGTGGCCGTTTTTGAACACCTCGCTGTCGGGCAGGTTTTTGTAATTATCGGGCAAAAGGCTGCGCCAATCGGTGCGTGGGGCCTTGCATTTTTCCAGCAAGTCGAATTCCTTGTTCTTCACCAAATCCATCAAAAAAGCTTCGTACTGAGCGTTGGTAACTTCGGTATCAAAGGCAAAGAGATTGTCGGTGCCGGGGATTTTTTTCATACCTTTGTCGAAACTGCGCACAGATATGGACGACTCGATGGGCTGGGTCTTGGCATTTTTCCCATCAAAATAGCCTTGCAGGGCATCCATGCGGCCACCTTCCTTCGCCACTCTTTCCATGAGTGTTTCCAAGTTGGCGGATTTCAAAAAATCACCACTGTCCACGTAGTGTTGGTGCAGCAGCACGAAGGCGGGAAGGTATTGGAGATTCATGCCAGACATCACCGAGGTGATGGAATCTGGGCTGAAATCCACTTTGAGGTAATCGAGCAGGAAGCGGTTTTCAAAATTGTTTTTCAAAACGGCTATGTTGTCGAAATTCTCCGAAGCGTAGCGTAGCGCCAGCCCGGTCAGGTAGAGGCTGTCGCCAAAGGTCAACCTGATTTCATCCGGCATGGAGTTGGCGAGATAAATGGGCGATTTCGCATGCTGCATCAACTTGCGCAACACCTTGGCATACATCTCCGTCTGCGTCTTGCAGTTACTCAGGTCAAGGCTGGGAAGGCCGAGGCTGCCGAACTCCCGCTCTCGGTATCTATCCATTAATAAAAGGTTGACATTCAATACTTTAACGTCTTTTCGGATGCCCCTTGCCGACTGTAGCACCCACAGCGGATAGGTGTCATTGTCGCCGTAGGTGAGCAGGATGGCCCCATTTTCCACGGAGGCGAGGAGGTTGTAGTTCCACGACAAAAGCTCGGCAGGAAACTCACCCGCCTCGAAGAGTTTTTCGAGGTAGGATAGCGCCTGAGCTTGGTCGCCCTGCATTTGGAAATAGGCGACGAGGTCGTGGTAGGCTTCCATGCGTTGTGGGGCTATCTCGTGGGCTTTCAATAGGAATTTGTAGCGGTCTTCATTCCAGTCGGCATTGAGAAAACGGATGTAGAGGTACTCGAAGCTCTCGTGCATCGCAGTTGGAATTTTTTCCATGATTGCCGTGAGGTCAAAGCCTTGCGGCTCACTGCGGTCGAGCATGTTGGCGTACCTGGCAGCCCTGTAGTAGTTGAACCATGCGGTTGGGTTCATGCTGTTCTTCACTGTTTCCTGCTGCCAAAGCTGTGCCTGCTCGGAGTAGTACTGCGCAGGGTAGGCTATTTTGGAAAGCGGCTTGATGGGTTCGGGCATCGCCACATTAGATGTGTTCCCGAACAAGGAAATCGTAGAAATGGCAAATGCCAAAATGAAGGTTGTTAGATTTTTCATATCAATTTGATTTTCAAAACACGCCATTGTACACACCGCTGGGCTGTAGGTTCAAGTCGGAACCCATTTTTTTTATGGTATTCCTCAAATTATTAAATAACCCTATGGCTTAGTATTTGAGTCAAAACAAAACCTGCACTCCCCACTTGCCTAATGAAAAAGTAGCCGAAATCCCCCCTACCGATTGACTATCAGGTACTTACAGCTTTTGAACTGTAAAAAAAAAACTGTGATGCACTATTGGAAAATTACATTAGCAGCACTTTTGCTGACCTCTAACGTTGCATTCGGGCAATATTTGGAGAACTACGAGAAAAAAGCACTGGCAGCTTTTTACTCAAAAGATTATTCATCGGCATTGCTTTTCAGCGAAAAGGTATTGGAAATTGATTCTGCCAATATTTCTTCCCTTTTTGTTGCAGGGGAATCAGCTCGCTTGTCGGGCGATTTCAGCAAAGCAGAAAATTACTTGGAGCGCATTCCCAACGAGGCAAAAGTTGGCTACTACGCCGTCACTGATTTCCAATTGGCAAGTGTAAAACTCGACCTCAACAAAACCAATGAGGCCAGGTTTTATTACCAGAAGTACATCAATGCGCACAAGGAACCCAATAACCTGTTTGCCTACTTGGCCGTGGAAGCGCTTAAAAATTTGGAAGCAGACGACCGAGGCAAGGAAAGCCAATTAGCTACCAACCAAGTTGCAGGTAACATCAATTCCGAAAAACCAGAATTCGCACCACTGCGATATGGCGACAAAATTTATTATACCACAATGGTAGAGATGCCAAGTGGAAAGCGGAAAAAGGAAACTTCAGAGGTTACCCGCATTTTTGAGTCGAAGCCTGACTACAGCCCCGTGCCCTTCGGCGGAAACCCCAGCAAACAAAACTTGAGTTCAGGGGGCATATCCCTCACACCCGATGCCTCAAGGGTTTTTTACACAATTTGCAGCGGCGATTTCCTGCAAAACGAAGGCTGCGAGATTTGGTTCCGTGACCGTGAATACGAAGGTGATTGGGGGCCTCCAAAGCGCCTTCCTGAACAAGTGAACCTGCGGGGTTATACTTCGACGCAGCCTTCCATTGGTTGGGACAAAAAAACAAAACAATACGTCCTGTATTTTTCAAGTGACCGCCCAGGCGGGCGTGGCGGCTTGGACATTTGGTGCAGCAGCATTGCCCACAACGGTAGCATCAGTGAGCCATTTTGCTTGCCTTTCAATACGGCAGAAGACGAAATCACGCCGTTTTTCCACCAGCTTTCCCAAACCCTGTTTTTCAGTTCCAACGGATGGCCAGGCAAGGGTGGTTTTGATGTTTTCAGGGAAAGCAAGGCCAAAAATGGGGAGTGGAACGTGCCGGAGAACCTTGGCGAGATGCTCAATAGTGCCTTCGACGACACCTACTATACCTTTCATTCTCAAAGCCAAAATGCCTATCTGGTTTCCAACCGACCTGTCGTGAATGAAAAAGGCGACCATATCAGGGACAATATTGACATTTATGAGGCCCGCATTTTTGCAGAACTGAACCTGAAAATATTCCGCTCGCTGGACAATACACCTGTGTATGCACCCCAAGTGGAAATCAAGGAACTTAACACTGGCGTGACCGGGACCTACAGTGCCCGAAACGATCAAAACAACTTGCAGGTGAGGCTGGAGACGGGTAAGCGCTACCTCGTCACCATCTTGGCCAATGGCTACAATCCTGCACAGTTCGAATTCAGCACGGAAGACATTAGTTATTTTATCAAATTGGACAGACAGATATTCCTGCGCCGCCCTCTCGATCCTTGATTTTCAAGGGTTTGGAAAGTTTTTTTTTACAAAAAAAACATGCATGAAATCACACGCCATCCATGTTTCAATGGGTTAAAAGTCAAATTTTTATCCTTGCAAAAAATAATTGTTATAATTAAATTCGGATAGGATTTGTGGCATGCCACGGTGGCTGCCTCTTGCGCAGCGCAGATTCCAACCTTATCTTTGCACCACATTTCTTACATTTTCCCTTCTCAAAAGTCTGTTTACGCTTTAAGCACTGGTTTCACATCACACCAATTCCACTGACAGTTACTTACGTTTTTGATTTTTTGCCGACGGAGCGTCGGCCTGTATTTTTTTTCAAAACCAAAACTTACTTAGATGTTAACCAGAATACTTACAATCGTAAGCTGCATCCTTGCAGTTTCCAATCTAGCTGCGCAGCAGCAAAAATCCTTCAAATCCACCTCGGTCTTCAAGGTACAACGGCTCGACAACACGGTGAACTGCCCCATCGCTGACTTCGCCCCCGTGCGCTACGGAGACCGCATCTATTTTTCAAGCATGCGTGAAACCGCCCCCGGTGCAACGCCTACAAGCCGCATTTTTTCCTACACGCCCGGCCAAAAACCCACGCTGGACAAGGACTTGAACCCTAAAAACAGCTCCCGGCTACCTGATGCCAGCCGCCTGTTTTTCACCATTTGCCAGGACGAAGCCATGCAGAAATGCGAAATCTGGTATCGGGACAAACAGTTCGATGGAGCATGGGGCGTTGCCGTGAAACTCCCCGATAACATCAACGTTCGTGGGGCGAACACTACCCAGCCAGCCATCGGTTGGGACAAATCCACCAAAAAATACACGCTATTTTTCGCCTCCAACCGTGCTGGAGGCAAAGGCAAAATGGATATTTGGGCCAGCACCATCACTTGGGATGGCAAGTTCGAGGAGCCTGTTTGCCTGCCGTTCAACACAGCGGAAGACGAGGTCACGCCGAGTTACAGCCAAATCGAACAGACACTTTTTTTCAGCTCAAACGGACTGAAGGGCGTTGGCCGCTTCGATATTTACTCCGTGAAAAAATCAACACCCGACAATTGGGCAACACCCGAGAACCTGGGCCGCCCCTTCAATTCCGCCTACGACGATATGTTCTACAGCTACCATGACGCCTCGCAGACGGGCTACCTTGCCTCTGACCGTCCCGGCTCGCAATGCAATGGCGCTGCCGAGGGGTTCAACTGCTTCGATATTTACGAAGTAACAAAAAATTGGGAGAAGCAGGAAGTGAAGGTCACACAGCCCAGGATGGCGGGCTAATAGCAGGCCCGAAATTCGCAAGCTTCATTATTGTTTTTTGTTTGGATAAAAATCTTGGGTAATTTCCCCCGAAATTTCAAAACCGCTGACGAAAGAAGGCCAGGAGCAATTGCTGCTTCCGGCCTTCTTGGTTGAGCCTTTTGGCAAAAAAGATGAAAATGTCGGAACCCAAGGTGATTCAAAAAATTGATAAAAACCTCAAACTAACGGCGCTGGCAACCTCAGCGCTGGCCATTCTGCTTACGCTGATTAACGGCTTCGGGACGGAGCTGCTGCCACCAATGGCCACCATGATAGCCCGGTGGCTGGCGATTGCGGTACTCACTGTCGTCTGCTGGAAAAGGGAAAACCTGACCGCCTGGATATTTTTCAGCATGGCCGTTGGCATAGAAGTGGGTTACGATTTTCCGGCCTTCGGCAAAGAACTGGACATCTTCTCCAGCATTTTCATCCAGCTCATCAAAACTATCATCGCCCCTTTGCTCTTTGCAACTTTGGTGCTGGGCATCGCTGGCCATGCCAACCTGAAGGACATGGGCAGGCTCGGCCTTAAGACCATTCTCTATTTTGAAATCGTGACCACCGTGGCACTTTTCATCGGCTTGGCCGCCATCAATTTCTCCAAAGCAGGCGTCGGCATCAAGCAGACAGCCGCCACTGAAAAAAGCATGGTCACTGCCAACGACCTGACCTACGAATTGGATGGCACTAAACTGACCGCCATCCACGATGGCACGCAGGTAGAGTTTGTTTCCCCGAAAAAAAAGGAGGGCTGGAAGGAAATCGTGCTGCATATTTTTCCATCCAATATTGCCAAATCCATTGCCGAAGGCCAAGTCTTGCAGATTGTGGTTTTCTCCATTCTGTTCGCAATGGGCCTGATGTTCGTGGATGAAAAGCACAAAACCGTGATGCTGGATTTTTGTGATTCCTTGGCGCATGTGATGTTCCAGTTCACCAATTTCGTGATGAAACTCGCCCCCATCGCCGTTGGAGGTGCCATCGCCCACACCGTTGGCGACAAGGGAATAGATGTGTTGAAAAACCTCGGGATGCTTGTACTAACACTTTACGGTGCGTTAGCCGTTTTCATCCTGATTGTTTTTGTGCCGCTTATGATTTGGTTGAAAATCCCCATCAAGCGCTTTATCAACCACGTCAGCGAGCCGGCCACGCTGGCATTTGCCACCTCCAGCAGCGAGTCGGCGCTTCCATTGGCGCTGAAAAACATGGAGAAATTTGGTGTTCCCCGCAAAATCGTTGCCTTCGTGTTGCCGACAGGCTACAGCTTCAACTTGGATGGCTCGACCCTGTACTTGGCCTTGGCCACGATTTTCGTTGCGCAAGCGGCAGGTATCCACCTCGAAATCGGCCAGCAAATCATCATTGTGCTCACGCTGATGCTCACGAGCAAGGGTGTGGCTGGCGTCAGCCGTGCCTCATTGGTGATACTGGCGGCAACCTGCCTGCAATTTGGCCTGCCAGAATGGCCCATCGCCATCATCCTCGGCGTGGACGTGCTCATGGACATGGGCCGCACGATGGTCAATCTCATTGGAAACTGCCTTGCTACGGCGGTGATGGCCAGGTGGGAAGGCGAGGCACAGTGGGATGATGAGGACTAGCTGGGACGGTTCTAAAAACTATGTCACGCAACGCCGCAGCGAACGCAACGATATAATCAAAAAACGTTGCGTTCGTAGCGGCGTTGCGTGGTTCAGAACAGCTAACACGCTATGAAAAGCCGTGAAAGATAATCAAAAAGTTGCAAACTGCTAGCCAAAAGCTACACCACTCCTACTAAAAGGTGCATTACCGTAGATTACAGATAGAACAAGGTAGCTTCAAGTTACACCACTCTTCTTCCAAGCTGCACCACCGTAGCCAAGAGTTGTAATCGGATAGATAAAGGATACACCATTACTAATAATCGGTACAATATCGCATTTATTAGTTGGAAACGGATAGATAAAAAGTACATAAATGATACTCAAAAGTGCAATTAGTGTGATTTTTTCCCGTGTAAATAATTGAAAACCAATGGGTTGTGTGGGAGGATGAAAAACCCTGCGATAGCGAGGTTGCTTGGCCAAATACCCGAAAAAAAACGGGCTATGCGTTTGCCACAGCAAACTCATAGCCCTCCTTGTTTTCAAAATTGGGTTTAAGGCAATCTGTATTTCTATTTAATCACTTCAAATTTTTGGTAGCCAACCATGCGGTTGTTGGCGTTTTTCAAAACAGCCACGTAGTTCCCCTGCGGAAGTGCCTGCGTTTCGAGCATGGTGATGTGGCCTTCCACGGGTTTTGAAACGACCTCCCGGCTCATCAGGTCGTACACCGTAATTGTTCCAGTAAATCCATCCGGCAAGTCGAGGTTGAGTTGTTCCCGGCAGGGGTTCGGGAAGACCTCGAATGCGACCGATGCATTTTCCTCCTTGGTTGGGCTGAGGGTGAAATCCTTTAAGTAGCTCGCAGATACGGTATTGCCAAATTCATCAGCCTGAATGGAGGCAACCGGAAAGCTCACGCCGTTTTGTTTCGTCCAAAAATTGTAGGCAATGTCGGTGATAGGGTCGCCGGCCAGTTCCGTCCATGCACCCATGAACAGGATGTAGCTCGTGTCCATGGAAAGCTCCGTTTCCTTTACCCGCAGCACTTGGAAAGTCCCGGCAGGTGTGGTGAGCGTGCCGTAGGCATCGTAGCTGACCGTGCGCAATACCGTGCTCACCACCTTGAAACTGTCCACCGGAAAGCCAGCATCAGCACCGGACATTGCAAAAATCCTTTTGTACTGCTCCGTGTAGCCATCGTTAAATGTGGTCGGGAAGCGCAGGATGCTCATGGACGGGGTGGAATGGATGGCAAGGTCAATGCTTTGGTCTTCCACTTCGTAACTGCCGTAAATGCCCAGCAGGCGCAGGCCGTCGTTGTCTTTTTCAAAATAAGCGTAAGCACTGTCGGCTTCGATGGCGGCCACGTCAGCCGTTGGGAACAGGCTGGCGTAAGGCGTTGCATCTGGCGCCACGATGGCGAAGGGGTAAGATTCGTGCTCGTGCAGGGCGGAGAAGTCCCAGGTCTTGTTTTGGCCGCCCGGCCCAGCCGTGATGGAGGCGTCGGGCAGGCTGTCATTGACTTGGGTCATGCTTTGGCCGATGATGGCGACGTCGGCAGGGGTCAGGCTGAGTTGCCCAAAACCAAGGGTGGCCATCAGGCTGGCCAAAAGGAAAATTGTTGATTTCAATTTCATGATGTTGTCGAATGATTTTTGAAAAAACACGGGCGGATATACAGCCCGTGCTAGTCGGATGATTAAAAATTGCTTTTAAGAAGTATGAAACTGGGTTTGTTTGTTTGCTAAAATTGATAGGGCAAAGGTGGGGCGGCTAACGTCGGTGGGAAATCACATGATATTGCTAAAAAACGGGCGATAGGGCGGGCTGCATCGCATATTGGGGTGAGAGGGGAACAAAAAAAGCGGTGACAGTTGCCCGTCACCGCTTTTCTGGTTTTGGTAAAATGGTTTTACCAAACGAAGGTGCCCACCGACTTTCCAGTCAGCGAGGCAGTAATAAAACGGCTGCCCGTCTGGATATTGAACGACTGCAAATTGGTGTCCTCATTCAACACAATCAGCACTTTTTTGCCATCGGGCCGCTTGAAGGCTACATTGGGTAGCGACCCCGAAAGGTTGCTTGTGAGCCGCACCGACCCCGGCGTCACGAACTTCGAGGCCTGCCCAATGATGTAGTAGCTGACGTTCTTCGTGGCCGTATTGCCGTTGATGGTAACAGCACCTCGGCATTCGGTGCAACCACCGGGAGTGTGCGGGCCGAAATTGGGGTCGTTGGCGAAGTTCCATTCCAGCGCCACCCGGCTCCAGTTGCGCATTGTGCCGATAATGATGTGGCGAACATGCCACTGAAGGTCGCCGTCGAAACTGCCGTTTTTCCCCGTCCATTGCTCCGTAAAATAAAGCGCCTTGTCGGGGTGCGCATCGTGGACGGTGCTGAGTGCGCCCTCATCGCCACCGTACATGTGGAAAGCCGAGCCGTGCACAAACTGCTTTGCGCCAGCGTCATTCAACACCTCGATGGGGTAGTTCGGCTCGTCGCAGTTGTGGTCCCAGACGATAATTTTTGTTGAAATCCCCGCCGCCTGAAAAGCTGGACCAAGGTGGTTTTTAATAAAATCAGCTTGCTGATCGGACAGCATCTGCATACTGGGGTTGTTGCCGGGGTGGTGGGGTTCGTTCTGCGGTGTGATAGCGTCAATCGTGATGCCATGCGCCTTGTAGGCTTGGATGTATTTCACAAAATACTGGGCGTAAGCGCTATAAAAATCTGGTTTCAAATTGCCGCCCTTGCTGTTTCCGTTCGTTTTCATCCATGTGGGAGGACTCCAGGGCGACCCCATGAATTTTATGTTTGGATTGATGGCGAGGATTTCCTTCAGCACTGGAATCAGGTGCTCCTCGTCCTTGGCGATGCTGAAATGCTCCAAGTTCGGGTCGGTCTGCCCAGCGGGCAGGTCGTCGTAGCTGAAAACCGTGGCATCGAGGTCGGAGGCGCCGATGCTCAGGCGCAGGTAACTGACCCCGATGGAAGCGCTGTCATTTCCAAAAAACTCCTTCAACAATGCCGCCCGCTCAGTGGACCCCATCTGGTGTAGCAGCATGGCGCTGCCTCCTGTCATCGTGTAGCCAAAGCCTTCTATGGGTTGGAGTTCCAGCGTGGTGTCAATCTGGATGGTCGTGAAACGGTCGTCTTGGCCCGTGGCAAAGTCCAACGATTTTTTGTAAAGCAGGTTTGTCTGGTCGGCGGAAGTCGTCCAGAGTTCCACAGGCAGGGTAGGGGTTGGGATGATTGGCCCTACGTCATCTTTTTTTGATTTGCAGGATAAGATGCTGATTAACAGCAGGATAGGAAAGTATTTTGACATTGTTGAATTGTTGGATTGTTGGATTGCCATATTATTGGATTGTTTGATTGTGTCAAGCCTTAAGACAATAAAACAATATAGCAATATGAAAACAGAACATTTTAAAAAACTAAAGTCGAAATGGAATGCGCAGGGCTAACCGTCTCCGCTGCCTTGCCGTTCATCCAAATGCGGTAGCTAATTTTCTCGTCCGTTGGGTTCATCACCACCACGGCAATGCTCCCGTCAGGGTTCTTGAAGGCGGTTGTCAACAACTGCGCCCTGCTCGATGAACTGACTATGCGCTTCGCCCCAGGCTGAATGAACTTTGAAAAATGGCCGATGTAATAATAGGAGTTCATATAAGTGAGCGAGCCTTCCTTCGTCTTTGCGTGGATGGGTGCAAAGCAGAAATTGCCGACGTGGTTCGGGCCGCCCGTTTCATCAAGCAGTACGTTCCAGTCCGTCCAAGCCACGGCGCCGTTGTTGAAGTCCTGAATCATGTTCTGGCCGTAGCGCTCGCCCCATTTCCATTCGTTGATGGTTTCCCAGGAAAACGGGAAATTGCAAGCCTCCGTCAGCAGCAGGTTTTTGTCGGGAAAAGCCTCCGCTACTCGCTTTACGTTGTCGAATTGGAGGCCGCCGTTCCAGTCCTCGTACCAGTGGAAGCCGATGCCCCAGATGTACTTCGCCGCTTCGGGGTCGTGCAGATAGGTGCTGGCCCGCTGATAAATCAAGTCACGGTTGTGGTCCCAGGCGATGAGCTTTTTGTCGCCCATGCCATTTTTTTGTAGGGTGGGGCCTAGGCTTTTTTTGATGAAATCCCGCTCTTCTTCTGCGGTGAAAATGCAGGATTCCCAAGTCTGCTTGGCCATTGGCTCGTTCTGTACGCTGAGGCCCCAAACTGGGATGCCCATTTTCTCATAAGCTTGGATAAACTTGACGAAATAGTTGGCCCAAGCGTCGTAGAACTCCGGTTTCAAGTGGCCGCCTTGCAGCATGTTGTTATTGTCTTTCATCCATGCTGGCGGACTCCACGGACTGACGAAAAAATCCAGCTTGCCACCAGCGGCGGCAATTGCTTTTTTGATGAGCGGTACTTTAAAAAACTTGTCATGAGAAACATCAAAGGAAGCAAGCTCGGTATCGTTGTCCTTGACGTAGGTGTACATGTCGCTGGAAAAATCGCAACTGTTGATGTTCGTACGAATCAGAGTGTAGCCGATGCCCTTGTCCCTGCTGAAATAAGCCTGCAAAATCTCCTCCTGCTTTTTGCCGGGCAGCTTCGCAAACGTCTCGGCGGCTGCGTCCGTGAGTGCTCCGCCGATGCCAAGGAATGTCTGGAACGTTTCCGAAGGGTCCACAAAAACGCATGGCTGCGTTTCGAGCGGCTGCCCGAAAGGTTCCAAAGTTAAGGTTCCGCTCTTGGTCAGGCGGTTCGGACTATCGGCAGCGGTGAGGTAGAGCGTGGCTTTTTGTGCGAAAGTGAAGAATGAAAACAGTGCAAATAGGAAGGTGAGAAATTTTCTCATGGTGGATGGTTTAAAGTTCAACGTCGGCGAGGTTCAAAACCTCGCCGACGTTTTTGTTGATACCCAAATTCAATACCCCGTATTCTGAACCAGCTTCGTGTTCTTGTCCAGTTCTGCTTGCGGAATCGGCCAAACAAGGTGTTCCGGTGTCAAGTTGTAGCCCACCAAATTTCCCGTGTGGTCAATTGTCTCGTTGTTCATCACCTCAATGGCCCGGCCTGTGCGCTTCAAATCATACCAGCGGATGGCCTCGAAAGCCAATTCCAACCTGCGCTCCTTTTCGATAGCGAGTCGCATGTCGGCCTGTGAAGTAGCCGTGGTTGGGTCGAGGTTCACCCTTGCCCTAATCTGGTTCACGATGGCAGCAGCTCCAGCTTGGTCGCCCAATTCGTTCAGCGCTTCAGCCTTCAGCAGCAGGATGTCCGCCAAGCGGATGAAGATGTAGTTCTGGTCGCTGCCCTCCTGGAAATTGCGCCATTTGTTGATGAACGGATAGTGAGTCTGTGGCCAATGTTCGTCGGACCATTTGCCTGAAACGTCTGCAAAAGCGATGCTTGCGTTCTTGCGAATATCGTCGCCTTCCTCATCGAAAGCGGCCACAAGGTCGTTGCTGGGCAGGTTGAATTTTTTCCAGTCAAGGCCCCTGAAAATCTTGGTGCCCCAGTTGCCGTCAGAAGAACCCCCGGCGTAGTTGATTTCGAAGATGGACTCTGCGGAGTTCTCATTGGAATTCAGCCAAAGTTGGTTGTAATCGGCCAGCAAGGAATAAGGCCCGGCAATGACGGCGTCACAGTACTGCTTCACCTTGTTGTAGTCATGTGGTTCTTGCGTGGCGTAAACCTTGGCTAGCATGGCATTTGCAGCACCTACCGTAGCGAAGCCCTTATTTTGGGCAGTGACCCGCACATTCGCCAACGCAGTTTCCAAATCCTTGATGATTTGCGCATACACCTCCGCCTGCGGCGCACGGGCTGGGAAAATGATGGAGTAAATCTCGTCCAGTTTATCGGCGCTGATGGTCTTCACCTCCGTCAGTTGCAGCGGCACGTCGCCCCACAACTGCACCAACTGGAAGTACATGTACGCCCGGATGAAGCTGGCTTCACCAATGATTTCCTGCCGACGGGTGTCCGACAGCGCAGGGTCTGTCAGTGTGCCGATGTTGTTGATAATCGTGTTACACTTGCCGATGGTCGAATACAGATAAGCCCAGTCACGGCTCACGTTACTGTTGGTGGCATCCAGGCGGTAGTCGTCAATCTGGAAATTGGAAGGGTTGTCCCCACCGGCGTAGGCATCGTCTGATTGCGCATCGCCATTCACCATGTTGTCGAGCTGCCAGTACTCGTTTTTGAAGTCGGAATAGGCGCCCGCAAGCGCTGCTTCCACTTCACTGGCCGATTTGAAGTAAACGGAATCTGCGTCCGTGTTTTCAACGGCGATGCTCTGCGAAGTTGGCTCCAGGTCAAGGAAGTCCTTGCAAGAAAACATCGTCAAGAGCACCAAGGCTGAAAGGATTGCTATGCTATTTTTCATGATATTTTGATTTTTACCCCTGACCCCTAATCCCAAAGGGATTAGGGGTCAGGGGTAAATGGGTGATTTTTAAAACTCCACGTTCACGCCCGCCGTCAGCGTCCGTGCCTGTGGGTAGGTACCGTAGTCAATGCCCAACTCCGTGGCGCTGCGGCCAAAGGCGTTTACTTCTGGATCAAAACCGCTGTACTTCGTGAAAGTTAAGAGATTCTGGCCAGTCACGTAAACGGACAGTTTCTGCAATTTCAGTTTCGGCAGCAAAGTTGGGTTGATATTGTACGAAAGCGTAATGGCTTTCAGGCGCAGGTACGAACCATCTTCCACGAAGCGGGTCGAGTTGCGCACGTTGTCCACTTTACCGCCGCCGATGGCCCGTGGGATGTCGGTGTCACGGTTGTCCGGCGTCCAACGGCGAAGCACTGCCGTGCTTTGGTTTTTGCTATCGAACATGCCCTCCAAATCAATGCGAGTAGCATTGAAAATGTCGTTGCCGTAGCTGCCTTGGAAAAAGATGTTCAGGTCGAAGTTTTTCCAAGAAAAATTATTGGTGAAACCGCCCGTAAACTTTGGATTCGCATCGCCGATGACCGTACGGTCGCCGGGGTCGAAGATGCCGTTGCCGTTCACATCCCGGTAGTTAATATCGCCCGTTTCTGGGTTCACGCCGTCACTGACGTAGCCGAAGAAACTGCCAAGTGGCAAGCCTTTTTTCACGATGGCCACGTCTTGGTTGTTGCTGTAAACCCTGCCGAAATAATACACGTCCGTGTAATTCAGCTCAAGCACCTTGTTCTTGTTGAAGGAAATATTGAAATCCGTCGTCCAAGTCAGCGCCTTGCCCTCGGTGTTCACGGTGGAAAGGTTGAATTCCAAGCCTTTGTTCTCGATTTTGCCAGCGTTTGTCTGGATGGAAGTGATGGGCAGCGAGTTGGACAACTGCACGTTCAGCAACACGTCCTCCGTTTTTTTGTAGTAGGCATCGGCGGTGAAATTCACCCGGCCCCGCCACAACGCAAGGTCAAGACCAATGTTCGACTGTGCAGTTGTTTCCCATTGCAAATCCGGGTTGCCGTAGGTGACTTGGCTGGAAGCCGGGCCGGAAAGCGGGTTGGTAGCTGCACGACGGTAGTAGTTCACAAGGCCGTAGCGGGCGTAGTTCGGGATGCCTTCCTGGTTGCCGTTTTTGCCCCAACCTGCCCGCAGCTTCATGTCGTAGATGGCGTTGAAATCCTGCATGAACGGCTCTGCCGAAATACGCCAACCCACTGAGAATGAGGGCATTGTGCCCCAGTGGTGTGCCAGTTTGGAAGAACCGTCATGACGAATAGAGGCAGTCAGCAGGTACTTGCTCTGGAAGTCGTAGGTAACCCGACCGAAATAGGATTGCAGCGACCACTCCTGCACGTCCGTGCTGCCGTAGATGCTGTTGGCGGCGTTCAAAGTCCGCACGTTCGTGTCGGCTGGGAAGTCATTTCCACCGATGAAACTATCGCTCCACCTCGATTTTTGGGCACTGGTGCCCACGAGGAAGCTCATTTTGCTGTCGCCAAAACTGGCGTTGTAATTGGCCGTGTTTTCCCAAAGCCAAATATTGCTGTTCGACTTGTCGGCTTGGCCTACGCCATTTTGGTTGCGACCATAGTTCGTCTTGAACGGGTCAAGGTAGTAGTCCCATTGGTGGGCGTTCATGTCCACGCCAAAGTTTGTTTTCAATGAAAAACCCTTGAAAATAGTGGCCTCGGCGGTTGCATTGCCAAAAATCCGGGTGTCGGTGGTCTTCTGCTCTGGGCCGAACATGTAGGCAATCGGGTTTTCCCACGAAGGCTGGAAGGGGTTCGGGTCGTACTGGGACTCCGTTTCGTCCTTATAAATCTGGAGGAACGGCGGGGTGTTCAATGCGCTCATGATGACGCCGCCACGGCCACTGCTGGCATTGTCGGGCGTGTCTTTTGTGGTGGAACGCAGCACGTTCACGCTAGTGCCCACTTTCAACCAACGGTTTACATTATTGTCAAGGTTGAGGCGCATGGAGTAGCGGTCGAATTCCGCTGGCGCAACGATGCCCTGTTGGTTGAGGTAGTTGGTGGAAAAAAGGTATTGCGTCTTCTCCGTTCCACCGGAAAACGCCAATTGGTAGCTCTGCACTTTGCCAAGGCCGAAAGTTTCGTCGCTCCAGTTGGTGTAGTTGGTCTTGGACTGGTCGTAGGCGCCCGGCAGGATTTGATTGATGAGGTCCCGGTATTGCTTCGTGTTCAGCGTCTCCACGGTTTTCCGAAGGTTGGAAACACCGCCGTAGGCGTTGAAGCTGACGTTGTTGCGGCCTTCCTTGCCCCGCTTGGTGGTGATGATGACGACGCCGTTGGCTGCCCTTGCACCGTAAATGGCTGCAGAAGATGCATCCTTCAGTACGCTCATGCTGGCAATATCGGAGGGGTTCAGGCCACGTATGTCGGTAGTAGGCACACCGTCCACTACGTAGAGCGGCTCGTTACCAGCCAGCACGGAGGTTGCGCCCCGTACCCGGACGGAGATATCGCCGCCGGGCTTGCCGGAAGGCTGCACCACTTGTACGCCTGCAGCCTTGCCCTGCAAAGCCTCGGCAGCCGAGGCCATCGGTCTGTTTCTGATGGATTCTTCGCCCACCACGACCACGGCGGTGGTCAGGTCGGCTTTTTTCTGGGTTCCGTAGCCGACAACGACGACTTCGTTGAGGTTCAAATTGGCGGTTTGCAGCACGACATCAATCTTGTTTCTGCCATCAATGGAAACTTCCTGTGTCTCGAAACCCGTGAAGGAAAACACGAGTACGCCTTCCCGGACATTGAGGCTATAACTGCCGTCCACCTCGGTGACAGTGCCCTCAGCCGTGCCTTTGATGAGTATGGTGGCTCCTATCAGCGGTTCACCGTTGGCATCAGTTACCGTTCCGGTGACTTGGGCGAACCCGCCCATTGCGAAGCTGAAAAGGAAAATCAAAAGTGAATAAAGTCGGGTCATATATGCTATGATTAGGTGAGAATAAATGCTTTGTGGTGGTTTAGGAAGTTGAGGGCGGTTTAGAAGGTTTGGCAAACAACGTCCGAATAAACCTTCTAAAACATTTCTGAACCCCGTTAAACCCAAAGCTGATTTTACGCCGAAAAAATGCAAAGAAAAAGCAGGGGAGGCGGCGAACACCGCCTCCCTGCTCAACAATTTTCTGTCTCGCTTATATTTTGCTTGTCATTGGCAGCAAGAGTGGAGATTAGATTTCAGGCTGCTGCCAAGAGTGGTTAGTCTTAACGTGTCATCTTCATGTTCCACGCATTGCCACCGGCAGCATCGCCATTCAGGTCAACGGAAACAGTCATGACTTCCTTGCCATTGATGATTTCGTAGCTCATTACTTCGTATTGAGTAGTGCTAAGACCGCCGTTTGGTGGGTTGGTATTAGTACCGTTTTCACCGCCATAGTAACCCTTATAGAAGCCAATGAAAGCTGCGCCACCTGCTCCGTTCGTCAATTTGATGACTGGCCTGTTGGAAGGCGAAAGGTTAGCAGGGATGAACTCATAAGCATGTGTGTTGGAACCAAATGGCGCACCTGGACTTGCTGCGATTTCAGCATCTGACCAGCAACCGTTTGGCGTACCAAAATAGCCATCATTACGGGCAGTGCCGTTGGTTTTGTACTGCATGGCGCCAGAAGTATTGCCTGAGCCGCCAGCCGTGAAGATGAACTCATCATCTAATATGCATGACCAGTTGTCTTCTGGGTTTGTAACTGTACCATCCAACATTGGAAGTTTAACTTGCCACCAGCTTCCATCGCCTAAGCCTGGGCCTACTGTGATTGCAGTTGAATCATAAAGTATCTTCCATGCACCACCTACCAATTGGTCAGCTGTCATTGGCGCTCCATCTGATACAATAACTTGCAAACTACCTACAGAGCTACCCGCAGCATTTGTAGCAGTCAATGTAACTGTGTACTGTCCTGATGTTGAATAAGTATGTGTTGGGTCTGACGCTGTGGATGTGCCACCATCGCCAAAATCCCAGCTGTAGCTAGTAGCTCCTACAGTAGTATTGGTAAAGGTTACCATCAACATATCAACAGTAGTTGAAAAACTTACAACTGGCTTAGGTTCTGGAATGCCTGGTTCTTGCGAAGGGTCATCGTAGTGTACAAGTACAATCTTCCAATAAGCATTGTCCGCTGTTTGGCCTGTTTGCTTGTATTTGGACTCCAAAATTAAGGTGTCAGTCGGCCCGCTGTCATCCAATTTGAGAATGTCATAAGTCACTGAACTTTGAGGTTCAAAAACCTCAGCATCAGTGCCGATTTTCTGCAGGCCAATAAATGCACCTAGACCCTCAACAGTAAGTGCAGTAGCAGTCATCGTATAAGTATGATCGCCATCACCAAAAGCAGAGTAATCGTCGCCTTGGTGGCCTATTAAATTGGCAGCATCTGACGTTTTGCAGGTTCCTGCATCTTGGAATACACCTCCTTCTGCAAAGAAGTCACCATGCGAATCATAAGTCATTTTACCATCACGGCTGAATATCCACTCATCGTTCATGGTGCAAGGACGGTTTGCAATGTCATCATTTTCCCTGCCAAGACCCCACCAGACCGAGGAGCGATCAATTGGACCGACTTCCAAAGGCCAAGTGTTAGCATTCGTTACCCTTAGGAGCTTCCAACCTTTTGTGTCAGAACCTGCAATCGCAGTCAACTGAGCCTGTGGGTCAACGATAGTGATGGTTTGGCTAGTAATGTCCTGGTCGTTACCGTTGATAGCGGTCAAAGCAACCGTGTAAGTGCCTGCGCCAGCGAAAGTGTGGCTTGGAGCGGCATCGGTGGCCAAGGCAGAGCCATCACCAAAGTTCCAAGAAAGCGTTTTCGCATCCACGGATGTGCTGGTGAAATGCACCGTCTTGTAGTCCGTAGCATCAATCGTGTACGTGAAGCCAGCCTGCACATCCGTCTTGTCGTCCTTTTTACAGGAAGAGAAAAAACCCAGTGTTGCTGCGAGAAGCATCAAGGCTGAGTTTCTGAGTAAAAGTTTCATGATTTGAAGTTTTTACAATTGTGAAAGAATTAATGATTAGGTATGACCCAAAGCTTTTTCTCTCAAAAAACTGCTTTTGGTGGTCAACTCTTCCGGTTGTTGGGGCCTATTTCTTACCTGACAAATGAAATAACGTTTTCAGGTGGCGGTTTGTGAATAAACCTTTGTTCGATTTTGAGATTAAAAAGCGAAATTACTATCAAAATCAAGTAAATGGTACATGATATTTATCTTCTCAAAATTTTATTCTGAAAAAATTTCCGAATGAGCTTCTGCAAATGAAGCTAGTCAGGCGCAAACCATTGCCATTTTGCCACCTGACAAACGCTTATCCTTGGGAATTTTTTCCAAACAACTTGACAGGAAGCCCAAAGGCTTGGAAGCTTTTTCCATAGGCTTGGTAATATTTTCCAAACCATTGGATGGAAAATCCAATGGTTTGGAAGTTTTTTCCAAAGGCGTGGTCAGAACTCCCAAAGGCTTGGAAGTTTTTTCCAAAGGCTTAGAGACTTTTTCCAAAGGCTTGGAAAGTTCTTCCAAACAAGTGGTCGGAAAATCCAAAGGCTTGGAAGTTTTTTCCAAAGGCGTGGGCGGAACTCCCAATGGCTTTGAAAACCTAAACTCAGGTTTGATTTTCCTCACAAAGCACGTATGTACTCGTTCAACGAAGCCTCTTTTTCCAGTGCCAGTTTCCGCTTTAGTCGGTACTTGCTCTGTTCCACCCCGTTCACCGTGATGTTCAGTACGGTGGCAATCTCTGAATTGGACATGCCCATCCTGATGAAACAGCACAAACGTACTTCGTTGCCCGTGATGTCAGGATGACTTTTCTCAAGCTGCTGCACGAATTCCTGGTGGGCTTGGTTGAAGGTGATTTGGAACTGCTCCCAGTAGTCTTCTTGGTTCAGTTCGCTGTCAATGGCCCGCACCACCTTCCGCAATTCGGGCGACTGTGTTTCCAGCTTCTGTACTTGGCTTTTCAGGTCGGCCAAAAACTGGTTTTTGTGGGCGCTCTGCAAAACCGAAGCGCTCAGCCGCGACTGGTTCGCCTCCACTTCCTTTTCCAGGTTTTCGTTTTTCAAGCGCATGATTTCCTGCTCCGACTTGAAGGACTTCTCCTGAAAAACAGATTTCTGGTGTTCCAACGAAAACTTGTTTATCAAAAACGCCAAGCCAATCGCCACGGCAATGCAAAGTAGGATGAACCACCAGCGCTCCCAAAACGGCGGCGACACCACGATGTTCAACACCCGTTCCTCGCCCCAGCGATTGTCGCTGTTCGAGGCTTTCAGCCGCAGTTTATAGGTGCCTCCTTTCAGGCTGGAATAGACCGCCCGGTGCTGCTCCGCCCCCACATTGTTCCAGTGCTCGTCAAAACCATCGAGCTTGTAGGCAAACTTGTTTTTCGAGGGGTCGGTGTAGTCCGTGCCGGAAAATTCGAAGATGATGCCCCGGTCGGCATAGCTCAGGTGTACAGTGGTTTTCGAGTCGTTAAGGTTGCCGTCCAGCACACTACGCCCGTTCCAGTTGCCGATGGGCACTGCCTGCCCTGCGATGCGCAATCCCGTGAAAAGTGCATCCGGCGGGAAGGGGTTGGAGCGCAGGCTGTTCGGGGCGATGATGGAAAAGCCGTTCGTGCCGCCAAAAAGCAGTCGGCCATCGCTCAGGCGCAGCGAGGCCCGTGGGTTGTACTGGTTGTTGCGGAGGTTGTCGTCGGTGCCAAAATCAAGGGCCGTGTTGGTAGCGGGATCCCAGCGCACTATGCCTTTTTGGGTGCTGACCCACAGCAGCCCCAGCTTGTCGAGCACGATGCCGTTCACCATGTTCGATGGCAGCCCGTCGCTCGTATCGAAAAACTGGACGTTTCCAGTGGCGGGGTCTAGGCAGTTGATGCCCTTGAACTCGGTGCCAATCCAGATTTTGCCCTGTGGGTCTTGCAGCAGGCATTGGAGGTTGTTGCAGTTCAGGCCCGAACCGTCGGTGTCGTAGCGCTTTATTTCGAAGGTTTTCAAATCCAAACGATTCAGCCCTTGGTCTTCCGTGGCGGCCCAGAGGTATTTGCCGTTTTGATCGAGCAGCACATCCACGACCTGCACGCTAGAGAGGCTGTTGGCATCGCCCGGCACAGGCAGGAAGCGCTTGAAGGTGCTGCCGTTGTGCGGCAAATAATCCACGCCGCCGCCCAAAGTGCCGATCCACAGCCCGCCGTCAGGAGCCAGCTCCAAATCCCAGACGTTGTCGTGCGAGAGCGAATTGGGGTCGTTGGCCTGCCGCCTGAAATTGCGGGTCTGGCCAGTTTTTGGGTTGAAAAGAATCAAACCATTTGCGAAGCTCCCAATCCAAATACCGTCCTTCCTGTCCATTTTCAAACAGGTAATCACTTTGGTTGAAACAGTACTAACTCGCTGTAAATCAATGGATTTCTCCATTTTTTCCGTGAAAAAAAGCCCGCCGCCATCCGTCCCAATCCACACTTTGCCCCCGTCC
>Ga0209066_10001015_pt1 | contig 38700 bp, 31 predicted proteins | sample All_14_2_FD_187198 | JGI IMG/M metagenome (GOLD analysis project Ga0209066, IMG submission 187198) | Freshwater microbial communities in response to fracking from Pennsylvania, USA - Allegheny Zone_MetaG_DW_15 (SPAdes) (version 2) ... | reverse complement strand
CCTCCTCGACTGGATCGCGGCCCTGGGCGTCACCGTCGTCACCCAACCCCACTTCATCCGCGAGCGCGGCGACGGCTATCTTCGCGATCTCGATCCGGCCGAGATCCCGTGGCTGTATCGGGCGGGCAGCCTGATTGCCGCCGGGGCGCCGATCGCGGCCGGCAGCGATGCGCCCTACGGCAAGCCCGATCCCTGGGCGTCGATGCAGGCCTCAATCCATCGCCGGACAGCATCGGGCGTGACGCTCGGGGAGACGGAACGGCTCACGCCGGAGCAGGCGCTGGCGCTGTACAGCGGCGCCTCCGACGCGCCCGGAGGGCCCTCGCGCCAACTCCGGGTCGGGATGGTCGCCGACCTCTGCCTGCTGGATCGGCCCTGGGCAGCCGCGCGACGCATGCTCGGCCAGGTCGCGGTCACCCTCACCCTCAAGTCGGGGCGCCCGATCTGGATCGCGGCGCCTCGCGAATCGAGCGCACGCAGCGCGGCGACGGCCGAGCCCGTCGATCTCTAGACAACATTCCGAGGATACCACGATGAGCGATCTCAGGGGCGGCGCCCTGCTGGCGGAAACCCTTCACGCCCTTGGCGTGCGGGACATCTTCACCCTGCATGGCGGTCATCTCGACCCCTTCCTCGTCGCCTGTCCCGGAGTCGGCATCCAGCTGATCGACGTCCGTCACGAAGCCTCGGCCGGGCATGCTGCGGAGGCCTACGCGATGATGCGCCCCGGCGAGGTCGGGGTCTGCGTCGTGACCGCCGGGCCGGGCTTCACCAACGTCCTGACCGCGATGGCCAGCGCCTACGCCAACGCCGTGCCGACGCTGTTCATCGTCGGCGCGCCGCCGATGGGGGAGGAGGCCACCAATGAACTCCAAGGCGGCATCAACCAGGTCGCCATGGCCATGCCGGTCGCCAAATGGGCTCACCGCATCTCGGTGATCGAACGCCTCCCCGACCAGGTGGAGAAGGCCATGCGGCTGGCCCTGAGCGGCCGGCCGGGGCCGGTGTTCCTGGAGGTCCCGATCAATGTGATGTTCGGGACGGCGGGCAAGGTCTTCTTCCCCGTCGAGCCGGGACGCCCCCAGGCCGCCAGACCCACGATCTCGCGGCCGGACGCCGACCGGCTGCTGGACGCCCTCGCGGCCGCCGAACGTCCGATCGTCATCGGCGGATCGGGCGTGGTGCTCTCTGGCGCGTCGCGGATGCTGCGGCGGTTCGCCGAGATCACCGACATTCCCGTCGTCACCAACAGCAAGGCCCACGGCCTCCTGCCGCATGATCATCCAGCCTACCTGGGTCCGGCCGGCATGCTGGCCGCGCTGAAGGCTTCCGGCCGGCCGGGACCGGACGTCGTGTTCCTGGCGGGCGCCCGGGCGGGACTGCTGTTGGGTGGACGGTCCGGCAGCATCATCCCGCGCGACGCCGCAGTGGTTCAACTCGATATCGACGGCTCCGAGATCGGCCGCCTGACCCCCGTCGATGTGGGTCTGGTCGCCGATTGCGGACAGGCGTTGGAGGTCTTGTGCGAGGCGGCCCTGGCCCGCGCCTGGCCCAGACGCGCCGCCTGGATCGCGCAGCTGGAAACCTGCCGCGAGGCGGTCACCGAACAGCCGCTGCCGGAGTATGGACCGGCCGGCCGCATTCACCCCTACCACGCGGCCAGGGCTGTCTTCGAAGCGATCGGGCCGCAGGCGACGGTCGCCATCGACGGCGGTGAGATGACCGCCTGGTGCGAGCCCCTCAACAGGGCGTCCGAGCCGGGGCGGTACCTCACCGCCGGCTATCTCGGAGCCTTGGGGATCGGTCAGGGCTTCGCCATCGCGGCGGCGGTTGCGCGGCCGGGCCAGCCGTCGTTCCTGGTCTCGGGAGACGGCGCGCTGGGCTTCAATCTCCAGGAGTTCGACACCATGGCCCGGCACGGCCTGCCCGTCATCACGGTGGTGCTGAACAATGCGTGCTGGGCGATGTCGAAGAACGCGCAGGACCTGATGTTCGGACCGCAGCGCCGGACCGTCGTCATGCTCGACGACACCCGCTACGATCAGGTCGCGATCGCCCTCGGCTGTCACGGCGAGCATGTAACGCGGTTGGACCAGATCAACCCCGCGATCGCCAGGGCGCTGGCGACGGGCCGGCCGGCTTGCATCAACATCGCCACGGATCCGGACGTCATGCATCCGATCACGTTCGGGATGGCCGGCGCCGATCCCAGGAAGGGCAAGATCACGATGCCCTACTACCAGAACCCCTGACGCCGACCGACGCGCAAAAAAAGGACCGGCGGCAGAGTGGCCGCCGGTCCAGGGTCTCGGGAGGAAACGCCCTGTAGGGTACGTGATCCGAAACGAGGATCACGGAAGATCAGGATCGTCGGAGCGCGGGCCGCGCTCCGACGATTGCGTCCTAGAACGCGTAGCCGAGTTCGATTCCCACCATCCGGGGCTTGCCGTAGGCGACGGTGTCGCCGCGGACCCCCTGACGGCGGAAGATTTCGATCTCTTCGTCGGTGATGTTCTCGCCGAAGACCGACACGGTGAAGGCCTCGGTCGGCGACCACGAAACCTTCGCGTTGATCTGCGTGAAGGCATCCTGCTTGGCGGCGTTGGAAGGATCCCAGAACCAGCCGTCGTTGTAGGAGACCGTGAGCGACGCGTTCATCTCACCCACCGCCAGCGGCCTGTTGTACATCAGGGTCGCATAGGCCGTGTACTCGGGCGTCTTGACGATGGTCGCGCCCGAGGCGTCGGCGGTCACCTGGGTGAAGCCGGTGCCGTCCGGTTGCGGCACGTAGATGATGGCTCCTTCGAACTCGGTGTACACACCGTGAACCCAGGAGGCACCGGCGCGAACATCGAGATTGTCGGTAAGCGACGTCGAGATGTCGAAATCGGCGCCGTAGATTTCGGCGTTGCCGGCGTTGGTCACCGTCACCAGCGCTCCACGCGACTGGTCGATCGCGTTCACCTGGATGTCCGTATAGTCGTAGTAGTAGGCCGCGCCGGTGAACAGTAGGCCGCCGCCTGAGTATTTGTAGCCGACCTCGAACGACTTGATCTTCTCGGGCTTGACCGGGACGTTGTCGAGGCTGGTGGCGTTGAACAGGCCGCTTTTGAACCCTTCGCTATAGGTCGCGTAGACGCTGGACTGGTCGGTCAGTTCGTAGCGGGCAGAGGCGCGCGGCGTGAACGAAGACCAAGACTCATCGTTGTTCAGCAGGGCCGGTCCGGCCGGACCGCCGAAGCGACCGAAGGCTTCCTTCTTCTCGTGGCTGTAACGGCCGCCAAGAACGAAGTGCAGGCGTTCGGTGGCGTTGATGGTGCCTTCTGCATAGACAGCGTAGGCTTGGGTATCGACGGACGGCAGCAGGACCGCCGCCACGGCGTTGTTGACGAAGATCGTGCCGGGCGAATAGGCGGAGTCGTCGTAGTAGGTCGCGCCCACGATCCAGGAGAGGAACTGGTTGCTGTTCGAGGCGAACGTCAGCTCCTGATAGAAGGTGGTCTGTTCCTGGTCGCTCTTGACCACCTGGATCGGGAACTCGGTGCCGTCGGTGTCGGTGTAGAACGGCTGCTCGAGGCTGGAGTAGCTGGTGACCGACGTAATGGTCCCCCAGTCCGGCGCATAGACCGCGTTCAAGGACACCGATGAGCCCTTGAGGCTGGAGCTGGGATCGAAGTCCATGGCGACCTTGCGGTCCGAGGCGCTGAAGCTCGCCGCCAAGGAGTTGGGGAACTGGAAATTGTACGGATCGGCGCGATAAACGAACGCCGAGTTGTCCTGATGGTCGACGTAGCTGCCGGTGAGGGTGAACGTCAGGTCCTCGGTGGGTTCCCAGAGAATCTTTCCGCGCACGGCCAGGGCGTCCAGGCGCGAAAGCTTGGTCCCGGTGACCACATTCCGCGTGTATCCATCGTTCGTGTGCGACACCACCGACAGGCTGGCGGCGAGGGTATCCGTCAGCGGACCCGTCACGTAGCCCGTCAGCGTGACGTCGTTGAAGCTGGCGTAGCTGCCGCTCACCCTGCCGCTGAAGTTGAAGGAGGGCGCCAGCGTTGTCACGACCATGGCGCCGCCCGTGGCGTTCCGCCCGAACAGGCTTCCTTGCGGTCCCTTCAGGACTTCGATCGCGGAGATGTCGTTAAGCTCGAACATCGCCGCGGCCTGGACGGCCTGGTAGACCCCGTCGATGTAGAGCGCGACGTTGCCATCGGCGCCCGGACCCACGACCGACGTGCCGACGCCGCGGATGGTCGGCTGCACGAAGCTGCCCTGCTGGGTGAGGTTGAGACCCGGCGTGACGAGCTTGATGTCGGTGGAGTTGGTGATCCCGGCCGCCTCAAGCTGGGCGCCGGTGGACACCGAAACCGAAACCGGGACGTCGATCAGGCGTTCGGACCGCCGTTGGGCGGTCACGGTGACCGCTTCGACTTCCGCGACGGGCTCCGCGGTCGAGATCGGCGAGGCGTCCTGGGCCATGGCGGCCGTAACGCTGAAGAGGCTCGCGCCGGCGGCGAGCAGTAGCTTGTTGGTGGTGGAACCCATAGTCATTCCCTCCCTGCTGTTGATCGGCGGAAAGGGATGGCGAGCGCCACCATGGGCCGACCCTGCGGTCGTACCCTTATCCTCCCCGATGCGTTGTCTCCCTGGCTTCTTGTCGGCCGAGATCAATGCTGCCTTCAAAGGCAATTCGGGTCAACAACAATAGCACATGATGCAGAATTTGAATCTGCGTTCCTGGCGAGGTTCCCCCACGAAATCGTTGCGGATCACCACGAAATGCGCCTTATGAGGCGCTGATTTCGCGATCGCAGCGTCAATTTCCACAATCTAGATCGATTTCTTGCGCGCCGAAAGTGTATCGGGATACGGGATTGAGTGACTGCGATCGGAATGAGTCGCCCCTGATCGGGTGATGGATCCGACGACGGCAAGGAGAATGTCATGTCCCAGACTTGGCCTACACGAGTCGATCACGACACCCAGACCTACTGGGCGGGGCTGACCCACCGCGTTCTGCGTCTCGCACGCTGCGGCGACTGCGCCCACTGGATCCATCCGCCGAGGGCCTGCTGCCCTGTCTGCTGGTCCGACAACATCGGCCACGACCAGCCGTCGGGCGCCGCCACGTTGTTCACTTACCTCATCCAGCCCATCGTTCCGGGCGGTCCGCCCGTCGTGGTCGGCTGGGCCGAACTGGTCGAGCAGGAGCGCCTGCTCGTCGTCGCTGCGATCGAAGACGCCACGCCCGAAACGGTACGCATCGGGGCCAACCTTACGCTGGAGTGGTCCGACGACGAGAACGCTCCGCTGCCCGTGTTTCGCCAGGAGCCGCAATCGTGAGCATCGACGCCATTCGCAACAAGGTCGCCATCGTCGGTATCGGCTCCTCGATCATGTCCCGCGACTCCGGCCGTTCGGTCGGCGGCCTGGCGGCGGACGCCGTGCGCGCCTCGATCCGGGACTCCGGCGTACCCCGCGAGGCGATCGACGGCCTGTCCAGTATCTACAGCACCGACCAGCCGACGGTCTGGCCGGGGTACGTCGCCGAGACCCTGGGCCTCTCCAATATCGTCTGGTCCAACTGTGCGACGCCGCCGTCCGCCAACACCGTGACCGAGGGCGTCCTGGCCGTGGCCGCCGGGGCCTGCGACTACGCGGTCTGCTACCATTCCAAGTTCCGCTGGGACACGGTGTCGGCGGCGGCCCGCAAGGATCCCCTGCGCAAGGCGCCGCGCGGGGCCTTCGATCCGGGGCTCACGATGCCGCTGGTCGAACCGCTCGGCGTGCCCAACGGGATGTTCGCCGCCTTCCGCCGTCACATGCATGAGTACGGCACGCGGCGCGATCACCTGGGCATGATCGTGGTCAACAACCGCAATTGGGCGCTGCTGAACGAGAACGCCGTCTGCCGCGATACGCCGCTCACCATGGCGGACTACATGGCCGCCACCCAGATCGCGCCGCCCTTGTCGGCCCTGGACATGGACATGCCGATCGACGCGGCCATGGCCGTTGTGATCACCAGCGCCGAACGCGCCGCCGACCTGCCGAACCGTCCCGTCCTCGTCGAGGCGTCGGCCAACGGCATCGCCGGCAAGACCGATTTCTTCTTCCAGGCGTTCGACACCTACCAGTCCTACAAGGTGCTCATGGATCGGCTATGGAAGAAGAGCGGGCTGACGATCGACGACATGGACCTGGTCAACATCTACGACGGGTTCTCAAGCCTGGCCCTGGAATGGATCGAGGCCGCGTTCGACGTTCGCGGCGAGGCCGGCGGCTTCCTCGAGGACGCCTGGGACGCCGAGGCGGGCAAGCTGCTGTTCAACGGCCGGATCCCGATGAGCACCCACGGCGGGAATCTCGGGGAGGGCCGCGTCCAGGGTTTCGGTCACGTCCTCGAGGCGGTGAGGCAGCTGCGCGGCACGGCCGGAGCCCGGCAACTGCAGGCCCCGCAGCTGGCGCTGGTCACCAACGGGAACAATCCGGTCAATGCGGGTATGATCCTGCGCGCCGGTTGACGGATCCGAACCCCTTGCGACAGGTTATCGTGCGGGATGGCGATCAGCCTCTCGCCCAACCCCCCTTCGCCAGATTCTAGAAATAGTAGAAGATAAGCGTATGCGTTTGGCCGAATCGATCCTGAACGACAATCTGGTGTACTCCAGCCCGAAGATATTCGAGCGGCGGCGCCGGATTCTCGACACGACCCGGGACCTAATCGCGAAGTACGGGTACGATGGCTTCAGCATCCGCGTCCTGTGTCAGGAAGCGAACGTCGCGCCCCACACCGTCTACAAGGCGTTTGAGAGCAAGGAGCGCCTTGTCGCGCTCTCGATCCGCCAGCACTTTCTGAGCTTCATCGAGTCGCGGACCTTCACCCACGACAAGGCGACGCTCGAGGGCGTCATCGAGCGGGTGATCGTCAGCGACAATCACATGCACGACTCCCGCGAGTTCGTGATCGCGATCGTCGCTCTCTATTTCTCCCCGACAGCGGATACCGATCTCCAGGTCGCCGCCAGGATGAACATCCTCGTCACCCTGCAGCCCTGGGCGCTGGCGCTGCGGGAACGTGGTCATCTCAGGGTCGGCGTCAGCATCGATATCTTCGTCCATTCCATCGTCGGCCTGCTCTTCATCGTCTCGATGGAATGGTGCCGGGGAAACGTTAGCACCGAAGACTTCATCATCGAGAAGCTGCAGGCGATCCTGACCTATGCCTCGGGCGCGACACGCGGCGCGGGACGCAAGGAAATCGACCTCTATCTGAGCGATCTCCTCGGCAAGCGTCAGCTGATCGGCGCTCTCCAGGCAGAAGTCGCCGAGGCCGAAGCCGCAGCCGTAGCGGCCAAGCAACCCGCGTCCGATGCCGATCTGGCATAGTCGGCCCGATCTGGTCGCGTTGAACGACCTAGGTAAGGGTTGCATGCATGCTCATCTGGGCCTCGAGTTCACGGGCGTCGGCGATGATTGGCTGAGCGCACGGCTTGCGGTCGATGCTCGAACCACGCAACCTCATGGCCTGCTGCATGGCGGCGCCTCGGTCGTGCTGGCGGAGTCCGTGGGGTCGGTCGCCGGGTCTTTGACCCTCGATCCCGCGATCAGCAGGGTCGTGGGACTGGAGATCAACGCCAACCACGTGCGGCCCGCCACGAGCGGCCATGTCCACGCGGTCGCGCGACCGGAGGCCATGGGAAAGCGCACCCAGGTCTGGACCATCCGCATATCCGACGATGAGGATCGGCTGGTCTGCATCTCGCGGCTCACCCTGGCCGTGATCGCGCTCCCGCCGACCGTCTAGGACTCCGGGCGCGACGCGAGGATTTCGTCGAAGAAGGCCAGCGCCCGAAGATGGTAGGCCCGCCCAACGTGGTGGAGGCTGACATTGTGGCCGGCGCCCCGCTGATGGTGGGTGTCCACGCGAGGCGAGGCCGTGAAGAGTTTGGCGACGTCCCGCAAGGTGTCGGGATCGGCGGGCGTGGTGAGGTCATGCTCGCCGAGACTGAACTGCACCGGAGCTGTGATCGCCCCAGCTACCCTCGGGAAGCGCTCCGGCCAGTCGAAGGCGTCGCGAAGTTCGACCAGGGGCAACGGGTGGGCGGCGACATCCCGGCCCCTCAGCAGGCCGTCGCGGAAAGTGCCCGAGGGGCCATAGAATAGGCGGGCGGCGGACGCCTTCGTGGAGCCCGAACCCTCGCCCAGTTCGTGGGCGACCGCGCCCGCGAGATCGTTCGAGAAGCGATACGGCACCCCAGACACGTCGACGCCCAGGAGAGAGGGCGTACGTCCGAGCGCGGCGATCATCAGTGCCAGGATGCCGCCCATGGAATGGCCGACGAGGAAGGTCACGCGATCACAGCCGGGCGCCGCCGCCAAGGAGTTGAGGGCCGTGGCCAGAAGCTCGGCCTGGTCGGCCAGCAGCATGCCGTCGTACCCGGCTCGCGCCGAGGCGAGGTAGCCCGGGCGATCGATGGCGACGACGCGATATCCCAGCGTGGCGCCCAGGGTGAGCAGGGAGGCGTCGAGGGCGAGTGGGTGGTGCCAGTAGCCGCTCCCGTAGCCTCCGCCGGGCAACGCCAGGATCGTGGCCAGCGCCGAGCCCGTGCGCGGTTCCGCCCTCAGTCCCGACAGGCCGAGCCCGCAGACTTCCAGGACAAAGGGCGTTACCGCGCGGGACACGGGCTCGGTCTCAGGTTTTCGCCGGCACCAGGCCGCCCGCGCCGCGAGGGTCGATAGGCATGCCATGGACCTGCATGTTGTGGCTGTGGCTGAGCTGGTGGATGGCGAACGCCGTATTCATGGCCGAGAGGCGTCCCTGGGCATCCTCGGCGGCGTTCACCGCTTCCTTGACCAGCTTGAGCGCGAACAGCGGCTTCTGGGCGATGCGCGTGGCGAGGTCGAGAGTGAAGCGGCTGAGGTCGTCCGCCGGCACCACGTGATTGACCATGCCGAGACGGTGCGCCTCGGCCGCGGACAGCCAGTCGGAGGTGAACAGCAGCTCCTTGGCCTTGCGCGGGCCCAGCTCCCACGGGTGGCCGAAATACTCGACGCCGGTCATCCCCATCGAGACGGTGTTGTCGGAGAAGGCCGCGTCCTCGGCGGCGATGATCAGGTCGCACGGCCAGATCAGCATCAGGCCGCCGGCGATGCACTTGCCCTGGACCTCGGCGATGGTCGGCTTGGCGAGGTTGCGCCAGCGCTCGCTGAGCCCCTGGTAGAGCTCCTTCTCGCGCGCCATCCAGCCCTCGGCGCCGGCGCAGGTGAAGCCGCACCAGGTGCCGACAGTCTCGAACCCCGCCAGGCTGCCGATCGGATCCGGCTCGCGCAGATCGTGGCCCGACGAGAAGTGAGGCCCGTTGGCGGCTAGGATGATGACCGAGATGTCGTCGTCGCGGGACGCCTTGTCGAAGGCGTCGTTCAGTTCGTAGAGCAGCCGCGTATCTTGGGCGTTGCGGGCTTCGGGCCGGTTGAGCGCGATACGGGCGACCTTCGGCGCGGGCGTCTCGTACTGGATGGTCTGGAACATCTCGTCTCCTGGCGTCATGGGCGAAGGCGGATCATCCCGGCCGGCCCAAAAACGGTTTCTGCTTCTGAATGTGGCCGGCCTGTTTAGTCGGCCGACGGCGTTCGTCGTCGCGGTCAGCGCCCCGTCGTCGACAGCCCTCCGTCACATGGAATGACCGCTCCGGTCAGGAAGGCCGAGGCGCGGGCGGCGAGAAACAGCGCGACCCCGCCGATGTCTTCCGGGCCGCCCAGCCGCCCCAGCGGCGTGGCCTCAAGTACGTCCTCGCCGATCTCGTCGAGGGTGGCCTCGGTCATCTTGCTGGGGAAGAATCCCGGGGCGATGGCGTTGACCAGGACATTGTCGCCGGCCAGCTTCCGGGCCATGTGCCGGGTCAGCATCAAGAGCCCGGCCTTGGACGCCGCATAGGCGAACGAGTCGAACTCCGGCGGGGACAGGCCGTCGATCGAGGCGATGTTGATCACCCGCGACGGGGCGTCGGCGGTCGCGGCGCGACGAAGCGCCGGCAGCAGCTTCTGGGTCAGGAAGAAGGGCGTCTTCAGATTGAGATCGACGGTCTTGTCCCAACCGCTTTCCGGAAACGTGTCCAGCGGCGCGCCCCAGGTGGCCCCGGCGTTGTTCACCAGCACGTCGAGCCGGCCGTAGGCATGCTCGATCCTGTCCGCCAGGCCGGCGACGCCCTGCGCCTCGGCGAGGTCGAAGGGCAACGCTTCGCACGAGCCGAACCGCGCCAGGTCTTCGGCCAGGGCGTTGCAGGCCGAAGCCTTGCGCGAAGAAATGAGGACCCTCGCGCCGTGGAGCAGGAAGGCGCGCGCGATCATTTCGCCGATGCCCCGGCTGCCGCCGGTCACCAGCACCAGTTTGCCTTGAACCGTGAAGAGGTCGCGCACGGTCAGATGCTGTAGATGTCGAGGACGTCGGGAATGGTGTCGTTGTTCACCGCGGTCAGCCGGCTGACGATCTTCAGCGCCTCGCCGAAGCGGCGCAGAATGTGGGTCTGCTGACCGAAGAACGTGTGCGACTTGTCCAGCCGATAGACGTGGACCACCCAGTTGGCGTCGACCTGGATGTCGCCTCCGGGCAGGTCCGTAATCCGCGTTATGCTGGTCAGGTGGCAGGTGCGGGGCAGGGGCGACGAGGCCAGGGACTTGTGGGTGCGGATCCGGAAGATCCGATCCTCGAGACCGGCGCGATTGGGGTAGTAGATCAGCGACAGTTCCGACTGCGGGTCGCTGGTCAGGGTGTGCTCGTCCTTCCAGGCCGGAACCCAGTAGCTCGCCAGTTCCCAGTAGAGGTCGAGCCAGCCGTCCCATTCGCGGTGGTCGAGCAGGTAGCCTTCGAGCATGACCAGGTCGCGGGCGCGGTCATGCAGCGTCCTGGCGGCAACGGGCAGGGTTGTGGTGTCGGACATGGTGTCAGCGCTCCCCGGCGGGCGCGGCGGCCTTGTCGAGGCCGTCCGTCAGCAGGCTCAGCCACTTGTGGTGCTGGTTGAGGTAGATGCCCTCGTCCTGCAGCTGCGTGCCCCCGTACTGGGGGGTGAAGCCCAGGCGCCGCGAGCGGTCGTCGCCGCCCTGGATCAGGTTGCGCGACCCGCGGGAAACGTCGCTCCACTCCGAAGCGCTGGCCTTGTACCCCTGCTGGCTGGCGTTGAACGCGGCCAGGTCGTCGGGCGTCGCCATGCCGGTGGCGTTGAAGAAGTCCTCGTACTGCCGCAGCCGCTTGGCCCGCATCTCGGGCAGATCGCTCTTGGGCGCGAAGCAGACGGCGGTGACCAGGGTCTTGTCCACGGCCAGCGGCCGGAACATGCGGATCTGCGAACTCATCTGATCCATCAGAAAAAGGTTCGGATAGAGGAACAGGTTGCGCCAGCAGTCGGTCATCCACTTGGCGCGGTCTTCGCCGAACGTTTCGACGTATCGGCCTCGCTGTGTGTAGGCGGGGCGGACCTGGGGATTGGGCGACTCGTTCCACAGCACGACGTGACCGTTTTCGAAGGCGTAGTAGCCGCCGGCGTGTTTGCTGAAATTGCCGACGTCGACCGCGTCCGTTACCTCGCGGCCGTTGGCGATCCGCTGCCGGTTGTCCGTCGTCATGACGTAGTTCCCGTGGATCATGTTGACGTGGTAGCCGTCGACGCCATTCTCGGCCTGGAGCTTCCAGTTGCCGTCGTAGGTGTAGCTGTGCGAGCCGGGCAGGACCTCGATCTCGCCGTTGGGATCCTGGTCGACGATCAGGTCGATGAAGGTCTTGGCGGCGCCGAGGTAGTCCTCCAGTTCGGGGACGTCCTGGTTGAGGCTGCCGAAGATGAAGCCCCGATAGCTGGCCAGGCGCGGAGCCTTGGCGAGGTCATGATCCTCCTTCCTGAAGCCCGGGCCGTAGCCCGCCAGTTCGCTCTCGCCGCAGCTCAGAATCTTGCCGGTGTTGGCGAAGCTCCAGCCGTGGAACGGGCAGACGAAGAGCTTTTTGTTGCCGGCCTTGGCCATCTCCAGCGTCGCGCCGCGGTGGGCGCAGGTGTTGAGCAGGGCGCTGAGACCGGCTTCGCGCGTCCGCGTCAGGATGATCGGCTGGCGACCGATATAGGTCGTCAGGAAATCGTTCGGGTTGGGAAGCTGGCTTTCGTGGGCGAGATAGACCCAGCTGCCCTCGAAGATGTGCTTCATCTCCAGTTCGAAGATGGCCTCGTCGGTGAACATCCGCCGGTGAACGCGAAACACGCCCTCGTCCGGGCGTTCGTCGATCATGCCGCACAGTTCCGTCGCCGTGATCGCCCGCATCTCACTCTCCCCGACAGGCGGTCTTCCGCCGCCAACTTGTTGGCCTCTAACTAGCATGCTAGCATTCATTCAGTCGGTCGTTCAAGCGGCTGCGGGAGAGAGGCGCTGATTGACGGTATGGACGCAACGGTGGGTGTGAGAACGCCAAGAGGGTTCGCCCCGGACAGGGCGCAGGCTATGGGTTCGAGAGGATCGGCCTCGTCGCGGCCGCTCCGCAGGACGAACGCACAGCCCGGGAGCGCCGCGCGCATGACACCCTTCGAAAGCCAGCCCCTCGAGTCGGACCGCGCCATCCGCGACTGGCAGCGTCCCGGGTCCGGCCCTTCGGGCAAGGCCGGCGAGATCGCGGACGAACTGGAACGCCGGCTGATGCTGGGCGCCTACGCCTTCGGCGAACCCCTTTCGATCACCCAGCTCGCGCAACAGTTCGACGCCAGCCGCCAGCCCGTCAGCGTCGCCATCTCCCACCTGCGCAGCATGGGCTATGTCGACATCATTCCCCAGGTGGGCTGCCGCGTGGTGTCGCCGTCACCGGCCGAGATCGTCGACTTCTTCCTGGCCATGGGAAAGATGGAAGGCGCCGTCGCCGGCTTTGCCGCGCGGCGCCACCTGGGGTCCGAGGCGGCCGTACTGTCCGGGATCGCCAGCCGCCCGACGCCGGGCCGTCTGGACGAGACGGCTGGGCGGGTCGACTACATCCGCACCGTCAACGACTTCCACAACCAGATCTGGCGGCTGGCGCGGTCGCCCACGCTGGAGGGGCGGGTGGCGCGCCTGCGCAACCTGTCGATTTTCTATCTATGGCAGGGCGCCCCAAAGCTGGCGCCGGTCGCCGCCCGCCAGTTGAACAGCGAGCGGGTCGAGATCGCGGCCGCGATCACGGCGCGCGACGCCGTCGCCGCCGAGGCGCTGATGGAACGCCACATCGCCAACAAGCCCATGGTCAACGGCATCGCGACGCCGTCGCCAGATCCTGCCGTCAGTTGAGAGTAAGGAACACCGCATGATCACCCTCGACGGGAAGGTCGCCATCGTCACCGGCGGCGCATCGGGTATCGGCGAGGCGACGGTGCGCACGATGTCGGCGCTCGGGGCCAAGGTCGTGATCGCCGATGTGGATGAAACCGGCGGCGCGGCGCTCGCAAGCGAGCTGACCCAGGCCGGCGGCGAAGTGGTTTTCTGCCGAACCGATATTATGGTCGAGGCCGACATCAAGGGCGTGGTCGAGACCGCCGTGCGCCTGTTTGGCGGCCTCGACATCCTGCACAACAACGCCGGCATTCCCAGGACCATCGCCCCCGACTGCGAGATCGTCGATCTTCCCGTTGAATGGTGGCGGATGACCCTGGACGGCCATGTCACCAGCGCCATGCTCGGATGCAAGCACGCCATCCCGCGGATGATCGCGCGCGGCGGCGGCGCCATCGTCAACACCTCGTCCAGCGGCGCCAACTACGCGACCGTGGACCTGCCGTCCTACGCCGTCGCCAAGGCCGGGATGCACGCCCTGACCCGCGAGGTCGCGGCGACCTACGGCCGCGACAACATCCGCTGCAACGCGGTGGTCCCGGGCGCGGTGCTGACGCCGCGCGGGCGAGCGACCCTGTCGCCGGAGATGTTCGAACTCTTCGCCACCCACACCTCCCTGCCGCGCCTCGCCTTCGCCCAGGACATCGCCAACGTCGTGGTATTCCTCGCCTCCGATCTCGCGGGAATGGTCACCGGTCTCGCCGTGCCGGTCGATGGCGGCATGACCGACAAGCTGCCCTACTGGTTGCCAAAAATGCGGGCGAGCCGCGGTGAGCGCTTCGACGCCACCACCTTCAAGGACACTGCCTCCGCGTAGGCTGTTCGGAAGCGCTTGGACGCGAATACGACCCAAGAAACTGCATCGTGTTGCGCCTAGCATGCTACAATGCTACGCACGGAGTAGGGGCGAAAGACCCTTCTGAGGAAGCGGAACCAGCAGCCGGCCGGCGACGATCGCCGCGGTACGGCGTGGGCGAGGAGACTATCGAAATGGCAGCCGTCACCGAGCTTGGCTACGTGGGCCTGAACATTACCGACGCCGCCGCGTGGCGGAAGTTCGCGACCGAGATTGTCGGACTCGAGGTGCTCGACGAGGGGGAGGCGGATCGCTTCTACCTGCGCATGGACTACTGGCACCACCGCTTCGTAATGCACCTCAGCGATGTCGACGACATGGCCTACACCGGCTGGCGCGTCGCCGACGAGCAGGCGCTGGATGAGATCAAGGACCAGCTCGACCAGGCGGGCTTCAGCTATCGTGTCGGGACCTTCGAGGAAGCCGCCGAGCGGCGGGTGCTCGGCTTGATCAAGCTGGAAGACCCGTCCGGCAATCCGGTCGAGATTTTCTATGCGCCGCTGATCAACTCCCACATGCCGTTCCATCCGGGCCGTCGTCTGCACGGCCGCTGGGTGACGGGCGCGCAGGGCCTGGGCCACGTGCTGATCCAGGCGGACGACTACGCCGAGACCCACCGCTTCTATTCGGCGATCGGGCTCAAGGGGAACATCCAGTACCACCTGAACTCCCCGGCCGGCGTGGTGAAGCCCGCCTTCATGTACTGCAACGACCGGCAGCATTCGCTGGCGTTCGGGGTCAATGGCGGCAAGCGCCTGAACCACATGATGCTGGAGTACGCCGAGCTCAACGACCTCGGAAAAGCCCACGACCTGGTCCGCGGCGAAGGCATCGATGTGGCGCTGCAGCTTGGCAAGCACTCCAACGACGATGCCCTGACCTTCTACTTCATGACGCCGTCCGGCTGGCTGATGGAACTCGGCTGGGGCGGCGCCAAGGCGTTCGGCCAGCAGCAGTATCATCTGAGCGACATCTTCGGGCATGGCATCGAAGTGGCCGGCGCCCATGACGTCGAACTCTAGACGACCGAGCGTAGCGCCGGGTTCGAGGGCGTCATGTCTCTGATCCTGTCCCGCAGGGACCTGGATTTCCTGCTGTTCGAGTGGCTGGACGTGGAGGCGATGCTCTCCCGTCCGCGCTTCGCGGAGCATGATCGGGAAACCGTGTCCGCCGCGCTCGATCTGGCCCAGACCCTGGCCGAAGACCTGTTCGCGCCGCACAACAAGCTGGCCGACCAGAACGAGCCGAAGATGCTACCCGGTGGCGGCGTGCTGCTGCCGGCCGAGGTCAAGGTCGCCCTCGAGGCTCTGTCCGCGTCGGGCCTGCTGGCGGCGTCGCAGCCGGCGGACGTCGGCGGCATGCAACTGCCCTTCGTCGTCGACAAGGCCGCCTTCGCCTGGCTGCAGGCGGCGAACCCGGGCACTTCGGGCTACGCGCTGCTGACGATGGCCGCCGCCAACCTGCTGCTGGAACATGGCTCGCCGGACCAGATCGAGAATTACGCCAGACCGCTGCTCGAAGGCCGGTTCTTCGGGACGATGTGCCTATCGGAACCGCAAGCGGGGTCGTCCCTGGCGGACATTCGTACCCGCGCAGTGCCCGATGGCGACGGCGGCTACCGCCTGTTCGGCAACAAGATGTGGATTTCCGGCGGCGAGCACTCGCTGTCGGAATCGATCATGCATCTCGTGCTGGCGCGGGTCGACGGAGCGCCGGCGGGGGTGAAGGGGCTGTCGCTGTTCATCGTCCCGCGGGATCTGCCACAGGACGGCGGAACCGTGCGCAACGACGTCGCGCTGGCGGGCCTCAATCACAAGATGGGCCAGCGCGGCACCGTCAACACCCTGCTCAACTTCGGCGAGGGGGCGAGCCTGCCCGGCGGTCGCGCCGGCGCTGTCGGCTTCCTCGTCGGCCAAGAGGGCGCTGGGCTGCGGGCCATGTTCACGATGATGAACGAGGCGCGCATCTCCGTCGGCGCCAGCGCCGCCGCCATCGGCTACACCGGCTATCTGCACGCGCTCGACTACGCCCGCAATCGTCCGCAAGGCCGCCCGGCCGGCGCCAAGGACGCGACGGAGCCCCAGACGCTGATCGTCCGTCACGCGGACGTCCGGCGCATGCTGCTGGCCCAGAAGGCCTACGCAGAAGGCGCTCTCGCGCTGAACCTGTACTGCGCCCGGCTCGTGGACGATCTCCGCACAGGCCCGCCCGCCGATCGGCCGACGACGGCCTTGCTGCTGGACCTGCTGACCCCGATCGCCAAGAGCTGGCCCTCGCAGTTCTGCCTGGAGGGCAACGCGCTCGCGATCCAGGTGCACGGTGGTTACGGCTATACCCGCGACTACAATGTCGAGCAGTTCTATCGCGACAACCGGCTGAACCCGATCCACGAGGGGACGCACGGAATCCAGGCGATCGATCTGCTCGGCCGCAAGGTCGTGATCGCCCAGGGCGCCGGCCTCAACGTCTTCGAGGCCCGGGTGACGGAGACCTGCGACCGCGCCGACCAGCTCGGCGAGGCGGAGCGGGAACACGCGGCGGTCGTGCGCGCCCTTATGGCCGAGGTCCTCGCGACCACGGCGCGGCTGCATGCCGTCGGCGATCCGGAACTCACCCTGGCCAATGCGTCGGTCTATCTCGAAGCGTTCGGCCACCTGACCATCGGCTGGATCTGGCTCGAGCAGCTGCTCGCCGCCCACGGCAAGACCGGCGACTTCTACGACGGCAAGCGCGCCGCCGCCCGCTACTTCCTGCGGTGGGAGTTGCCCCGGACCGGGCCGATGCTCGCGCTCCTGAATACGCTCGACCGCACTACGCTGGACCTCGATCCGGCTTGGCTTTGACGGGCTCTTCGCTACGGCGGCCCCACCCGATTGATGGAGACTAACCGATGGACCTGGGTATCGCCGGCCGCACCGCCGTTGTCTGCGCCTCGAGCCGAGGACTGGGGAAAGCCTGCGCCGAAGCCCTGGCCGAAGCCGGCGTCAATCTGGTCGTCAACGGACGCAGCGCCGGGCCGCTGGCGGAGACCGCCGCCGCCCTGCGCGAACGCTACGGCGTGACCGTGACCGCGGTGGCGGCGGACGCCACCACGGACCAAGGCCTGGCCGAACTGGTGGCCGCCTGTCCGGCTCCGGACATCCTGGTCAACAACGCCGGCGGACCGCCGCCCGGGGATTGGCGACAGTTCAGCCGCGAGGATTGGCACAAGGCCATCGACAGCAATCTGCTGTCGGCGACCTTTCTGATCCGCGCCTACGCCGACGGCATGGCCGAGCGCGGCTTTGGCCGCATCGTCAACATCACCTCGGCGATGGTGAAGATGCCCAACGAAGTGCTCAGCCTCTCCGTCGCCGCCAGACTCGGCCTCACCGGGTTCGTGCGCGGCATCGCGCCGTCGTTCGCCTCGAAGGGGGTGACGATCAACAACCTGCTGCCCGAGCAGTTCGAGACCGAACGTCTGCGCAAGAACCTCAGCTTCATCGCCGAGAAGAAGGGCGTGTCCCTCGAGGACGAGGTCGCCTCGCAGACCAAAAGCGGTCCGGCGGGTCGCTTCGGCCGACCCGAGGAGTTCGGCGCGACATGCGCTTTCCTCTGCAGCGCGCATGCCGGGTACATGACCGGCCAGAACATCCTCCTCGATGGCGGCCGTTTCCAGGGCGTCTTCTAAGACCGGCCCGCGAGAGGATCCGCGATGCTCAATTCCGTCAGCCTTGACGACAAGTACGCGCTCGAGCGCGGACGGGCCTTCATGTCCGGCGTCCAGGCGCTTGTCCGCCTGCCGCTGCTGCAGCGGGCGCGCGACCGGGCGGCGGGCTTGAACACGGCCGGATTCATCTCGGGCTATCGCGGGTCGCCACTGGGCAACTACGACGATGCCCTCGGCAAGGCCGCGCGCTTCCTCACGGCGGCGGACATTCGTTTCGTGCCCGGGATCAACGAGGACCTGGCGGCGACGTCGCTGTGGGGCACGCAGCAGGTCGCGCTGTTGCCAGAGCGGACCGTCGAGGGGGTCTTCGGCATTTGGTACGGCAAGGGACCCGGCGTCGACCGCAGCGCCGACGTGTTCAAGCATGCCAACGCCGCCGGGACTTCGGCCCACGGCGGCGTGCTGGCGGTCATGGGCGACGACCACGGCTGCCAGTCCTCGACCCTGCCGCACCAGAGCGAACAGATCATGGCCGCGGCAATGATCCCCGTCCTCAACCCGGCCAGCGTCCAGGATCACCTGGATCTCGGCGTCCTCGGCTTCGCGCTGTCCCGGTTCTCGGGCTGCTGGGTAGGGCTGAAGGCGACCACGGAGATCGTCGAGTCCAGCGCCGTGGTCGATGTCGATCCGATGCGGGTCACTATTGTCACGCCGACCGACTTCCTGCCGCCGGCCGAAGGCCTCGGCATTCGCTGGCCCGATACGCCGCTCGATCAGGAACGCCGCCTGCACGGGCCAAGAATGGAAGCCGTGATGGCCTTCGCGCGGGCCAACCCGATCGACAAGACGGTCTGGCGCTCGCGGGACGCCCGACTCGGCATCGTCGCGACCGGCAAGGGGTACGTTGACGTCCGACAGGCGCTAGATGACCTGGGCGTCGACGAGCGCAAAGCGGCCGAGCTCGGGCTGGCCCTGTTCAAGGTCGGCATGCCGTGGCCGCTCGAACCATCGGGCGTCGGCGGGTTCATCGCCGGCCTCGGCGACGTCCTGGTGGTGGAGGAGAAGCGAGGGCTGATCGAGGATCAGCTCGCCCTCCAGATCTGCAACGCGACAGAGCGGCCCACCCTCGTCGGAAAGCACGACGAGGCCGGGGTCCCGCTGCTGCCCAGCGCCGGCGAGATCGATCCGGCTATGGTCGCCGCCGTCATCGTCGCCCGGCTTGTCCGCTTGCGGGGGCCGTTGCCCGCGCTCGAGGACCGCCTTCGCGCCTTGCAGGCCCGCCAGGGAGCTCTCGCCGCCAAGTCAGGGCTGGCGCGCACGCCCTTCTTCTGCTCCGGCTGCCCGCACAACACCTCGACCAATGTGCCGGAGGGCAGCCGCGCCATGGCCGGAATCGGCTGCCACGGCATGGCCTATTCCATCCCCGAACGCCGGACATCCTTCATCACCCAGATGGGCGGGGAGGGCGCCGCCTGGATCGGCCAGGCGCCCTACACGGCTGAGCGCCACGTCTTCCAGAACCTGGGCGACGGCACCTACATGCACTCAGGCCTGCTGGCGATCCGCGCCGCCGCGGCGGCTGGCGTCAACATCACCTACAAGATCCTGTTCAACGACGCCGTCGCCATGACCGGCGGACAGGACCACGACGGCGAACTCAACGTCCCCCTGATCACCCGCCAGGTCGCCGCCGAGGGCGCGCGGCGGATCGTGGTCGTCACCGACGAGCCGGAAAAGTACGGCGGCGCTCACGGCCTTGCGGCCGGCGTCGTGGTCCGCCACCGCGACGATCTCGATACCATCCAGCGCGAACTGCGGGAGATCGAGGGCCTGTCGGTGATGGTCTATGACCAGACCTGCGCGGCCGAGAAGCGCAGGCGCCGCAAGCGCGGCCTGTATCCCGATCCGCCAAAGCGCCTGTTCATCAACCCGATGGTCTGCGAAGGCTGCGGTGACTGCTCGGTCAAATCCAACTGTATCTCCGTCAAGCCGCTGGAGACGGAGCTGGGGCGCAAGCGCCGGATCGACCAGTCCGACTGCAACAAGGATTTCAGCTGCCTCAAGGGCTTCTGTCCGAGCTTCGTGACCGTGCGCGGCGGCAAGCTGAAACGGCTGAAGGCGCCGCCCCAGGCGGTCGATCCGCTGGCCGACATCCCGACCCCGGCGATCACGCCGATGACGGCGCCCTTCAATATCCTGATCACCGGCATCGGCGGCACGGGCGTCGTCACCATCGGCGCCCTGCTGGGCATGGCGGCCCATCTGGAGGGGCGCGCGGCGTCCGTTCTCGACTTTACAGGTCTCGCCCAGAAGAATGGCGGGGTCATGAGCCATGTTCGGCTCGCACCGTCGCATGACGACCTGCATGCGGTGCGCATCGGCTCGGGGGCCACGGATCTGCTGCTCGGATGCGACCTGGTGGTCGCCGCCAGCGAGGCGGCCCTGTCGCGCTTCGACCGTGGCCGCACGTGCGCGGTGATCAACGCCCGCGTCACCCCCACATCCGCCTTCGTCCGCGACGGAACGATCGACCTGGCCACGGCCGTGGATCGCAAGACCGTGCTGGGGCGAGTGGGCGACCAGGCGGATGTCATCGACGCCGCCGGTCTGGCCACGGCCTTGATGGGCGACTCGATCGCCACCAACCTGTTCATGCTCGGCTACGCTTGGCAGCGGGGGCTGGTGCCGCTCGGCGCGGAGGCGCTGGACCGCGCCATCGCTCTGAACGGCGTCGCCGTGGAGGCCAACCGCAAGGCCTTCGCCTGGGGACGGTTGGCGGCGCACGATCCCGCAGCCGTCGCGGCGGTGGCCTCTCCGCCGCCTCCCGAGGACGCCAGCCCCGCCTTCGACCTCGCCGCCTTCGTCGCCAGGCGCGTTGAAGACCTGACCCGCTACCAGAACGCCGCCTATGCCCAGCGTTACCGCGCGCTCGTCGCCCGCGCCGAACAGGGAGAGACGACGGCGACCGGTCGGACCGGCGAGTTCGCGGAGGCGGTGGCGCGCGGCCTCTACAAGCTCATGGCCTACAAGGACGAGTACGAGGTGGCGCGCCTCTACGGGGACGGCCGGTTCGCGGCAATGATCGCCGAGCAGTTCGACGGCGACTTCAAGCTCGAGTTCAACCTGGCGCCGCCGCTGTTCTCGCCGCGCGATCCCGCGACGGGCCACCTGCACAAGCGTGTCTACGGGGCCTGGATGATGACGGGCTTCCGGATTCTCGCAGGTCTCAAGACATTGCGCGGCACCCCGCTGGACGTCTTCGGCTATCAGGCCGAGCGACGGACGGAGCGGGCGCTGATCGGGACCTATGAGCGCACCGTCGACGAGCTGATTCTGGGCCTCTCGCGCGAGACCCATGCGACGGCGGTCGAGATCGCGCGGCTGCCGGAGCGTATCCGCGGCTACGGCCATGTGAAGGACGCCAGCATTGAAAGCACGCAGGCCGAGCTGCCGGTCCTGATGGACCGCTTCCGGCAGACGCCGGCGCTGCGGGCGATAGGAGCGTGACGATGACGACTGGCCAACCGGCGTTCGAGACGCCGCTGGAAGAGCGGGCCGGCGTCTTGGTGGGCCCTTGGCGCACGCCGCGGCAGATGCTGTCCGATGGAATACGACGGCCATGCGTCGATCCATGACGACGCGACGGCCCGCAAGCTCGGCTTCAGGGGCGGCACGATAGAGGGGCCCACGCATTTCAGTCAGCTAGCGCCGCTCGGCTATGCGGTCTGGAACGATCGCTGGTTCGAGGAAGGTTGCCTCTCAATCCAGTACCGGGGCGGCTTGCTACGAAGGCGAGCGCGTGCGTGCGTTCATGGCAAAGCCGGTGGCCGGAGAGACCCAGGTGGCCGCCTGGATGGTGCGCGAAAGACGGGACGGAAATCCTGCGCGGAACCGTCTCGGTGGAGCGCGACCATCCTGCGTCTGCCGTCCAGGAGAAGCTGGCGCAGCTGACGCCCAGCGAGCGCCGCGTCATTCTTCGGGACGTCGAGCCCGGCATGAAGCGCGGTCGCATATCCGTCCGGACGGACGCCCACACCCGCATGGGCGCGCTGTATCCATTCTCGCTGGCCGACAAGCTCGCAGTGATCACCGAACACTCGCCTCTGTTCGAGCCATCGGCGGGCGGCGGTCCTTGGGGGAGGGCGACCGTTCCCGTCGAGATGGTCAGCGTCCTTCTCAACCACCTCGCCTCTGGCGATCCGTGGACAATCCATGGCCCGACGGTCGATCTCTTCACCGACCAGGAAATCGCCATGGTCGCCGGCCCGGTATTCGTCGGGGAGGCCTACGAGATCGAGCGAGAGGTCGTGGGGCTGTCGGGCGGCCGCCGCACGGAGAGCCTCTGGATCCTCACGAGTCTCTACCGGCCGGGCGATCAGGAGCCGATCGCGGTGATGCTGCTCAGCACCGCCAGCCTGAAGGAATCCTACGCCTTCTACGACCGGGATCTCGCGCTTCTGGCGTCATAGAGCGACCGGAGATTCCCGGCGAGTTCGGTCGAAATCGGAACGAAATTCTAGATCGATGTGCGTGTGCCGCTTCTGTCGGCCCGCAATGATCCCTTACATACTTAGGGTTTTTCCCCGACGTGGAAAAAGGGTGCACTTTTTCTGGCGCTCCAATTCGGAAACGTATTGCATTTTTTGGCATTCGGACGATGATCGCTCCACCCACTCGAGGTCATCGACCACGACGTCGGGCGATCAATCCAAAAAGGCGGTCGAACCGCCTGTAGACTGTCCAGGGAGAGTGCGTTGGCTTTGCTAGATGGCATCAAGGTCGTTGAAGTCGCGATCTACGCGTTCGTGCCGTCCGCCGGCGCCGCCTTGGCGGACTGGGGCGCCGATGTCGTGAAGATCGAGCACCCGGAAACGGGCGATCCGATGCGCGGCCTGGCCTCCTACGGCATCAGCCCCGGCGACGGCGGCGTGACCGCTCTCTGGGAAGTCTTCAACCGCGGCAAGCGCAGTGTCGGCATTAACATCAACTCGCCCGAGGGCCTGAAGCTGCTGATGTCCCTCATCGACGAGGCCGACGTCTTCATCACCAACTTCATGCAACCCGCCCGCCAGCGGCTCGGTATCGACGTCGAGCAGGTGCTGGCCCGCAATCCGCGCATCATCTACGGCCGCGGCACCGGCCAGGGTCCCGTAGGCCCCGATGCCAACAAGGGCGGTTTCGATGGCCTGTCCTACTGGGGGCGCGCCGGTGTGAGCACCGCGGCCATGCCGCCGGACTACGACTATCCGGTGATGCTGCCGGGACCCGCCTTCGGCGACGTACAGAGCGGCATGAACCTGGCTGGCGGCATCGCCGCGGCGCTCTATAACCGCGAGAAAACCGGCAAGGGCTGCATCGTCGACGTATCGCTGCTGGGGTCCGGCCTGTGGGCCATGCAGGCGACCATCGCTGGCGCCTACGCCCGGCGGAGCGACAACATCGTCCAGCACGATCGCTATCGCCCGGCCAACCCCCTGGCCAACATCTACCGCTGCGCGGACGGCCGCTTCTTCCTGCTCGGAATGCTGGAGGCCGACCGTTACTGGCCCGGCCTGTGCGCCGCGATCGATCAGCCCGAGCTGGTCAATGACGAGCGCTTCGCCAACATGAAGGTCCGCCAGGCCAATTCCGAAGCCTGCGTCGCCACGCTCGACGCGATCTTCGCGAAGATGCCGCTTGCCGAGGTGTTCGAGCGCCTGAACAGCCAGGAGGGCCAGTGGAGCATGGTCGAGCTTCCGGGCGACACCGTGAACGACGAGCAGTCGCTGACCAACGGCTACCTGCAGATGGTCAAGTTCGACAATGGCGCCGATCTGCCGTTCGTGCCGGCTCCGGCCCAGTTCGACGGCGAGATGCCGGTGCTGTCGCGGGCTCCCGACCACGGCGAACATACGGACGATATCCTGGGCGCCCTCGGCCACTCGATGGATGACCTGATCGCGCTCAAGATTGCGGGAGTGATCGCCTGATGGCCCTTCCCGCCGGAACCAAGCTCGCCAGCGCCGTCTGCACGGCTCAGGGGATCGTCATTCGCCCTCCCGAGGCCGACGGTGAGATCACCTGCGGCGGTGTCGCCATGGCCGTGGCGGGTGAGGCCGCGGTCGCGGCGGAGGCCCTGGCCGAACCGCAGGACGGCCAGGCTCTGCCCGGGAAGCGCTATGTCGATCAGACGACCGGCCTGGAGGTGCTCTGCACAAAGGCCGGCAAGGGCGCCTTCGCCTACGACGGCCGCCCTCTGACCCTGAAGGAAGCCAAGCCGCTTCCGGCGTCGGACTAGGTCCATGCATACCCACCTCCTTCTCGAGATGGCGGCGGACGCGGATCCCGACCGCGTGTTGGTGGGGTCGCGCCCGCACGGCATGACTCTCGTGGGGCTGTTGAACGCGGCGCGACGCGGCGCGGCTTTCCTGGATGCGCGCGCCGGTGCGACAGTGACCTATGCCGGCCTCAACGGCCCCTGCTTCGCTGTCGCCGTCTTCGCCTCGTCGATTGCCGGTCGCCCGTTCACGCCGCTGAACTACCGCCTGCCCGACGCCGACTTGCGCAGGCTCCTCGCCCGGTCGGCCCCGGCGACCGCGATCTGCGACGCCGAAATGATCTCGCGGCTGGACGGCGTCGAAGGCGTCGAGCTCATCTCGGTCGAAGACTTCGCGCGGATCTGCGAGGGGGAGGGTGAGGCGCCCGCCTTGCCGGACGCCGACCAGGACGTCGCGGTGGTGCTGTTCACCAGCGGAACGACCAGTGAGCCCAAGGCCGCGATCCTTCGGCATGGCAACCTGACCTCCTATGTGCTGTCGACGATCGAGTTCCTTGGCGCCGATCCGGAGGACGCGACGCTCGTCAGCGTGCCGCCTTATCACATCGCCGGAATCTCGGCCGTCCTGACCTCGATCTACAGCGGACGGCGGATGGTGCAGCTGCCCGCCTTCACGCCCGAGGACTGGGTCGACGCCGTGGTGGCCGAGCGCATCACCCACGCCATGGTGGTCCCCACCATGCTGGGGCGCATTCTCGATGTGCTCGACGCGCGGGGCATCACCCTGCCAACCCTCCGGGCCCTGTCCTACGGAGGCGGGCGCATGCCGGTCGCCGTCATCGAACGGGCCATGGACCTGATGCCGGCGGTCGATTTCGTGAACGCCTACGGCCTGACCGAGACTAGCTCGACCATCTCCGTGCTCGATCCGGAAAGCCATCGCGCCGCCCGGGCGTCCGCCGATCCCGCAGTGCGTCGGAGATTGTCATCGGTCGGACTGCCGTTGCCGGTCGTCGAACTCGAAATACGGGACGAAGCCGGAGAGCAAGTGGCGTCCGGCACGGTCGGCGAGGTCTGGGTGCGCGGCGATCAGATTTCGGGCGAGTACGCGGGCAAGAAGGCGATCCGCGACGATGGCTGGTTCCCGACCAACGACGCCGGCTGGCTGGACGCCGAAGGCTACCTCTTCGTCGAGGGACGACTGGACGACGTGATCGTACGCGGCGGAGAGAACATCTCGCCGTCGGAAGTCGAGGATGTGCTGCGCCTGCATACGGCTGTCCAGGACGTCGCCGTGCTCGGCGTACCCGACCAGGAATGGGGCGAACGCATCGTTGCGGCCGTAGTGGCTCCGGGCGGCGTCGCCGAGGAAGAGCTGCGCTCGCTGGTGCGCGCCAAGCTGAGATCGACCCGGGTACCGGAGCAGATCTTCTTCTACGAGAGCCTTCCCTACAACGAAACCGGCAAGCTGCTGCGGCGGCATCTTCGGAGCGAGATCACCGCCGGCCTCGACCAACGCGTGGGCGACGTCCTCGCGATCTGAATGCTGCTGCGGGCTGAACATAAGAACGAAGGGAGTTGAACATGGCTGATGATGCGAAGTTTGGGTTCGGCGAAGAGCTGGGCGTAGACGCCACTCAGGTCGGCGGATGGTTGGTGGACGCGTTCAAGCCGGGCGGCGTGATCAAGCCCGGGATCTCGCTCACCGGCACGACGGAACTCACCAAGGACATCAAGATCATCGATGTCGATACCCACTTCTCCGAACCGGGAGACATGTGGACGGCCCGGCTGCCCGAGGCCCTGAAGTCGCGCGCGCCGTACATGAAGCGCGTCGGCACGATGGACTACTGGCACATCGGCGATCAGATCATCTCGCCGGGCGGCGCCTCCGTCATCGACAAGAACCGCGACAAGACCCTGGGTCGTCTGAGCCTGCCGACCGTGGACCAGATCCACCCAGGCGCCTACGACACCAAGGAGCGGATCAAGTTCATGGACGACATGGGTATCCATGCCCAGATCTGTTACCCGAACTCGTTCGCCAGCTCCTCCGTCAGCCTGCTGAACTGGGTCGACAAGGAGTTCGCCGAAGTCCTGATCCAGATCTACAACGATGACCGCGCCCACCAGCAGAAGGAGTCCGGCGACCGCCTGTTCTCCATGGCCCTGCTGCCGGTCTGGGACTCCAAGGCGATGGCCAAAGAGGCCCGGCGCTGCATCGAAGACCTCGGTATGAAGGGCTTCAACCTGCCTGACCGTCCCGAGCAATTCGGTCTGCCGGGCTTCCTCAGCGACCACTGGGCGCCGTTCTTCGAGATCTGCGACGCCGGTGCGATTCCGATCAACTTCCACATCGCCACGGGCGGCATCGACGGCTTCGCGATCACCTGGGAAGGCTTCGAGTTCGCTCGCAAGCTGACTGTTGGTTCGATGCTGTTCTACATTGGCAACGCCGCGACGATGGGCAACTTCATCGTCTCCGGCCTTCTCGACAAGTATCCGCGCATGAAGGTGGTCTCGGTCGAGAGCGGCGTGGGCTGGATCCCGTTCGTGCTGGAAGCCCTGGAGTACCAGGTCGACGAGATGATGCCGGGCAAGGGGCTGCAACGCCGCCCGATCGAGTACTTCCGCGACCAGATGTACGCGTCCTTCTGGTTCGAGAAGGTCGCGCCGCAGAAGATGCTGGACATCATCGGTCCGGACAACGTGATGTTCGAAACCGACTTCCCGCATCCGACCTCGCTCTACCCCGACCCCCAGGCCCACATCACCGAGGCTCTCGGCGGCGTGGACAAGGTCACGTTGCGCAAGGTCCTGCAGGACAACGCGGCGCGCTGCTACAACATCAAGCTCTAACCCGGAGGCCAGCCGCCTGACCGGCGGCTGGCCCATCTCTCCAAATCGTCGATCCGATCTCCGCGCCGGCCTGTCGGGCGCGGATGGCCGACACTCGTCTCCAGCCCTGGAAGCAGACCGATCGTGGCATCCAATTCCGTCTCGACCAGCCCCGCCGACGCCAGCGTCCCGTTCCTCGCCATCGCTGCCGTGGCGCCGCGCGTGATCGTGGAGGAACGCGCCGACGGCGCGCTGCTGTTGCGCGATCCCCGGCCGTTGGAGACGCCCGAGCGGTCCATCGTCGGCTTCCTGCGCCATTGGGCCGACGTCGAGCCCGAGCGGCTGATGCTGGCGGAGCGCGGCCCCGACGGGGCCTGGATCAAGATCACCTACGGCCAGATGCGGCGTGACGCCGACGCCGTCGCGCAAGGCCTTCTCGACCTGGGTCTCCAGCCCGGCCAGGTCATCCTGATCCTGTCGGGCAATTCGATCGAGCACGCCACGCTGGCGCTCGCGGCCATGACGCTGGGCGTCGTGGTGGCGCCGGTTTCGCCCGCCTATTCGCTCGGTGACGCCGGTCGTCCGAAGCTGGCGAAGGTATTCGAGGCGGCGCGCCCCGCGATGATCTTCGCGCAGCATTGGCGCCGCTACGCTCCCGCGGTCGCCGCCCAGGACGCCGGCGAAATCCCGGTCGTGGCGGTCGGCGATTTCACCGGCGACGACGGCGTCACGGCCTTTGCCGACCTGCTGGGGGCCACCCCCACTGCGGCGGTGGAGGACGCGTATGCGCGCACCGACCACGACACGGTGGCCAAAATCCTGTTCAGTTCCGGCTCAACCGGCTGGCCCAAGGGCGTCATCAACACCCAGCGCATGCTCTGCACGAACATGGCGATGGTCGACGCCATGTGGGATCCGGAGGAGCGGACCCGTCCCGACGTCACGCTCAACTGGATGCCGTGGAACCACACCATGGCCGGCAACGGCCTGTTTCACCGCAGCCTGCGGCAAGGCGGGGCCTACTACATCGACGATGGCCGGCCGATGCCCGGCGAGTTCGACAAGACGCTTCGAAACCTCGCCGAGATTTCGCCGCACAGCTATTCCGACGTCCCGGCTGGCTACGCCATGCTGGTCAGCGCCCTCGAACGAGACACCGAACTCGCCAAGCGCTTCTTTCGGGTTCTTCAATTCGTTCAATATGCCGGGGCCAGTCTTCCGACCGAGGTCTGGGAACGGTTCCAGGCGCTAGCCATCCGGATGACTGGCCGCCGGATGCCGTTCCTGACCGGCTATGGCTGCACCGAGGCAGGTCCACTGATCACCCAGCTCTACTGGGAGGTCGAGGGCAGCGGCTATGTCGGCATTCCGGTGCCGGGCATCGAGCTCAAGCTGATCCCGGTCGATGAGACGCGCTACGAGGTTCGGGCGAGGGGACCCAACATCACCCCCGGCTATATCGGCGAGCCCGAGCTTTACGCGGCGGCGCTGGACGATGAGGGATTCTATCGCACTGGCGACGCGGTGACCTTCGTTGACCGCGAGAATCCGGTCCTTGGCCTGCGGTTCGCCAGCCGCGTGGCCGAGGACTTCAAGCTGCTGACAGGAACCTTCGTGACGGTCGGCCAGCTGCGGGCCACCCTGGTCGGCGCGCTGATGCCGCTGGTGCAGGACGTGGTCGTCACCGGCCACGATCGCGCCTACGTCGGCGCCCTGGCCTGGCCTGACCTGGTGGCCTGCCGGCGTCTGCTGGGGCAGGAGCATCTGTCCGCGGCGGAGATCGTGCGCGCGCCGGCGGTCATCGACGCAGTGCGGGCCGCCGTCGCCGTCTACAACCGCGCGCACGGCCAGTCGTCGACCCGCGTCGATCGGCTCATCCTGCTCGAAGAGCCGCCGTCGGCCGAGGCCAACGAAATCACCGAGAAGGGCTACGTCAACCAGCGTGCGGTGCTCGAGCGCCGGACCGGCCTGGTCGATCGCCTCTACGCCGCCCTCCCGCAGGACGACGTCATCGTCATCAACAGTAGAGAGGCCGCCTGAGCATCATGGCGCTATCGGATTCCGCCTGCATCGTCGGGATGTACGAGCATCCCACCCGCAAGGCCGAGGGCATCTCGCTCGCCCAGCTTCATGCCGATGTCGCCCGGGGCGCCATCGAGGATGCCGGACTGAGCCTCGCGGACATCGACGGCTACTTCTGCGCCGCCGACGCCCCCGGCGTGGGCGCGATGACCATGGCGCAGTACCTTGGTCTCGACCTGCGCTACAGCGAGAGCACCGAGACCGGCGGCTCGTCCTACATCGGCCATGTGCGGCACGCGGCGATGGCGATCGCGACGGGCAAGTGCGACGTCGCCCTAGTCACCTGCGCCGACAATCAGGTGGCGAACCGCCAGTTCCTGGGTCTTGGCGGCGTGTCCTGGCGCGGCGCGCCGGAAGTCCCGTTCGAGGATCTCTACTACGCCGGTCCGGCGGCCCTCTACGGGCTCGTCGCCCAACGCCACATGTACGAGTTCGGCACCACGTCCGAGCAGCTGGCCTGGGTGAAGGTGGCGGCGTCGCACCACGCCCAGCACAATCCCCATGCCTTGCTGCGCGAGGTGGTCACCGTGGAAGACGTGGTCAATTCGCCGATGGTGGCTTCACCGCTCCACCGGCTCGACTGTTGCGTGATGAGTGATGGCGGCGGCGCCGTCATCCTGGCCCGTCCGGAGATCGCGCGGACCCTGAAGCAGCCCATCGTCCGGCTGCGCGGCGCCGGTGAGGCCGTGAAGCACAACAACGGCGGCAAGGTCGATCTCAGTTATTCCGCCGGGCTCGCCTCGTCGCGGGCCGCCTACGCCGAGGCCCAGGTCACGCCGGCCGACATCAAGTACGCGTCGCTGTACGACAGCTTCACCATCACCGTGGTCATGCAGATCGAAGATCTTGGCTTCTGCGAGAAGGGCCAGGGGGGCCGTTTCGTCGCAGACGGCAATCTGATCTCCGGGGTTGGTAAGCTGCCGTTCAACACCGATGGCGGCGGGCTGTGCAGCAACCACCCGGGCAACCGTGGCGGGATCACCAAGCTGCTGGAAGCTGTGCGTCAGGCGCGAGGGCAGGCCCACACGGCTGTTCAGGTCCCCAACTGCGACCTCGTCATCGCCCATGGCACCGGCGGTTCGCTGGCCGGCTACCACGGCGGTTCGACCGTCATTCTCGAGCGCGGGTGAAACCAGATGAGCGATGAAATCAAACTGGCGGCCTCGCCCGAAATCTGGCCCGAGGCCAAGCCTTATTGGGAAGCCGCGGCCGAGGGGCGCCTGCTGATCAAGGCCTGCAAAGGTTGTGGCGAGAAGCATTTCTACCCGCGGCCCTTCTGTCCCTTCTGCATGAGCGACGACACCGAATGGCTGGAGTGCTCGGGGGCGGGAACGATCTACAGCTTCACCGTCACCGCCCGCGCCCCAGTCTTCCAGGTCCCCGCCTACATCGCGCTCGCCGAAGGGCCGGTGATGATGAGCGCGGTCGTCGAGGCCGACCCCGCAACCGTATCGGTCGGCCAGCGGGTGAGGGTGGATTTCACCCCGACGGCCAATGGCCAGCCGATCCCGGTCTTCCGGCTCGACTGACACCGGCGGCCACCAACCGCGCCCTGCATCAATTTTCGGGACTTGAGCCAGCCATGGCCGACAACGCAGTAGTGACTCTTGACGTGCGCGAGGGCGGCGTCGCCGTGATCCTGGTCGATCGGCCGCCGGTGAACGCCATCGATGTGCGGGTTCGGGCCGGGATCATCGAGGCCGTGGAGCGCGCCGAGCGGGATCCCGACATCGGCGCGATCGTACTCGCCTGCGCGGGCCGGACCTTCCTCTCCGGCGCCGACCTGGGCGAGTTCGACAGCGGCATCGCCGAGCCGGGCTACGCGAGGCTGGCGGCCGTTCTCGAAGGCTGTTCCAAGCCCGTCGTCGCGGCCATGCATGGATCGGTGCTCGGCGGTGGTCTGGAGGCGGCCCTAGCCTGTCATTACCGCGTGGCGCAGCCCTCCACTCGCCTGGGCCTGCCGGAAATCACGCTCGGCGTCCTGCCGGGCGCCGGGGGCACACAACGTCTGCCCAGGCTCGTTGGCGCCAGAGCCGCGCTTGAGATGATGATCGGCGGCGCGCCGCTGGCGGCGCCGGCGGCTCTGTCGCTCGGCCTGCTCGACCGAGTGGAAGAGGGCGACCCCGTCGCGGCGGGCGTCGCCTGTGCGGCGGCGCTCCTGGCCGAAGGCGCCGGGCCCCGGCAGACCGGCGCGCGGACAGTCATAGTCGACGGCTTTGACGAGGCGGCCATCGCCGAGGTGCTCAAGACCAATGCCAAGGCCCTCAAGGGCCGCACCACCCAGACGGCCGTGGTGGCCGCTATCCGGGCGGCGGCGACCCTGCCCTTGGCCGAGGGGCTGGCCGTCGAGACCCAGCTGGCCAACGAGGCGGTCGCCACGCCCGAAAGCCGCGCCCTGCGTCACGCCTTCTTCGCCGAACGCGCCGTCTCCAAGATTCCCGGGCTGTCCGGCGATATCAAACCTCTGCCCCTCAAAACCGTCGTCGTCGTCGGCGCCGGCACCATGGGCAGCGGCATCGCCATGGCCTTCGGCGACGCGGGCTTCGAGGTCACCCTCGTCGACGCCAAGCCCGAGGGCTTGGAGCGTGGGGCCGGCTTGATCCGCGCGACCTACGAAGGCGCCGCCAAGCGCGGCCGGATGTCCCCGGACGACGCCGAGCGGGCCATCGCCCGAATCACGACGACGCTCGACCTGTCGGCCGTTGCAGATGTCGATCTGGTCGTCGAGGCGGTGTTCGAGAACCTGCCGCTCAAGCAGCAGGTCCTGGCCGAGATCGACCGTCTCGCGGCGCCGCGGACCATCATCGCCAGCAATACCTCAAGCCTGTCGGTCAGCGAACTGGCCGGCGCGACCGGCCGGCCGGACAAGGTCATCGGCTTGCACTTCTTCTCGCCCGCTCACGTGATGCGGCTGCTGGAGATCGTCCGTGGCGACCAGACCTCGGCCGAAACCCTGGTGACTGGCGTCGAGGTCGCCCGGCGGATCCGCAAGATCGGCGTCGTCTCCGGCGACGGGTTCGGCTTCATCGGCAACCGCATGATGCTCGACGGCTATTTCCGCGAGGCCGAGCAACTGCTGCTCGAGGGCGCGGCGGTGGAACAGATCGATGCGGTGATGGAGACGTTCGGGTTCGCCATGGGCCCGTCGCGCGTCAACGACATGGGCGGGGTCGACATTGGCACCCAGGTGCGCGAGCAGCTCTTCCTGCGGGAGAGCCGCCCCGATCCCTACTGCGTCGTCTCTGACACCCTGACGCCGCTCGGGCGCCTCGGCCAGAAGACCGGCAAGGGGTTCTACAGCTACGCCGACGACCCGCGGGTGGGGCAGCCCGATCCCGAAGTCGCGGACATCATCGCCCGCCTTGCCGCAGACCGCAGCATCACGCAGCGGGCCATCACCGACGCCGAGATCGAGGAGCGCTGCGTTCTGCAGCTCATCAATGTCGGCGCCGACATCCTCTCCGATGGCGTCGCCTATCGCCCCGGCGACATCGATATCGTCTGGCTGTTCGGCTACGGCTTCCCTCGCCCGCTTGGCGGGCCGATGGCCTATGCCGACGAGCTCGGTCTAGCGCATGTGCTGGAGCGCATCCGGCATTACGACGCCATGGTCGGTCACTACTGGACGCCCTCGCCACTGATCGTCGATCTTGCCGGGCGGGGCTCGTCGTTCGCTGAATACGGCAAGACGGTGGGAGCCGCCTAGGATGAGCTCTCCAGCGCCGATCGATGTCGCGCCGATCCTCGCCCACATCGAGGCCGCTCCGGGAGTCGGTCGGCTCCGGTCGCTTCCCGGCGGCTTCGCTCAGGCCGATCAGGAGACGGTGGACGCGGTTCTGCGCGAAGCCGCCCGCTTCTGCGCCGATCATCTCGCGCCCCTGAACGCCTGGGGTGATCGCCACGGCTGCTCGGTGGAGAATGGCCGGGTCCGTGTTCCGCCCGGCTACGCGGCAGCCTGGCAGACCTATGCCGACGCCGGCTGGCCGACCCTCGACCACCCCGTCGAGCTCGGCGGCCAGGGTCTTCCGCTGTTCCTCGCCGCCGCCGTACAGCAGCTGGTCGACAGCAGCTGCGCCGCCTTCGGCATGCTGCCCGTCCTGCAGCGATCAGCCGCCCGGTTGATCGCCGCGCACGGGTCCGAGGCCCTCAAGGCCGAATGGCTGCCCGCTCTGGTGCGCGGAGACTGGGCCGCGTCGATCTGCATATCCGAGGCCGACGCCGGGTCCGACGCCGGCCGGCTCCGCACCGTCGCCGAGCCGACGGAGGACGGGTCCTGGTCGATCACCGGCGAGAAGATGTGGATCAGCTTCGGCGACCACGACCTGACGCCGCGCATCGGCCACTGCCTGCTGGCGCGGTCGCCGGCCGGGCTGAGCCTGTTCCTCGTTCCAAGCGATCTGCGCGGCGAGGCCGGCGAGGTCCTCCGCAACGCCATCGTCGTGCGGCGGGTCGAGGAAAAGCTCGGCCTGCACGGATCGCCGACCTGCGCCCTGGGCTTCGAGGGCGCGACCGGATGGCTGATCGGCGCCGAGGGACGCGGGCTGCAGCAGCTGTTTGTGATGATCACCAACATGCGGCTGTCGGCCGGCGTCCAGGGCGTGGGCCTCGCGACGGCGGCCCTGGAGGTCGCCCACGGTTATGCCGCCGAGCGTAAGCAGGGCGGCCCTGCGTCAGCGCCGCCGGTCGCCATCGCCCGGCACGCGGACGTGCAGCGCATGCTGCTGGAGATGACCGCCCGGACGGAGACCATTCGCGGCCTCGGTCTCGCCATCGCCGTCCAGGCCGACCTCGCCGCCGCCGAGCCCGATCTGGAGGCGCGGGCGGCTTCGGCCGCCTTGGTCCAATGGCTTTTGCCCATCTTCAAGACGATCGGGGGCGAATGCGGCTTCGAGGTCTCCAGCGAGGCGATCCAGGTGCTGGGCGGCGCCGGCTATACTCGCGAATGGCCGGTGGAGCAGGTGCTCCGCGACGCCCGTATCGCCACCATCTACGAAGGCACCACGGGCATGCAGGCGATCGACCTGCTGCACCGCCGGCTCTGGCGCGGCGGGGAGGGGCTCTCAGTCTTTCTTGCTATGGCGCGCGCCGATCTGCCGGCCGGCGCGGAAGATGATCGACATTCGGCCGGCGCCTGCTTCGATCTCCTGGAGGACGCGGCGCGACGCCTCGAAGCCATGCAGGCCTCGCCCTTGGACGGTGAGGCCGGCGCCACGGCCTTCCTGCATTTGGCTGGGTTGGCGGCAACCGGTTGGATCGCCTTGCGGCTGTCGGTCGCCGAGACATGCGACCCGACCCGGCGTCGGCTGGCCGCCGCCGGTCGTTACTGGCTGTCCGATCTTGAGGATCGCGCGCGGCTCGCCCATGCCCAGTCGGTCCGGGGCGCGGCGCGGCTCGCGCTGTTCGACGCCCTGTGATGACTCCGGTCATGACCGTCAGCGAGGCCGTCGCCTCCCGCAGATCCGTCCGCCGGTTCCTCGACCGTTCGGTCGACGAAGCGCTGCTGCGCGACATCCTCGAACGCGCCGCCCGCGCGCCCTCGGGCGGCAATATCCAGCCCTGGCATATCCGCGTGGTGACGGGAGACCGGCTCGCGGAGTTCAACGCGCTCATGGCCCGCCGGGTAGCGGAGGCGCCCCAGGGCGAGGGCGCCGAGTACGATGTCTATCCCCAGCGCCTCGCGCCCGCCTACCAGCAACGGACTTTCGAGGTTGGGCTGCTGCTCTATGAGCGGATGGGCATTCCGCGCGAGGACAAGGCCGGCCGCGCCCGCTGGTTCGCGCGGAACTTCGCCTTCTTCGGCGCCCCGGTCGGCCTCTTCTGCCACGTCGACCGCGATCATGGCCCGCCGCAGTGGGCGGACCTGGGCATGTACCTGCAGACCGTCATGCTGCTGCTGCGCGAGGCGGGGCTCGATTCCTGCCCGCAGGAGTGCTGGGCGCTCTACCACCGCACGGTCGACGGCTTCCTCGGCGTTCCACCCGAGCAGATGCTGTTCGCCGGCATGGCGATCGGTTGGGCCGATCCGACCGCGCCCGAGAACCAGGTGGAGACGCCGCGCGCGGCGGTCTCCGAGATCCTAGAATTCAACCCCGCCAGCGCCGGACCTTCTGGCGCCAAGGAGCCGGCATGATCAACCTGGACATGGCCCTGGAGCCCGAGGACGCAGCGTTTCGCGATCAGGTTCGCGCCTTCCTCGCCGAGAAGTTCACCCCGGAACTGCGGCGCGAGGCAGAGCGGCAGACCGGCGTCTTCGCCAACGGGGAGCTGACCCGTCGCTGGCATCGGATCCTGTTCGAGCAAGGCTGGGTGGCGCCCAGCTGGCCGAAGCGCTTCGGCGGCGCGGAGTTCACCGCCACGCAGCAATACATCTTCTCGGTCGAGTGCGCGGCGGCCGGGACACCGGCCCTGCCGGGCATGTCGATCACCATGTGCGGTCCGGTGATCATGCGCTACGGCACGCCCGAGCAGCAGCAATTCTTCCTGCCCCGCATCCTCTCGGGCGAACACTACTGGTGCCAGGGTTACAGCGAGCCGGCCTCCGGTTCGGACCTGGCCTCCCTGCGCTGCCGCGCCGAGCGCGTGGGCGACGTCTACGTCGTCAACGGCCAGAAGATCTGGACCACGCATGCCCAGTACGCCAACTGGATCTTCATGCTGGTCCGCACCTCGCAGGACGGGCCGCCGCAAGCCGGCATCAGCTTCATCGTGCTGCCGATGGACACGCCGGGGGTCACGGTGCGTCCCATCCTGTCGATGTCGGGCGAACATGAGGTCAACGAGGTCTTCTTCGACAACGTCGAGGTTCCCGTCGCCAACCTGATCGGCGAGGAAAACAAGGGCTGGTCGGTGGCCAAGTTCCTGCTCCTGAACGAGCGTGGGGGCGGCTCCCCGGCCACCTACGCCAAGTCGCACCTCACGCAACTTCGCCGGGTGCTGGCCTCCGCGGACGGCGGCTTCAGCGACGCGCTGAAGCGACCGGCCTTCCGCCGCAAGCTGGCCGAGATCGAGATCGACATCCTCGCCATCGAATGCGCCGAACGCACGGCGATCCAGGCGATGGCGCGGGGCGAGGCGGTGCTCGACGACGCCATGGCCTCAATTCAAAAGCTGAAGACCAGCGAAACCCTGCAGCGCATCGGCGAACTGGGCGTCGAGGCGATCGGCCAGTACGCGCTGGTCGATCAGGGTCCGGCCCTGTTCGGCGAGCCGGCGGCCGCCGTGGTCGGGCCCGACCGGGCGCTGACGCCCGTCGCCACCTACCTGAACATGCGCGCCTTCACGATCTTCGGCGGCTCCAGCGAAGTGCAGCGCAACATCCTCGCGCGCACGGCGCTCGGGCTTTGACGTCGGCAGTGGGCAGGGGAAACACGATGGATTTCGGCCAGACTGAAATGGAACGGGCGCTCGCCGAGCCGCTGACCCGCTTCCTCGACGAACACTATGACTTCCAGGTCCGCCAGAAGCGGCTGCTGGAGCCGCGCTGGCGGCCGGCTCTCTGGCGCGCCCTCGCCACGGACCTGGGCGTCCTCGGCGCGGCGCTGCCCGAGGACGTCGGGGGCCTGGGCGGCGGCGCCGCCGAGGTGGGCGCGGTGATGAAGGCCTTCGGCCGCCGGCTGGTTCTTGAGCCGTACCTGTCGACGGTCGTGCTGGGCGCGGGTCTTCTGCGGGCCACCGGGGACGCCGGCGCCGCTGACCTTCTCGCCGCCGTCAGCGCCGGCGAGACGACCCTGGCGGTCGCCCATGCCGAGCCGCAGGGCGGCTACGACCCGGCCAATGTAACGACGACGGCGACAGCGCGAGACGACGGCTTCGTGCTGAACGGTCACAAGGCCCTGGTCCTCAATGCCGCCGGCGCGGACCATCTGATCGTCAGTGCGCGCACCCGCGGCGGGCCGGCGGACCGGGACGGAATCTCGCTGTTCCTGCTCGATCCGGCGACGCCGGGCCTCGCGCGTCGCGACTACCGCACCATCGACGGCGGCAGCGCTTCAGATCTCATTCTGACGAATGTCGTCGCTCCGCGATCAGGCCTCATCGGACCAGTCGACGGCGCCCTGCCGCTGTTGGAGCGGGTGCTGGACGAAGCCACAGCGGCGGTCTGCGCCGAAGCCTGTGGCGTGATGGGCGCGCTGCTCGACATCACCGTCGAATACGCCCGCCAGCGCAAGCAGTTCGGCCGCGCGATCGCCGAGTTCCAGGTGCTGCAGCACCGGATGGTCGACATGATGAGCGACGTCAAACAGTCTGAGAGCCTGGCTCTAGTGGCGCGGCTGAAGCTGGAGTCTCCGGACCGCGCGGCCGCCGTCTCCGCCGCCAAGAGCCGCATCGGCCGCGCATGCCGATCCGTCAGCCAGGCCGCGGTCCAGATCCATGGGGGCATCGGCATCGCCGACGAAACGCCGGTCAGCCACTACTTCCGACGCGCCCTGATGATCGAGCAGCAGTTCGGCTCCAGCGACTATCACCTCGATCGCTACGAACGCCTGCAGTTCGAGGCGGGCTGATCCTTGTCCGTGTGGTCCCGATCAGCCGTCGATGCGGTCCACCAGCCCCCAGGCCAAGGCCGTCGAGGCCGTGATGCGTCGGCCTGTCAGCCCGAGCAGGGCCGTGCGCTGGCGTCCTATCCGGCGACTCAGGCTCACACAGCCGCCGCTTCCGGGGAGCAGGCCCATCTTCAGCTCGGGCAGCTGGAAGAAGGCGTCGGGAGCCGCAATAACCTCCGCCGCGAACGCGGGCAGTTCGACGCCGGCGCCAATGCAGGCTCCTTGAACCTGGACCGTCAGCCTGTGGCCGACGGCCGTCATCGCGCGGGCGGGCGAGCGGACGCTGCGGACCCAGTGTGCGGTGGCGGGGTCCGGCGCGAGGCCGAACTCAGACAGATCGCCACCCACCGAGAAGCAGCGTCCGGCGCCTCGCAACGTGACCGTCCCGATTTCTTCGTCGAGACGGGCGATGTCGAGCGCCTCCACCAGCGCGTCGCGCATTTCCAACGACAGGGCGTTGCGGTTGCCGGGCCGGTTGAGCGTGAGATGCAGCTCGCCGGCGCGCCGGTCAATCATCACCGCCGGCCCGGGTTCCCGCGCGCCCGCCACCGGTTTTGCCTGCCTGAGCCAACCATCGAACTCGGGGCCGGCCTGCAGCACGCCATAGGCGAGGGACTCGGCCGTCAAAGCCTGATCGGGACCCAGTCCCTCGATCAGGCGCAGCAGCTGCACGAACGTCATCGCCGCGATCGGCGAAGCCTCGATGGTGGCCGCGATCGAGACCAGCGTCTCCGGTCGCTCGACGATCGCGTCGCAAGCCTGGTCAAAATCCGCGCGCCGCTGCTCCCGCCCGAGACCGACCACCGGACAGGGCAGGGCGCCAAGCCAGAGGGCGAGGTCGTCATCGGTCGGATCGATCTCCTCGAGATCGATCGCCAGCCACGGCCGCGAGGATCGTGGGCCAAACGCGTCGAGGCTCTCGCTCCGAAGATCGCGCAGCGTTCGGGCGCCGATGATGTCGACGTCGGAACTCACGGCGCCGGGACCGGATCGGCTTGGCGGGGCGGGATGATCACGGGGTGCGTCATGGCCGCTACTTGCCGTCCCGTGACCACTCCGGGCAACCCCCGGCGTGCGATCCGCGAAGCGGGGGTGGGGCGCCGATGGTGAAACCCTCGTCGGAGCTCGAAGCCGTCGCCGCCGATCT